>JAABUJ010000094.1_pt1 | contig 151990 bp, 158 predicted proteins | sample 5559131 | NCBI WGS metagenome assembly JAABUJ01 (sample SAMN10711875, study PRJNA513366) | rock metagenome | isolation source: Antarctica rocks | place: Antarctica: Victoria Land, Mt New Zealand nord | collected 2016-01-07 | reverse complement strand
CTTGTTGTCCGCCACCCCCCCCCCCCCCCCCCCCCCCCCCCAACACCCCTTGCGCGCGCGCGCGCAGGTGTGCGACTCCACCACCTCGTGCCCGCCGGGCGCGACCTGCTGCTGCATGCGCGAGTTCTTCGGCTACTGCTTCAGCTGGGCGTGCTGCCCGCTGGTGGAGGCAACCTGCTGCGCGGACCACGAGCACTGCTGCCCGTCCGCGCTGCCCGTGTGCGACACCATCGCCGGCCGCTGCCTGCCCGACAAGGGCGTCTGGGAGGGCTCGCAGCCCTGGGCGGCCAAGTTCCCGGCCACGCGCGCGTGGGCGCGCAGCGGGGTCGCGGGCGCCGTGATGGGCGCGGCCGCCGACGCCGCCGCCGATGCCGGGGCGGTGCGCGCCGAGGCGTGAAACGCTTCGTGATCAGGCTGTCTGACGGCCGTTGGGCGCCAGCCTGATGCGCTGGCGCTGCTTGGCGGTCGAAGGGCGTTTGGCGGGGCTGTCGGCCCCGGGTGGACAGGTCTTGAGACGCGTGCCTGGCCGTGCTGTGGGCTCTGCAGGCGCGGACAGCAACGCATGGCCTGTTTGGGCTCAGCGGCCTGTGCCCAGCATTGCTCAAGGCCTGTGATGGGCGGCGCCGTCCGCTGCCCGTCGGACTAGGGCGGTCGAGCGCGCCTTCTACGCGCGTCAGCAGAGAGCTCGAGCTTCTTGTTCAAGGGAGAGGGGTGCACATCGGCAGCTGGTGCTGTCCCTGTCAGCCTGGGTGGTCGCATGCCCGCGCAATCCGCAAAGGCAGCCAGCCCGTCTCACACGCCTCGTCGTGTCGCGAGGATGGCCTGCCGAGTTTTGGCTGTGTCGAGAGCTTGTCAGAGCATGCTGGGCATGCTGTGAACCGGGGAACTGCTCGTGTGGACAGCGTCAGGCTGTCGCAGGCGTGCCAGCGGTTCCTGGGCCTGGCGTGCAGTGCTGTGGCGCAGGCTTGCATGGACCAGTGCCCGGTTAGAGCTTCGCGTGGACCAGGGCCCGGTCAGAGCTTCGACCGTGGCCAAGGCAGAAGTTGGCGCAAACTGGCACATGCCCTGGCTGGGCGTGTGAGCAGGGCAAAGCGGGGCCGCTTGGCGGAATTTTGGTGGGCAGCTGTCCCTTGCTTTTGCACTCCTGGCACGGCCTGCCTGTGTGCCTGGCGGGCGAGGCGGCATGAAATGGCACCAGACGTGCGTATTCTTCAGCTTTGCACGTGTACGTTACTTGTTACCTGCTTTGTACAAATAAGACTTGCAGGCTGGCAAGGTGTGCACTCAGCGTAGGTACTTTGAAAGTGCAGGCTTTGTGGGAACAAGCGTCGTCGTGCTCAGCGTCTGCTCTAGCCTGGAAGCGTCGCGCGCGGATCATTCGGCGCCGCTCTTAGGACATGTAACGCAGAGCAGCTTGTACCATCACATAAATATTTCTAGCAATCACTCACTTTTGAATTGACGCTGATAGATCAATTGGCGCCAACTATCAGATATGGTTTGTCAGACCTGATCTATGCGCCATGCACATGCTCGCGCATGCGGGTTCTTACTTCACAATGTGCAAAGCATGCGCTCAGTCCAGTTGTTCACGCTTCGCAGGACTGCGGGATGTGAAGCACACCGCGCAATACGGCGTTGCAGGAGGGATGCCTCCCGCATGTCTTCATTTAGCTCGCCTGCGGCGACCGAATGACCTCCAGGCCGCCCAGGTACGGCGACAGCACCTCCGGCACCACCACGCTCCCGTCCGCCTGCTGGAAGTTCTCCAGGATGGCGATGACCATGCGCGGCACCGCGCACGCGGTGGCGTTGAGCGTGTGGCAGAACTCGGTCGCGCCCTTGCGCGGCGGCGGCCGCTCGGCGCCGCCGTCGCCGGCGGCGCGCGGGCTCGGCCTGCGCCCGGCGCGCGAGATTGGACATCAGGAGCTATGGCCAGGCTCCCTGAAAGCGCGAATGCACTGCAGGTGCTGCCACAGACTCACTCACCAGCAGCATGCAGGCATAGCCTGCACTCGGAGCGCAAGGGGGGAGCAGCAGCGCGGCACAAGGAAATGGGCAGTGAAATGCAGGCGGGCAGCGCGCCACCGGCAGAAGTCAGCCACGCCCTCTGGGGCGCAGCGGCAGCATGGCGTGCGACAGCGGGCGGTATAAGCAGGCGGGCAGCGCGCCACCAACAGGAGTCAGCCGCGCCCCATGGCCGCAAGCAAGGCGGTGGCGCCGCGGAAAGATGATGAACAAGGATTTGGGGGTGGGCACGGGCGGGGGGCTGGGCGGGGTAGCGCGCCGGTAGCGGATGTTGAGCCGCCGCGCCTGGTAGTCGGTGCAGTTGGACGCGGAGCTGATCTCGCCGTAGCGCCCCAGCCCCGGCAGCCACGCCTCCATGTCCAGCTTGCGGTAGGCCGGCGCGCCCAGGTCGCCCGTGGGCATGTCCTGCGCACGCCCAGCGCATCCCTGGGGCGCGGCGGTGGCTGCCGGGCTCATGTGGCGCGGCAGAGGCTGCCAGACTGCATGTACGCGTGCGCGGCCACTGCTCTGGCGGCCTTGCCAGTACATGCGTGTCCAGCTTCAGCAAGTCCGTAACGCCCAAGGACTGCCCTACATGTCAGGCATGCTCAGCCTGCTGGGTCCATAAAAAATGCAAGAGGTTTGCAATCCGCACTGACACTCCTCTTCTGACGCAATGCATGACGAAAACGTACCGCACCTGCGCCCACGCGGCACGCTCTCGAGCCCGGCGCAAACTCGCTCTGGCTCTGAGAGGGCACGAGGGGCTCGGGAGGCCGCAGCGCAATGCAGAAGGTCAACAGTGAGCGACGAGGCGGATGGGCGCGGCGCGCGCGGCCGCACCAGGACCTTGAAGTGCAGGCCCAGGTCGGTGAACAGCGCCTCCTCAAACGCGGACAGCTCGCCCAGCAGCGCCTCGCTCTGCTCCGGCGTGCTCACCACGAACAGCTCCACCTTGCTGAACTGGTGCAGGCGGTACAGGCCGCGCCCGGCCGCGCCTGCGCCGCGCGCGCCCGGCAGGCGGCCGTCTACTCGCTGTCTGCGTGGCTGCCTGCCCCAGCAGCCACCGAGGCCGACCGCGCCATGGTGAGGTGCAGTGACAGACGCGCAGCGGCTCAAGGCGGCCAGGCCAGAGCCGCTGCTGTTGCAAGTACGCCGGGTGAGGCCACTGCGGCCATCAGCGGATCCAGACGGCAGCCAGGCCCGGCGAAATCGCGGGCCGCACACGGGTGGGCCGGCGCACCCGCCGCGCCGGCCTCGGTGCGGAAGCAGTGGCCAAAGGCGGCCAGGCGCAGCGGCAGCTCCGCCTCGGCCAGCACGCAGTCCATGGCCACCGCGGCCAGCGGCACCTCTGCCGTGCCGGTCAGGCACAGCGGGGAGTCGCGCACCGAGTACACCTGCGCCGCGCAAGCCGGCCGTCACGCGTGTCGCGCGCGCCGCGCTGGGCATGCCGCGCCTCGGAGCGCGGACCCGCCGGGCCTATGCCACTCTTGAGTAATGGCCATGGCAGCCAGGGGAGCTGCATGGGTACCTGGTCCTTATCCTCATGCGTCAGCATGTCATCGCCACTCCCCAACCCTGTCGCGGTGCGCCATTGAGCTGACAGGCATGCGGATTACGCGCACACTGTTCAGGCGAAGTGGGGCCGGGCAGGGGCGAGGTACGGGTAAGATTTAGGGTCACCGCGCGCGCGCGCCTGCGTGGTATCCCCGCGCGGCTGGAAGCCGCACTTCTCCAGCAGGCTCGCGCGCACGAGGTCGGGTGTGGTGGTGGGCGTGAAGCCGGCGGCCGCCGCGCGCTGCAGCGCCCAGCTGCACAGGCCCAGCTCCAGCAGCGCGGCCGCATTGCGCATGACCACGAACTTTGAGCCCGCCGCGCGCGCGCCTGCGCGCGCGGCGGGGCGGCTCGCTCGGCCGGGCCGCACGCCGGGAGCTGAATGCTGTGATCCCAGCCCACGAGCTCAGGCGGCATGGCGCACAGGTGGCACGGCAACCCCGCGGGTGTTTGTGCAACCACCTGGCACAGGCACAGCTGCAGCAGCAACCTCAGTGGCCAAGGGGCAAGTGCCCTGTGATTGCCTGCTAGATGGCATCTGCCCCGTAATAACAAGCTTGGCTCTGCTCCGCCAGGTGTCACCTCACAACCAACCCCCTTGGGGAACACTCGGAGCCGCAGCGTACTCACATTTGTCGGAACCGCAACCCGCCGGGTCTAGACCGGCCTTCAGAGCACCCGGCCCCCAGCTTGCACGCCTGCTTGACCTCCAGGCCGCCAGAGCGTCCCAGGGCGGCGCGCCTGCATCAAAGTCCAGCAGGCCCAGCGCCGCGCCCAGCGCGAGGTGGTCCGCGGGCGGGAAGTCAAACTCGCGCTGCGCGCCGACCACGCGCAGCACCGCCGCCGCCTCCTCGCCGCCCACGGGCGCCTGCGCCGCCCATGGGTGTCATGAGGCGCGAATGGGTACCCCGGGCGACCTGTCTGAAGCCTGTCTGACGACATAGATGGTTAGACATCAGCACGCCGCTGCTGTAAAATGGGGGTCCATGCCACAGCTGACTTGCTGTGAGCCGGGCAGATGGCGAGGGGGAAAAGGCGGACAAGATGCGCGCCATAACCACGCCAGCATGCCGCGTTCTCCTCGCCGCCCACAGCCACCAGTACTGGCTGGGGCCTGAAGTCACTGGTGGTGCGTACCCGACCAGAGCGAGCGCGCGGGCGGGCCGCGCGCCTCCGGGTGCGTGAGGTTGGGCAGGCGCTGCCCCTCGCGCTGCAGCGCCTGCTCGGCGCCCGCCGCCGCCGCCTCGGCCGCCGCCAGCTGCTCCTTGAGCTGCTTGCCGGCGGCCACCAGCGCCTGCCGCTCCTCCTGGCCCAGCTTCCCCTGCGGCTGGGCTGCACGGTCTGCCGTGCCCAGCGCCAGGGAGGGTGTCCTCGTGCGCGCAGCCGCAGCGGCTGCTGCGAGTAGACACCGCAGCCGCAGCGGTTGCTGCGAGTAGACACCGCAGCCGCAGCGGTTGCTGCGAGTAGACACCGCAGGAGCGGGGGAGAGGCGCGCGGAGGCGGACCTTGGCGGACTTGGCGTTGGCGTTGCGCGCGGCGCGCAGCGCCTCGGCCTCGTCGTCCAGGCGCCGCCAGCGCTCGTACAGGCGCACGACCGCGTCGGGGTCGGCGCCGCTGTTGCGGTCGCGGCAGTTCTGGCGCACGGCGTCCAGGTTGTCCCGCACGTGGCGCCAGTCGATGTGCGCCCTGTCGCCAACACGTGTGCACATGTCACGGCACAGTGGCCAGCCCCCCGGCTTCGGGCTCTGTGCGGAAGCGGCGGTCGGTGAGCTTCCTGCATGCACCAACCTTGGAGACTCGCTCGGGCACTGTGCGCTGCCCAGGCTTCCACGCAAGGGCCCAAGCCATTTGGCATATTCACCAAGAACACAGCAGGCAAGTGAATGGGGACCCACAGCCACAAGGAGTCAGGCATGGGTATGGCACGATTAAGACACACCGGAATTGCAGGTCCTCAGCTGCGCCAGACATGCTGGCAGCCGGCACGGCCGGCTCTACGTCAGTCACAACTGCCGCGGCTGCGCTGCTCGTGCTGCGAGCGGCGCCACACGTCGATGCGTGATTGTTTCGACTCCGCGCCGCCGACTGGCAGCCCCAGCGCAGCTCTGGGCCACGGGCGCTCGGGCCGCACGAGTGCTGCACACAGCGCAGCGCAAGCCGCAGGTGTTGTGCCAGGGCCAGCATTGGCCTTTGCATAGTCGCCTGCTTCATGCGTGGCTCACCAGGCCTCACATGTCCCTGCGTGTCTGAGTGCCTGTGTGTGTGTCTTCCTAAGCTACAGAGTGAATGAATAATGAGTTGCAGCCGTCTGTCAGTCAATTTTACAGTCAATCGAGAGGCCACTCAGCGACCAGTTGAGAAAACTTGTACCCTTTTCCGGGCTGCACTGTCTTGTTTGTCGGAGACATGTCTGTACAACAACATTGTGCAACTGCCATATGAGTGCGCCCTGCCAGCATCATAGCCATCTGCAGAGCTGTGGGTGGTGCCAGGGCAGGCGCGCACGCGTATGATCACTGCTGCGCACTGCAGCTGCCGTGGGCGTCCAGCACAGGTCCACTCGACACAGCCACTGGCTGTCAGTCAGAGTTACCCTGTGGCTGCTGTGCATGGCGTGCGCTCCGCTGCATGTGCCTCTCGGTATAGCGATCTGATCATCAGGCTCTGATGCTTGCAAGCATCAGCCATGCATCACCTGTGTGAAAGCAACAGCTTCACACGACATGTGAAATGATATCAGCAGCCCAATTGACAAGAACTGTGCATGTGGAGGCAGCAACATGCGGGTCGGCCGCTGCTTTGGCATCATTATCTGAAGAACATACGCATCACTAGAAATATAGACGGTCCATTGATGGGGACCACCAGGCAGGCAGAGGGTCAGCTACAGAATCATGCATCAAGACCGAGGTCTTGATGCATCATCGAGATGTTAAACACGTTGATGCGCACAAAGACGTTGAGTAACATGCGGTCTGCCCAACCATGCACCTGCGGTGGCATAAACAATAAAGCAGCTTTCCACATGCCCTCCATCACGCCAGGCCCTGGCGGCCAGGGCACAAGGCGTGATCCTTCAGTGGGAGGACAGCCTTGTGGAGTGCACCTAGCAGGGGCATGCATGGTCTGTCGCCTATGCTGGGCATCACCCGGGCGGTGTACGGCAGAGAATGTGCCAGCGCGCACCGTACTTTGGCATATTCGCGTCATGTTGTAGCACATTGCGCAGCATATGGGCATATGTGTGCGTCATATACGGGCGGATGTGCAGCGCGTCGCGTCGCGTCACGTCGCATATGGGCGCAGCGCAGCGCGTTGCATATGTGCATGTGCGTCCATCCAGGTGTAACTCTGGCAATCTGGACTCCTCCCTCGAGCCCGGCCATGCCCAGGAGACAAGGTTTTCAGGGTTAGGGCTCGCCATTCGTATTTCAAAGGTAACTCCGGGGTGCCGTCGCTGCAGGCGCGGATGTTTCCTCAGCCTGTAGGTGACTTAGCAGGCTCACGAAACCTCGGCAGTGCACCGCTTACACACGTACACGCGTTGTGAGCTGCGAGAAGGGGCCACCCACGGCCCATGGAGGCCGGCGAAGAAGCCTTGTCGGGCCGCCATCTGGCGCTGCAGTGCGTGGCGGCTTCCCTGGTGGGGCCCTGCCTCCCAGCACGGGTGGTTTGAGGTCAGATGCTGGGGGTCCAAGCTGCAGTACACGCGCACCAGGCCACTTTGCCAGCCCCAGGGCAACCTTGGCACGCTGCAGCAGTCACGCCTGCCGGCACTCCTGACACGCTTGCTAGCGCCAGCGCTGCGCGCCCGAGCAGGCAACAGTCCACCCCGCCTGCCGCAGGATGGCTGGGTGCAACGAGACAGGAGCGGCGCGCCTCAGTGCGCACGCGACACTCTGCTGAGCCTGGCGCGCCACCTGCACGACATAGCGCACGAGCTGGAGGGCCAGGTGCGCGGGCCGCTTGCGCGTTGTGATGCGCGGCGCTTGACTGGGCACTAGCGCCCTTCGTCGACCGGCGTGAACATATCCGGGACAGCCGGGTACTTGCGCGGCCTTCATGCTGCAGGTTGGTGTGACGGCGGTCAAGCGCTACCCCTTGGCTGGCTGAGACGCTGCACGCATGGTCCACATCTCGTGTGGTTCGCGCTGCGTGTTGTTGCAGCCGCGCAGCGCTTGCGCGACCTCAGGCTGACACGCCGTGCCCCTGGCCCGGAGCAGGCGGCGCGCCTGGCGCGCAGCGCGGACGCCGGCGCCCAGCCGAGCACGCAGGCGCGCAGCGGCGGCTGCGCCGTGCAGCTGGCCACTCCTGCCGCGGGCCCAATCAGCCAGCAGCAGGCGCACGCGTTGCCGGACGCAGCGTGGGGAGACGCGGCGGTGGGAGCCGCAGAGAGGGGCGTGGCAGCTGCGGCGCCCGGGAGCGCGGACGGCACCTCGCCCAGCGACGCGCGGGGCGCGCCTGGGGGCGGCGCCGTGCGGGGTGGCGACAAGGCCACATCGGTGCGCGGGCTCTGCAACAGTCCCTCGGCTGGCCGCTTCTCGCTGGGCGGGCTCCGCAGCCAGCAGTCTTGCTCCCGACCCCCTTGGCGGTGGCGCCTGGTAGCGGCGAGCACTTGCAGAGGCCAGCTGTAGTGCTAACGCGCGCGACGCAGCAGGCAGCCGCATCGGGAATGCCGACGAACACGAGGTGGTGCACGCAGGGCCACATTGCGGTGGACCTGCAGGGGCGCGGCGGGCCTGCGCAGTGCGCAGAGCGGCCAAGCGCCGCGCCCGTGCAGAAGTCGTGTCGCTGCAAAAAGTCAGGCGCGGCGCCGCTCAGCCTGCCCGGCCTGACGCCCTGTTTGCTGCTGCGTGGCTGCCCAGTTCAGCCGCGGGGTCCCTGCTCACCCAGGGTGTGGCGCCGCGCAGGCTGCCTGAAGCTGTACTGCGAGTGCTTCGCAGCAGGTACGCTCACAGCTGTCAGCCCCCGGTCAGTCACATTGGGTAGCCGCATTCCATGACTGAAACTGCTTGAAACCGAAAAATCCCATGCAGCCCCTTGCTGCACCGCACTCGGAGCGCACCAGCGCGTGCACGCTGCTGCAGCACTGCTTATGCGGCCCGCGGCCAAGTCCCCGTGTCAGCAAGCCTGCAGCAGTGCGCGACCCCGGCCGTGCGCGCAGGGGCGTTCTGCAACGGGCTGTGCGGCTGCTGCGCGTGCCTGAACACGATCGCCAACGCGCCACTGGTCATGCACGTGCGGCAGTGCGTGCTCAGCCGCGCACCGCTCGCGTTCCTGCCCAAGGCGCGCGCGCGGCGCCTGTGCGGAGGCTGTTTAGGGACCGACAAGTTATAAGCTGATCTCGAGTGCGTCAGGCAATGAGCGCTCCAGAGTCCAGGGGTGAGGGAGGTTGGGCAGAGCAGAGGCGGCGCGCGCAGGTGCGCGAGGCCGGGCACCTGCGCGGCTGCCAGTGCCGCAAGTCGCGCTGCCGCAAGAAGTACTGCGAGTGCTTCCACGCGGGTGTGCGCTGCAGCGACGCCTGCCGCTGCGTCAACTGCCACAATGCGGCGCCGCCCGGCGACGCGCCTGGCCCGCCAGCCGCCGCCGCCGCCGCCGCCGCCGCAGCCGCCGCCGCTCCGTCAAACACCGCTGAGGGTCCCAGCGGCGGCCGACCCGCGGGCGTGCTCTTCCGCAGCGCGGGCAGCTCCTGCGCCGCGCAGCAGCGCGCGCTCGCGGGCGCCGGCGCGGGGACGCCCGGCGCGGGCGCCCCCGGTGCCGACCCCGACCCCGGCAGCACAGGCCCGGGCTGCGCTGCGGCCGCGGCGGCGCTGGAGGGCGCGTCTGAGCCGGAGGGCGCGTCCGCGGCCCTGCCGGCGCGGCGGCGGGTGGTCGCGCCGGCGCGCTTCGCCAGCCCGGGCGGCCAGGCGCCGGGGACCAGCAGCAGCGGCAGCGGCACGCCCAGCGAGGGCGACCCCGCGCTCGCCGGCGCGCCCCCCGACAGCGCGGCCCAGTCCCCACAGAGCGCGCGCCTGGCTCGGGGGAGCAGCCGCTCTTGCTTGCATTTCTTTTCCCCAGCAGGCCGCTCCGCTCTTCCGCATACCCATGCACGTCCTTGCGCACAGACACGTTGCTGGCGCGCAGCGGCAGCATCAAGTGATGCGCCCTTACCAGCATTGTGTACAGCCTTCAGCTCAGACTGTGAGTCGTCAGTGCTGCAGCAGCCTGCAGGGCCTGACGCGCGCCGGGGCCGTCACGCAGACGACGCCATCTCGCCGGCGCCTGTGGGCCACCGGCGCGCCCTCCAGCGGCCGGCGGGCCGGCGAGGCTGCGCCGAGCGGCAGCCTGATGGCGCGCCGGCGCCCTTGGGCGAAGCTGCCCAGGCGCGTCGCAGCCCATGCAGTGCCAGAGGGCGCAGCCTGCTCACAGTGGGTGATGGATGACATGCGTCCCTGCCTAGGGGCTCCAGTCCCTGCTCAACGCTAGCAGGCCTGTCCATGCAGCCTGACGGTGTTGCGCATGCGCCAATGTCACCTGTCTGCTGAGCCGTCGGCCACACCGCACCAGCTCAAACAGGCTGGGGACTGGTAACACTGCCGCTGCTGTCCTTGCCTGCATGCCCGCTCACACCCGTGGCCTGCCGCAGCTCAGTTTCACCCTGTATGCACCTGCCCGCTTGTCCTGACACATCAGGGCGTGTGGCAGGCGGACGGCAAGGCAGCCGGCGTGCCCGTGTCGTGGGGCACCGCGCCCGCGGTGGACGACGCGCTGCGGGACTGCCGCTGGGCCGCCCATAAGCGCGCGCCTCCCAGGCGCGCCTGTGCATGTCCTTGTGCTCAACATGCGAGTTGCTGCGCTGTGGGCCGCTTGCAAGCGTGCGCTCCAGGCCTGCCATTAGTGCGCACATACTTGCAGATGCGCATGCATAGACTGTTGAATTAGGGCCGTTGAAGCTGTCATGGCAAGCATTGCGTGCGTGCAGGCTGAGAGCTTTGCAGCTCCATGTGCTGGCTTGCTCTGTGTGGGCCGTGCCAACGCAGGATCGGGGCCATGCGCGTCGGTGTGTCCTTAGTGAAATGTCGGTCAGCAAAGCCTGTGTGTGTGCTGCAGGACGGCCGGCGCTGGCAGCGCCGTGCGCGCGTTCGGCGCCTCGCTCAACGGCCTGCGCATGGCGCCTTCAGAGGACGCCGACGCAAGCGCCAAGCGCAAGGCGGCCGCCGACCATGCAGGCAGCCCTCCAGGCAGGGAGGCGCAGCGCCCGCGCCCGCGCCGCGGCGGCCGCGGCGCTGCGCTCTCCAACGACAAAGAGAATGCCGGCGGCGCGGGCGCAGCCGGTGGCCATGCGGGCACGGCCGGCGGTGGTGCGGCCGCCGGGCCGGGCGAGGCGCACGAGCTCGCCGTGGCAGAGGCTCTGCTCATGCTGTAAGCGAGCAGGGCGCCGCGCTGCCCGCAGGCCAGCATCTGGCGCTCGCGGCTTGGCACATGCAAGGGGCCGCGCGGCTCTGAGCGGAGAGCCGCTGCCGCGGCTGCTCGTCTGCATGGCAGGCCGCGGCGAGCGCGGCAGCTGGAGGTGGCCGCTGAGCGCGGAGGGATGGGAGCATGAATGGCATGCCATCTGACATGTCCGAGGCCCTCGCCGACTGGTCTGACACTGGGCATTGCGAGGACTGTCATGTCCGCATGTGCGCCTGCCATACGGGCAGGGGCGCGCCCTGGTTTACGCACCTTGCCCAGGTATCCGGCATCATTGCTGCTTCCCTGCTATATGACATTACGCGTCCCCGTGTCACTCTATTATGTTCGTGCATGCGCTGCGGGGGTGAAGTGGTCCCAGGCCCTCCCAGAGAGCGCGCATCCTGTCCAGCGACACCCGTTGATCGGCGTGTGCGTACGTGCATCGCCCTGTTCGTATCAGCACTGCTAGCAGAACTTAGTACCTTCCCGGTGTGGGCGGGCCGCATGGCTCCCGCACAGCCAGCGTCTGCGTCGTGTTTTGGCAAGGCGTGTGTGCATTGGAGCAGTCGGCACATGACATATGTCATGTGCCGCGCAGTATGCAGACTGAAAGGAAGCACGGCGTGCTACCCACGCATGCTACAGGCGGTCAAGTGTGCACGGCACGCGCTTACGAAGCGGTGACCCAAACTGTGCTTCATGGCCAGCTGCGATGAGCCAGACCAACTGGAACACCAGCACAAGGACCTGACGACATCCTGATAGCAAAAACAAAAGACAAGTTTTGCAGTCGACTCATCACAAAACTTTTTTGCTGCAATGCAGACGGCAACTCATTTGCGCTCGTTGAGGGCTCACAGGACGACCCCATTGAAAAACACCTCCAGTCTGTAACCAAGCGCATGCGATGACCCACTATACAAAGCGCAGCAGGTTCTGGTACGCCTGCACCATGCGCTGGAAGGCGTCCGTTGCGCCGGCCGCCTGCGCGCGCGCGCCGACACAGTAAACCCACCGGCCGCACAAGCCTGGCCAGGGTGCAGCTGCTCCTGTTCACACTTAGTATCGCCTTGGGGGAAAAAAAATGCAACTCCCGGCAAGCGCGGTCTGAGCTTAAGCGCAAGCTTAATAACAATACGAATTGAAGGCCAGATGAACCATGCGCCGATGCTCCGCAGTGCGGCAGGGCGCGGCGCGCGCGCGCACCTTGCACTTGTCGGGGTGCAGCGCGACCGCCATCTCGCGGTACCGCCGCCGCAGCGCCGCCGCGCCCGCCCCGGGCTTCAGCTGCAGCACCTGCGCGCGCCATAGCAGTGCAGTGCTTCATTGCTGGCTTGTTCTGAGGCACATGTAATACAACCTGCGACCGGATCAGTCAGCTTCTGCTCTGCCTGAGTGCAGGCTGCACTGTGCAGAGCTTGCGGGCACACTCGCCCTATGGCAGTGCCCCAGAAGCCGTGAGGTCTGAAGGACAGGCGTGCAGCGGTATCAAGATAGGACAAGGGAGGGCAGCACCTCGTAGTCGCCGGCCGCGGCCAGCACGCGCGCGACCTCGCGCGTGTCGGCGCCCGACGCCGCCGCGCCGCGCTCCTCGGCCAGCTCAGCGGCCACCAGCGCGTCCGCCTCGCGGAACGCCTGCAGGCGCCACGCGCCGGTCAAGGGCGAACCCGCTGCTGTGCACTGCATGCCGCTGGCCGCTGAAGGGCGGCTGCGGCCGGCCCCCAGACGCTGCACTGACAATGACTCCAGCGTCTGTGCAGGGCACCACATCACTGGCAGCTCCTTTGCTTCACTCACAGCACACCGTTGGCCTGACCAGGAACACCCAAGGCTGGGGATTGAGCTGCGGGACCGATGCAGGGCGACGAGCCGCTGATGTGGCACAGCGCAGGGCGCGCCGCGCACGGCGCACCTCCGCGAAGCCGGCCCGCAGCCGCTCGCGCCGGCGCGCCAGGTCCTGCTCGCGGTGCTGCTCGGCGGCCGCGGCGGCCGCCGTGCGCCTGGCAGCCTCCACCTGCACGCCAGATGCACGTGTGAGACTAGCTGCCAGGCGGGATAAACAGGAATTGCGCACAGCCCGTGCAAGTCCTCACAGCTCCAACGCCGTGAGAGACAGCGTCCCCTGCGAGGAGCTCGAGCAGGACATCAAGAAACAGTGACAGACAGCGCGGCGCTGCACGGAGCAGAGGCAGACGTCATGCACGCAGGCCGAGCGAGCGGCGGCCGCTCGCGCGGGGCGGGGCGATGCGCCGGCCGCACCCGCTCCTGCGCGAGCTGCCGCTGGCGCTGCGCGACCGTGCGCCGCAGCATCGCCAGCTCCGCCGCCTGGGCGCGCAGGCCGGCCGGGCCGGGCGCGCTGCCGTTGACCCGCTCGCCTCCGGGCCCACCCTGCGCGGCAGCCCCGGCCGCTTGGCCGGAGCCGCCCGCGGGCCCTGCGCGCGGGACGGACTCGCGCGCGTGCCCGTTGGCCTCCTGGCCGTGCGGCTCCGCCTGCGCGGCCGCCCCGGCTGAACGCCTAGGGCCGCCTGTGTCTCCTCCGCGCTGTGCAGCGGGTCCGTGCGCACGGCCCTCGGCCGCCCCACCTCGTCGCCCAGCCTGCTGCGCGCCTTCCAAAGGCCCGCCAGGGCCGCCGGCATCCCCTGCGCGCAGGCTTGCGCGTCCCGGCATGGCGCCGCCGGCCCTGCCACGCCCGCCGCCCGGCCGCGCAGCGTCCCCGGCTGCCACGCCTGCTGCAGCGCCGCGCAGGCTGGCAGGCCGCGGCGCAGCGCCGTCGGGCTGCCCGTCGCACTCTGGCCCCGCTCGCACAGTGGCCCCGCCTGCCCTCCAGTCCGCGCCGCCTGCTACCTGGCTGCGCTCCTGCTCTGCCTCGGCAGCGTGCTCGGTGGCGCTAATGTCGGACGGTGCGCCCCTGGCGCGCTTGCAGGGCTGCAGGGCGCCCTGCGCCGGGCCGGCACCCCCGCTGCCCTGGCGGCCAGCCCCGACAAAGGGGCTGGCCTGAGCGGCGCCGGGCGCGGCAGCCTGCGCCGCGCCGGCCGCGCCATCCTGCCGGGTCCAAACCAGCTTGCGCTTGTTGCCGGGCCGCGGCTGCGGCGCAGGCGCCGCCGTGGCAAACGTGTGCCCGCCGGCGCTGTCGCGCTGCCAGACGTGCACGCCCATGCAGGCGCCGCCCCTGCAGCACAGCCCCGACGGGCCGGGGCTGGCAGTGGTACAGTGCAGCAAGCAGCCTGGCCTGGCCTCAGTCTGGGACCATATGCTACTCTCTAGGGGGTGTCACGAGCGGGGCTCCTTCGACTGTTGCTCGTCCTAGTTCGCTGGCTTATGTAGGAGGAGGGAAGGCGACCCGCGGTTGTGCTCTGCAAACCTGAAACCCCCTTGGCCTTTTGAAACGAGTCTGGTGCCACAGGACCAGTTATAGACCAGTTATAACGGTTAGACACCCTTGTGTGCATTGACACTGTACAGCGTAAAGCGCACCGTGAAGCTCCCGACTGCACATGCAGCCAGCAGCATATGGCTACAGTTGCACTTATGGTAGTATAGACAGGTGGCGCTGTGAGGAGTGTGCTGAGGAGCGCAGAAGTGACAGCATGCATGCCTGAGTTGCTCGAGCTGTAAGCACCCAGCACTGAGCAGTGCAGACTCATCGACCTGTCGACCCAGTAACACGTTAAACGCCGGCGTCACTCGTGTTTTGTCTGCTGCTGACCAGGGACGGTGACCTGCATACTATACACATGCAAGGTGCAGCAAACCTGCATGCAAAGCGCATGTAGGTTTGCGGACATGCGAGGGAGAGCTCGTTGTACAGCTGTGCTATGCCGCCACCGCGCGGTGGCCCATGCACCGCGCAGCCGCCGGCCTTCAGTCTGGGTCATTGTAGTTGCGCACCAGCGGCACCCGCTGCGGCCTCGGCAGCCGCACGCGCTGCGCGCGTCCCGGGGGTATCAGCTGTGCCTTGAATTTCTAGGCTGTTGTCATGGATGTCAGTCAATGCTATGCCAATGTATGCGGCTGCTCACGACCGCATGAAGTAGTGTGCATGAACACGTGAGCATTCCACCCGGCAGGTACAAGGACGGCTGCATTCCAGGCAAGCGGATGGGCGAACAGTCACCTGCAGTATGACGGTGCGCCTGGGCGCTGTCGCTGCCAGCTGCGCCTCGCAGTCTTCCACGAGCAGCCCGCTGACATCAGGGCCAGGGCGTGCTGCAGCCCCTGCCTGCGCAGGCGCCTCCACCGCGTTGCCCTGCAGCTGCAGGGCCGCCGCCCCGCCCCCGCAATCATCACACCCAGGGTGTCCCCCGGCGCCTGTTCCGGCGCATGCCGGCCGCTCTGCCAGAGCCGCCTCCAGCCTGTCCAGCCGCGCGGCCACCAGCGCGCCGGCAGGGCAGTCCGTAGGTGCCTGAAGAGGCGCGACCGGGGCGTGCGCCTGATCGGGCGGCGCGCGCGCACGCGCGTCCAGCCCGGCGTGCAGCGCGTTGCTGAGCTCCAGCAGCGCCCCGTTCTGCTCGGCGAGGCGCTTGATCTGCCGCCGCGCATTCGCCCGCTCCGCCGCGGCGTCGCGCCGCTCGCGCGCCATGATGGCGGCAGCTGCCTCCATCTCGGCGCGCATGGCGCCCAGCGCAGCGGTCAGCCGCGCGCGCTCGCCGCTCGCGGCCAGCGCCGCGTCCTGCGCGCGGGCGACCCAGCGGATGCAGCGCTGCGAGGCATCCTGCAGCCGTCCCTTGCCCAGCAAACATTGATTGGGAACATACATCGCGGCACGTACAAAGAACTGGACAGGAGGGGGCCCGATGGGGGCAACACTCGGCACCTGCAGCCTCATGTCAGCCAAGCCGGCCTCCCGCTCAGCGGCCGCGCCGCCGCACGGCGCGCCCGCGGCGGCGCCAGGGCTGCCGCAGGGCGACGGCAGCGACGCCTGCTCCGACTCGGAGCGCGCGTCCGCGCCCGGGGACGGCGCCCGCGCGGCCGCCTGCGCCTTGGCCGCCGCGAGTGCCGTCCGCAGGCGGGCGGCCTCGGCCTCGCCCGCGTCCGCGCGCGCCTCGGCCGCCTGCAGCAGCGCACGCTGCAGCTACATATCGCGCTGCATACCGGCGCTGCGATGCTCCTTGGCGGGCATGCCATGGCCAGATGCTGCATGCGTGCACTGCTGGCCAGCGCCTCAAAGCCGTTCCGCGTGCCTCGCCCGCCAGCAGCCGCGCCTCGAAACAGGGACCGGGCGCGGCGCGCCTGCCTCCAGCCAGCGCCTCCTTGCAAACAGTGCCTGGCCCCTTCCTCACACCCACAACATCCTCACGGCCAAATGCCCGCGCCTGCAGGGTGCGCTGCTGCGCCAAGGCGCGCTGCTCCGCGGCTGCCAGCGCGGCGGCGCCCGCTGCCTCCTGCGCGCAGGCCTCCGCGGACACGCGCTCGCAGGCCTCCGCCGCGCCGCGGGCCTCCTGCCGCCGGCGGCCGCGGGTAGGCGGGGACCGGGGTGGCAGTGATGGGGGCACGCATGGCATGCTCCTGCTGCATGAAAGGAGATCGTGGCTCTGATTAGGGTGACGCTGGGGGGGCGCAACGCGGTGCTCCTGCCGTGCGGCAGGAGCGCCGCACGGAGCTCGCGGCGACCGGGCGGACCTGGCGCGCCGATGCGGCCTCCCCTTGCGCCTGCGCCAGCGCCTGCTCAGCCGCCTCTGCGCGCGCGCGCAGCTGCGCCGCCAAGGCCTCGTCCGCCTCGTGCGCCTCGGCCGCGGCGCGCGCCTCGGCCTCCCGCGCGCTGCGCGCCCAGGCGCTGGCGCTGCACTGGGCGGCATGCAAAGGCGCGGAGCGAGTGAGGGCAGCTGGATGTAAAAGACCTGCCAGCAGCCAGGCGGCTCACTTGCAGGCTGCCACAGACCGCACAGGCAAACAGCGGCACGCCGCGTGCAAGCCCTGCACCTCCGCTCATGCAGCAAGGCAGCCGCCGCCGCATCCAGCCGCTGCATCGCAGCCGCCAGCGCGGCGGCCACCTCGCACTCGCGTCGCTCGCCGTCAGCGCGCGCATCACGGGCGGCCTCGGCGGCCGAGCATGCGTGCTCCTTCCGATGGCTTGCGCTTGCTGCGGCAAAGCTGTACACAGTCGGCACAGTGAAGCGGACATTGTAGTCTGGAACAGGTCTCAGCAGCATGGCGTTCGCGGCCTCGCCGGATGCACTGGCATGCCTCAACCTCATTTCATTTGTCTAATATGCCTGGCAGCCAAGGCTGCGTCACTGGATACTTGGCTAATGCAAAGCCCGGACGTTCATATGAGTATCTCCATGCTCACAGCACGCAGCATACAGTACCGCGCGGCACACCCTCAGCAGCCACGACTCGCGCTTCGGCAGCCTCGGTCCGCTCTTTGCAAAGGCGCAGCTCCCGCGCGGCCGCCCCCTGCGCCGCCGCCAGCGCGGCCAGAAACCCCATGCTCTGCGCCGCCAGACGAGCCTGCCGCTCGGCAGCGGCAGCCTCTGCCGCGGCGCCGCGCTGCTCCGCCGCAGTCGCCCGCGCCCCGAGCGCCGCGGCCTCGGCGGCCGCATCGCGCGCCCGCTGCTCCGCCGCCCGGGCCCCGGCCTCCGCTTCCTGCGTGCCCGGACGCGGCAGGTGTCAGCACGACGCGTCGGCAGGCCACAGTGAGCTGCGGTGGCTCGAGCTCATGCCAGCAGGCCACAGGGAGCTGCTGCCACATGCGCCGCAGGCTGGTGGCTAGGAGCTTACCGCGGCCGCGAGCGACGCGGCGGCGTCCGCCGCCTCCGCGGCGGCTGCGGCCTCCCGGGCAGCGGCGGCGGCAGCGTCGCTCTGCGCAGCCTCAGCAGACAGCGCCGCCTCGCGCTCTGCGCACGACGCCTGCCCAGCACGCATTTGTTGCCTTGCGCTTTTGTTGCCGTGCAGCCTGCCCTCAACGGGATCATCCCGCAGGTGCCGCACAGTCAGGCTCGTGTTGCTTGACCAGCCAAAGTCGGGCATTATTCTGGTTTGCTGCAGCACAAACCATGTCGAGGGCTACGCAGATCCTGCGTACGTACCCGCACATGCTTGACCCGCTCTCGACATGCTGCCATGCTCCGGGCGGCCGCGCACTCGCTCTCTTCAGCTCTGGCCTGCGAGCAGATCGCAGTGCAGCTGAGAGGAGGCACTCAGCATTGACAGACGTCAGCATCCCACGGGCAAGTCATAACACAGCTGACAGCTGCATGCAGCCTCTGTTCAAAGCGCCACTCAGCTGCTCAGCATGCATACGGGTATTCCTGGGCGACAGGAGTAGCAATGTTGATGCCAGGCTGTGTGCGCAGTCGTTCAGAATTGTGGCGTTGAGGGCTTATGGACACCTCGAGAGCAGCCTGCCGTCCCGCCGCCTCCTGGCGCTCCGTCCTCATGCGCCCAAGCCGCGCCTGCCACTGCGCGTCCCGTGCGTCGGCCGCCGTGGCGGCGCACGCGTGCGCGTCCCGCGCCTCTGCGCACACACACGAGACTGTTTGCATTCGCAAGCATGCCTGCAGATCCGCTCCGCTGCCAAGCAGCCAGGCTGTGCCCCTCAGGCGTCATGGTTGTCTCTAAAAACATAGAAGGTTGGAAATAACGAGGCAAAGGCAGGGACTGTGTGCACAGGGGCAGCGCAGGGCGCTGGGCAGGGCCGATCGGCACACACCGGCCAGGGCAGCCTCCAGCTGCGCCGCGCGCTGCTGCGCGCGCGCCGAGGCCGCAGCGGCATCAGCTGCCTCGGCGTCGCAGCGCACCAGCTCAGCGTCCCGCTCCGCCAGCAGCGCCAGGTTGACCCCAAACGCAGCCTGCAAGGCAGCGGTACTCAGCCAGCTTGCACTGGGACAGCCCCGACGCAGCACGGGCAGCCAGGCCCACGTGGCTGGCAAGCAAGCTCCAGCGCGGCCAGCCAAAGCTGCGCGAGGACCTGCAGCTCGCCGAACTTGGCCGCTCCCTCCGCCAGCTGTTGGTCGCGCTGCAGCACCTGGAGCGCCACCGGGTATGCAGCATCAGTCCTCCAGGTGTCGCGTGAGTTCATCAGGTGCTGCACTAGCCAGTGAGCCTCGTTGCGTTGCGCACCTCTGCCTCCAGCGCGCTGATGGCCTGCTCGCGCAGCACAACCACCTCCTGCTCCTTGTGCCATAGCAGCGCGCAGGCGCTCCTGCCGGCGCTGGACATAAACATTGTGTCGCGCGTCGCGCAGTGCTAGAGCTCATATCCCTGCATCACGGAGCATCCATTTGCGTGATGCACAGGCGTTGTGGGCTGAACGGGTCTGCAGTCGCACGCTCGATCGCAGCTGCTCTTGCACACACCAAATATGCTAGGGCTTAGGGTATTGCCCCGAGTTTGCAAGCAAACAGGCCTCGCTCCTCTAGGACTCCTGTCAGACTTGAAGCGCTGCTCCTGCAGAAGCGCTGGGCACTCTGATCGTCTGCGTGTGTCAAGCAGAGAATATAGGACTAGGCTAGTGCGCCGTGGCCTGAGTCGGCCGAGCGTCTGGTGTATGCTATGCGGTTGCGGATGAACAACGGGCGCTAGCACCGATGGTGCGGCTCACCTTGATCGCGCGCGTGCGGGACGGCCTGCCGCTCGCAGAGGGCCTGGACAGCGACAAGGACCATGACCTCGACAAGTACAAGCAGCAGGCAAAGGTGCGGAGGCACGAGCTGCCTGCGCTCAAGGAGAGGCGGTGCGTAGCGCAGCGTGCGCTGACCGGCTGCCGCCTCCCAGCTGACCGGCCGCCGCCGCGCCCGCGGCAGACGGTATTCAAGCGGCTGGCGCAGATGAGCCCGTCGCAGGCGGCCAGCCGCGTGTCGATCGAGAGCGACGCGTTTGTGTTCCACTACCTCATCGAGGCGGGCGTGTGCTACCTGACGCTGACGGACCGCGGCTACCCCAAGAAGCTGGCCTACCAGTACCTGGAGGAGCTGCAGAGCGAGTTCAGCCGGCTGTACGGGCCGCAGATAGAGGGCATCGCGCGGCCGTACGCGTTCATAAAGTTCGGTGCGGGCCGCGGCCGCGTGCGTGCTCGCGTTCGCCCCCCCGCCGGGCCCGGGGCGCCCACGGGCCGCGCTTGCCGCGCGGCAGACACGTTCATTCAAAAGACGAAGAAGCTGTACCTGGACACGCGTACGCAGCGCAACATCGCGAAGCTGAGCGAGGACCTGAACGAGGTGCACTCGATCATGACGCGCAACATCGCGGAGGTGCTGGGGCAGGGCGAGCGACTGGACCGTGCGCACCCCCCTAGCCCTGATAAGTCTACCTAGTAGCAGGCAACGCTCTGGAGGGGGCGCTTGAGCCCCATATGCCGCCACAACGTGGCAATCTCTCAGAAACCGGCGCGGCGAAGGAGCATGCGGAGCATGAAAGCTTGCCCTGCATGCTTGAGGCAGCATGCTCGCGGCAGCATGTCCCAGAGGAGCCCAGTGGTGGCCTCCCTGCGTGGCCAGACGGCTCGCGTGCCCGTCCGGCCAGGGATGTCCAAGGCGTCGGAGGCGCTCATGTCCGAGTCGAAGCAGTACAAGACTCGCGCGCGCGACTTGCATCGGCAGGTGTGCCTGGCCTGCGCTGCTTGCAGATCTGCAGCTCGCCGCGGTGACCAGTGTGCCTGCGCACACGTTGTGAATTAGGAGGCGCATGACAGAGCCGCTGCGCAGGCGCTGCTGCGGAAGTACATGCCCTTTGCGGTGATCATCGGCATCATCCTCTTCGTCCTGTGGGCGCGGCGAGCATTCTACTAGCCCGCGCCGCTGCGGCACAGTTGTCCCGATGTCCCCCGCTGTGTGAACTGCGCTGTCCAAGCCGGGCGTCTTGCTGCTGTGATGGCAGAGAAACGCATGCCGTTGTGCTGGGCTCTGGGCTCTGAACTTGCGCTGCTGTAGCTAGGCAGCGAGCTGTCCCAAAGTGTCAGGTCTTACAAATCAAATTGTGCACTTGGTGTGGCGCGTTTATCAGAGTTCAAGGAGCGGTTTGTCTCCAGTGCGGTGCGCAGCTGTAACCGCACACCAGACATGGCTTCTATGAGGCACAGAGACCATCAGGCTGGCTCCCAGTGTGTGCCCAATGATATGACAGTCATCAAGCACCGCCCTCGGCCGCAGAGTGGTCATATGGTGTGACGGACACATCCTCAAACTTGTCCGAGCCTGCGCGCAAGTCCGGCATCAGGCCCAGCACGCCGGCACAGGCCAACACCTGCAGCCTGGCACTTGCTTGCCGTGCCTGCTCCTACTAAGGGAGGTCACCTGCTAGCCGTAATGCCAGGCCGAGGACCTCATCGTTCTCCACCTGCGCGTCTGCCAACTTGCATCCGTCCTGCAGCTCAATGCCTTCGCGCCACAGCTTCATGTCGCCGACATCCTGCGCAAGCGACGGCGCCGCTCAGTGCGTGCAGCCCCCAGAGCTGTGCCAGGGGGCAAGGCGAGCAGGCACCGCAACCATACGCGCTGCGTGAGGTCCTGCAGCATCGCCTTGACCTCCAGCGTGGTCTGCTGCAAGTCGACGTGCAGGAAGTATGTGGCCTTGGCACGCTTGATGCGCACATACACGCCGTTCAGCTGCTCCGCCTCCTCTTCTGCCTGCGCTCGCATCGCCCCAGCTACCTGCTGTGACCGGTGGTACGGAGGCGGTCTCCACGTCTAAGCTGGCAGGCGACTGGTGGTCACAGGGCTTGAGGCGGCGCATGCATCTTGCATAACAGTTACGGCGCAGCGTGTGCTTTACTGCACAACACGCCTGCGTGCGCACCATGGTCACCGCGAGTCAAGGCACGACATTCTCAGCGCGCCAAGGGTGCCAATCACACGGCGACTCAGAGCTCACTTGTTTTTTTAAGAAAATATATAATTTCTCACAGGCAAGCTTGCTCTGATGGGAACCCCAAGGACCTGCCTCTTGCATGAGACGCCAGCTCACATGAGCTGGCCGGTATCGTACTGGGCATATGCCGTGCTATGCGTAGCATGAGTTTACATGTTCGGGCACCGGTACTAGGACAGCAGTTGCTCCAGCAAGCTTCAGAAGGTAATGCAGTCTGTCACATGAGTTTCTGCAGGTTCGGTAGGAAAAAGACTAAGTGAATGCTTTGACACCAAACCACCCGCTTCAGCTTCGCATGCTACCGGGTATGTCAAACAAACTGACAAAGGACACTGCATGAAAATCACAAACCCCGTCAGGGCGAGCGCGTGGGCGGCTGCGGCACGCCGTCCTTCAGTGCCACAGCGTCCCTGCGCGCCGTGCGGCCCGCTGATCACCTTTGCACTCCGCCGCGCAGGCTTCCAGGAATGAAGTGCTTCAGGCGCCGCAGCCAGCGCCGTCAGTCAGTCTAGCAGGCAGAGCCTGCTGATGAGCAATTTTGTTAGGATGCGCCGCCTGTCAGCATGTTCCTCTGAGGTGCCGCATATACTTTTTTCCGGTGTCCATGACAAGTAGGCGGATGGTTGCTGCTGAACATTCAGCAGGACGCATGCTGGCACGCCGGCCACACGCCCGGGGCTGGCAGCAGGCGCCGGGCAGGCGGGGCGCGCGCTGGGGGCGAGGGGCGGCGGGGGGGAGGCGCGCCAGCCGTGCGCCTTGCCCCAGCGGTACATGGCGAGCAGGCGGCCCGGCAGGCTGCCCTCCGCCGCCAGGCGCTCGTAGAGGCGGAACAGCGCGAGCGCGGTGCGCGCGTCCTCAACCGAGTCGTGCGTGCCCGCCTGGATGTCCAGGCCCAGCAGGTAGCTGGCCAGGAAGCGCAGGCTGAGCCGGCGCTGGCGCTTGAAGCAGAACAGGTCGCACGTGTCGCGCAGCTGCGCGCGCGCGGCCGGCGCGGGCCCCGCCTCATGCCCCGGCTGCATGCCCCCGCCTCATGCGCGCGCGGCTGCAAGCATGGTTGTGTCACAGGGGGGCGCCTGACTGGACGTGCGCTGCGGTATAGGGACGACGAGCAATTGCCACGCCTCCAGCTGCGGGGAGCGCCGCACTTGCATACAGCCAGCCTCCATGCACCTGCCAAGGCGGCAGCCTTGCAAGTCGCAACCTCTGCGGCTGGGCATGGCAGGCGCGGCGATGGCCAGCCGCACGTGCTGCGGCAGCGGCACACACCCGCGCCCCGCGAGCCAGGGGCCGCGCCGCGCCTGCGCGGGCGGCACGGCGATGTTGAGCATGCGCAGGTCGGTCTTCAGGCCGTGGCCGACCAGCACGCAGCCGGCGTCTACCAGGAAGCGCAGCTTTAGGTACGCGCGCTTGAGCGTGGTCAGGTGCCGCTGCGACAGCGCAGGGTCCAGGTCGCCCGCCACCTGCCGCGCAGTGCGCGCAGGGTTTCTTGCAGGGTTTTGCAGGACGCCCTCGACGAGCTGCACTGAGTCAGTCTGTGCGGCAGCGCCGGGTCCAGGTCGCCCGCCACCTGCCGCGCCGCACGTACAATGTTTATGGTGACGCCCTCTGCGAGCTGTGCACTGCATCTGTCTGCGCGGCAGCGTCGGGTCCAGGTCGATCGCCGGCCGCCGCGCCGCATGCGCGGGCCTGCGCGAGGGCCCTGGCTGGACATGCATCGGATCACGCAGCACCAGTGCCAGGTGGCGCAGCATGCAGCTGGTGCCATATTCAACAGAGCTGCAACGCAGCGTAGGGCACGGTGCCCGTGGTGCAGGGCGCACCCAACTCTCGCCCCATCAGCAGCGACCAGCCGAGCTCTGCTTCGAGTTGAGGAGCCCACACATAGCTTATCAGCCACATGGGCGCGCGCACATAAGCCACACGGGCGCGTGCACATCAGCCACATGGGCGCGCGCGCACCAGGCCGGACCACTTGGTGAGGTAGTCGTGCACCGGCTCGACGGCCTGGATGTAGTCGTCGATGCAGGGCTCGCCCGCGCGCGCGCCCGCGCCGCGCACAATGCTCACGCGCGCCAAGCCCAGCCGTGCCGGCGACACCTCGACCTCCACGCCGCTGCGCGCGCGTTTTCAGCAGTGTCAGCGCGTCGGCGGCCTGCAGCTACCGCAGCTACTTACTGACAGAGTCTCTTTCTGGACACGGCTGCAGGCCTCAGGGGAACCCCTCCGCACATGTTCCAGGGACGCGACCCAGTAAGACATGTTGGGTGGAGTCCATGCAACACGGACGGCGTCCGGCGCCAGCAGCATACAGGGCCCAGGCCTCTCCACTGGAAGTCGAGGCGCCTGTCCGGCAGCACCACTGCCGCGGCTGGCTTCACCACCCTACCAGACGCGCCCAGGCGCGCGCCCGCGCAGCGCGGTGTCGGGCGGGCTGTGCGCGACAAACTCGGCGTCCAGGCCCAGCAGCGTGCCCGGCCCGGGCGGCTCGTCGCGCCCCAGCGGCGCGAACGTGGCCGGCAGCAGCGGCGCGCCGGGCGCCTGCAGCGGCGGCGCGGCGCACAGCGCGCGGAACGCCGGCCAGCTCAGCACGGGCGCGGGCGCGGGCTCGCCGCCCGGCTGCGCGGCCGCCGCGTCCAGCGCCTGCACCTGCTCCGGCCCGCGCACGCGAACACCACCTCAATTCCTTCACGCTGCTTTGCAACACTGAGTAGGATTGTGGTGTTGGATTACGGTCATGACGGCCATCGCTGCGCGTTGCAGTGCGCTGCGAGTCAAGTGAGTGCCTGGCACAGCAGGAGCATCTGCAGGTCAGCATCGGCGCAGCCGCTCTCGCCCAGCTGCGCGCTTGCCACGCCCGGCGCCCGCTCCTTCCCGCCCAGTGTGCTCCAGCCTCCACCGCATGTGTGTCAGTGCTCGCGCCGGAGTGCTCACACGCTGCGGCGCTGCCATGCCGCAACAGTCACTGCAGCCGAGCCCGTCGCACGGCGCACCGAACGCCAGCTCCAGTGCACCGCGGCGGCTGCACAAGCCTGCCCCCGCAGCAAGCGGTGACACAAGCATGGGCAGCAGCGCGCCTGCGTGTAATAGAGCAGGCAGGGCGCCACGCGGCCGTCGTACAGAGCGCGCGCCTCCGCCGCCGACGACGGGCTCACCGCTGCGTCATTGAAGAGCAGCCAGGGATCCGGCGCGGCCGCGGCGCCCTTCCCGCCGGCCCCCGGCCCTGCGGGCCTGCCCGCACGCGCGGCCTGCGGCGCGAGGCGCACGCGCAGGCCGGCACTCTGCGCGTCCGCGGCGGCCGGGTCGGCGTCCTGGCGCTCAGCAGGGTCTGTGGGAGGGGCCGGTGCAGCGGCGCCCCCCACGCCCTCCGCGCCGGCTGCCCCGGGTATTCCCCCTTCAAGCCTCCGCTCGGCCCCAGCTGGCCCCACTGCCTCGGGCGCATCCGCCCCGGCGCCTCCCAGCGCATCTGCGGCGGCAGCTGCGGGAGCGCTCCCAGCTCCTGCTGCAGAGCTCCCAGGTTCTCGTGCATCTGCTCCCCCCGCCTCACCGCTTTCACGGGCGTCCGCCGCGTGTGCACCGCCCTCGCCCCCGCTGGCCGCATCGGCCTGCACGGCGCCTGTCGGGTGCTCATGCAAGAACTCCTCAGGAGCCTCCAGGCCCTCGGTGGCAGGCGGCGCCGCTCCCCCGCCCGCTTCCGCGCCACCTCCGCCGTCACCCACCGCCTGCAGCGCCGTGGGCCGCCCGTCTGCAGGGCTTGGCGCCGCAGCAGCGGGGGGGTCCCCTGGCGCAGCGGCGTCCCCCGCCAGAGCCGGCCCGCCTGCGCGCCCTCACAGCTCGCTCGGCATCCTTGTTGTGACTGCCAAGACTGTAAGGCTGCCTGTGCATGCGAGGCTGGGTCATTGTATATCGTGGCAGAAGCATTGCGTGTTGCAGTGAAAGTTGCTGGCGCTCGCCACATGCAACATTTATGGCTCACAGCCATGCTGCGAAGCGGCGTTCAGAGACTTCGGGCTGGCCGCAAACACCGCCACAGGCACAGAGCGTACCTATAGTGTTTTTTACACAATAAGCCAGAAGATGACGCAGAGATGCGCCGCGGCGTCAGGGCTGCAAGATGCAAGGGCAAGGGCAGCGGTGCATGCCGGGCTCCGGGCGAAAGCTCGCGACGTCCACCGCAGCCGCCGCGGCGCGTCCGCGGCCGGGGCGCCCCGGGAACGTCAGCGGGGACTGGCCGGGCGAGGGCGGCACCGCCAGCGGCGGCAGCATGCCGCGCTCGGGGTCCAGGTAGGGCGGCAGCACCTGGTCAAGCGCGCGCGGTACCTAAGCCTTCCGCAGGGCCGCTTCCCCAGTAGCAGTGACAAGGGGAGGCACCGGCACTAGCACTGGCCACTCAGCAGCGCACGCATGCAGCACGAGCCAGCACAGCACCCGCTGGCACAGGATACGCCTCCCCCGCAGACCGCTCTCATGACGTCCAGCTGCCGGGGCGCACCCGGATGTGTGCGACCAGGTGCCCCTCCGCCTGCGCGCCATCGTCGCCCTCGTCGTCCCCGGCGTCAGCAACGTGCGCCACGACAGCCGTCAGCTCGTACACCGCCCTGCGCGCCACAGCAAGAGGGTGTCGTGGGTGCCGGGCGCACCACGTCGCCCGCGAGCTCGCACACCAGGGAGCACACATTCCTTTATGACAAGCATTCAAGGACTCCTTGACGTGCAGTCTTTGCAACACTGTGCAAAGTGGTCGCGCGCACGATGTGGACGTGCAGAGTGGCCCTGTGCGGCTGGACATGCTCATGCAGCACTTATGACACTCAGCATGTCTTTCAAAAGACATTTTCAGCAGGTCAGCGGTCTGGTGCAGGGTCCCGCACCGTATGTCGCCGGGTGCCCCGGTGTCCTCGGCCCCCTCATGCGCGAGCTCGGCTGCTGACTCAGCGCCGCGCACGCGCACCGCCCACCCGGCGCGCTCGGCCCGCACCTGCGCCCAAAAGCAAACGCACCGCTGCACTCAGTGCAGGCGAACAAGCAAGGACTTCAGCGCTTTGACTCCTTATGAAGCCAAGCTCGCACTCCATACGCGCGTTGGATCCGGCGCATGCAGGCCGCTTCTGTGGGAGCCACCGCTGCCGCAGCACGCGCCCACCACAAACCAGCCATGGAGTAGTGAGCGGGGCAAAGAGCGCAGCTGTTACATCGATAGCCAAGCGCCAAGGCCTACCTCGAGGGCGAGCGGAAGCCAAGGCAGCGGTCCCTCGCCGGCGCGCTCCGCTGGACCGCCCGCAGGAGCACCGCCGCCGACCTCATGTGCGGCGTCGCTGCCTGCTTCAGCCTGCTGGCGTCCGCCGGCCTCCCGCTCCACGCTACCATTCGCGTGCTGGCTGTCAGCAGCCAGGCCGCCAGCATCGCCCTCCGCGCCGCCGCCCGCGGCAGTTCCGGCGCCGCCGACGGCAGCGTCGGGCACGCTACGGTCCCCGACTTCGGCGGGGCGGGCAGCAGCGCCGGCGGCTGCGGCGGCGCCGGGCGGCGCCGCGGCGCCGGCGGGCGGCAGCCAGTACGCGAGGTCCGCGCGGTCCTGCAGCGCGGCGCTCACCGCCAGCACCTGCGGCAGCGCGACCGGCAGCCGCGCGCGGCGGACCTGCGCGCGCGCACGGGGTCTCTGCAGAGGACCGCGGGCGTCTCCTGGATGAGTGCGTACCATTGTTCGTGCAGCAATAGAGGCCCCCGCCAGGCATGCACTGCGGGATCTGCAGCATGTGCCACACACAGCTTGGCTGAGAGAGTATTTTCATGCATCTCATGGTGCTGACGCAGGGCAACGCTCACACCCCCCTTGCCCCGCCAAGCAGGTCGGCCGAGCTACTCGCGCTTCACAGCATACACGCAGCGCCTCAGGCGCTCGCTGAGCCTCGCGGCGCGCCTGCTGGTAGCCGAGGCTCTCGCTGACCCAGGCGCGGAGCTCGCCCTCCTGCGCCAGCGACGCGCCCAGCAGCTCTGCAAAGCTGGGCCGCCGCGCGCCTGGCGCGAAGCGCGGCGGCGCCGGCGCCGCCGCCGGCGTCGCGGGCGCGCCTGCGGCAGGGGCCGGCGCGTTGGGTCAGCGCGGGCGGCAGCGGGACCGGCCTCGTGCTGGTTTAGACACGCATTGCATGTCCAAGTGCTGTGCTTCGGTGAGGCAGCGCTGCTTGCGTGTGATGCGTGTCGAATGAAGACACTGCCGAGTCCGTCATGCGCATATGGCGCCCCGTGCGTGTGCATCGGGGGCTTGCAGGGGTGCAGCACATCTGCGCGCATGGTGATCGACTCGCTGCCAGGGTGTCAACGCCCTACCCAAAGTCCTTACCTGCAAGTGTACGCAGGCTTGGAGGCATGGCGGCCAGGGCCAAAACAAGTCCGGCCGTGTGCCAGGGCGCGAGCGCAGGATGCACCGGGGCGGAAGGACTGCGCGCGCAGCTCCTCGGCGGGCGGCGCGGGCGCCAGCGGCGGGCGCGCGCGCGCTGGCGGGTACTGCAGCTCCGTCTGGAATGACGCCGCCTCCTTGACCTGCGCGCCGCCGCGGCGCGCGGCGCGGGTCACGAGCGGGGCACACTGGAGGCCTGCTGCTGGCACCAGGGCAGTGCGGTGCAGGGCGCACAAGCTACGGCCAGGTTGCCTGTGTTTTGCACCTGTGGACCTGCTCGACCCGCTTGCCAAACAGAGCTATGCTGCCAATCCATACATATGCACTGCATATTATGCAGCACCGCAGGCACGTTCATACTGCAACGCATGGTGCCCCTGGCGCTGGACCTCCCAGCGGGACGCAGGCAGCGCGGGAGGGGGCCGCGGGAGAGACGCGCTGACAGCGGGACGCGGGCGGGCGCGCCTGCTCCGGCTTGTCCCGGTGCGTGCCCGATAGGAACTGCGTGCGCTGGTGCACGCTGAGCCGGAAGAGCTGCTCCACTACCGTTGTCGCGGGTTCGCCCTGCCCCGGCCCCGGCGCCGCGCCGGACGCTGCGCCGGGCGCCGACGGCGGCCCTGCTGCCGCCATGGGCGCCACGTTGGGCAATGCGGGCTCGCCCTGCCCAGGCACTGCGCCGGCCTCGCCCAAGACGTCCGCCGCGGCGCCCGTGGCGGCATCCGGGCCGCCGCTGGCGCCCGGCGCAGCATGCGGCGCGGCGCCGGGGCTCGCGGCAGGTTCCGCGCCAGGGCGGGGGCTTGTGGCAGGGTCTGAGCCAGGGCCGGGCCCTGCAGCGGCGGCCGCACGTTGCACGAGCTCGCGGTGCAGCTGCTCCAGCAGGAAGCGCTGCAGCGACTGGCAGCGCCGCGCCAGGGAGCGGTCCTTGGTGGTCTCCACCTCGATGTCGGAGCCCTGCGCACCAGGCGCCCGGCTCCAGCAAGCAAGTGGAGCATGCGGCCAGGTTGCGCAGAGGCGGGGGTGCGTCAGTCTTGCCACAGTCTGCATGTACAGCTACATGCCAAAAATAAAAAAAGGTTCCAGACAAAGACGGTGAGGCTGTTTGGGCGTGGGCCAGGTCAGGACCAGGCGCGCGGGGAGGAGCTCGCTGCCAGCAGACAGCGGGCAGCATGATTTCTGCGGCAGGTATACTGAGCTGTGACAGGCATTGGTGCTCCACGCCGCCTGCGCCAGTGCGCCGGCCCGTGCTTTTTCTGCATACTCCCCCCTGCACCATGCCTGCGTCACCCAAACGCTCTGGCGCATCAGCCGCGCGCGCGGAGCTCCCTCCGCGCGCCGCCGGCCGGGGCCGCAGCGCGCCTGGCCGCTGCGCTGCTTGTGCGTCTCCAGCAGCCCAAGCGCGGCCGCCTGCCGATTCTGGCGCAGCGCGCGCAGCAGGTTGGACGCGGCGCGCGGCCCCGGGCCGCCGCCGGCCAGCATGCGGAACAGCAGCCCGAGCTCGTCCGCCAGGCTGAACTCCGCATCCGCGTCGGGTGCTAGGGCCAGGAACGCGGCGCGCACCGCCGGCATGAAGTACAGCACCTGCCGCCGCCGTTGGTCGGGGGTTAGGGTTAGGGCTAGGGCAGCAGGAACAGGAGGACAGAAGGGACGCCGTGTGGAGGTGGCATGCATGAGCAGTTAACCGCCGCAGCATCTGCAGCAGTCCTGTTTTGCACGTGGAGACAAAAACGTTGTCAGGTAGGTGACTGCGCGAGTCAGTCCATGTCCGCCCCCCTGCGAGCTGGGACTGTGCGGCGAGACAAGCCCCTGGGCACCGCTGGCATGCCGCGCCGCAGCTGGCGCAGCCGCCACAGTGCCTCGTGGGGCGCGCGCGCGGAACTTGCGCTCAAGGCGCAGCCCTCGCTGTCTGACACGCTGTGTAACCCTCGCCCTACCCTAACCCAGCGCACCTGCAGCAGCGAGTTGGCGTAGCCGTTCGCGATCTCGCCCTCCAGCCCGGCGAAGCGCGTGGCGTTGAGCGCGTCCGGCCCCGCCTCCTCGAAGCGGCCGCCCCACTGCTGCGGCTTGCCGCGCGCGCGCCGGTACATTGCCGGGAGCGCCCCAGCGCGCGGCGCGCCCTTGTCGCCCGCCGCGTGCGCCGCCGCGTCGCGCGCCCTGGGCCTGCCGGACAGGCAGAGGGAGCTTGACGCTGATGCGCGTGTTCCCTTTCCTGCGCGCGGCCCGGCGCTCACGGCCGGGTAGGAAACGCACATAACGCCCTGGGCACTGAAGCGGCGGGGGGCGCACTGGCTCGCGTCCGCCTTGCGCGGCTGCAGGCGCGCGTTGCGCAGCGGGGCCGCCAGCCGCGCGGCCTCTCCGAGCGGCGCGCCCCGCCGGAAGCCGGGGTTCTGCACGACCCTGCCCCGCCGCGCCAATCAAGCCCGCTCACGGGGGCGCTGGGCTGGGGAGCGCCCCACGCGGCAGCCGCCGTTCGCACGGCAGCGGCGCGAGGTCGGTGACACGCAGTGAGCTGAGGGGGGGACAGCCTCGCAGGCTCTGCACCAAATGGCGGCTCTCAGCAGGGGTCGCTCTCAAGGGTTGCACGCAGTGCGGGAGGAGTCTGGTCAGGCGGGCACTCCGCTGTCGGATCGGACACAGGCTGTAGTGACGACGCGCAGAGGCCGTGACCGCGTTTTGCACAAAGGTGCGGATCCGGGTGCTGCGGCCGCGGGGCCGGCAGCTGGCAGGTCGGCGTCGGCGCGCTCAGCGCGCCCGGGGCGCAGTCGTGGATGCAGGCATGGCCGCGTGTCAACCTCGGCGCAGTGCCTGCCGACGGAGCATGTCCTGCTTGTGCGGGAGGCGGCTCGGTGAGCGGGCGCGGCGCGACGGGCCGCCCTCGTGCGGGGCGCGGCATGGCAGGGGGCCGCGCGGGGCGGGCACCCCACAAAGTCAGCGAGCTGGATCGACTGCCGCAGCGCGGGGTCGACAACGCGCGGCGGCGGCATCGGCGCTGCGCGCTCCTCGTCCCACTCCGACAGCGGCCGGCCCTGCGCGCCCCGCCTGATTCAGCTCATGATACACTCACTCCCGCCCCACGACTTTCATGTGTGAGTCAACCCGCACGGCGGGGAAGGCCTGGCGTCCGCTCAAAGCATCGTCACAGGCCCAGCCCACGCCGCGGGGCGCGCCTGCATGCAGGGATAGCGCGGCGCGGCGGCCCAGGTGTCGGCCTCGCCGATGCGCAGCGCCGGGCGCCGCGGCGGCGGCGGCACCTCGGGCGCGGCGCCGTACGCATTGACGCGCGGCGGCTGCGTGAACGCGCAGATGTGCACCAGCCCGCCCGCGCTGCCGAACGCGATCACCTCCCCGCTCGACGACACGTCGGCGTCCAGCAGCGCATCGCCGCCCGTCTCGACCTGGGAGCGCGCCCCGGCCACAGCAGGCTCTCAGGCGCCAGGGCCTGGCTCCCGCTCTGCAGCAGGCGCAGGCCTCCACGCCCAGGCTTGCACCTGCCTGCCTCTGACTACAAACCCAGCCGCCTTGCCGCTCGAGTGTGCATCATTACTGCCAGCAGCACATTGCCGCCTGTACCAACCTGAGAGCAGGGGCCACACTTAAAGCTGACAAGGTGATCGCCGCTCGCCCTTGATGTGATGACCGGGGTGTTGATAGTTCAGGGTATATACAGGGTATACCAGCTATACCCTATGAAGGTCTAGCATGCATCAGACTCGACACAACACGGCAACGCCCTGCCGGCAGCCCGGCCGAGGGGCGCGCCTGGTACGTGCGGTTGTAGGACGCGCCGCTCGCGTCGGCCAGCACAAACACGCCCTGCGAGCCCGCGACGAGCAGCGTGGCGCTGAACTTGGGGTGGAAGCGCAGCATGCTCGGCCCCGCGCCGAAGGGCAGGCTGGCCAGCAGGCGCGCGCCCGCACGCAGGTCGAACACCTGCGTACGCCACCAGGGTTTGTTACTAGGTTGTTGTTTTCGACTGAGTCAGGGCAGCGCGCTCGCAGGCAGCCGCCCCGCTTGCTGGCACCACGCTGGCGGGCTGCCGTCGTCCAGAGCGCCTGAGAGGCGGTTGAGTCAGCGCGGCAGTCGACACCCAGACACACTGTTGATGAGGACCCTCAAGCGCCCCTGGGCCGCCTGCTTACCATAACCGTGAGCCACAACAGGATAGCGCAACCCCCGCCAGCCTCTCTGGGGCCCAGGAGAGCGCCTTGACATAGGTGTCGGCGACGACCGTGCCCTGGCGCAGCCCAAACCCTGCGGTCGCGAGCAGGTCGCCGCGCGCGTCCAGCGCCGCCAGACCCGCGCCGTGCGCCGCCAGGGTGGCCTCCACAGAGAACCCTGACTTGGGGTCTGCGAGCAGCACGCCGCCGCCGGCCGTGCCGACCGCCACAAGCCCGCGCCCCGCCGGCGCGCGCAGCAGCACCGCGGCCTCGCCCAGCCGCCCCGCGGCTGCCACGCGCCCTGCAGCGCTGCAGGCTCAGAACGGGAGCTTCGCCGGGCGCAGCAGCACCGTGGCCGCAGCCACTCCCTTGTGAGCTGCATGCAGCCGCTTCACTTATCACTTATGCTGGGCCGGCGCCCAGCAGAAACAGGCAATGCTTGCTTCGTCCCAGGTCCACTCATAGCTGCGTCATGGCTGCACACCGAGTTGCACTTTTGCAATGGCACCAGTGCCCTGGCAGCGCGCAGCCGCTCAGCAGCTACCGTCTTGCACCGAGCCCTGCGATACATGTGCCTGGACATAGGGGTCGCGGGACGCACCCGCAGCAAGGTCGACTGACGCAATGGCGCCTGCAGGCGCGCCATCGCCCGCGCCGCCGCCCGCGCAGCCGACGAGCGCCGCGGTGGACGTATGCGGGTCGGCCTCTACCGCTGCCAGCTCGCCCTCTAGCTCCTGCAGGCGCAATAGGGTATAGATCGGGCTAGGTCGTGCTAGGTCGGCCCTAAGTGGTGAGCCGGCGCGGGCGTCCGTGTGTAGTGCCGCCAGTGCAGCCTCCACCATGTGCCCCAGGGGCAGCGACCAACGCAGCCCATCACCCAGCCAATCAGCAGGGCTCGCATGCATGCAAGTCCACCTCCACGCCGTCAGCCCGCCCACCAGCTTCTCCTCGTGCACAGAAGGTGAGGAGCTGAGGTGGCAGTACAGCTTGTGGCAGGCACAGACATGATGACTCCTTGAAGGGCCTGCCATGGCTGCGCACGCATGTGCATGCCCTACGTGCAGGGCGGCGGGGTATGGGGTTGGGGGAGCGGCGCGAGGGGGCTCACAGGGATGTCGACGAGCGCGGCGCGCTCCAGGCCGCCGCTGGCGTGATAGCGCAGCGCATTGGCGGACACAGACACAACGCCGTCGCCGAGCGGCGCCAGGTCAGCCAGCGGCAGCGCATGCGCGCGCACGCTGCTGTAAGTGCGCAGCGGCGGGAGCGACAGCGCATACAGCGCTCCGCTCTCCGCGCCGGCCCACAGCAGCTCCTCGCGCGGGCTGAAGGCCACGCTGTGCACCTGAGGCCATACACCAGATATGTACGCCATGACGACCTGTGGAGTCCTTACACCAGCACAGGCACCTCAGCTGGATGCGTGGACTCCAACATGCTGCTGTTATTGGGGCACCAGCCAGAAACAGCGTTGCGTCGAGACGCGAGAGCACCGTCAAAGACTGACCAGGTCTCCTTGGCAAGCATGTGTATGATGCATTAGCGAATGCAACAAGCGTTAAAGGCATTGTGTCTTCAAACGCCACACATAAAGGCAGCACTACTGCTTGACAGTGCATCTGGTCGCCAGCTAACTTACATAATGGGCTAGCCAAGCAGGCGTGTCAGCAGTGGCCACTTGACGTTAAGACGCAATGCACCCCAATGCTCGCACCGACTCCTCAATGCGTGGGTGCACGGGCACGGCCTCCTTTGCAAATGCCGCATGACCCTGCATCGCACGCGCTCAAGCATCGCGAACAGTGGCCTGAAATGAGTGCAGAACCATCCTTGTGGCGCCTGTGCGCTTCATCACTTTTATCATTTTTTGGTGTCCTAGGCCTGCGTCACAGCAGGCAGGTTTCAAATGCCTTCAAATGCCATTTTTCCTCAGTAACTCGCCTAATGTCGAGGGGTGCTCAGGCCCAGACATTCACTAAACTGTTTGGCATAGGAAGCCTTGCCAGAAGCTCTTTCTTTCAGCGAGTTGTTCAGGTGCGTAAACCAGAGAGTCTGTTTGTGCCACACAGCTGCGGCAGCGGTCCGGCAAACGCCCCAGGATGTGCTGTGCTTGACGCAACGCGATACCATACAGTGTGAGAGAGGAGCCGCGCGGTGTTGCCACCACGCCACGTCTGCAGGCCTGGGTTGCTTCGGCACTGCGAGGGCAATCGCGCGGCCGTGTGCCTGAGGCACAGCGTGAGCGGGTGGCCTCCATGGGCTGCTGAGCCTGGCCAGCTCGCGCGCCGTGACCGTAGTGCCTGACATCGTGCGCGTGTGCGCTTGTGCGCCCGCCCCGACGCGCGCGCGCCGGTCGGCACCATCGCTCACAGCGCGGCCGCTGCGCTGAACCAGGTGCGCAAGGCTACGAGCAGTGCTGAAATCTCCTCCTGTCAGCCACTTCTGCGGATAGGTCGATGACGCGCGGGGCGGTTGACTTGCAGCTTCACAGGTGGCTTGGGCCAGCTGTCCTCGCGTCCGCTCGCGCGGGACCCAGCGCGGCGTACCGGGTGCGCCCGCTGTGGTGCTGGCTGGCCACTGCTGAGCGGTTGCCGCACTGGCAGCGCTCTAAACTTCTCGGGGTGTGCAGAGGGTCGCAGAGGACCTGATGGCCGAAGCAGATCCCAAGCACACGAGCGGCTTCCTGACGCCGTCTGTTGGGATCCTCGGGCTCGTGCACAATGGGTGGGCCCCCAGCACTGGCCGGCCTCAAACGTCGAGTGTTGTGTGCTTCCCTGCCTTGCGCCCTGCCCAGCGTGACAGCCGGGGCTTGCCGCGCAGGCCGTTCATCGCGGCGGTGATCGCGTTTGTGATTGCGCAAACGCTGAAGGCCTTCACGTTCTGGTACAGCGAACGGCGCTGGGACTGGACGCGCCTTATTGGGTCGGGCGGGATGCCGTCTTCCCACACAGGCTGCGTGAGCGCCGCCATTTGCCCCCTGTCTGCAAGCTCTCGCTACTTTTTGGGCAGGTATATGCTCTTGCATGAGACTGTATGCCCTAGCATCCTGCTCTCTGCGTTGCCCCTTCGACTTGCCATCCTTATTCTGGCTGTCCTAAGTTGTGAACCAGCTTGCCACCTGAGCAGCCATGTATTTCATGCGCAGGTGACTGCCCTGACGACAGCAATTGGCGTCCTGCGAGGCACTAATAATGAAGCCTTTGCGGTCGGCCTGGTCTTCTCGCTGGTGGTGCGCCGGCGTCTCTGTGTTAACCGCAGCCAACATGCTTTTCTTGTGCCAATGTGCAGCTCTGCACGAGTCCGTTGCTCATATTCAAACTCCCGTCACCGACGCGCACTTGCGGACACGAATGAGCAGGCATGGGGCTGAAGGGTCACCTGGGGTACAGGTCATGTATGATGCGTCGGGCGTGCGGCTGCATGCGGGGCGGCAGGCGAGCGTGTTGAATATGATCATCACTGAGCTGCCGCCCGACCACCCGGTGTCGGACACGCGGCCGCTGCGGGACACGCTTGGGCACACGCCCTTGCAGGCACGCCCAGCACCGCACTGGCCTTTCAGGTTCGCCGTGCTGTGCAGTGTATGCCGCATGCATGAGGCGCGCTTGGTCGCCGCATTGTGTGTTACCAGACGCTTTGCTACAGCTGCAAATGTGAGACCATGTCAGGATGTAGATGATGAGGAGTATGCGCTGTGACATATGGCTGTGCTGTTGCACAGGTTGCAGTAGGAGCACTTTTGGGGCACATCGTGGGATACATCACCGGAGTAACGTATCTATGACATCTGCATTCAGGCCTGCATGGCATGGACCCAGCTGCGCCAGAAGCGTAATGCTTAGGCAGGTATTTATGTAGCAGTCGCGAATTGCAATTGGGAGGTAATGATGTGACACAGCTGCCCCGTCTGCCATGAGAATGACTGCCTGAACCGTGATGACGGCAGCAGACGTGCTGCCGAGGGTTATGGCCGCAACCCTGTTAAAGCATCAGTATTTCAGTACATGGTGCTCTTAAACAAGTCAAATGTGCCAGACGCCCAGAGCTGCAGGCTAGAGAAAGAGCCACTTGGCTAGCTCATCTTGCTACAGTACATGTCACCGCAACAGTCGGCAAGTCGTGTGACCCACACTTGCATGCATGACCTGCTCTCGTCCGACCACTCTGCAATGCTACATTCTGAAAGAGTTCCGACATGACGCACGTGTTCCAGACTCCAGCATGCTGCCGGACACGCGTTCCAAGCAGGGCAAGTTTGTGGAGTTCCCAGCGGCACCGGGCGCCCTCAACCCCCTGACTTGACGGCGACGCGGCACATCTTGGCCAGCAGACCCGCCAGCTGCAGCCGCGAATTTACACCGTCGTTGATGCGCATGTGGCAGAAGCCCACCTCCTGCACCACCAGGGGCGCCCGTCGTCAATGCTTTTCCCAAAGACTTGCGAGGGTGTGCAGAGAGGCCGAGCGCAAGAGAGATGGCATGCAGGCAGGTGAGCCCCAAACAGCAAAGGTTCAACCTCAGAGCCGAAAAACACGGCGCTCTCCCGTTCTTCCACAGGCGCTCTTAGAGCGCGAGCGCCTCCTGGGGGCAGCGCATGGGGCTGCTGTGGCAGGCGCGGCGCACACACCCAGCGCACTGCTGCTGCGAAGCTGCCAGGGGAGGCCGGGAGCGCGCACCCGGATGAACTCCAGCTTCAGGAACTCGGCCAGGTCCGGGAAGTTGCGCACGACGCGGAACAGCGTGGTGATGATGTCCATGGAGCTGTAGCCCAGGTCGCACAGCTTCTGCGCGCCCGCGCGCGGAGCTATTAAGATATGCGGACAAGCTGCGCGTGAGGTCGCCCGTCTCACACCTCAGCCAGCCGCGCGGTGCAGCCAGGTATGGGTGCGCTGCTGCAGTGTGCTCTCATGACCCCTCTTTTGTTACTCATGAGGCCCGCGGACACTGTCTCGCAAGCACGAGCAGTCATGGCAGAGCCCCCGCATTATTCGACAGGGTCTAAGCCTGTCAGGGCATCAGCTCAGGGCATCAGGCGGGCGCGCACGCGCATGCCGTCGTACGCCTCGTCCAGCGCCGCGGCCCTGCAGCTGCGCACAATCTCCGCCACCAGGAGCGGATGCGGCTGATCGCACACCTGGCGGGCCGGGAGCGCCACTTTCATTCAAAATGAGGTGCGTGCTTCAGAGGCAGCCGTGAGCCCCATCACCGTGGCTGCTGCTGCTGCAGTGCTAGCCCATACCAAGCAACTCCCTGCTGACTGACGCAAATTGATGAAGCAACACCCCATGCGGGCGCCTCAAACCAGCACGGCGTTGCCAAAAGTGACAGGCGCTGACGCCGGCGCCGACAGCGCTCTGGTTCACCAAGTCACCGCCTCCGCGCATGCCCTCCGACATGCATGCTGCATGTTAACAGCGCATGCAGCTAGACGGGGCATGCGGCAACCTTAAATACGGCCTCCTGGTTGACCAGGCCGGCGTTGGATGCGACCGCCTGCAGGTTGTTCAGCGCCTGCCGCATGTCGCCGTCCGCCGTGAACACCACGGCTTCCAAGCCGTCCGCCAGCACCGGTACCTGCGCATGTGGGGGCCACCGCCGGGTGAGAGCTGGCCAGCATGGGCATGCGCGCCTGCTGGGGATAGCACAAGACAGGGACCGCCGCTGCGCATGGCAGCGCGTCACGGCATGAAGCCCGGCGACGTCACCTCTGGCTCATAACACGCCAGACGCATGGGGAGCAGCACTTTACTAGGGCCGGGCTCAAAACGCTGCTTAGCGGCCGCATCCTCACACCTTCTCCTCGCGCGCGACGACCATCAATCGCTCCAGCACCTCCTGTTCGGAGAGCCGGGTGTAGCGCACTATGGCGCAGCGCGACTGGATCGGCTCGATGATCTTCGACGACTGGTTGCAGGCCAGGGCAAAGCGCGTGGTGTTGGAGTAGATCTCCATGGTGCGCCGCAGCGCTTGCTGCGCCCCGGAGGTCATGCTGCCCCGGGGCCCCCCCGGTGTCAGACACCAGGCGCAAGACAATTCACACACACGAGCAGCAAGGCACCACAGCAATCCAGGCACCTGTCAGCCTCGTCCAGGATGACGATCTTGTGCAGGCCGGCCGGCAGCGTCGTCTTCTTCTGCGCAAACATCTTAATTTTGTTGCGCACCACGTCGATGCCCCTGGCCGGCGGCACGCGCTCAGCGACACGTTCAGAAGCAGTGCACGGCACTTTGCTTTGAGCACTTGCTCTCTGGAGCTCACCGGTCGTCTGAGGCGTTGAGCTCCAAGACAGCATCGCGATACATCGACCCCAGCAGCGCGCGCGCCAGGCACATGATGGACGTTGTTTTGCCTGTACCCGGCGGTCCCTACACGCCAGTTCACTTTTAGGGGCCGTAATAAGTCGTGTGTAACAGGGCAATGCGCACGTGGCCTGACGCACTGCGAGAATGAGGTTGGGCATGTTGCCCTCCTCTGCAACGACCGCCAGGCGCTCCACGGCATCTGTGTTGCCTACGATGTCTTTTATGAGCGCCGGACGGTACTTCTCCACCTGCCGCACCAGCAAGCTGCCTCAATGCCAAGCTACATGTTGCGCGAGCGGCGCTGCCAGCCGAGACCCGCGCACCCAGGGCAAGTCGTAGGCCTTGCTGCTGGCGCCTTCGCCTGCGTGCGCTCTGCCTGAAGGCCCAGGGCCTGCGTCGACGTCCATCGCTTCAGCCATGTTGATCACTAGTTTACGGTCAGGTGCGCCGTTCGGGTGCGACACAAGAGAGGTTTCCTCTGTGCCTACGCTGCACTGCTCTGCCGTCAAAGACTGTAGTCAGAAAAAGGCATGTAAAAAAAGCCGGTCTGTGGTGCAGCTCAGTGTGGGCGGCAGATAGTCTGCCTTTAACCTGGCAGGATTCTGCCAGGCCGGCAGAAGCTTTCTGCCCGCATGCAGACGGAGTTTTCGCTAGCAACGAAGTTCTGCCTTTTGCCAGGCAGCATTCTGCCTGGCGGGCAGAAGGCTTCTGCCCAGACCCAAAACGTTCTGCCGCCCACACTGGTGCAGCTGGTGGTTCAGCAGGGCAATTATGCATGCGCAAGTCCTGGTCTCCCAAGCGCCCAGCTTAAGCTTTCCGCACCAAATTCTTTGTGGTCCCTCAGGAAGGTCGTCTGCGGAGATGGTGGTCAGGGCGAGCTGGGGCGGGGCTGACTTGCAGGATGCACGCTTTCCGCATGCTGATCACTGAAGCGTTCCGGGCTGCAGGCAAGCTTGCACAGCCGGCGAGGCACGCCAAGCTGGCAACTCCGGGCGCTGGCAGCGCGCGGTATGGATCACCCCACGCCGGAGCACACAAGCCCGGGCGACCGCCTGGCCAGCCTGCGCGGGCAGGTGAGCTCCGGCCTGCGGCGCGCGCTGGCGCGCCACCGCCGCACGACCTCCGGCTCTGAGCTCGCTGCGACGCCGCTGGCGGTGACGCCGCGCGCGCCCATGCCCGAGCCGCGCTCACGCGAAGGTCATGCCTGCCCCTCGCCTGGTGTTGGGACACTTAGGCACATGTGCAAGGGCCGCCTTGACTGTGACCGACTTCACTTGCAAGTGTGGTCCGCAACGAGCAGGTGCACCGCCATACGTGCGCACGTTCTCCAGCACCGTGTGCTGCCTCTGTAGCTGACTCCCATAGCTGCTGTGTCCAAATGGCAGTGCAGCGGTGCCAGCGCTTGCTGGCCAACCTCAGCGGCCTAACCGTGTACGTACTCGAGCAAACACGCTTACTGACGGGCGCTGGTGGCTCGTCACACGCGGCCTGCCAGTACTCTGCTGGGGAAGGCAACAAGCCGAGCGGCCAGCCGCACAGTGCTTGCTTGCTGCGTCACCCGCGTGCGCAGTCCCAGCACAGACAGGGCGAGCGCGAAAGGGAGCCCAGTTTGCGTCGCCGGGCGCTCGGAGCCGGAAGGCCCTGCTGTCGCTCGCGTGCTGTACTACCGTGCTCTTCTCCTCGCCGAGCGCCAGACACTCTCTCCTGTGACAACCAGCAGGTCTGCACCCGGGACCGCACCCAGCTTAGCGGCGCGTATGTGCGTGGGCGCGCAGAGGACGAGCGCGAGAAGGAGGCCGCGCTGGCGGCGCTGCCGCAGGGTTACTACGACCCCGAGTTTGACGCGGTCGCTACCGAGCTGGGCGTGCTGCGGCCGGCGTTCAGCGAGGAGGAGCTGGAGGCGGTGGTGGAGGCCCGCGCGGCTGCACTGGAGGTCGTGTCGGAGCGCCTGTCGGCGCACGTGCTAGCGCGCTACGACAGCTTCATTGAGGGCGTGGCCGAGGTGGGGCAAGCGCGCCGTCCGCCCGGCGCGGCCTGCTCGTGTCCGGGGCTATCATGGTGCTGCATGCGCTCGGGACGAGGCGATAGATATTCAAATGCTGTCGGCGCATGCGCGCACGCGCTCAGGCAGCCTCAGAGTGCGCATGGCTGTGCCGTGCTCGCCTGCCCCGCACGGGGAGCACCATGGAGCACCGGCAATCGGTGACGGGAGTCGCGCCGCCGGACATGTCTTGCGCTGCCGGAGGCAGCGCCCGTCGGCCAGCTCGCGCTGCTCTGTCCTCATCATGACCGGACCGCATGGGGTTAGGGTCAGGTGCCCTTCCCGCGCTCGCAGGTGGCGTCCGTGGAGGCCGACCTGCAGGCCGCGCACCGCCTGGCGCGCTCCAGCCGCGCGCAGCTGGCGGCCGCGCGTGCAGAGGTGGGCGCCAACCTCGGCATCGCGCGCAGCCAGCGGCGGCGGCAGGGCCTGTCCGCCATTCTGGGCACGCTGCAGCAGCTGGCCGGCGTGAACGAGCTGCACGGCGCGCTGCAGTGCGCCCCGAGCGGGGCCGGCCCGCGCCGCACGGCGTGAGCGCCGCCCGGCTGGGCGGTAACACACGAGGGAGCACCTGGCAGCGAGCGTTGGCGGCTTGTGCAAGGGGCGCATGTACGCCCAGTAGAAACTCAAGCTTCGTGCTCAACCCGCCCGCGCGCGCGCGCGCGCAGGGCGGCGCAGGACGGCGGCGACTTTGCGGGCGCGTTCTGGCTGTGCGCGCAGTGCGCGCGCGCGCTCGCGCCGCTGGCCGGCCTGCGCGCGGCGGCGGAGCTGGGCGCGACCGTGGCCGGCCTGTACGAGGAGGGCGTCACGCGCCTGGAGGCCGCGCTGACCGCCGTCTGCGCCGACTTCCGCGCGCCGCTGTATGCGGCCGTGCTGGAAGGCTACGTGCACCTGGGCAACGTGGGCGCGCTGGGCGAGGAGGCGCGGCCCCTCCGCCGCCGGTGGCCTGCGTGCCGGCTCCGTCCCGGCGCGGCGCTGGGCGCGCGCGCTGCGGCGGCTTGCGGCAGCGTGTGTGCGTGCCGCCGTTCTTGAAGGCGACGCACAGGATTCCCGCAGCACGTGTGCCGTCCTCCGGCTGCCCATGCGGGTGGACCCGTGCGCACCCCGCCCAGGCCCAGGTCCTGCGTGCCGGCGCGGCCAGGTCATGGCGGCGTTCGCGGCGGCGGTCAACACGTCCACGCTCAAGGTGGTGCGCGGCGTGCTGCTGAGCCGGCCGGGCGCGGGCGGCGAGGAGCGCGCGCGCAGCACGCAGCTGCTGCAGGAGCTCGTGCGCCAGCTGCCCTCGGAGCAGTTCCGGACCTGCCTCTCGCAGGCGCGCCCCCGCCGCCGGCCCCGGGGCCTTGCGCACGAGATTGTGCGTCGGTTGCCCACCGCCATGATAGTTCAGCCAAGGACGCGGCTCCTGTGTGTCGCATGCACACCCCCACCCTGCCGACTGCGTGTCTCCCAGGTGTCTGGGACGGTGTCAGACACGCGATCAAGTCCGGAGCGTGCTCTCTGTGGCGCGCGTGCCGCCAGCGCCCACCTCCGCTTGCGTCCCGCACCCATTCGTCCCCGCCGGACGCGCACACGCAGCAGAGCGCATGAGCCGGTGGCATGTAGTGCGCCGGGTGGAGCTACCCAGGAAGTGAAATGCCCGCCCGCGCGCGCGCCAGGTGCTGATGGTCATCTTCGCCATCCTGGCCAGCCACCACGCGATGGCGCAGTGGCACGCCGAGCGCATCCGGCAGCGAGCGCCGGAGGCGGGCGTGCTGCGCGCCGCGCGCGAGGCGCTGCAGGCGCGCCTGGCGGCCGGCGGCAGCCCTGCCGAACCTTCCGGCAGGGCCGAGGGCGCCGAGCCCGGCGCCGCGCGCCCCGACCCTGCCGCATCGGCGGAGCGGGCGGGCCAGGGCGCGCACCCTGCGGCCGACGACGCCGGGCAGGCGCGGAGCGGAGGCAGCGGCGTCGGGGCCGACGAGGCTGCAGACCCCGCAGAGCCGGGCGCTGCAGAGCGCGCGGAGCGCGAGGCCGGTCGGCCCGTCAAGGCTGGCGGCGGCGGCGGCGGCGCGGGCGGCGGCGGCGCACCGCTGCCAAACGGCGATGCCCGGCAGCCGCCTGCGGCGGAGGCGCATGCGGCTGCAGCGGCGCATGCGGTGGCAAATGGAAAGGCAGGCAGCGGGGCCGCTGCGGACGGCAGGGCCGATGGCGGGCATGCTGACGCATGTGATGCTGCGAGCGGGGATGCTGCCATTAAGGGCACGCCGGATCCGCACGCTGCCGGTCCTTGCAGAGCAGGCGACGCGATCAGCAAGCCGGGCAGCTCCGCAGGCCCGCCCGCGCCTGCGCAGCAGGATGATGAGGACAGGGCAGGGGGCGCGGCGCCGGCGGCCGCACAGTCGGCGGAGGCGGCCCCTGCGGAGGACGGCCGGGCCATGGGCGCGCTGCGCGCCGAGCTGGCGGCGCTGGAGGAGAAGGAGCGCGAGGACGTGCGCGCCCGGCATGGCAAGAGCAGGATAGGGTAGGGATAGGGATAGGGTATATATCTGTTGCTGGTGCCTTTGGTGCCTTCACGGGTGCCTGCTGCAGGCCCTGAGCACCGTGCTAGGAGCGGGTGGCGCACTCACAGGGTAGGACTCGCCCCTAGGAGGGGCGGGTCTTGACCCCGGTTCTTGCGTTACAGCAGCGCGCTCGTCTTTCGCGCTGAGGAGCGGGCAACCCTGCCAGGCCCTGCACCAGCGTCTAGTGGGGCCGGCGGTGAGGTAGGCGGCCCACGAGCTTGCATCCCACCGCCCCCTGCTTGCAGCGGCCAGGGCCGGCTGTCGCTGCGCAGGCCGCGTGGGGCGCGGCGCTGGAGAGCGTTGCGGAGGGCCTCGCGGCCGGGCGGCGCTGGCTGTGGGACGAGGCTGCGCGCAAGGTCAGCATCCTGCTGGCGGCGCCCGCGGCCTTCGAGGGCGAGCACTTTCTGCAGGCGCGCCGCCCCGCCGCTTGGCATGCGCGCACGCTCAAGCTTGAGCTGGCCGGCAAAGCCGCCCACTGGTGCTGCCACGACAGCTGCCACTGCAAGCGCTAGTCGCAAATAATTACGCGTCAAGCATGGGACGGGCCGGCTGGCTGCTACGCTGCTTGCACCTGCTGGGTAGCGACGCCCGCTGGCGGTGCCTGGCCACACATGGCACGCACACCCAACCCGGCGCGCGCTTGTCGCGAAGGGGCCCCGCACACCTGACGACACGTGTAACATAGACACCGGCATTCTGCCACTGACATAGGAGTGATCTTTGGTCGTTTTGCAAAGTGCGTGTTTGACTGCTTGACGTTAGTGCGCGCGCGCGCAGGTGCTGGAGTGGACGCAGGCGGTGCTGGCGGCGGGCGAGGCGTTCAGCGGCAGCGAGTCGGCCACGCTGCGCGACGCGCTGCAGCGGCAGTCCGGCCGCTTCTTCGCGGCGTACCACAGCGCCAACATGCAGGCGCGCGCCCGTCGCGCAGCGCCCGGCCGCCGGCTCAGAACAGGGCAGCTCCCTGCCGCGTCGTGCTGCCCGCCGCGAGGGGCGTCGTCTCGGTGCGCGGCCTCTGAGCGGCATCCACAGTGGGCGGGTGCAATCTCGCTGGCGGCATGTCAGGGTCAGCAACAGACACGCGATGTCGTAGCTCCGGCCACGCTGCCCTTGGAGAGCACAAGAAGCAGGAGCAGACCACAGAAGCCCCGCGCGCCTGGCCTGGCACGCGGGCGTGAGCGCTCGGCGAGACGGGCTGAGGAGGCGGGGTGGGGCGGCGGCCAGGCGATGCAAGCGATGCTGGAGCGCGAGGTGTGGCGGCGGCTGCCGCTGGTGCCGGGCCCGCTGCCGAGCGTGCTGGCCGCGCTGGAGGGCGCGGGCGCCGCCGCGCCCGCCGCGGCCTTCGACTCGGGCGACTTTGGCGCCTGGGTCGCGCGCGGCAACCCCTGGCAGGAGCCCGCGCGTGACGCGGACGGCAGCGGCGAGGGTGACGCGGAGGACGGCAGCGGCGGCGGCGGTGGCGGCGGCGGCGGCGCGCGCGAGGACGACGACGAGGCCGCCGAGCTGTTCGGGGAGTCCATCGACGAGGAGAGCCAGAGGGTCCGGGTGCGCGCCGGCGGCGCGGGCCGCGGCGACGACGCCGGCCCGGTCGTGACCAGCGCATCGTGGCGCCTGGCGCGCTGGCTGGCCGAGTACGCGCAGCTGATGCGCGTGCTGCGGTCCGACGCGGGCCGCGTGTGGAGCGGCGCGGCCGAGCTGTTCGAGCTGTACCTGCTGCACACGTATGCCACGTTTGCGGACGTGGGCCTCATGGAGGTGCTCGGCCGCGGCGGTGCGCGCCCGCGGCACCCCTTCCCTTTTCTTCCTACCTGGCATGCCCTGGCTGCAGACGCATGCGCATGGGTGGGCGTGCGCGGTGCGCGCACGCGCGCGCGACCGCGCCAGGATGTCAGCTTGACCTTGCCAATCAGTGCTGGTGCACTCACCGGCACAGTGCGGCGCCAGCACGCAGGGCAACATACTGAGCTGACAGCCTGCGGTGCGGAGCAGAGAATGCAAAGAAGGGTCCCCCGAGTCGGTGGGTGCTGGGCGTGGAGCCCATCACAGGTTGTCTCGGGCGGCCGCAGGCGGCGCGGGCGCGCCCATTGTCGGCAGCGGCGGCGGCGGCGACGCGGTGCCTGCGCGCCTGCGCAACGCGCTCGCGCGCATATTGGCGCGCTCGCTGCCGCGCCTGCGCCCGCTGTACCTGCCGCGCGCGGCGCTGGCGGGCGGCGCGGGCGCGCAGGCCGCGGGCGGCGCGGGCGGGGGGCCCGCGGGGGGCGCCCATGCGCCCGCTGGCGCCGAGGCGGGCTCCGCCGCGGGCGCCGCGCGGCCGACGCCGCTGTGCTACCCTGGCAACATGCACGGCTTGCTGGAGCGCAAGGTGCCCTCCGCCCCCGCCCCAGCCGCATGCGGCGCCGCAAAGGGCCCTGCCGCTGTTTGGTCAAAAGGCTGGCGCAGCGCCGCACTCCAGGAAATGCTGGCCTGTTGTGAACAATGGATACGCTCCATGCAAACTCCTCTCGAGGTGTCACAATATTCCTGGGGGAGGGCGCGCGGGCGCCAGGTGGCGGCGGACGCTGCTGGGTGGCGTGGCAGCTGTCATGCAAAGTCCTCTCAAGATGCCTGGGATTACTGAATTGGAGGAGCGCGCGGGCGCCAGGTTGCGGCGGACGCGCTGCTGGCGGTGGCGGCGCAGCTGGGCGCGGCGCAGGGCGCGCTGGCCGAGCGCCTGGCCGGCCGCGCGGACGTGCCGGAGCACCACGCGCCCGACGCGGTGTTCCAGGCCGTCAAGGCGGCCGCGGACGTGCGCGACGCGCTGCTGCGCGCGGCCGCGCGCGCCAACCTGCCCGTGCGCTGGCTGCCCGAGCGGCTGGCCGAGCAGAACTTCAACCTGGAGGAGCCGCCCACGCGCGCGTCGCCCTGGGTCGCCGTGCTGCTCGCGCACCTGCAGGCGCGCGCGCGCGCCCGCGCGCCCCCCAGCCGCGGCCTGCCCTTGTTAGCGTACGATGTCGTCCGACGCCCGCCGGCCTGTACGCTGGCCGCCCGAGCGCGTGACCGAGCAAGACAGGGTGGATTGGAGCAGCTGCTCTTGCCCTTTTGGGGACACACGCCGCCTTGCATCCAGCCGCCGTTCCGTACCCATGGCGCTCGTGTGCAGGCCAGAGCCCTGGTTGACCGTTGAGAGCCATGCGCTGTGCTGCACGAGAGACCGCCAGCGGAAGAACGCCCGTCACCTGTGTGGCTGGGCCGCCGCGTGCAGGCGCTGCGGCAGCGCCTGGAGGCGGCGAGCCAGCTGGCTGCGTCGGACGTGGACGCCGTGTGGCGCCACGCGTGCCAGCATGCGGCTGAGATGGTGCTGGAGGGCATCGCGCGCGCGGGCGCCGCCGGCCGCTGCACGCCCATGGGCCGCTCCGCCATGAGCCTGGACCTGCAGGTGCTGCAGCGCGGCCTGGCGCAGGCGCGCGCCCGCCCTGTGACCCCGCTCCCCTCTCGATTCCCTCCTGCCTGGGTTGTTTAGGCGACAGGGGGTTCGGTTGCCTGGGAGATTCGCCTGGCCCTCTGCTGCCGGCGCGCGGGCGGCACACAGGCCCGGCCTGGCCTGGCAGTGCGGGTGGAGAGGCGGGTGGCCTGCCTCGGGGCAAGGGCGCGCCGACGGCGGGCGGTGCTGCACTGCATGCGGGCGTATTCGTGTGCAGCTGCACTGGATCAATACAGTCAGCCGGCACCCGTAACCTGTGCACACGTAGACTGAAAGGCTTTGACACGCCATGCAACTCTGCCTAAGATCCCTTGCACGGGAGGCTGTAGGGGATGGACTGCAGGCATGGGCTGCTGAGCCCATAATCAGCATGCTGCGGCCGGTGGACGCATGCAACAGGGCACACAACCCGCCGCAGGGCGGAGCTCGCCCGCAGCCGCCGGCCTTCATCCCACGCCAGTACTGCGACAAGATTCGACACACTTCCCGGGGCGGGTTCGGGGGAGCGGAGAGAGCCGCGGGGCGCGCGCGCAGGCGGCGGGCGGCGGCGCGCGCGCAGTGGAGGCGGCCGCGGACGCGCTGCGGCTGGTGGACGCGTACGTCAAGGCGTTCTACCTGCCTTGGGGCGAGCCGCTGCGGCACTGGCTGCTGACGCACCCGGAGTACACGGCCGGGCAGCGCACGCAGCTGGTCGCCTGCGTCGCCGAGAGCCAGGGCCTGCGGCGCCGCGAGCGCGCGGCCTTCCTCGCGCAGCTGGAGAGCGAGCTCATGGCCTGAGCGCCGCGCTGCGCCGCTCGCGTGCCTAGTCCTGCTCTGAAATAGCCACTCTCCCTGTCATTGTCGCAGATTCACTAGACTATCAGGACTTTCACATAATAAAGGCCCCATGTTGCATTAGTAATAAGCATAGAGACATGACTGATCAGGGATGCACTTGTAGGTGCGCTTGGAAACGGAGATTGCTCATGTAGCTGCATGGTGCTGTGGTAGTGCTGCCACAACGATCTGTCAACAATGAGCAAGGGCAAAGGGCAGCGTGGAGGCGCACCCAAAAAGAAGCAAGTCAGCTCGCGGGCAAATAGTCGCAGACAGAGTAAGGCTGGCGCAGCGCAGGACAAGCCTGCGGCAGAGCCCGCACGGCAGAGTGCGGCTGCTGCCCCAGGCAGCGACACCATGCCTCCATCTGCACAGCCGGCGCCGATGCCTTTGGTGAATCTGGGCAACACATGCTTCTTTAACAGCACTCTGCAGGTGCTCACGAGCTCCTTGTCGTTGAGCACTGCGTGTGTTCGCATAGCTGTGCCTTTCACGCTCTGCCAGGGCGTCCTGAAGTGGGAGTCTGGCTGAGCCGGTACTGGCACAGGTGCTGGCGGCCGTGCCAGCCGTCAGCCAGAGCTGGAGTGAGACTGCCAATCGGCAGGCAGTGCAGGGCGCCCTGGGCGGCGCCCTTGCGGAGTTCCTGCAGGCGTCTGGCGGTGAGCAGCATGCGCAGCCAGTGCTTCACGCCAGTGTCTCACCTGGCTGCCATGCTAGCATGCCTGGTCTGCAACAGGCTCCACAGCAAGATGAGTGTTATACATAGATACTATCGTGCTTGCAAGTGCGCGTGCGACCATCGGGGGCAGGAGTGGCGCCGGCTGCGGCTCAGGATGGCGGCGGCGCACGGGGCTTGAAGACACGCAGCTCGGGGCCAAGCTGTTCAACCCGCACCGGCTGCTGGCAGCCGTGTGCAAGGCCGCCCCGCAGTTCAAGGCATGCTGTGCACACCCGGCACCTAGCATCTAGTTATTAGTACTGATGAATGCACTAGAGCTGTGATGAGCGCTACATCTCGCCTGAGTGCACTATATGTTGGGCTCTCAGCCCTGGCATTGCTTAGATCTAAAGCCAAGACCAGCTTAAAGAGGATATGTGTAGCATGAATTATTGATTGCATGCCGACCACAGGCGCCCTCTGGTGAAAAATGCATGCGCAGTGATGGCACTTCCCATGTTGGCGAAGGAACGTTCGCTGCGGTCTAGCAGATCTATGCAGTGCATGCTCGTGCTGCTCATCTGCAGGCGATGCTCTGCCTGCGCACATCGTGGGTGGCGCCGCACGCGCAGGGGCGCCAGGAGGAGGACAGCCATGAGCTGCTGCGCAAGCTGCTGGATGGGCTGGAGCTTGAGGAAAAGCGCGCGCGCGGCGACGTCGGGCAGGCACGTCAGATCTTGAGTGTCAACGGGATGGCTGACAGGTCCTGTGTGAGAGCTCTTGAGACCCGTGGGGCTCGCACACGACGCATGCATGAGACAATGCTGAATAGTGACAAGCACATTTTGCATGAGCACGTACAACTTGTGTGTTCACGGCTAGCTCCTATGCCTTATGCAGGCATAGGTACGTTCTGCCAAGGGCTGCATGTAGCACGCAGGTCCCGCATCTACGTGGGTGCCCGTTTACTCAGACAATTAGTGGTAGGAGGGGCAAATCATGTCCCTGCACTTAGCATGCTGTGTGAGGGTGCTGACTGAGGCCACTGTGGCCTGCTGGCGCTGCCACTTGGCACAGTCCTGTGCAGGGAGGGTCATTTGGCTGGGGCATGTGCAGCCTGCTGGCGCTGCCAGACATCCAGGACCAGGACTCCACGCGCGGGCTGCCGGGCAGCACAGCCACGCGCGGGCGCAGCCGGCGCTCCGCGGGGGTGATGGGCAGCGCGCGTGCTCCGCATGAAGTGAGTAGCATTGCAGATGCCCCTCGACTGCAATGCTGGCACGGATGACATCCGCCTGGGGGACGGTTGGCAGGCGCAGGCGCCGCTGGTGCAGCGCGTGTTCGGCGGCGAGCTGGCGTTGTTCGTCGCCTGCCAGGGCTGCGACCATGAGGCTGCCACGGCGGAGCCCTTTCTCGACATCAGCGTGAGCATCCCGCAGGCCGCGGCGCCCGACGCGGACAGGCGCGCCGGCGCAGGGCTTTACCACGCCGCGTGAGGGTGCTGCTGGTCTGGTGTCTCCCGCTGCTGCGAGGCGTTGCTGCGAGGACAGGGTGTGCCTGCACTCCTCCCCCATGCAGGCATTGCCTTTGGCTCTTTTGCGCGCAACGGCTGTTTCGGAGGCGCGTGAGCAAGACCTACAGGGCGTGAGGATGACTTATATTTATAAAGCCTAAATTATATAAAAACACTTGGTTGCTGTCGTTGCAGGGATGCGCCAGGCCAGTCACCGGCCAGCAAGGGCAAGCGGCGCGGCAAGGCCGCCACCAGCGCGGCCGGCCCGGCGGAGGCGCCGCCCGCGCCTGCCCTTTCTGCCAAGGCGCGGAAGCGCCAGGCCAAAGTGGTGGGCGCCTGAACCGCGCCCGACTGTGTGCTCCGGATCTCTGTAGGAGTGCAGCTGGCACTGTCCGGCGGCGCCTGGGTGCCTGCTCGTTTACTGCATGTCCACGCTACTGCGTCTGGATGGCTCTTGCTGCTCGAAGCATGCCGGCCAGCGCTCTTCAACCTGGTCTAATTGATGGGACCATGAGGTAGGATTAGTTCAGGATTGCACTGACCGCGTTGCACTGTCGGATTGCACTGACGCGGGGCGCCGCTGGCGCAGGCCAGGAGCGCGGTAGACGCGGAGGGGAGGCGGGCGCGCCAGCGCAGGGGCGAGAGCGCCCCGAGCGCGGCCGCGCCAGCCGCGGCGCAGCCTGCAGCTGCGCCGGAGGCGGCCCGCGAGGCGCGCGCGCTGCCGTGCGGCATCGAAGAGCGGGGCGATGCAAGCTCGGGCGCTGCATGTGAGGCAACAGAGGCGGCGACCGGCCCCAGCGAGCCTGCGGATGGCCCAGCGAGCGGCGCCAGCCCGACAATCGGTGAGCAGCCTTCAGGCGCGCGCTGCCCCACAACGTAGCCGCCTGCTTGTGTAGAATGTGGCCATTGGTCTGTCACATGACATGCATCTGAACAGCGGCTGCTGGCTGCCACCAAGTGTGCCAGCAGGCTGCTCGGCCTGAATCATTTGCGCTCTTGGTGGCAGGCCAAGCGATGTGTCCGGACGTGGCCAGCGGGCAGCGCGCGCCCGAGCCGCAGCAGCAGCCAGGTGCAGCTGCCAATGGCGGCGGCATGTGTGCGTGCCCTGACGCTGAGCCCGGAGGTGCTGAGATGTGCAACGGGGCAGCGGAGCCGCCGCCAGGTGCGTTGCCCTGTGCGGGCGCGGGCGCTGGGGTCGGTGAACGGAGGGTCAGGCCTTGCGCCCTGTTGCACAGGCAGAGACACAGCAGGTGCCACTGACAGGCTGGGCGACAAGCTCGGCTGTCACATCCTGCCTCAAACCAGCTACCACATCAAAACCATGAACAGGATTGAATGACGCAGAGGCCTGCTCCGCAGGCGACAGCGCGTGCGGCGGCCCCGACCGGGCCGGCAGCGGCGCGCCCTCGCTGGAGGCCTGCCTGGCGGGCTTCTTCGCGCCGGAGGCCGTCACGTGGGTGTGCCCGGCGGAGTCGGCCGCGCGCAGGGCCGCCGCGGCGGCCGCGCGCGGCCGCCGCGCGCGCCGCAGCGTGTCGTTCTCGGGTGCGCGGCGGGCAGGGGTATGGTTAGATTGTTTCCTAGTGCGGTGCTGTTGCAGGGCAAACATGCCAAGATGCCCTCTTCTATTTCGTGTAGAATTGTCTGTACCGCAGATTACACCGAAAATAACGCAGCAGGCGAGGGGCCGCGCATGGTGCCCTGCGCGCCCCGGGCGCCGCCCATTCATGCGGCGGTGCGGCGCAGGTGAGGAGCCGCGCGTGCTCATCATCCCCGGCAGCTGGGAGCAGCGCGGCACGGACTTCCGACGCGCGCTGCAGGGCGAGGTGCCCTTCAGCCGGTGCGCCGCCGGCGGGCTGGCGTTCAAGTCGCGGCGTATGCGTCTATTGGACAGAGCATCATGGCGGGGTCTCCTGAGGTCTGTATGCATCGCACGTTGGCGGGCGTGGGCATCGCAGTGAGCGCTCCCTGCAGAGCGCGCCTTTGAGTCCTGTGAGCGGCAGCGCCTGCGCACAGCGGCGTCGGCGTGTGTAGGTATCAGGAGTGGATTGGCCATCCCCTGTTACGGGCGTCACATACATGCTGTGTTTCCCTGAAGCGGGCACGCCGGGCTCAACCTAGCTCACTGGTCACTGCCGCGAGCGCAGGACGGTGGCGCTGGGCGATGGCGGCCGCATCCTCGTCACCGCGGACGTCGAGGCCGGCGGCCGCGCGGCGCTGCTGCTGGGCCTCTGCCCGCTGGAGGCCAGCGACGACGTGGACGCGACGCTGCCGGACGCAATCTCGCTCGCGTCCGTGCCCATCGCCGCGGTCGATGACAGCGAGGACGAGGACGAGCAGGCGCTGGTGCAGGCGCAGGCGCAGGCGCGCCGGCCGCCCAGCATGCAGTGGGGCTGGCTGCGGCGGGGGTGGCTGCACCATGGCTGCCAAAGGCCCAGGGGCTTGGGCGAGCGCGCAGTTGAGCTTTCATCTGTCGCCATGCAGTGGCTGCAACGCATGTCAGCATGCAGCACGCCTGACCTTGACTGCGGACTAGCGCACCGCGGCTGGCCAAGCTGCGAGGCGACACTACCATTGGTGTTAAGCACCACGGCCGCCCTAGAAACCGAGAAATCGACCGAACTAGCACCACGGCCGCACGTGCAACAGAAGGGTGGCTGCAGCGCGCGGACCGGACAGCGCAGGCGCTGGTGGACGCGGTGGCGGACATGGTGACGGAGGGCGGCGTGGCGCGCGCGCGCCGCCTGGCCGGCGCCGCGTCCGCGGTGCGCGTGGCGCGCGGCGCGCCAGGCGCCGGCTGGCGCGTCAGCGGCGAGTGCGCGGCCGGGGACGGCGACGACGGCCCGGGCGGTGCGCTGCCCTGCACAAGAACGCCCCAGAGCTCCGCCGCAGAGCTTTGAGGCCTCGACGCTCTGCCCAGGCGTCTCTGTGCGCGGATGCGCGAGCGGGCCTCGGGCGACAAGTGGGCCAGCAGCGCCCCTCACTTCTTCGCACCGGATCTGCTCTCCAGCTCGGCCCCGGAGCCCGTGCTCATTTGGAACACGCTGGGTGTCGCGGGTGGCGAGTGCGCGGCTGCTCGCCCCTGCGCCGCGTCTTCTGCCAGCCGTCTGCGGGCAAGCGCTGTTGCGGACTGGAGCGCAAACCCTGCACCGGCAGTGCCCCCCCGTTTCCTTGCCCTCAACGTCTTGATGGTGCATGTAAAGCTGTGCCTCAAGGGCTCCACATGCTGCAGCTGGGGCTGGTCAGTCACGATGGGTCCAAAGGCTGAAGCTGTGTGCGCGCGCCAGGCGCGTGGGAGTATGTGGAGGCGCTGGCGCCCGGCAGCGCGCATGCGCCGGCGCGGCAGCACCTGGCCCCTGGCGCGGCCGCGCCTGGCGGCTGCGCGGCGCTGCCGCGCGGCGCGGGACACGCTGAGGCCGCGCCGCCCTGCGGCCCGCACGCGAACGGGCATACCGCGGGGACCGACCAGCTACAAGGGCGCGAGCCGTCGCCTGGCGCCAGCTCGGCCGCGCCCGCCGCGCCGCCCGCACCGGCGGACGGCGGGCCGTCTGCGCTTGGCTCACCTCGCTCGTCGGGGCCGAACGGGCTTACCACGCACGCGCCGGCGCCTGCCCCGGCGATTGAGCACTCAGGCTCGGACAAGCCGAGCGCTGCCACGAGCGAGGAGGGCCGGAGCGCTTGCGCGTCAGGCTCAGCCGCAGGTTCTGAGGCCATGGAGGCGTGTGCGCCGGGTTCGCCCCCTGGGGCGGCCCTGCTGGCAGACGAGGCGCCGGACGATGCAGCTTCGTGCGCATCAGGCGTAGGGTCCCAGCCTGGCTCCAGGGCATGCGGGAGCGGCGCGGTGATGAACGGCGGCGGGATGTGCAGCAGCGGCGGCGGCGGCAGCGGCCAAGGGCCAGCGAGCGGAGGCACGGAGCCTGATGCAGGGGCAGCCGTGGAGCAGCACGGCGCGTGCAGCGAAAGGGCCAGCAGCGCCGCCTCCGCCACGGCGTGCGCCCGCGCGGACGCGGCAGCAGACAGTGGCGCGGCCGCGCCTGCGGAGCGGCAAGGCCTGGTATGCGGGGAGCCTGGCAGCGGAGACCGCGGCGCGTGTGCCTCTGGTTCATGCGGCCCGGACGCAGGCGGCTCCGAGGCTGCGGCCGCCGAGGGGCAGGGCCTGCTCAGCCAGGCGTCCGAGGGCAGCAACGCCGGCGCTGCGTCGGACGGCGACAGCGGCGGCGCCGGCGCCGCCAGCGCCGGCGGGCGCAGCGGTGCGCTCGCGGCGGTGCAGCGCGCCGCGAGGAAGCAGTACCGCGTGCGCCGCGCGCCGGCCGTGCTGACGGTGCGGGCATGCTGACGGTGCCCTGCCGCAGGGCCACATTAGCTGGTTGAGGGTGTGAGGTCTGGCGCAATGGTTTGTGGAAGCGCTACTGGCACGCTACACAGTGCGTGCTCGTGCCTGTCGGCATGCCACCAAACAGCAAGGTGGTGTCTGCCATGTCTGCGGTGGCTGCTCCTGCGTCATGGCATGAGAACGGTCGCGGCATGCTGTTGTACCTCCAGGGCGAACGGCTTTGGCCTGCGTCGTCTCAAGCTCCAGCAGCCGCGTGCCTTGCACGCTTTGGCGGGTCGCAGCTCAGGCCGGCCCGGTCGCTCGGCCGCAGGTAACCTCAAAAGCGTGCACATTGCGCACGTCGTGCACGTTGTGACCTCGTGCTGAGCCAAGGGTGGGCCCGCGCGAAGGTGCACCTGAAGCGCTTCCAGCAGAACGGCCGCGGCCGCCTGCGCAAGATCGAGGGTGTGGTCAGCTTCCCGCTGCACCTCGACCTCGGGCCCTTCTGCGAGGTGGCGCCCGCCCCGACGCGCTGCCAGCAGAGCGCCACCCCGAGCATGCAGCGCACGAGGACGGCGCTTTGTGTGCAGGAAGGAAAAGCAGGGCGTGCCCATGCCCTGCGCCTTGGTTCCGGCGGCGGTGAGCGGCAGCTGCCTGCCTCGAGCTCGCGCGCCTTGCAGGGTGCCGCACCTGTTTCCAGGGGCCGCGCGCCCGCATGCTCGCAGGGCCTGGCCGCTGCGCAAGTGCGCAGGGTGAGCGGGCGTGCGAAGCCTGTCCGACATGGCGGCTTATAGTAAGTCTGCAAGACAGCGTGTCAGGATATGTTGCATAGGCAGCTATACTGCTGCTGGCACTTGGCCCTTGCCGTCAGCCACCCCGCCCGCGCGCGGCAGGACCGCGCGGCGGGCGGCGCGGCGTACACGCTGGCGGGCGTCGTGGAGCACCAGGGGGGCAGCATGGGCACGGGGCACTACATTGCCTACGTCTCCCGGCGCGCCGGCGCCGCGGCCGGCCCCGCGGCCGGCCCCGCGCGCGGCGCGGGCGCGGCCGCCCCCGCGGTTGCTCCCGGCAGCTCGCAGCCTGCGCGCGACGCGCGGCGACCCGGCGCGGGCGCGCCCGGCGCGGCGGCGGACGCGGCCGGCGCTCAGCCGGAGAGTGCTGGCGACGGCGGGGCAGGAGCGGCGCCTGGCGCGGCGCACGCGACCGGCCGTCTCAGCAACGGGCTGGCAGCCGAAGCAGAGCAGGGCGTGTGCACCGCTCCGCCTGCGCCCCCGCGCGCGGCTGCGCCCCTCGCGGAGCTCGCCGCTGCGCCGGCGGCGGGCGGCGGCCTGGGCATGGAAGCCAGCGAGGCAGCCGCGCCGAGCGCCGCTGCGAGCGCGACGCGTGGCGCCAAGGCTGCCATCCGGGCGGGCAAGCGCCAGGCGCAGGGTGTAGAATTAGGGCCGCCCCTAGGGCCGCTTGCATCGGACACCAGCTGTGTCTCGGGGGCTCAGCAAGCGGACGCGATGCTCGCGGGGGCAGCAGCGGCGCACGCGCCCGCCGGAGCCTGCGACGAACGCGCGGCTGTGGCCGGACGCGGGGCCGCGCAGGACGGGCAGGCCCCGTCAGGGTGTGAGGCTGAGGTCGCAGCTCCGCATGGCGGCCGTGCGGCTGCAGCGGCAGCGGCCCCCGCGCCGGTGCAGCCGGCGCAGGATGGGGCCGGGCAGGCGGGCCGGGGCCTGAGCGCGGCTGTGGATCCGCCCCCGGGGCCCCAGGAGGCCGACCTCCTGTGGTGGCGGGTCAGCGACACACAGGTGCGCGCGGTCGACTGGCAGGCCGTGTCGCGCGTGGAGGCGTACATCCTGATGTACGTCAAGAACACCCCTGGTGAACCCTAGACCGGGATCCTTCCAAGTATGCCTTACCTGCGAGAGGATGCACGGCTGGACAGGCTGGGCGAGTTAACGTGGTCGGTTTGCGGCTCGGGGTAGACATGGAACGACTTGGGCACATGCACCTGCAGCATGGCCTGGGATGCATGGCGAAATGGCATCCAGCGGGGGCCCCAGCAGGTCAGGCTTGCAATGCACCAGGGCCACAGCTAAGCTGTGGTACACGAACAGAGACGGCGGGCAGAGCACACCAGCTGCCACAGCTTTTAAGGAACAGAGACGGCGTGCAGAGCACACCGTGCTGAGAATAAACCCAGGGCCGCGCGTGTGGAGGTGTCCGCTTGTCGAGCATGAACCTTGGTGGAGACTGCCTGCTAGAGGCCTAGTTTGAACGTCCCTGCCACTGTTGTGTGACCCACAATGTGTGAGACGGGCATTCAAAGGGCACAAGTCTTGGCATAAGCTCTGCGGCTGCATTGCAAATGCATGCAAGCATCTGTTGCGTGCGCTGGTAGGTCAGCCCCGGATAGGCGGACACTGCACCCCATGTCCCCCGTGCCCGGAGGGTTGAGCTCTGCTGCATCGGTGTTGCTCCTCCTGATGCGGCGTCTAGAAAGAGGGTGCTCACAGGGATAAAGGTACAGAGCTCACAGGGATACGGTACAGAGCTCGCCTTGTTACACTGCGGCAAAGAGAAAAACCGCATGCCGTACAAACACGGGCGGCTGGCGGCTGCGCATGCCGCCACTAGTTGTTCACAGTCTCAAAACACAAGCGACGGTCGGCGGGAGATCGAAAACTGCCCTGTTGGTACTCGTCGACTTCCTGAACCATGTACAAGCACGTGCCAACATTCACAAACATGCCGCAGATTGACGGGCCTCCGCCTTGCCGCTTCCTGACTTCTGGCTTGGGGACAGCAAAGCCTCACTTCACGTCACGCATGTACTCGGACAAGTCGAGCTCCTCGCCGCTGTCCTCTGCGTCCTCGTCGTCGCCGCCGCGGCCGCCGCTCGCATTGTCCTCGTTCAGCTCGCTGAGGTAGCGGTCGAAGTCGTCGTCGCCCTCCTCCTCGTCACCGCTGCCGCCGTTGCCAGCGGCCGCGCCGTCGCGCGCGGCACCGGCGCCGCTGGCCGCCGGGTCGCGGGAGCCGTTGCCGCCAGGGGCGCCCGCGTGCGCCGGTGCGCCTGCCACAGCAGCACCATGGTCCCCGGGGCCGCCGCGGCGCGCGCCGTCGGCGCGCAAATCGTCGCCGCCGCTGCCGCGGCCGCCGCCGCCGCCTTGGTCCTCGCTGGTCTCGCTGCCGCGCGAGCCGCGGGGTCGCCCATACCCTTCCGCGTCCTCAAAACCCGCCGCGTCCTCGCTGCCCGTCCCCGAGTAGCCGCCCGGGCTGCCGGAGCGCATGGCGTCGCGCAGCGCGGCCTCCAGCTCCTGGTCCGCCGCCAGGCCGGCGCCGGCCTCGGCGCCCGCGTCCGCCCCGGGCCGCGCGCCGTTCCCGCCGGCGTCCAAGCTGTTGCGCGCGCGGCCCTCCGCGGCGGCCTCCGCCAGCGACGCGCCCGCGGCGGCCGCCCCGACGCCCGGCGTGCCGCTCTGGCCAATCGAGTGCGCGGCCGTGCGCAGCGTCGCGCCGGTGTGCGACACCAGCGTCTTTGCGGACGTGCTGAGCTGCGCGAGGCGCGCCTGCGCCGCGCGCGCGCGCAAGCGCCCTTAAAGGCGCCTCACGGGTCTCTGACAGCGCAACAGACCCCTGTTGTCGCTCAAAAATACGTCGTATGCAAGGGGGAAGCAGGGAGGGGGACTTCGCACCCCCGGTCCCAGGCGCACAACATGCCGGCACCTTCGGGACGCAACGCACTCAGGGCGCTCACCTGCAAGTCGGCGAGGGACATGGCGTCGGCGGGCGCCGCGCGCGCCGCGGCCGGCGCCGGCTCGAACGCGGCGTCCGGCAGCCGTTTGCGCGCCAGCGCGAAGTAGATCTGCCAGAACGTCGCGTCGGACATGCGCTTGGGGCACAGCACGTAGCGCAGCTCGTTGATCTCGCGCGTGCTCTGCACCACCAGCATGGCGTGCTGCTCCTGCGCGCCGCACGCACGGCCGCCGGTGAGCGCTGCTGCGCCGCGCACGCCTCAGAAGAGCGCCCAGCGGCCGGCCTGCCGCCGTACAGAGGCGCTCAGCCGCGGTGGGCCCGCAGCATGGAGGCACCGCAGGTCGCCACAAGCAGAGCAGCTCGACACAAGCTTGGCGCTCTGTTGCAGCGCGAGCGCAGCCCCACACGCAAAGTGAGGCATGCACCCCAGCATCACGGTTTTCTCAACCTTGCACGACAGGGCGCCTCTCTCCTAGCGCCGCTCCAGCGGCCGCGCGGGACGCGGCCGAGCGCCGGGGCAGGCGCCGCGCCTGCCACGGCGTCAGCACCTTCCTCGTCCCTCCCGGCGTGCTCGGGCCCTGCGCGGCAGCGCAGGCTGTCCAGGCGCCCCGCACGCATGAGCACCTCCCCGGCCGCGCCAGCCAAGACTCCACGCCGAATCCTGGCCTGCAGGCCTCGCTGGCCAGGCCGCGCAGGCAGCCGTCTGGCGCAGGTCCGGACACAGGCGGCAGGGCGGCCGGCCCAGGCCGCGCGGGCGGCCGGGCGCAGCAGCCGGCGCTCGCAGGAGGGCCCGGCGCGGCGCGCGCGGCCCGCGTCGGGGCCGACCATAATCTAGAAGTGGCCAGGGTGGCCACTGACAACCGCAGCGTCAACGACGGCGGGGCGCGCGCCTCCGCGCCGGCCGGCAGCGCGTCCTGCGGGAAGTCGCGGAACGTGGCGTAGGTCAGGCTGCGGATGAACTCGCGGAAGTCGGCCGTGATGCCGAAGGCGGCCAGCTCGCCCTCGTCCGCCGCGGGGCCCGCCTCGGCCGGCCGGCCCAGCGCGCCCAGGCGCGCGTGGAGGCTGCCGGGCAGCTCCAGCGTGCGCAGGCGCGACTGCGCGCTCTCGACCGCGGTGCTGGACAGCGTGGACGCCTGCGCGGGGCGCGCTGGGACTCGGCACGCGCGCTCCAAGCTTGCGACCGGGCTCGCCATGGGGCGGCACAGCGTCGGCGACGCCTGCGCGCTGTCTGGCACGCGGTCGCCTGCTTGTCGGCTCCTGCGCCTGCACCCTCAGGGGCGCGCGGGGCAGGCAGCGGGCACGTGACGGGCAGGAGGTGTCTGGCCTCCTGTGGGGCGCGGCGCAGCCCGGGCAGGCGCGGGCGGGGCGGCGGCGCCGCGCCTGCTCCGCCAGGACCTTTGTGTTCTCGCTCAGGTTGCCGGCGAGCGCCTTGCCATGCTCGGACACGCTGCGCGCGAACCCGCGCGCGGAGCTCTGCGCGTTCAACGCCGCGCTGAGCGCCTGCGCCTGCGCGGCCTCCAGGTTGCGCCTGAGCATGTCCATGATGCGCCGCCCGCGAGCCCCGCCCTCGCGAGTGTCCGCCGGCGCCTTGGCGCAGCGCTGCTCACGAGCGCACCTCCGCTCTACCTGGCCCGTGCTGCGGACTTCCGCCAGAGCTCCCTGTTTTCAAGGAAGGCGGGGGGTACGGAAAGCCAATCAGTCACCAACTCCACTGGCCTAGACTGGCAACCTGGCCAGCACCGCCAGACAAGCTCGCAGGCACTTCGAACAGATCTGTTGCGTTCTGCTGCGTGGTGGTGCTGTGGGCCCAGCGCTCCTCCGACATGGCAGCACGCCCGCCCACAACGACGTGCTTCGTGGGCAATGTGGCGTACGGCGTGACGGAGGAGCTTCTGCACGAGCTCTTCAGCGAGGTCGGGCCGGTGAAGTCGTTCAGGCGCGCCTGCCTGCCAGCGCGCTGTCCTCTTTCTCTGCACTTTAAACCGGCGCGCATTGGCGCGCCGCCCGGGCCGCCCGCCGCTCGGGGCGCTCAGCCGGGCAGTGTTGAGCGACACATTCCGGCAGGCTGGTCACGGACCGCGACACCGGCAAGCCCAAGGGCTACGGCTTCTGCGAGTTCTACGACCTGCCGACCAGCCAGAGCGCGCAGCGCAACCTGAACGGCCACGAGGTCGGCGGCCGCGCGCTGCGCGTCGACTTCGCCGACGACAGCACCAAGCCCGGCGCGCGCAGCGGCGCAGGTGCGCCGCCGAGCGGGTTCTGCCGTGACCGCGGTGCAGTTGGCGCGGGCGCTTGATTGGTGCCCGTCCTGCCCCCGCGCAAGCGCACTGCGTGCGCGTGCCTGCTGACGGGGGCGCTGGCGCTTACAGCAGACGGCCGGCAGTTTGACGGCAACCGCGAGCGCGCGCCGGCGCCTCGCCCGCGGGTGCCGTCCCAAGCGCCCTGGTTTGCGCTCGCTCTCCCGCTTGCTCGCTCCTGCGTGTGCACGCTTCGCAGCCGAGCAGCCAGACCGTGGGCCAGCGGTTGCTGCAGACGCTGCAGGTACCTGCGCTGGGGATGGACGTGGCGGCGGCCGCCGGGCAGAGCCTGACCGGCCTCGTGGGCGGCGCGCCGCCGGCGCCGGGCGGCGGCAGCGACCAGATCTCGGCCGCGCTCGCCAGCAAGTCGCGCGGCGAGCTGTTCGAGGTGCTCGCGCAGATGCAGGCGCTGGTCCGGGCGAGCCCCGGGCAGGCGCGCGCGATCCTGGTGCAGAACCCGCAGCTCACCAAGGCGCTGCTCCAGGCGCAGATCATGGTGCGCGCCCCCGCGCCTGCGCTCGCTCGCTATGCTCTAACCCTAAGCCTGGCCAGCAGCGCGCCGGCCAGCCAGCCCGCCGCCGGGCCGCGGGCGCTGCGGGGCCTGACGCAGCGCGCTGTGTGTCCCCGCAGCTGGGCATGGTCCACATCCCGCCCGCCGCCAACGGCGCGCCCGCCGACGCGATGGGCCACCCCCTGGGCGGTCACCCCGGCCCCGGGTATGCCATGGCGCAGCCGCACCCGGGTCCCGGGCCGCAGCCGCACCCGCAGCTGGGGCCGCAGCCGGGGCCGGGGCCAGGGCCGGCGCCCTATGCGATGCCGGGGGCGCCGCAGCCGCAGCCAGGGTTCATGCCGTACCCCGAGCAGCCGGCGCCGGGCCCGCTGCCCGCGCCCGCGCCGCTGCCCGCGCCGGTGCAGCTCAGCGCGCCCATGGACCCGCGCGCCGCGCCCGCGGACCCTCGCGGGGGCCCCGCGGGGGGCCCGGCGGCCGGGCTGCCCGACCCGCGGCTCGCGCCGGGCGAGCCGCATGGCGCGCCGCAGCATGCGCCTGCGCAGGCGCCGCACCCCGGCATGCCCTATGCCAGCCCGGGGCACTACGGCGAGCCCGCGCCCGGCGGTTACAGCGCGCCGCAGGGCGGCGCGGCGGCGGCGCCCGCGCAGTACGGCGCGCAGCCTGCCGCATACGGGCAGCAGCCCGCGCCGCAGGCGCAGCCCGTGCCGAGCCAGGCGCCCGCGGCGGACCCCGGCCAGCAGCAGGGTGCGCGCCCGCCGGCTCGGCTGGTTGCTGAGCGCGGCCCTGCTCGCCGAGTTTGCATGCTGGGCAGGCGGGCGCGCGCCTGTGCGGCGCGTGGGCGTGTGCGCCTATGATCGTAGGCGCCAGTGGTGTGCAGTGGGGGCCTGCCTGAAGATGCTGAGGAGCACTTGCCGTGTGCTAGCCAGCCGCCTGTGGTGGGGTGGAGCCGCGTGTTCAGCTTTGCGCCGGTATCAAGGGGCCACCTGTGCCGCCCAGTGGGAGGGCCGCGCCTCATAACATCGCCAGTCGCCTGGTTTGCATGGCAGCCCGGGGATCAGAAATGCGCCATGCGGCCCGGCCAGGTGATTGTGGGGTCTACTTGGAAGGCCCTGGTCAGAGGCGCTCATCTGAAGGGCGGCGCGCGCGCGCAGCGCTGCTGCAGCAGGTGATGCAGCTGACGGCGGAGCAGATCGCGTCGCTGCCGCCCGCGCAGCGCGCGCAGGTGGAGGCGCTGCAGCAGCACATGGTGAGGCCCCATGCCCCACATGTGGTCTCAGGGCCTGCCCTGGATGGCCATAAGCGCGGCGGCGGTCAGACCGTCCCGGTTCGACAGAGTTGCTCTGCTCTGCGCCGGGCATGACCTGCCCTGGGTAGCCACAAGCGAGTCGGGCGTTGGTCCATCCTGACGCGGCAGACCGGTCTTACGTAGCCCGCACCGCGCCATGGCTCGGGGCGCATTGAAGGCGGTGCGCCACATGGTCCGCCGCAGAACACACGCGTCGCTGCGGCGGCGCTGACGCAGTGCTGTGCTGACAGCGCGCGCAGGGTCACCGATTTTAGAGCAGGCGCCCGGTGGTCTGGCGCTTCTGGGCACAAACTGTAAGCCTTCGAACATGGTTTCAGCGCCACAGCGATGGCACAACAATGCACTGCGGTGCTACAACATGCGGCCATGCGGCAGACATCATATGGTCGAGTGCACGCTCGCTACGGCTAGGGCCTGCGCGTTCATGCGTGCAGGCCACTCTCAGCGTCCCGCCGCTCCATGCCTTGGGGCCCTCTGGGCACATGCGCCAGGCGTTGTCCCACGTGTCGATGGCCAACTTCAGAAAGCTTGGGCGTCAGCCGTTTCGGCGTCTACGGCAGCTGCCCTAGCGCACAACTCTATCTATTAACTAGCGCACTCGAACTCACCCTCCCCCTCCAACTCGCAGGGGCCGCCAGCATGCCGGGGCCCCGGTCACCCCTCCTCAGCAGGCACGGCGCGGCCGCGCCAGCCCGTCCACTCAAAACTCACAGCTGTCCTCCCTCGGCCCCACCCCCGCCCTGCCTGCTCCCGAACAGCCCATGCAAGAAACACACACCGCGTTGCAAGGGCGCAGAAAATAACCGGCATGAAAGGAAACAGAAACGCGGCCGCTGGGAACAGGGGCGGTGAACAGGACGCGCACCAGTCGTCTCACCACAGCAGACCAGGAGGCGAGCCTAGCAGCGCTAGCCCGCGCACAGAGGCGACCGGCGGCAGGCAGGCCGAGAGCAGGGCCCCTGCGCGCTCCGCCCATGCCGCCCGGGCCCAGGCCCAGCCGCTAGGCAGGCTCAGCGGCGGCATTGGGTTGGCGCGCGCTGGCGCCAGGCGGGCAGCTCTATGAACGTGCGGCGGCCACAGCGCCGGCCGCAAAACTGGAAAGTGCGGGAAAGGGAGGGGCGCGCGCTGACGCGCGCCCTCAACCGCACGATTGCAGTGCCGCAAAAACATGACCAGCAGAGAGCAGCTACCAGCAGCTACCGTTCCCACTACGCAGCACTTACTCAACCAGCCCTGCAGCGCGGGCGCCGCGCCTGCGAGACAGGGCGGCCCCCGGGGCGAAGGCAGGGCGCTGCGCGTCATGCCAGGGGCCCTGCGCGGCCCGCCGGCGTGCCCTACATGGGGAGGCCGCAGGGCCGCAGCGCCGACGACGCGCGCCCAGCCCGCTCCAGCCCTAGCCCTACGACCCTAAGCCCTGCGCTCACGCGACGCCATTGGGCAGCGCGTCCGCGGTCACCACGCGGTGCTGCATGGGCAACGACGCGCGCGTGAGCGCCGCCGCCAGGCGCGCCACGTCCGCCCGGCTCTGGATGCTGCGGTCGCCGCTGGGCACCACCTTGCCTGCGCGGCCAGCCGCAGCGCGTGTGGGGCTGGTGCCCACCTGCCAGGCCAAGTCTGTGACATGCTCGGCAAGCAAGACCCCGTCAGCAAACCACCTGGCGCTCCCTGAACACCGTGGCACCACAGCGCCGCAGCGGCCAGCGTGCCCCTCCCCACCAGCTCGACAGCCCAGCCATGCGGGCAGCCACACGCAGCGCGCGGCCCTGGGCCGGACGGCGCGGCGCGCGCGCCGGCGCACCGGCGATGACGTTGATCAGGCGGTCGCGCTCGCGGCACCACTCCATGGTGCCGCCGCCCAGCACGGCCAGGTCCGCCGGCGGCAGGCGCTGCCGGCCGCACGCGTCCGCCACCTCCTTGAGCATGCCCTTGACCAGCTGCGCTTCGGTGGCGCCATTGCGGCCGCGCACCTGCGGGCGCGCGCGCGCGGCAGCCCCGTTTGAATCAGAGCTGAGACAGCCAGTGCGGCGGCGGCTCCCTCCAAGCGCTCGCGGACTGTTCAGGCTCACGGCCGACTCGAACAGCTCGCTCGACGGCGCGGCCGGGCCGCCTCGTTGGGGCGGCGCGCGCGCGCGGCGCACCAGCAGCTTCTTGGCGCCCAGCCGGTCGCCGGCCTTGGCGAGCACGAAGGGGAAGCGGCCGAAGCTGTCGATCGCGACCGCCGGCAGCGCGGCGACGGGCCAGCAGCCGGCGCCGCTGCCCTTGGCGCTGTCCCAGCGCTGGCTCACCAACGCCTCGATCGCCTGCTGCTGCTCGTACAGGTCCGCCGCCTTGCGCGCCACCTGCGCCGCCGCGCCAAAAGCGCTTGCTTGCCACACATGTCGAATATTTTGAATGTGTCCAATCAATACGCAATCACGACAGACCCTGCCTGTCAGCTGGACGCCCGTGAGCCAGACCACGCCGCGTCGGCATTGAGCTTGCCTGCCGGACACAGTGTGGCGGGACTACGCAGCAAAAGAGCTCACTGCAGGTCCCTGTCCTCCGTGCACGGCATCCCCAACTGAGGCAACGCAGCACGCTGTCTGGTTCCATGGCTCATCCGCAGCACAGCACTGCTACCGACGATGCCGGGCACACTGCCGGGTACGAGGGGGGGGGCCAGCAGCTGAACCCCCCGCAGGCGACAGCCGCCCCCCGCGCGCCTGCACGATCCCCTTGGTGGCCTCGCCCAGCTCGCCCGGCGCGCGCCCGCGCGGCCGCTCGGCCAGCGGGCGCTCGGCGCCGCCCGCGCTGTCGCCCAGCAGCACCGTGGACAGGCCCGAGCCGAGGCTGACCAGCGACGAGGACGACAGGTTGAACTCCTCGCTGGTCGTGCGCGCAATCTGCAGGTGCCACCCCGGCCCGCACGCGTCCAGGTAGCCGAGCGCCTCGTCCCAGCCGTCCTCGTCGCCGGCCTGCGCCAGGGTAGGGTTAGAGTAGCCGCCCAGCGCCGCGCGTCAGCGCCTGCGGCGTTTCTGGTCCGGGGCGCGGCCGCCCGCGCCTGAGCAAATGGAAGGCCGCCGGGCCGCGACAGGACAGGCACAGCGGCGGCTGCCCTCACCACCAAAGACCCTGGAGGTCGCCGCAGGGCCATGCGGCCAAATGGCGAAGCAAGTGGCGCTCGGCAAAGTGCTGCCCAAGCAGCATGCACACGCTCGCCGCATGACTGCATCGCGCCCACGGGCCGCCGCTGCAGCTCCAGCTGGCACGCCGCCTTGAGCGGGGCTTGTGAGCAGGCGCCGCGCGCCGGGGCGCGCCTGCCGGCCATACTCCGGGTCCAGCTGCCGCGCCTGCTCCTGCACCCAGCGCCGGCTAAAGCGCCAGCGCCAGGCCGCCTGCCGCACGGCCGCCTCCTCGTCGTCGCCCTCGCCCAGCTCCCCCTCGGGCGCCCCCTTTCCCGCCGCCGCCCGCTCCGCGCCGGGCGCCGCCGCGCCCACGCCGCCGCGCCCGCGCCTGCCAGCAGGCTCGCCGAGGCCGAGCGCGCTCGGCGCCCGCTCGGGCAGCTGCGGCGTGCCGGGTATGTGCGCCGGCAGCGAGGGCTGCCGCGGCGGCAGCGCCGCGGAGGGCTTGGCGCCGCGGTCGAAGCGCGTCTGCCGGCGCGTCCACGTCCCTAGCAACCCGCCGCCGCCGCCGTCGCCGCTGCCACCGCCGCCGCCGCCGCCCGCGCCGCCGCTGCCGCCGCCCCCGGCCCCACTGGCGCCATGCCGGCCGCTGCCAGTCACCTGCGCGCACAGCACCGCACAGGGCAGCTCAAAACGCCACTCTTGCGACAACGTCCCCGCCCCTGGTGAAAGCCACAGCGAGCCTGGCTGTCAGATGCTACAGGGTACCAACAGAGCAGTTTTGAGGGGGAGCCCCTCGAGCTTGCCGCGAAGCAGTTGGAGAGTGGCAGCACACAGCAGGCAAGGCACCTGGTCGTGCTCGGGCACGCGCGCCATTGTCGGCACGCGCTCCACAGGCGCCGCCAGGCACTCGGCAATGTCGGCGGCGCGCTCCTCGGCGGCGCCGTGCGCGCTGTGCCGGCCGCTGCTACCGCTGGTGTGGCTGGAGAAGGGGTCGCTTCCGCTGAGGCTGTGCGCGCCGCCGCGGCGCGGCTCGCCGGCGCCCGCCGCGCGGCGCTTGCGCGCGCGCACCGGCGACAGGCTGCCCGCGCTGTCGTGCACGCCCGAAGACGCGCTCGCATCGGAGCCGTCCGGCGCGTGCCCGGCCCCCTCGCCGAACCTGGCGCGCCGCGGCGGCACAGGCGGTCGGCGCGGGCGGCCAACTCAGCGGCGCGCGCGGTGCACAATCACCCCCAAATCGCGCGCTCTGGGACAGCACGCGAGGCGGCCGGCAGAGTCGGTGCGTGCCGCGCAGGCCAGGCGCGCCGGCTGCTGCGCGGCTGCGAGGCGCCGAGCCGCGCAGTGTGATATGTGCGGAAGGTGCGCATGCGCCCCCAAGGACAAACCCGTTGGCCGGGCGCAGCGCAACCCGCAAGCCTGCTGAGCAGCACTGGCCGGCAGCGCGCAAAAGCGCGTCTGCAACGCACACGCCTTGGGGCCGGGGAATGCGCGGTTCCTGGCACACACGTGCGCACGCAGCGGTAAGGCACGCCCGCCACAGCAGGCACGCCTGCACAAGGCGCCGTGCCGCACCCAGCGCAAAATCCCAGCAAGCAGACTCCCCCTAGATTGCCCGAGCGCGCTGCTCGTGCGGTGCACGTGCACTGCGCCTGCCCTGACACGCTGTGCGCGCGTGTGCACAAACCTGCGCAATAACGAAAATTGCCGAGCACGTGCAAACACTCGGTCGGCTCCGCACCACTTCTCCTCCATGAGCAGCAGCAGCGACTGCGTGTCGGCCGGCTCCTCCTCCTTGGCACGCGAGAGCGGCTGCATCGGGATGTGCTGGCGGAGGGGCAGCCAGCTCGCGGAAGCGAGCAGCGGCTGCGTTGAGGGCGGCGTCCCCGGGTCGTCATCCAGCATGTTGCCGTAAGAGCACCAAGGCTCGCCCCTAGAGGCCGTTCATCCTTGCCGAGCCGAACGCCTTCGACCGGCCTTAAGCAACCAGGCCCCAAAGCCCTAGCTCAGGGATCAAGGCCCTGCTCACGAGACACCCAGCCACTTTGGGCCGGCTGCGGTGCCATCTGCCTGCATTCCATTTTTGCTCGTCTTCTGACCATACCACTTCGGTGTAGAGGCCCGACCTCCACTGAACACCTGTGTTCTTGGGGTTGCCATAGCCACATGACACATCCATGCGCTAGCAGGACCACGCTGCATACATGCCAAAAAAAACACACTTGCCTGTACATCAGCCCAGTGTGGATGTTGACATTTGCTGTGTAGGCTGCAATGCTGGTGCCACAGGGCAAACACACAGAAGGTCTACATCCACAGAGACTACCAGCATGCAAGCTGGCATGCTTCTCCGGAGCAAAAGCATACGACTTCTGGCAGCGCTTGGCAGCCCTGCACCGCACGTCCATTCCCCTTCCCCACATGCACATTGCCAGCACCTGAGCATGCAAGGCCCCTCGGTACATTCGCTGCTCGGTTGAGCATGTAAGGCACTTGCTAAGAAGCGCCGCACTGAGCTGAAACGGCAAGAGTTTCATGACACATTTGCAGGAGCGAAAGCACATACGTAAGGTGTACAAGTGACACAGGACTCTGACCCGCATGCAAACGCTGTCACCAACCTCACCCCGCGCTGACAGTGCTGGAGGTCGTACACATGCAGCAGCTCCCAGCCCCAGCCCCTCAGTCGACACGCGCTCGCTTGGCCGCCGGAGACTCCTCGGGCACAAAGTCCCCCCTTGCCGCAAAAGCGCCCACGGTCCCGAGGCCGCCGCCGTCCCCCGCCGCATCCACCGCCACGAGCGCCGCCGCGGCAGCCGCATGCGGAGCGCCCGCCTCCGCCTTGGCCGCAAGCGCGACAGGCGGCGCCGCCGCGGCCTGCGCCGGGTCCGGCGCGTGCGCGTCCGCGGCCTGCGCGTGCGCGGGCAGCGCCGCGGCCGCCGCCGCGGCGTCGTGCGGCGGCACCAGGCCGGCCTCGATGCCGGCCGCCACGACGGCCTCCGCGAGCGCCTGCGGCGCGCTCTGGCCAGCGGCCGCCAGCGCCGCCGCGAGCAGCTCCGGCTGGCTCATCATCGCGATGATGGCGCTCTGCGGCGCGCCGGCATGGTTTCAAAGTGGGGTGTGGGCAGCAACGAAAATGTGCGCCATGGTGCTTGCTCTGAGGGGGTCCTGCTACCTGCGGGGCTGCTGGAGGCTGCAATCTACTGCTGCTCCAGCAGCCGACGGACGCAGCCACAGCGAGGTCTGCTGGCCCACACCCGCAGGGCAGGCCTTGCACGCGTGCGCGGTCTTGCGGGCGCGCCTGGTCGGGGTGCCCCAGCGCTGCGACGGCGGCCATGGTCGCCGCCAGGGCAGGGTCGACGGTGGCGGGCTGCGCCTTGCCTGCGCGCCCCGGCCACCCAGGCTCTCAACCCTCAAAACCCTCAGAGGCACCAGTGGTTGTTCACTGAGACTGGGCGCCCGCTGCAGGCTGTCAACTCTCAAAACCCTCATAGGCACCAGTGGTCGTTGACTGAGACTGGGCGCCCGCTGCAGGGAGTGCCGGCTGGCAAGCACGCCGGGCAGGCGCCCGGCGCGCACCGAGCAGCGCGGCCGCCGGCTCGGCGGCGCGCTTGTGCTTGACGTCGACCATGCCGTCGCGCTTGTGGGTGCCGCAGAAGGCGCCCGGCGTGACGCCCGGGAAGTTAAAGGACGGCGCCTTCATGCAGCCCTCCGCGCCGCAGTGGCGGTTGCGCACGTCCACCTGCGAGCCCACCCCGCACCCTTGACAACGCAGCCGCGGCAGCTCCTCAGCGTGGTGGGGGGCGCGCATCCACCTGCGCGCCTGCCCGGCCACCCTTGACAAACGCAGGAGCGGCAGCTGCTGTGCTTGGTGATGGGCGCGGCGCCACCCTACGCGCCCGCTTTCACGCATGGGCGCAGGCACAGGGCAACAGAGGCAAATTGCGAGGACGCAGCTGACAGCAGACGCGCAGATACATGCCGCCAGCCATTAGCTGACTGAATAGGGCTGGCGTGGCACAGGGGGCTGGCGTGCATGCTGCCCGCTGCAGGCGCGACCACCAAGCGAGCACTGCACAGAACAGCCGCACAGACAGCGCCTGCCGCACTTCACGCCCGGCTCGTGCGGCTCACATTCGGCCCCTGGCCTGCCCTGAATCCTACCGCCCCATCGCATCCAGGCTCAGACGTCAGCATGCACGGGCTGCGGCATGCTGCCCAACATACGGCCCTTGCAGCCCCGCCCCGGCGCGTCTCGAGGCTCAGTGTGTATGGATGGCAGCCGCCTGGGTCCCGCACCATGCCATCGTGCTTGTGCTGCGAGCAGAAGAGGCCGAGGCCCTCGCCCGCATGGTTGAAGCTCGGGCGGTTGCTGCAGCCCTCGGCCGCGCAGCGCTTCTGCTTCACGTTGACCATGCCCGGCAGGCGGTGCGGCGAGCAGTACAGGCCCTGCGCGCGCGCGCGGCCCGCTGCTCGGGGCGGGCCAGCGCGCGCGGGCTCGGGCGCAGGACGGGTGCCCAGGGCGCGCTGCATCCGCCGTCGGTGCGGCAGGAGGGACGCCGACGCACACGAGCCGTGCCACTGTGTGCGGTGGCACGGCATGAGCGGAGGGAGCGAGTGGCTGAGACCATGCACGCAGCAGCAGCATCACGCAGCCGGCCCGGCGCCTGACGCAGCCCCACCACAGCGTTGCTGGAAAGCAATGGAGCGGCGGGAGGCGGGGCGGGGGGCTGCGCCTGCGTGCAGCCGGGCATGTTGAAGCTGGGCTGCTTGGTGCAGCCGGGGTGCTGGCAGGGCTTGGAGACCACGTTGACCATGCCGGGCTCCTTGTGCGTGGAGCAGAACAGGCCGCGCGCGTTGCCCGCGGTGTGGAAGTTGGGCTGGCGCATGCAGCCCTCGGCCGCGCAGTGCCGGCTGGTCACGTTGACCATGCCGCTGTGCTTGTGCTTGCCTGCGCGCGCGGCGCGGCGCGTGTGAGGTTCAAGCTCCTTGCGCGCGCGAGGCAGCCCGTTTCCCTGCTATCGTTTACCCTCACTGGGCAAGTCTCTCGGCATCCTCCCTTTACAGACGCACAGACTTCCAAGCACCTCATAGGAGCGCCCCCACCCTGCACCCCACCCTGACTTGCACGGCCTGGCAAGTGTGAGGCGCGGCGTGCACGGCTACCGTGCATCAGAGGGTGCCCCTTGGCCAGCGCATGCAACAGCACAGCTCCATGGGCGGAGCCCATAAACGCGGTGACAGGCCTCTCCCCGCGGCCGGTCCGTCGAGCGCACCGCAGTACAGCCCGTCCGTGGAGCCGGGGAAGTTGCACGACGGATACTTGGAGCACTCGGGCACGGCGCACTGGCGGTCACGGATGTTGACGTTGACCATCCCCGGCTCCTTGTGCTGCGAACAGAAGATGGCCTGCGCGCGGCGCAGCGCAGCCCTCGCAGGCAGGGCGCAGGCGGCCGCTCCCCAAGTGGAGCCCTGTGAGCAGTGGGAGCTGCAAGGGTGGCACCGCAGCCTGGCGGTCTGCGGTCCGCTCCGCTAGCAAAGCCTCGTGCATACACCAGTCTGTGCAAGTCCACACGAAAGAACCTGGTAGAAGCCCACAGTGGGCACGGCCCAGGCACAGGCCCCGCTGCTCGACACCGCTGACTGGACGACGAGCGGTAGCAACCTTGGGCGCAGTGATGGCGTGTGTAACTGCCTCTGTGGGAGCGCCCGGTTGCTTGTTGCGCGGCGTGCCTGCCCCTGGCCCGCAAAGTTGAAGTTGGGGTGCTTGGAGCAGCCGTCGGCCGCGCACAGCTTGTTGACCACGTCAACCATCCCGTCCGCCTTGTGCGCCGCGCAGAACACGCCGCGCGGCTCGCCCGCGTAGTTGAAGTACGCCCTGCACGCGCAGCCCCGGCACAGCGCTTCTCTCAGTGCCCGTTCAGAAAGCCTCTCTTGAGCCTGCGCCACGCGCGGGGTGCTGCCACCGCGAGCCGCTGCAGACCAGACGCGTGCCGTGGCCGGCCGCGCATGGTTCGCGCCGCAGCAGCTGTGCGGGTGGTGCCTTGTGTGCAGCGCGCTGCGTCGCATCGCGCGCGCCGGGGCCAGGCGCAGGGTGAACAGGGCGCTCACCACGTCCTGCACTTTGGAAATGAGCAGCGGCTCTTCATCCCGCCGCCGCCGCCCATGGCTGCGCCCCCGAGGCCGCCGCGGCCGACGGCCGGCGCGGCCGCGCTGCGGCGCACGCGTGGTACAAGCTGTTGCAGGCTGTCGCAACAGCCTTCGGGCGGGTGGTTATTTTCCTGCTCTTGTCTATTCCCGTAATTTTGTGAGCAAGCGTAGCCCTACACAGGGTCCTGCATCTGAGCACAAGTGCAAAAAATCCATGGCAGGCCCGTCAACAAACGCACGAGTGCTGTTACTAGGGAAATGGCTTAGGCCCCATCGATACAGGTGTCTTCCGTGCAAAGTACAGCAGGGCCGCAGGGCTGTATGCCACCAAAGTATTTTTTTCAGAGCAAAAGTGAATGTGCTTTGCCGAGCGCGTCACAGCAGGATCTGATTTACTGTTTTTCCCAATTTTTTGCCTTGTGCGACCAGCTTACTGCCAAAGGGCAGGTCCGTGCGCATTACATCGCGCTCGGAGCGGTTGAATGCCTTGTACGCGTACCGGTGCACCATGGAGGCTTGTTCCACAGGATCACGTCGGCCGCCTTGATCAGTTCGGCCGTGTCGCTGCTAAGCGGCAGCCTGCGCGTGCGTCGCATAGGCTGCCGCACGGAAGCGACTCGGTGGAACTGATCAAGGTGGCCAGTTGGACGAGGCCTCCACGGAGCACCGGTATGCGTACAAGGCGCATGACTGCTCTGCGCGCGTTGTGATGTGCACCGACCTGCAGTTTGGCTGCAAGCAGATTGAATTTGGCGGCGACTCCTGGCAAATCCGCCGTTCGTCAAAGGGTCTGGTGTGCTTTGCGCTGGACTGCGAGGTGGTCGGCGGCGCGCTTGCTGGCAAGGTGCACTCGTGCGCCCAGGTATAACAATATCTCCTTCCGAGCAGGACCTGCCCGTCCAAGTTTGTCCGCCGCCACTGCAAGAGCCGGCCGCCCCCTTCCCTGTGCGGCCGGCTCTTGCAGTGACCATCAACAAGGCGCAGGGAAAGATGCTGCAGCGCATGGGTGTCTGCCTGCCCTGCAGCGTCTTTTCCCGCGGTCAGTTGTATGTCGCTGCGTCTGGCTTCGACGCGCAGGACCACATCAACTTCGCAGTGCCCAACGTGCATGGGGACGGCTTGGAGGGTGTGTACACTGACAAGTATGGGGTTCTAGGAGTTGATCAGGTGAGCACCAGTTTTCTGTGCAGTGCTGTTTTGCTTTGTTCTGTGTCAGAACTCCTGTTGTGGTGTGTCCACTGCACCTGTACCATTGCCGAGGTACAGGTACAAGTTGCGCTTTTGTTTCTGTGCTCTGCCCCACTCTCTCCCCTGCCCGGCTCCGTGTCACATGACAGCCCTCACCTCACAGCACATCCCCTCAAGTCAGCTCCCCGAACCTGTCATGCACATAGGACGGCATGCAGCAGGGCAGCAAGCGCGCGCCGTGCTGACCCGGATGCGCGTTTGCTGCAGACTCAAAGGTCGAGCCAGCGCCGGAGGGCCAGCGCGCAGCCTTGCTGCGGCTGTGCTTAAGCGATGGCGACACCACCTTTCCTGTCAAGGCAGAGGCGGAGGTCCTGCAGGCCCTTGGACTACACGAGCTGGCACCGTGCACATGCACTTCCATCAAGCGCGATGATCTCACGTACACGGACAAAAGGACGTGCGCTGACCTGCACGCGTGCACTGTAGTCAGCTGACAGCACGCTCCGGCTCGTGGCTGAAGCAGACAAGCTTGCGGGCCCATACATGTGCACGCCTTCCAGGTCACTGCTGCGACGGAACGTCAGCGCAAGTCCTTGTGTCCGTGTAGTGAAATTCCCGCGCTTGATAGATATGACAGTGCACGGTGCCAGCTCGGGTACTCCCAGGGCGCGCAGGAGCTCCGCCTTCGCCTTGGCAGAATAGAATGTGTCGCCATCCCTCAGGCACAGCCGCAGCAAGGCTGCGCCCTGGCCGTCCGGCGCTGGCTCGACATTTGAACCTGCTGAAAGGCTCGAAATCTCCCTTATTTTATTTTTTTGCTAGCTCGGCAAACTCTCGAGAGCCATGCGCACAACCCTGGGGGGTTCAGTGCCCACCGCTAGTTACTCGGTACTCCGCTCCGCCTGGCAGACGCGTCTGCCCGCTCCCTGTGACTGAGCACGATGTCCTCTGCTCTTCTGCATTGCGGCCTGCCCTGCAGGGCCGCACCGCAGGCCCCGCGCGCCCCTTGCGCGCGCTTTGCGCCGTTTGCGGGTGTAGCACACCCAGCCGCAGAGTTGCATAGCTGCAGAGCGCGGGCTGGGTGCCCAGTGCGGTCACGCAGGTGCGAGGAATGCACTTTCATGCTCACGGACCTGCGCCCGAGCTTGCTTGGCACAGATAAGTGAGCAGTGATACAACTGCAGCCACCTTTCTCTGACCAGGCCTGGATCAAGCCATGCACTACTGGTGAGGCTGGCCTCTCACCCCAATCGGCGCAGTGCAGGCTCGCGGCCAGGCGAGCGGAGCGCAGGCGGGCCACGCCCGCCACAGTCGCCCAAGCCGGCCATAAGTATGACTACGACTTGGTCATCATCGGCTGCGGCGTGGGCGGGCACGGCGCGGCGCTGCACGCCGTCGAGTGTGTGAGTTCACGGCCGCATGCTGACACCGGCATGGCCTGCGCTGCGTGCCGACGCGCCTAGCGCGCCAGGCTTCCTGACTGCCGGGGACAGACGCCCCCGAGCGCTGCGTTGGCGTGCAACTCGCTGGCCTGCTTGGCGCTGCCGGGCCTGCTGGGGGCACCGTGCAAACAGGCGCTGGAGCGCGCACCCTCTGCGGCGACTTGCTCAGCGGGCGTGGACGACGGGCTTCGCCGCAGGGCGCCCTGTGAATGCTGAGGCTGCGCCACCTGCACAGGGAGCAGGCGTGTGCCCGCCGGCTCGTAGAAGAGGCGCGCGCGCGCGCGCGCGCAGGGCCTGAAGGTAGCCATCATCGAGGGGCACGACATCGGTGGCACGTGCGTGAACCGCGGCTGCGTGCCGTCCAAGGCGCTGCTGGCCGCGTCGGGCCGCGTGCGCGAGCTGCAGAACACCATGCACCTCAAGTCCATGGGCATCCAGGTGACCTCCCGGGTGATGTTCGCGTAGCGGGCAAAATGCCCTGGTCCAATGGTGCGCTTAAGGCAGGGCTGCCCCTGGCAGCTTGTGTGCGGGCAGACGTTCAGGCAGAAGCCCTCTAGATGTTTGCTGTGCGCCGCGTCCGGTCCTGGTGCACATCTGCGCTGCTCGCGCTGCCGCAAACAGGGACGTGTCTGTCGCCAGGTGGGCGCGGTGTCGTTCGAGCGCCAGCCCATCGCGGACCACGCCAACAACCTGGCGAGCACCATCCAGACCAACCTCAAGCGCTCGCTGGAGGCCATCGGCGTGGTGCGCGCGCCCGCCGGACGCCCTGCCCGCGGTCGTGTCTCGACCTGCATCAAGGATGCAGGCAGGCACGGCCAGGCGTGTGGCAGCCAAAATGTCACGGTCACGTGAGCGCCTGTGCTGCTGCTCTTGCAGCTGAGTCTGCTAGCGCAGCGGCGCTGCTGGCCGTCATGGCGCATGCGCGAGCCTCTGCAGCAAGTCCGCTGCCGCACCGCCCGGCGCATCCCAGCCCCGGTGAGCGCGTGGCGCGCCTGCGCAGGACATCCTCATCGGCTCCGGCAAGCTCACGGGCCCGCACAGCATCAAGTACAACCTGCCCGGTGAGCTCCCCACACCGCCTCTGCGCAGCAGCCCGGCCGCACGTGCGCGCGCTGCCTTCGTCAATGGTTGACCAGCGCGCGGCGGCCGCTCGCCGGCGCATGCAGCGGGCGCCGCTCTGCTCCATAGCGGCGCTGCAAGCTCGCTCACTTTCAACTGTGAAAGGAATTGTGGAGATGCCGGCTTGCTGTGTCGCAGGGCGCGTGGACGTGGGCGGGGAGGTGAGCGCGCGCGACATCATCATCGCGACGGGCTCCGTGCCGTTCGTGCCGCCGGGCATCCCGATCGACGGCAAGACCGTGTTCACCAGCGACCACGCGCTCAAGCTGGAGTGGATCCCCAAGTGGGTCGCCATCATCGGCTCCGGCTACATCGGCCTGGAGTTCTCCGACGTGTACACCGCGCTCGGCTCGGAGGTCACCTTCATTGAGGTGCGCTTGCGGCAGGGTTAGGGTGCGAGGGTGTTCACATGCGGGTACGAGGATGTTCACGATATTCTCAAGGGAAGCGGTCTGGGAGCACCTGAAGGGAGGCTGTCATAAGCCTGGCTCTGTCTGCAAGGCGTCAATCTTCTGTTGTGGTGTGTATGGGCTTCGCGAAGCAACTCTGCAGGTTGCGCAATGCTGCCGCCGAGCCCTCGCGGCCGTCCAGCAGCTGCCAAACTGGGCGACAGTGCCGGCGGCTCAAACCCTCCCCGCCTACGCCAACACGAGCGAGGTGCTGGGCGGGCCGCAGGCCATGGACGGCCTGATGCCCGGCTTCGACAAGGAGATCGCCAAGCTGGCGCAGCGCGTGCTCATCAACCCGCGCAAGATCGACTGGCACACCGGCGTGCTGGCGACCAAGGTGACGCCGGGTGCGGCCCGGGCCACGGTCGCATATGCACGCCATTGCTGTGCGGATCTGCGCGACTATATTTGCGCCCAGATCAAGCGGCCTCGACTGTGATTTGTAAATTCATGGCAGAGACTTGGCAGTGTCAAATGGCAATTCGACATTGCCGTGTGTGACATGGCAGGGCCATGCTGAGGGGCGGACGGCCGGGCGCGCGCGCAGGCGTGCAGGGCGTGAAGCCCGTGCTGGTGGAGCTGACCGACTTCAAGACCAAGCAGGTGGTGGACACGCTGGAGGTGGACGCCGTGCTGGTCGCGACCGGGCGCGCGCCCTTCACGCAGGCGCGCCCGCAAGGCTGCGTCCCGTGAATGTCAAGCGTGGCCCAGGAGGCGTCCTCATGCTGTGTCGACAGGCGCTGATCCGCTGCCCTCGCTGCGGCGCCACAGCGCGGGCGGCGCTGGGAGCACGCTCGACGCGCGCAGGCCCGCCTGACCCGCGCGCCGGCCGTGGCAGGGCCTGAACCTGGCGGCCGTGGGCGCCGAGACGGACCGGCGCGGCTTCGTCCCGGTCGACGAGAAGATGCGGGTGCTCGGGAAGGACGGCGCGGCCGTGCCCAACGTGTACTGCATCGGGGACGCCAACGGTGCGCGCCCTGCTGCGCCCGGCAGGGTCTGGGCGGGGCCTGAGCAGGGCGTAGACAAGGGCTTGGGGCTGCAGGCCAATGCTGTGACACGCGCGTGGCGCACGGGTGACGACAGCGAACGGGTGGGGCCGATGGCATGCGCCCTGCGTGCGCGGGGCAAGACGCGGTGCAGGTGCGGCGCGCCGCTGCTCTGGCGTGGCAGCTGCGCGCTGCACGCGCCGGGCGAGCGCGCGCGCCAGCACGCGCGCCGCCGTCCATGGCGGCACGTCGCCGCGCCAATCTAACCCTAGACCTATGGCCGCCCGCGCGCCGCGCGCAGGCAAGTACATGCTCGCGCACGCGGCCAGCGCGCAGGGCATCAGCGCGGTGGAGAACATGTGCGGCCGCCCGCACGAGCTCAACCACCTCAGCGTGCCCGCGGCCTGCTTCACGCACCCAGAGGTCTCCTTCGTGGGCCTGACCGAGGACGCGGCGCGCGAGGCCGCGGCCGCGGGCGGCTACGGCGCGCAGGTCGGCGTCGTGAAGACATCCTTCAAGGCCAACTCGAAGGCGCGCGGCGCTGGCCTGGCCTCGATGTGCTGTCGGGTTAGCTCCAGGGTTAGCGCGGCGGTGTGCGTACTAGAGGACGGGCGGAGAGCGTGTGTGAAAGTCAGAGCACCCTTGTTGGTGGTTGGCGGCGGCGCGCACGTCGCAGGCCCGGCCGCGCCGCGCCGAGCGTCGGCGCTCGCGAGCGCGCACGGCTGACCGCTGGCGCCCCGGGGCAGGCGCTGGCGGAGAAGGAGGGCGAGGGCATGGCCAAGATGATCTACCGCAAGGACAGCGGCGAGATCCTGGGCGTGCACATCTTCGGCCTGCACGCCGCCGACCTCATCCACGAGGCCTCCAACGCGGTCGCCACGCGCCAGACCGTGAACGTGCGCCACTCGCATGCGACTACCGCCCGCGCGCGGCGGCGCCGCGCGCGCCCCGCGCGACCAGCGCGGGCTGCGCTGTCTGCATGTGCGCGCGATGCGGCATGCGCTGTGCAAGCCCCGTGACGCGCCTGAGGCCGCCCCCGGGGCGGGCATGCAAAACATACGCCCGCCACGCGTGTGGATGTATGCTGCCGGCAGGCGTCCGTGCAGCGACCAGTTCGGCAATGCAGCCGTGATTGGACGCGCCGCTGAAGCTGGCAGGAGTCAGTGCAGCGACCAGATTGTCAAAGCAGCCGTGTCTGACGCGCCGCTGAAGCTGCCGGCGCGCTGGGGCGCGCAGGACATCAAGTTCAATGTGCACGCGCACCCGACGCTGTCCGAGGTGCTGGACGAGCTGTTCAAGGGCGCGCACGTGGAGCACGGCAAGCCGGCCAAGGCGCCCGCGGCGCTGGACTCCGCCAAGCAGCCCGTGGCCGCATGACTCGCAGCGCTCGCGCGCCGGCTGGGCGGCATGTGGCCGCGGCCCCCGGGCGCGCATGGAAGCCGACCTGGTCGCGCCTGAGCCGAGCAAGAGCGCGCGTGCCGGGCGCGACGGGGCCTGCAGAGTCCGCCGATGCTGCGCCGTGCGGCCAGACGCCGTGCGGCTTGTGCTGCGTGCGCCGCGGGCGTCCGGCAAGGCGCGAGTGGTGCAGGCGATCTGCTGACCTGGCAGGAGCCGCATGCCGTGCTCGCTGCCTCACCTGATGAACGTCGAGCAGGCTGTGCGCGCGCGCGGCGAGCCGTCTGTGAGCGCTTGCGAGCACTTGAGCTCCTTGGCAACAGTGGTCTGTATGGCTGTGTATCACTGATAGAAAGCTGCCGCGGACGTGCTTGCTGGCTGCAAAGTTCCGTGTGAAGGTCCTGAATTGTGCTGGAGAGCATTTGTACACATCGAGAGAGACAGTAGGTGACTGAGGGGTCTGGTGCCTAGCATGTTGACATGATGTTTTCAGACTGCGATGCCTGTCCAGGCTCTGCTGAAACAGGACTGCCTGCTGGCCGCCTGCTGATTTGAGAGCCAGTGCACGCGCGTGCACGCTGGTCAAGTTATGTTACACCGGGCAGCGCACACAAACATTAAACAAGCGCTCCAGATGCACTGCGCAAACAGCATGACATTGTTTATGCAGTCTAGGGTATGGCGGCACTGCTTCAACGCCCGCCTTCGTGTAGGTTTGGCCGCGGGCCAGGCAGCAAGTCCAGCAACACACAGAAGCAGACACAAACGCAGGCCATGCAGCTGCCAACACAGCACCAGGCGTTGCGCGGCAAGAAACGCTAAGGCACATTGCTTGTGTTTGGCAAGCAGGCCCGACCTGCTGCGCAGCACGTCCTTCCCTCAAGGTGCGGGCTTAGGGTGCGGGCGTCGAGGGCATAGACACGGGGGGCGGCGCGGGGGTGGGCTGGATGCCGAACAGGGAGACGGCCGGCTCGGCGCCGCCGGCCGCCAGCAGCAGCGTCAGCGGGTGCCAGGCGAGCGGCGCGGGCCCGGGCGCGGCGCGCGGCGAGCTGAGCAGCGAGGCGGCCGGCCGGATGACGCCCAGCGCCTCGCCGCGCACGCTCCACAGCTTGACCGTCTACGCGCCAGGCCGCCCGGCTGTTCAAGTGAGTGTGAAGGTGCTGTCAGCCAGACAGAAAACATTTCTATATTTATACCCTAATCATGCAGGTATTTGACTGGGTGGCATCTGCGGCACCCCTGGCCACAGAGCCGCGCGGCTCGCGCCTCACACTGCAGCGCCGCCCGGCGGGCGGCCGAGCTGCGAAGCGGGCAGCCCGGAGCACGCAGCGCTTCAAGGCGCGCCGGGCAGCCCGGGCGCCCGCGCAGCGGGCGCCGCGCTGTCTGAGGCGAGCCGCGCGCCGCGCGCAGCGCTTGCAATGCCGCGCCCGGCGGCTGCGGGGCGTGCTTCGGCCGCCAGGGTAGGGGCAGGGTAGGGCTGCGCACATGCATCGCGGTCGCCGTGGCCAGCAGCGGCGCGTGCTCGTGCGCGACCAGGCCGGTCAGCATGGCGCCGCGCGCGCTGGCCGCGACCGTCTTCCAGACGCCCATGCGCGCGGCGGGCCGGGCGCGGCCCTCGCCGCCGCCCGCGCCGGCGCCGCCGCCGGGGCCGCCCCAGGGCGTGCCGCCGGGCGACGGCGGCGTCGGCGGCGGCGCCGGCGGCGCGGCCGCCATGCGGTAGTCCAGGAAGTGCAGCTCGCCGGCCGCGGTGCCCGCCACCGCCTGGTGCGCCGCGCCGCCCGCCTCGGCCACCAGGCCCACCTGCGCGCCCCCCGACCCTCGCAAAGCCCTCCTCCACATCCAGCCTGCGACAGGCGCTCTGCACTGCTCTGCTCTGCTCTGCTCTGCTCTGCTCTGCTCTGCTCTGCTCTGCTCTGCTCTGCTCTGCTCTGCTCTGCTCTGCTCTGCTCTTCTCTGCTCTGCTGGGGATCCAACGCGGGTGCGCGCAGCGCGCAGGGCGGCCGCCGCGCGAGCGCAGCGGCCCGCGTCACGAGCGGTGCCGGGCGGCCGGCGCCGCACCAGCGGGGACGCGGAGGGCGCCTGCAGCGTGGCGGCGGCGCCGCGCGGGTCGCGCAGGTCGAACAGCTGCACGCGCCCGTCGGCACAGCCGGCCAGCAGCAGCGGCGCCGAGCGCGCGGCCGCTAGGCGCTCCACCGCTGCGCCCGCCTGTACCGCCTGCGCGCCCGCCCCCACACTTTGGGGGTTGAAGACGCGCCCCCGGGTAGATTGATCGCCCGTCGCGTGAGCGGGTCCGCTTCTTCCCGGCGCGCGCCGCCTGCACACGCACCACAATGACGCGAGCGACATACCCGCATCCAAAGCCCGGGCCGCCAGCCAGTCCGCACGCGCTCTGATGGCACCGACACGGGGGCCCAGCTGCGTGGTGTGCGACGGCCTCGTGTGCCTCCTGCACTGCCGGTGCTATCTTTTTTAACGCCCCCGTCCCCGCAGTTGCACCGACGTTGCTCCGGTGGACTGCAGCTCCTTCTCTGGAGTCTGGACTCCAAGGGAGGGGGAGCGGCGCGCGGCGGCTGGGCGCGCCTGCGCCAGGCAGCGCTCCTGCGCCAGGTCCCAGCAGTGGATGGCGGCCGGCGCGGCGCCGCCGGCGGCGAACAGCACGCCGCTCGCGTCGCTCCACTCGAAGGCCGCGGGCGCCGCGGCCGCCGACGCGCTCCAGTCCTGCACGGCGGGCACCGCCTGCGCGCCGCAGCTGCTGTCAGCGCCTGCCAGGTGCGCCAACACTCAGCTTTCTTCCAAGTGCCTTTTGATTGGCTCAAGATTCAAAGGACAGCACGGGAGCTGCCTGTCATTGCACATAATCCAAATATGCATGCCAGCGACTGCGGACCATGGCTGTGTCATATTGGAGTGCCTCCCTAACACAGTCCACAGACCATCCAAGCCAGCCCAGACCCAGGACCCATCGTTGGTGCATCAGGCGACGGGCAGTGCCAACAGCACGCCGTGCGCGTCCGGCCGGGCCGCGGCAGGGTTCGGCAGGCACGGGGGTGGGGGGTTGGGGGGCGGGGGGTTGCCGGCCACGCCGCGGCCAGGCGCTGCGTGTTGCGGAAAGTGTAGTCGCGCCAGACACACACGGCCCCGCACGCCGACGCCGCCATGAGCAGGCCCGCCTGCGGCCCGGCGCCCCGGGCGCGCGGTCAGCCGCGGGCGGGGCAGCGCCGGCGGAGCGCGAGGTTGCTCCGCACGGTGTGGGGGGTTTTGTAACGGGGCATGTTGGTTGCAAGCGTCCAAATTCCAAGAGCAGGGACAGCGGCATCAATGCACAGCCCCGCAGCTTGGATCTAGCGCCTAGCTTGCACGGCGCATGTATCGCACGCGGCTGCTGACAGCCCAGGCTGCGGCGAGTGTTTGCTGCTGGCCATTAAGCTGCGCAACATGGGGACAAACCCCCGGCAGTCTTGGTTGCGCCAGGCTCGTGCCAGTCGAGCGCCATGCACTCCACACGCCGGGCGTGGCGACCTGACGCGCGCGGTAAGCGCCGGCGCACCTGGACCTGGTTCAGCTGCCAGAGGGCGACGACGCGCGTCGGCCGCCCGGCCGCCAGGTGGAAGGCGTTGGTGGGCGCCGCATGGCGGTAGTTGTGCACACGCGCCGCGCCGCGCGCGTCCACCGTCACCTGCGCCGCGGCTCAGGATGGGGTAGGTCCAAGTAGGGAGGGTAGGGTGGGGTGAGCTAGGGCATCCACCACCACCAGCGCCGCTCTCAGGGTGTGATAGCTCGCCATGACGTGATGGCAGACGCGATGGCAGGCACGCTGTGGGGATGGAAGCCCGTGGGACTGCTGCGGTCTCCCAAGGGCGCAGAACGCCAGCGCCGTGACAGAGGGGAGGCAGCAACGGGCGGGCGGCGCGCGTCCGGCGCGGCCGCGCGCGCGCACGGCATGCGGCCGCGCAGGCGGCGCGCACCAGCAGCGGGCGGAACGGGTGCAGCGCCAGGCACGCCGCGCCGGGCGCCTCCACCTCCGCCAGCCGCGCCGCGTCCTTCAGGCGCCCGGGCGCGCCCGCCAGCCTGCGCGCGTTTTGGACTCGAATGCAGAAAAATGTGTGTCGTCCCAGCCCCGTCAGAACAGCGTGCTGCTGCAAGCGCGCGGGATGGAGGAAGGAGCAGGGCCTGATGATCCGCACGGGGGAACACGGCATCACATGGCGCGCGCACGCATCATGGGGCGCGTTTTGCGCGACAGCGTGACTATTCTACGCCCTGTGCCATTGTCTGCGAGCACTTATCCCGTGGCCTCCTCGCGCCCTTGCCAGCAGCGAGCTATCAGCAGAGCTTTGCGCGTCCAACGCGCAGGCAAAGTGGGCTGACGTGCTGCGTGGCTGGCGCGCGGGCAGCGGGGCCGGCTACGCTGCCAGCGCGCTTGCCCAGGGCGGCCGGTGGCGACCCCCGGGCGCTCGCACCGCGCGGCTTGTATGGCGTCGTCCCGCTCGCGCAGGCGGCCGGCCGTGCGGATGGGGTCGTGCAGCGTTGCGGCGCCGCCGCTGTCCGCGCCCTGCAGCACAGGCTGCCCCTGTCTGAGCAAGGGCAGGGTCGGGCCAGCCACAGCCAGGCCTGCGCACGCATGCTGGGGCAGCTCTGCTGCGGCGCACGCGGGCAGGCGCGCGCGCCGCGGCCGCCGCGGGCGCCATGAGATCAAGCAGGGATCCTGGCTGCCGGGCGGACGGCAGCGAGGCAGAACAGGGTAGGGTAGGGCATGTAGTATACGATAGGGTATGGGGTCGCGCGCCTCCAGTAGCGGCTGCGAGAAGTGCTCGCAGCTGACCCGGTACACTACCGACGCCGGCAGGTGCGGCCGGCCTGAAGGCCTCTGCGCCGCAGCCGCCCTGGTGAGCACAGCGCGGACGCGTTGCAGCCGCAGTGAACACACTCCTCGGGCGACGCCGCCAGTCACACCGCAGCCGTGACGACACAGGCTGCACTTGTAATGGGGTAACGCGCGTTGTGCTCCCTGCCGGCCCCACACATCGCCCACAAGGCCCCGCGGGCAAGCGGAGCACACCCGCGCGTCCGCGGCGGCCGACGTGGAGGCCGCGCCATCGGCGGCCTCGCCGGACCCCGCGCTCTGCGCGCTCTGCGCGCTCTGCGCCGAGCTGACCCGCGGGACGCCCTGCGGCGGCTCGTCCACCTGCGCGCAGGCGCGCTTGTGGCGCCTGTGCACCGCTGGGATATGGGAGTGCGTCGGGCCGCAGGCCTGCCGCCGCCGTGTCGGAACACACACACACGACAGCAGGCAGACGTGCCGTTCGGCAGCGCGCGCGGTTCCTCTCGGAGCGGAATGTATGCAGGGGCGCTGGCAAGGCGTGGCCCTGGCGCGTGTGAGCAGGTTGGGCGGAGGGGGCACCCGGCGCAGCAGGTATGGCATGGGCAGGCTCGTGAGCTGCGGCGGCAGCGCCGGCGGCGGCGAGGACGGCGAGGACGCGACCGAGGACCCCGCGCCGGCCCGGCCCTGGCGCCAGCCGCGCCACTTGCCGCTGCTGGACGGCGTCGGCGACGCCTCCGCGCTGCCGCCGGGGCCGCCGTGCAGGCCGGCGTGGCGGCCGGCCGCCAGCGCGCCCGTGCCCGACGCGGCCGCCGCCGCGAGTGCCGCAGGCCCTGCGAGCGCGCGGCAGCTCTCAGGACTGCATGGTGGACGGCTGCAAAGAGAGTGGTCCCAGGGCCCAGATAGCAACAGGGCTGAGACGCGCCGGTGCACGGCCCAGGCCTGCCTGGGGCAGCGCACTGCGAGGCAGCGACCACAAAAAGGCACATGGTTCTAACCAGCGTGTCAGACAGACTGTGCGGATCGTGTTTGTAGCTCCATCTCCCACAAACCCTGTCCCGCCTTAGCCCGGTTGTCACGACAGGCAGTGCAGCTGACTGCGGCACTCGCGAGGAGGCACACGCAGGCGCATCACGCGCAGTAGCACGCCTGCGGCCGGCGTCGCTGGCGTGAGCGTGCAGCCTGCCACGCGCAGCGCGGCGCGGCCTAAGCAGGCGACGCGCGGCGCGGGGTCGGTGGCGAGCACGATGCAGGCCGTCAGCGCGGCCGTGTACAGCTCCGCCTCCGCTTCGGCGGCCTCGTGCTCAGGGTGAGGTCCAGGGTCGGAGCCCTCGTCGGGGCTCGCGTCCGCGCTCGCCGACATGTTTGGCCGGCCGGGGCGCGACAGGCGCCCGGCCTCGGGCTCCAGGGTCAGCGCCCCGCGCGCCGGCGTCGCCGGCGATGCGCCTGACATCGGCCGCGGCTGCATGTTTGCCGCCGCGTCCGCGCTCCCCCCAGAAGGCGGCACGTCTGCATGCGGGCATGGGGCGGCATCAGCTGTGCACCGTCCTGCGCTCCTCGACACTGCGCCCCAACCCCCGAGCCGCAACACTCCCTCCAGCACAGGCCGCACCCAAGCCGGCTTGGGCAGGGTGTCATCGGCTGTCCGCACCTCCTGACCACCAAGTGGAAGCAGGCTCCGGCTCTTCCAGACACTTGAGGACATGCGCCGGACAAGGGCGGCTGGCGGCGCAGCCACACCGCGGGCCGGCCATGGGCTGGGGCACGACGCTCGCAACTTTGCGATGCTGGCCACAGCCCTGCTGTGCTGGCCAGGCTCCCACCATGCACCACGCACAAATCCCAAAATGCGCACCTGACGCGGCGGGCAGCGGCGCGGCGCTGGCGGGCGCCGCGCGCGCCAGGCCGGCCGCCGTCTGCGTCGGCGCCGAGTGCGCCAGCCCCGCCGACGCGCCCGGCGCGAGCGCGGCGCCGCGCACCACGCGCGCGGCGCGCCGCTGCACGGCCAGCACGGCCTCGGCCACCGCCGGCGCGTGCGCGGCCGCCAGGCGCGCGAGCGCCACCGCGGCCTCCGCGCGCACCAGCACGCTGCCGTCGGCGACCGCCTGCCGGGCGCGGCGCGGCGCGGCGTCGGTGCGCCTGAGCGCGCAGTCGGGCGCGGCATGCGCGGCGAGGCGCCTCGCTGCGCCGCCAGCACGGTCCCGGCAGCGTGGGACGCATGTGACACTGAAAAGCGCGGGTGGCCGCCTGCGACCCCCACATACACCCGCACAGCGCAGCCTGCCAGGATCCTTCCGGCGCAGGACGCGCTGCCTGTTGGGCGCCTTCACGCCCGACATTAGATGTACCAGGGTATGCCAGGCCCGCAGGCGTCCTCGCTGTGCGCGCGCATGCCGCACCGGCAACAGCTGGCGCGCGAGCTCGCGCTCCAGCGCCCAGCGCGCGCCTGCGTCGGCCCCATCCGGGCCGCCGCCCGGGCCGTCGTCCACCTGGCAGCAAACACAACTCTCACAAAACGGCCAAGCCTGCCGAAGCCCCAGCGCAGATAGAGGCGAGGCACTGCGAGTGCAAGCGCCCGGAAAGGCACACAGCGCATCCAAGGCTCGCCTGCACATGTCCTAGGCACAGAGCGTGACTGGGCATGGGAGGCAGCCAGCATGCAAGACGGGGAAGCCAGTGCAGGGCCCAAGGCCATGTGCAGCGCAATTAGGGTGACAGGAGCGCAGCGGCGCGCCTGGATGAAGCTGGCGAGCGCAAACACGGCCGCCGCGCGGACCTCCGAGTGCGCCGACGTCAGCAGCGCGCACAGCCACCCGGCCGCCCCGCCCTCCACAGCAGCGGTCGTCATCTGCAACCCCCGCACACTCTGCTCGCATCGGCATGGCACCCTGGCATGGCTGCGACCCACCACAAGCGCATTCACTGGCAACTGCAAACGACAGGAAGCGCATATCAACATCCGCAACAGCATCAGTAGTGAGCTGCTGACAGGCCTTCTTGCCTGCCGGACAGCAGAATGCAGGCGCCAAGACTTGCAACCCGCAAAGGCAGGGAAGGGCACAACAATCTCTGCGGGGTGCAGCGGCAGAGCAGCTGCGCTGCAATACGGCCCACACACTACTGCTGCAGTAGTGCAGCCGCAGAGCTCCCACACACAAGCTGACACCACAGGTAAGCCCCTCACGAGGAGGCATGGGGCCGGGCGGGCGCGCCTGCGGCATGTCCTGGCACAGGCGGCCCAGGCACAGGCAGAGCCACTTGGTGAGCAGCGGCGGCGCGCTGCGCGCGCCCGGGCCCGCCGCGCCCAGCGCCGCCAGCAGCACGTGCAGCAGGCCGGCGCTGGCGCACAGCGCCTGCGCGCCCGCCCGCGTCAGGCCGCCGGCGCGCGCGCCATGCCGCCCGCCTCCCGGGGTGCACGCCAGCGCGTGGCACCATCCTTCGCAGGCGGCAGTGCGCGCAAGCACCACGTCTGCCAGCCATGCGCGCGCTCTCGCACCCCACGCTTCCGCAATCACAGCTGCCGGCTTGTGCGCACGAGCCCGTGAGGGGTGGCCTCCCCACTGCAACCCCGTGTTACACCACATGGGAGCCGGCGGCGGGCGGCGGACCTGCCCGCGGCCGCCGGGGCGGCACAGCACGGCCAGCACGAAGGCCGCCTGCGCGCGCGAGTCCGGCGGCCCCGCATCCGCCGCCTCCAGGTAGCGCAGGAAGTACAGGTGCCCGCCGTCCTTCACCAGGTCCGCCTGCGCAGGCGGCACGGCCTGCCCGTGGTGAGCCCGGCGGATGAAGGGCACAGCATGCCCGTGGTGAGCCCGGCGGATGAAGGGCACAGCATGCCCGTGGTGAGCCCGGCGGATGAGGGGCACAGCAGCGCAGCGGCGGCACTGCGCAGATGGCCATCAAGCAGCTTGGAAACGCAGCAAAGCATGCACAGAACAGATATACACGCCTTGCCGACCTCGAGCTCGAGCAAGGTCCTGGATATAGACAGGGCCTGCGGCACAGGTCAGTCGGTCCCAGTCAGAACGCCTCGCACGCCTCGGCGCAGGGGTGAGGGGCAGGGCGGCGGGGGCGCCGCGCCTGGCACGACGCGTCCAGCGCCAGGATCTTGGCCCAGATGAACACGAGCGTGGTGCGCAGGTCGGCCGCCGTCGTCTGCAGCAGCTTGAGCACGTAGGGGAAGATGCCGACGCTGAGCGCCAGGTCCACCGCCCAGCCGCCCATGTCCAGGAAGCGGCCCAGCAGCACCAGCGCGCGCAGGCGGTGCACCTGGCTCAGCAGCACCTGGCGGCCCCCGGCACCAGGATAGGGTTAGGGACCCTGCCCTTAAAAACTGCGGCGCCCCGCGCGCACTCCGTGTGAGGCTGGGGCAGCGTGGGTGGGCGCAAATTAGGTGACGGAGGGTACTCTGGCACGCCTATGCTGACATCGGCCAGCGGCGTGCGCAGAGCCCCCCCAGCAGGACCAGCGCGCGCAGTTTCCGCACCCGGCCCAGCAGCACCTGGTGGCGGAGCAGCTCTCCTGCACCGCCCGCTGCCCCTCATGGGCGCATGCAAGCCAGCGCGCCCGGCAACCTGCGATGCATGGCCCAGATGATGCTACAAGCGCCCAGGGCACCTGCAGCACGATGGGCAGCTGCTCCGGCGGTTGCTTGCCCACGGAGCCGTGCGCGAGCCAGAGCTCAAACGCGGTCAGCTGCTCCGCGAAGAAGGGCGACGGCTGGAAGTCCGCGCCGGGCTCGCCGCTCAGCAGCGCCGGCAGCTGCAGCAGGCACATCTCCGCCGCCATGTCCCAGGCCTGCACGTGTGTCACATGACATGTGGACATCATTGGAGCGACCGTTGGCCGCTTTGGTGCGAGTCTTTGGAGTATGTCACATGCCTCGATCATCCTTTACCCAGGAGACAACATTCCTCACTGGGAGAAGCCTGGGCCATGTGTGCCAGATCAGCAGCACCAGGACAGAAGCCTTGGCAGGTGCGCCTGCGCCACGTGCTTGCTATGTGCTGGCGGGGCGAAGCCGGCCGCGCGCCTGCCAAAGCGGGTGCTGGTGGCTGGCGGGCAGGCGCGGCATGGAGGCGGGCGTGCAGTGCGCCGCGCGCATCACGCGCTCCGCCAGCAGGAAGTTTCGGAACAGGCTGGCCACGAGCAGGTCCTGCGCGCGCGCGCGCCCGGCGCGTCGGCCCGCCGCCGCGCGCGCGCGCGCCTCTGCGCTTGTGAGCGCGAGGCGGCGCGCATTCGCAGCCGAGCAGGCGCTGCCGAGCAGGCGGTGCCAGCGCCGCGGCAAACGCCCTGGCGCTGCGAGACCCGGCGAGCCTGGATGTGCCAGGGTGGAGCAACTGCGCGCCTAGCAGCAGCACAGCACGCTGAGCGCTCGACGCGGCCCACGCAGCGACGCCGCAGCCATGCCCCTGACAGGGCTTGTGAGTGCCTCAGGCTCGCCGGCGTGGGGCGCGCGCGCCTGCCGGAACAGGCGCTGGAAGAGCGCGCGCGGGAGCATGTTCCAGGCGATGGTGTCGGTGATGGCAGTGAAGACCCAGTTGAGCTCGCCCAGCGGCGTCTTGCGGTCGGTCTGCTTGCCCGGGATGCGGTCGATCAGCTCCTTGGTCAGGCCCTCCGCTCGCAGCAGCGAGCGCGAGCAGAACCAGCGCAGCGCCACCTGCGCGGCGCGCCGCGCGCGGGTCGGGCGCGGGCGCGGCGCGGCGCCCGCGGCGCGGGCAGCTCGTGCGGATGCTGTTCTGGCGTCGCACAGGACAGCAGGGTGGCACATGCAGGACCCAGTAACAGACGGATGCTGCATGCATGCAACATATTGGTATGGTGCAGAGCGAATGAGAATTAAGGACAGGCAGCGTTGGCCACAGCTGCTAAACATCCCACAGGTGGCCAGCCTACGCAGCGGGTCGGACGCGCTGTCCCGGACGTTGGATGGCCGAGCCCAGGAGCGCGCCTTGATGGGCGTGGTCAGGCACGCGGTAAAGACGTCGGCCGGCAGGTCCGGGTTCTGCGGTAGCACCTCGCCGGCGCCGCACGCGGCCAGCAGGATGCTCTCCCGCCCGGTCTCCTCGGCGTCTCGTGCGCCGCCGAGGCCGTCCAGTTCCTGCAAATGCACATGCAAACTGCACATGTGGGGACAGGCACGTCCGCACAGGGGGGTGCGCGGTCGCACGTGCAGCACGCCCTCGACGCCAGACGGCTGTGCAGGGTGCATGTGTGGCAGTGTCTGCCAATGCTTGCTCTCCGCATGACATTCTTGTCGCAACTTGCCGTCACTGTCTACCTGCGTGTTGACAGCTGTCTGGCACCTGTGCCTCAGGCCCATTAGCTCCCAGCTCATCATATGGGTGGCGCACGTGAGCGCGCTGCTCGGCAAAGGCGCGGAAGGAGTTCAGGATGAGGCCGGCGGCGGAGCAGTCAAAGACGTAGATCGCGGGCGCGCCCACCCAGGCCTGCAGGGCACCGCAGCTCTCACAGCATGCGATGCGTGACGGCAATATAGCCAGCTCGCGTGGCGCTTCAATGCACCAGGTGTGCCGGGGAGTGCGATGTGGGCACGCAACACGCATGGCCGCGACCAAAAGGGGAGACAGCGTGCTCGGCACCCAGTCAGCATGCCATTAAAAAAAGAACGCCGCTTGCGGCACCAGCCTACACTGTAGTGCTCCACCCTGTCTCCAGGTGGCAAACTATCTGGCCCTATACAGACAGCATGCGGATACGACTGTAGGCCAAACACCACTACTCTGTGGGGAGGTACATGAACACTGATGACGCGAGGCGCGAATCGGGCGGCTCACCTGCAGGTCAAACACGGACAGGGGGATGTACTGCGTGTAGCTCTTGTTGAAGACCCAGACCTCGCCGTTGGCGGTCGGCCGCGGCACGCCGTGCCCGTTGTAGTGGAACAGCACGCGCTCGCCCTGCGCGCCCCGGGCGGGCGCTGGGCGGCGGGTGCAACATAGCGTAGGGTAGAGTGTAGGGTAGGGAATATGTTTAGGGTTAGGAGCCCCGGGCGGGAGCCGGGCAGCGGGCGCATACAGACCCGGCCCACCGGGTGTCGAGTCAGGCGCGCTGCGCGTGTTTGAGGGGCGTGCGGCACCAGCATGGCGGCAGGCGCGCGGACAGCAGGTATCAGCCAAGCTGATGTAGAAGGTCGAAGGTTGCGCGGCTGCCTGCGGGCGGTTAAGGAGGGCGCGCCTTGGCGGTGCGGCGGCAGGAGATGGCCAGCTTCTTGACGTCCTCCAGCGTGGGGTCCAGGTGCGTCTTGTACTTGGCGCGCGGCTGCCAGCGCTCGTACTGCGCCTGCAGGTTCTTGCCTGCCATGCAGACCAGGGCTCAGCCCGGCGCCCGTCCCTGGATGTGCGGCAACGGTGGTGGGAGTGCCTGCAGCCAGGGGCGCTCGCACTTCACTGCAGCCAGGGGCGCTCGCACGCCTGCACTCCACCCTGCAGGCACACAGGCTGCGATTGTCGGCCTGGCGACAAGCTGGCATGACGACGCATGCACTCCTGTCGCCGCTCGGCAGTGGCGCGTGCTCGAATGCCCCCGGGTGGAGTGCGTGACGCGTGCAGCCAGCAGAGCGTGTCTCTCCTTGTGCAGGGGCCCGTGCCAGCGAGCCTGGTGCCCATCATGCGTTACGAGTCCCTGTGCGCAAACGGTGCGCAAAAGGCCAAGGCGTCAAAGAACAGATGCGTCTGGGCAAGTGCGTGGCTGCACCAATTGTTTCCAGCGCCTTGGGTGGCTGCATGGAGAGCGGGTCGACCCAGCACTCCAGGCGCGCGCAGGGCGAGATCATAAGCACGTCCGGCGGGTCCACGCCGATGTTGAGGCACAGCACCAGCGCGACCGCCGTGGTCTTCAGCCGCTCCTTCTGGCGCCACTTGGACACCAGGCTTTGCGCCTGCGCTGGCGCCTCCTCCTCCTCCAGCCCCGCCTCATGCCACACCTGGGCAGCACGTGCAGACCTTCGCACAGTGTCGTGAACGCACAAGCGGGACACAGTTGCAGGAAAGTGCTATTGTTGAGTAAAGTGCTGCTGCTTCGGCCCGCTCACTGAGAGTGAGCTCACTCTCAGTGCCACACCACTGCACATAGCATCCTATCAGTGACACATACTGCTGCTGCCAGATAAGCTGCTCTCCTCCCTTTCCCCCGCACCACTTACTCAGTTGCTGTGTAGATAACACCGCTCAGTGCCAATGTTTAGCGCCAGAAGCAGGTCAGGTCCATGGTCATGCAATAGGATGTCTCACCTCACAGAAATATAAGGGCAGGTGGCGCCAGCTCTCGCTCGCCTCAGTCTCGAGCTCTTGGACCCAGCTCGCCGTCTACAACGTGCACAGCAAAGTTGATGAACGTGTCGACAGTGGTTGCTTGCAGAAAGTCTGCAGCAACACAAACAGCAATACCAGCGCGACGCTGTCTGAGCTTGCCTGCTCTGTAACCACGCGCAGCGACCCGCCATTCAGCGCCAACCGCATGGGCTGGGCCACAAGCTGCCGCTGCCTGTCCTCCATACCGCTCACGCCCGCCACTCCTTCTCCTTCATCTGTCCCAGCCTTGTTCCAAAGTGAGGGAGAGGCAGGAGACCACCTGCTAGGTGGGGGTGTACACCATGCATAGACATGCCTTGCAAGTGCCGGTGCAATTGCACCGGCAGACCTTCAGACAAAAGTAGAGCACTTGCCGGGCTGGAGATGTGCCTACTTCCCAGAGCGGCAGGTGTTGGTGCTGTATTGCGAGCGCCATGTCTGCCTCGGTCCTGCTGTGCAGAAGAACCTGAGGACTGCACTGCTGGCAGTGCAGCTCTAGCGTATTTGCACATGTATGCTGTGTGAGCTGAGGGCCTTTGTCCAGCATGGCTGTTACAACCAACGGCAGTGCGCCCGACATGTCCGTGGCCGAGTGCCAGCTGCACCTTAAGGATTCGCTGGAAGCTGCGCTGCGCCAGGTGCGTCTGCGCACACATTGTCGTGCAGCCATCACATACGCCTTCACATACGAATGGATTCAAGCGCGCTGCAACGCAGGTGGTGGCCGAAGAGTGCGACCGCTCCAAGGAGTGGACAGCTGAGGCGCGCCGCCTGCGCCTGCGCGTCTCCGAGCTGGAAGCGGCGCTGGATGAGGACGACCTCGAGTTTGAGCGCCTCCACCGTGCGCCCACGCGTGCTCCACCAGCGCTTCACCCTGCTTCCCTTGGCCCGATGTATTGTACACCGCCTTGCCTGCTGTTGCTCATGTACCAGCAGGGGTGTGCTGCGCAGCTGGCACTGGCAGTGCCGGGGCCCAAGCCACCCGCTGCACCAGCTGCACTCCAGCACATCCCAGTGACTGGTGGCACCTTGTCAGGCCTCACCGGACGCAGGCGCCAACTGGGCTGTCTCTGGAGGCATGCAGGCGAGCTGGCGCTGGCTGCGCCGGCCGACGGCGGCGGCGGCCGCGACGTCCTGGCGCCCTCTCAGGCCGCCGAAGCGCGCCTGGGCGAGGAGGTGGCCGCGCTGCGCGCGCGCGCGGAGGCCGCCGCGGCGAGCCTGCGGCAGGAGCGCCAGCGCCGGCGGCGCGCGGAGCGCGACCTGGCCGCCGCGCGCGCGCGCGCCAGCGAGGCGCGCGCGATCGCGGCGGCGCGCGGCAGCGGCGACGGCGGCGCGCCGCCACCCGCGCTGGCCGCGCCGCTGCAGGCGCTGGCGGCGGCGCTGCCGGACCTGCTGGCGGTCGTGCCGCGGCTGCGCGAGCTGCCCGTGCACATGGACGCGGCGCAATGGGCGGGCGCGGAGGCGCGGCGCTGCCTGCCCGGGCCGTGCATGCTTGCAGGCGCTTGCACGGCATGCTGCCTGCTCCTGCTGCAGCTTCATCGGCTTTTGGGATGGATATTTCAAGGCAGCACATGCGTCGTCTCCGCTTTCTGGCCTGGCAGGCCTGCAGGCGAGCCAGACCCGTGCCTGTCAAGCTCCAGGCATGCGGCGAGGCGTGCTTGCCGGCTGGGCGCGCAGCGAGCGGTGCGCACGCTGGTGGCCGGCCAGGACAGGCGCCTGGCAGCCTTCGAGGGCAGCCTGGCCGCGATGGAGCTGCAGCTCGACAACGCGGCCGCCGCGGCCGAGGCGGCCGCCGCCGCGGCCGGCGCCGGCGCCGCCCCGCGCCCCGCGTCGCGCGCGCCTGCGGCGCGCCCCGCGCCAGGCAGGCATGCTGGGCCGCGGCGCGCGCCGGTCGCCGCTGTCGTCGGCCAGCTGGGCGCTGCCGGCGCTGCCACAGGCCCGGGCATGGCCCCAGCCTGCGCGGCGCCGCCGGGCGCGGCGGGCATGCCTGCGCCCGCCGCGGGGGCGCGGGCCGGCGGCGCTGCGCCCGCACTCAGGCCTGGACTGGGCGCCGTGCCTGCCGGGACGGCGACAGGCAAGCGGGGGCGCGAGCGCGCCAGGGGCGCCGTGCCGGGCTCAGCCACGCAACAGGGCGCCGCCAAGCGCCCGCGCGCGGCAACCGCCAGCGGCCTGCCGGGGCACCTGCAGGCGGGAGCGCGCGCGGCGCTGGCTGAAGCGGCCGCGCGTGTGGCGGCGGCGCGCGGCGGCGTGGCGGCGAGGCTGGGATCAGGCGCATCACATTTGGTGCTGGCGCTGCCGAGCCCCGGGGCGGCCGACCGGGAGCCTATCGTCTTCACCCAGCGGCCTGCGCAGCCCAGGGCGGCCGCCGCAGGCTCGGAGCCGCCGATGCTGGCGGCGGCGCTGCCGGACCTTCCCAGCAAGCGCCGCGCGCCCCAGGGCCAGCGGCGCCGGCCGGCCGCGGCCGCGCCTGCTGGCGGGCGCGAAGCCATGGCGGCCGGCGCGCCTGGAGCTGCTGCAGGAGAGGCACCCGGGGCTGGAGGCAGCCAGCCGGGCTGCGCATCGGTGCAGATGCAGCCTGGCGCGCATGGTGAGGCGGGCGCTGACGCGAATGCGGGATCGTCTGGCGCACAGGCGCCGCAGGTGGCGGGCGGCACGCTGAGTGGTGCGGCGGTGCAGTCACTGCCGGCGCTGCCTGCCGCGGGGGTGGGAGCGGGCGGAGAGGCCGCAGGGGCATGGCCGCCTGCAGCGGGAGGGCCCGGGGGCCCCACCGGCGGGTCGGGCGGCGCCGCAGCGCAGCCACTGTCTGCATCGCAGGGCACGGCGGGCGCGGCTGCGGGTGCAGGAGCAGCGGTCAACGCGCCTGGCCGGGCAGCCAGCTCCCAGGACGGCGCGGCAGCACAGCCGCCGCCTGCTGCGGGGAGCGCCGCGGGCCCGACTGCGGGCGCAGCACAGAGGCAGGCTGTGGCGCACTACGGGGACGCGGCAGTCGTGCACAGCAGCGCGGCAGCGCTGGTGCTGCCTGCAGCAGACGTTAAACCAGGCGCTGGCGTGGGAGCGGGCGCGGGCCCGGCCGGCGGCGAGGAGGCCGCTGGCGCAGGGGCCGCCGCCCTGGCGGACCCGGTGCTTGCCTCCCGCTCCCTACTCCAGCCCAGCTGGTGTCTCCTCCGAATGATGCCCACTGGAAGCCCTCGCGCAGACCGCGCCTTGGACCTGACGCCCCTGCCCAGCGCCGCCTCCCAGAGCGCGCTGTGCGCCGCCTGAGCGCGCGCCCCGCCGGCGGCGTTGGGCGCTGAGGCGCGCGCGCGCGCGCGCCGCAGGCCGTGCAGACGGGCCCGGCCTCCGCGTCGGCCAAGTGCGCGCTCTGCGCCATGAGCGCCAACCGGCTGGACAATCTGGCGCAGCACCTGCGCGGCATCAAGCACGACAGCGCCCTACGCGCGCGCATCAAGACGCTGCTCGGTGCGGTCGCTGCGCTGTACTTTTCAGAACATGCGCCTCTGCCCTCGCAGGCAGTGCAGCGCTCACTGCTCCGAGCTCCGCAGGGAGCGCACGGCGATCGCCGCACGCCTCCCGCGGGGTGTTGCTCTATTGTAAGGAAGTGATGTAGCGTACCCACTGCCTTGCGTATGCAGCACACCTGGCAGCGGGTGCAAGGTCGCTTGTGGAAGTATGACTGGCCATGCATGCATGCAAGCACCCTCTGTGCCTTGCGCCCGCTCAGAGCACTGCAGGCCGGCTGGTGCGTGGCTGCCAGGCGCGTTTCACCAGCCGCAGCAGCAGGTGACGAGCAGAAAACTAGCGTGTCATACCACATGAAGCCCACATCATCTGTCATGCCATGGAGAGCGCTGCGCAAGGCGCGATTGGGGCGCGCGCGCGCAGGCGTGCGCGTTGACCCGCTCTGGTCCGCCCAAGAGCCCAGCGATGGCCCGCGCGTGCCGGCCAGCCTGCCCGAGGCGCAGGCCACATACCACTGCGTGCTCTGCTGCCTGGCGGACGGCGGCCGCGCTGACGGCCTGGTGACCTATTTGAGCTTTGTCGGTTTGCCTGCGTATGCCCACCACTGCCTGAGCCGCCGCCACATGGCGCACGCGCACGCGTGGCGCGCCTGTTCCAGCGCGCGCGGCCGCCAGCGGCCCGCCGCGCCGCTGGAGAGCCAGCTCCAGGCCGCCGCAGACGCGGCGCGGGCCGCGCTGCAGCAGGAGCCCGCGGTGGCGCCGCACGCCACTGACGCGCCCGCGCTCGCGCCGCTGGGCGCTGCAGGGCCTGGCCCCCACCCTGGCCCCACCCCTCAGCCCGTACCCGCACCTGCTGCAGGGCCTGGCGGCAGCCCTGGCGCCAACCCTCAGCCCATGCAGGCGGCGGCCAAGCGGCTCGGCGGCGGCCCCGGCCCCATCCCGCTGCCTGCGCCGGCAGGACCCCACCGCGGCGGCCCTAATCCCGAGCACCCGCGCGCGCCGCCGGGCGCTGGCGCGGACCGCCCGCGCTGCGCGCACGAGGACGGCGAGCTAGAGGAGGGCGAGGTGGACGCGCCGCCGCGCGGGCCTCCACCTGACCCGCGTGCAGGCGCTGCGGCTCAGGGCCTGGCGCGCGCGGGCGATCCGGGCGCAGGCCCCCAGCAGCCCGACGCGTTGGCGGGCTTCCGCTCCACCGGCGCCATGCAGCAGTTCTTCTCGCCGGACCGCGCGCCCGGGGGCGCGGCCCGGGGCAGCTCGTCGCCGGGCCGGCGCGGCCGCCGGGGCCGGGGCCGGGGCCGGGGCATGCAGGGGCGCAAGAGCAGCACGCTGAGCCGGAACATCTGACTCGCTCGGGCGCAGGCCTGTGCATCGAGCGTCAATAAGTCGCCGTGCAACCCAGAGACGTTTGCGCTTGTTTGGCATGCGGTAGCGGACAGAATGGCGGTTGTTATGATGCTCTAGACAGGTGTTGCATGAAGCTCTGCGTGCAAGCGCAAACAGGAATTCTGTGCTGGGTGAGCAGGCTGTGTGCATTTCATGCACTGCATTGTGGTGGTTTGGTTGAAAATAGCAGCTATGCTCAGGCCTGAAGTGTCCTCAGTCGCCCTCATGTGTTGGCATCACACATGCTGGTCTTGAACTTGCTTAGCAGGCAAGGTGTATTTACTAAAGCAATAACGCAGTCTGCGTGTGCATGCGTGTCGCATGCTGCCTGCTGAGTGTAATGCTTGCATCCTGGTCGTTGTCTGTCTGACACTCTAAAGTGTCTCTCGCACACGTGCCAACGTGCCTGAGCTTGAATTTGCTGGACTGACGGGGTGGTCACAAGCGCCGGGATGTTACGTCCACGGGTCTTTAGGTGCAGGCGTGCAGGCAGCAGCACGAGCATGCATGTCTCTCACGCCCCTAAAAGGCAAGCACAGCACCCAGCAAACCACACACAGGTTAAGCTACGCAGAAACAAGGCAAGCAGGTCATAGCTGCCGGCACGTGCTCAGTCCCCAGCGACACCCACCAGGCTAACAAGCATGAAACCCTCTACAGGCATTGCCCATGTTGGCCCAGGCAGGCGGCCACGTGCGCCGGCGCACGCGCGTCGAGGACGGAGCTCGCAAGCCCGCTGCCCATAAAAGCTTCCTAGCAAAGGCTGTGTGCCACTGTGGTGCTTTCCACACATCCTTGCCCCTACCTGTGGAGAAGCAACAAATCGGGGCACCCCAGGGGGCACACCACATCACTCCACACCATGGTGGGAACAGATCACAACATGGCTTCACGCCCACCCGTTACATACAGTCGGAGCACCTTCTCCGTCACTGCGCCACGCGCACAGCGACAGGCATCACGCAGCCGCGCCCGCTGCCGCACTGCGCGCGCGCCCCCGCCAGGCGCCGCAGCTCGACGTCAGACGCGTGCTGCACGGCCGCAGGCGGCGCCTGCGCCGCGCCGCCCGCCGCGTGCACCAGCTGAGGGGCGTCCTGCGCCTGGTCAGGCGCTGCCGCGACTGCAGCGGCCTCCGCAGCCAGACAGGCGCTCGGCGCCGGTGCCGGCGTCAGCGCCGCCGCGAGCGTCGACGCCGCCTGGTCACGCGCTGCCCCAGCAAGCTCGCTGGCAGGTTCCGCTGGCTGTTCCACAGCAGCCTGAGCGAGCGGCTCGCCCGCCGCGCAGGCGGCGGCGGGCGGCTGCGGCACTGGTGAGGCGGCGCGCAGGGGCGCCTCCGCCAGGGCTGTTGCCTTGAGCGCCAGGGCTGTTGCTTCGGGCAGCGCAGCTGCCGATTGAACCGCAGGCGCCGCACCGGCTGCGGCCGCGCACGGGCCGGGACTGGGGCCGCGCAGCGGGCTGCTGCGCGCGCGCTCCGCCAGGAAGATGCGCACGCGGGTCACGCGCACGAGCTGCGCCTCCGGCAGCCGCAGCGTGCAGCCCTGCCCCGACCCCAGCTGCCTGTCCACGACCGCGCGCCCCAGCCCCGACCCTAGTGCCGACCCTGGCTCCACGCTGGACCCTGCGCCTAGGCGCCTCGCGGCTACCAGGGGCGCAGCAGCCGCTGAGGCGATGCAACGGCCGCCCGCAGGCCCCGCGGCCAGGCAAGCCGTGGGGCTCAGCCCAGAGGGCGCCTGCGCAGGACGTTGCACGGGTCAGGCATCCGCCAGGCGCACGACAACCGCGCTGCCGGAGCTTTGCGCAGCAGGGCGCTCAGGCACACGCTGCCTCAGCAACGGCGCAGCATGCATGCGCGAGCAGGCTCGCATGCCATGCACGCCATGCACTATCACCCGCCAGGCCTCTCTACACACAGCCGAGAGGCTGCAGCCTGCACGCAGCGCGACGCTGCACAGGTTTGCTGCTCAGAAGCGCCCTCAGCAGGGCACGCACAGGGGGCGAGGCCATGCCACTCCAGAGATGCAGCGCACGGGACCCAGACTGCATGAAGAGAGCATGTATGGGAACGCGGGCCAGAGGGCCAGGCGGGCACCAGGGGTGCGGCGGCGGCGCGGGCGCGCGGCGGCGGCGACGCGGACGGTGTGGAGCTTGGCGACTCCGAAGGCCGCGCGAAGCGCGATGGTCGCGCCGCGCCAAACCGCACGCGCTTCTCCTGCGCGCACCGTGCGGCGGGCTGCTTGCATTGGCAACCCAGTGGATATACCCCTGCCGCCCGACACAGTGGCGGTGACTGTGTAAACATCAGGGGCATGTCGGTGACTGAAGTGACAAGCCGGGGGCGGCGCTGCGCAGGCGGCGCTCAGTCGCGCGGCCGTGCAGGCATGTTTGGGAGTGCATGGCTCTTATCGGGGTACGCAGTCACTGTGGCGCTCTGCAGCAAGCTCATCCAGGGCCCAAGACACCGCCGCGGGTGGGCGCGCCGGCGGCTCGGGCGAAGCATCGCCGCGCAGGCGGCGCTTGGGCGGGCGGCCGCGCGGGCGCAGCGGCGGCGGCGGCGGCGCGGCGCTGCCGGACTCGCTCTCGCTCTCCTCAGCGCCGCTGTCGGCGCCGCTGCCGGCCGCCTCGGGCGGCAGGATCCAGCGCACGCGCTCGTCCGCCAGCGTGATCGCCTCGCGCTCGCCTATGCGCCAAACCCGGTGCCCACTTCTGTATACACTAGATTGAACTGAACTTCAAGACTTACCAAGCCTGTATATCAGTCAGCTCAAGGCTGCTCAGACGGGAGTATTCATCTCTTTGTTCGCTCTAATCCCCACTCGCACGGGACGTTCCAGTATGCGCACACGTGCCGCACGCCGCACTGTCACCCTGCCTGCAAGCCACAGGGCAGGCGCGTGCCATCATCGTACAGGATGATGTGCCGGCCCGTCGGCAGGTGCACGTCATCGACAATGCCCGGGTAGAACACGTGGTCATCGCGCCAGTACACGCCGACGCGCCAGCCCACGGCATCGCGGCCCAGCGGCTCCGCCGTCCCTGCGCGCATCTCTGTGTCAACGGCCACATTGCGGTGCCCAGATTGGCGCTCGCTTAAAACATGGTCACACTACCCCGGGCCCGCACAGCAAGCGTACTCACATGACAGGCAAGAGACCTCACCGAGGTCATACAAGCAGACCATTCCCACTTCAACTCTGCGATCTTGCATCCTTGAAGTGCATCCATGAAAGAAAAAAATGAAATGATGGGAAAAATGCCTTCAAGTACGTATGAGACAACAGCCACCGGATCTCACAGAGCCACACACTCGACAGGGCGCTGGCCGGGCGCGCCGCGGCGCACCTTCCGGCAGGCCGGCCGCCACCGCGCGGCCGCCGCGCGGCGCGTGCCAAACCAGGCGCTCGGCGGCCAGGTCCAGCCACTCGTCCTCGCCATCGTCGTACAGCACCTGGTGGCGCCGCCGCTCGCCGCACCAGGCCAGCACCTCGCCGCTGTGCACGCGCGTCGCGCCTGCGCGCGGCAGGGTGTGCAGGGTTTGCAGTGCCGGGGCTGATGGTGGCAAACTCTCTAAGGTTGCGCTGGGTGAGTGCTTGCGTGGCCAGCGTAACATGAGAGCTGGTGCGCATCGCAACAGTGGCTGCTGCTGCGCGCCATGACAGACGGCAGCGGTGGCATCATGCTGCTATCAAACTCATCTAATTTGTCTTCTTTTCTGCAGAACACCATGCAGCCACCTTGCAGCAAGGGCGCACCGGAGCCCGCGTTCTCGGCCACCAGGGAAATGCGCCAGCCTACAGCGGCGCCACCGATGGTGGCCTGAGCGGCCTCTTCATCCGTGGGAGCGACCCCTGCGGCCGGACCGCCGGCGCCCTCGGCGGGGGCCACGCCCTCCGAGCCGCACCCCTGCCCAGCTGGCCCAGCCTCGGAGGGTTTTTGGTCGCTGCAGCTGGGGCTAGGGGCCCGAGCGGGCGCGGCAGCAGGCGACTCATCGCCCGGCGGCAGCGGCACGGCGGCCGCAGCGGCGCCAGGCGCGGCGACGTTGACCGCGCCCAGCGCGCGCATCGCCTCGGCCAGCTCGGCGCTCGCGCCTGCGCGGGGAGCGCCTGGGGTGATGGGGCGAGGTGGCTGGGTCCCTGGCAGCCACTTCGGGGCAACCTTTGCATTGCCGCAGGGCACAGCCTGTGCGCCAGCAGGCCCAATCTCGCACTCACGCAGGCACCTAGGGGGGGTGCAGCGCACCGGCGGAGCGGCCGCGCGGCGTGAGCCAGCGGAAGCGCTGCCGCGCGAGCGCGACCCACTCGTCCGCCGAGTCGTCGTACAGCACCTTGTGCCGCTTGTGGTACGCGTCGTAGCTGCGCAGCGCGCCCTTGTAGAACACGCGGTCCTCCGGCCACCAGACGGCCACGCGCGCGCCCACCGCCGCCTCGCCCGCCGCCGTCAGCGCAGCGCCCGTGGGCGTCTCGGGGCGCGGTGCGGGGCTGCAGGCGGGCGCGCCCGGCACGCCCGCCGCGCCCGCCGCCGGCCGCGGCCTGGCGAGCTTGGCGGCCGGGCCCGCGCCGATGCGCGGCCGCTTGCCAGCGGCCGCGCCGGGCGCGCCAGGGCCGGCGCAGGGCGGCCCGGCGGCCTCGGCCTGCGCCACAGCCACGGCCTGCACAGCTGGCTGCACGCCCTGCGCCAGTGGCGCGGCCGCGGCGGCCGCGACGGGGCTCGCTGCCGCCGGCCCCGCGCGCAAAGGCACCACGGGGCCGGGCCCGGCGGGCGTGCCGGCGTGCGCGTCGGCGCCGCGCGGCGCGGCGCTCGCGGCGCCGGACCCCGCCGCGCGGCTGGACGCGGCGGACGCCTGCGCGTCCCCGCCCTTCCCCACGCCGCCGGCGCGGCGGCCGCCGCCGGACGCCGCCCCGGCCAGCCCGCTCTGACAGCACGTGTCTGCGGCCGTGGCGCTGCCGGACGGGCGCGCCTCCGCCGCGGGCTTTGCCTCGGCGCCCGACCCGACGCCAACGCCGCACGCGCCGGCGGCCCTGCCGCCCCGCACCCTGGCCGCCGACCCTGGCGACGCGGCGGCGGCAGACGCTGGGGACCCGATGGCGGCGGGGCAGGGCTGGGCCGCGGGGCACCCGCGGGGATGCGCGGGCGAGTGCGCAGCCGCGGGAGACCCCGCGAGAGCGGGCGACCCGCTGGGCAGCGCCAGGCCACCGAGCGCACACGCGGACGATTCGCCGCTCGCACGCGGCCGGCTCCCCTGGCGGCCCCCCCCCCCCCCCAGCAACGTCACCACCCATACCCGTGCAAAGTGGCGCTGCTCCTCAGGGCGCAGGGCGTAACAGCACATGCCTCACGGGACAGCGCTGCCGGCCGGCCACCCTGCCCGGCACGCCCGGCGTTGGGGGCTTCGCACCTGCGACGGGCTGCCTGCGGCCGCCGCCCCCAGCTTGCGCCCGGCGCTGCTGGCCTTTGCGCGCGCAGCCGGCCGCTTCCGGCACCCGCTGGCCGCGCCTGCGCGGCCCAGCGAGCCATCAGCCGCGCCCAGCACGACCACACTGCTCCTAGCTTCCTTGTGACGCTATAAGGAGGCAGAGGGGTCAGCATCCCGGCCCCGCACTTCGCACACTCGCTGGTGCTGTCGCACTCGCACAGATGCCGCCGGCCAGCCCGCGCCAGACTGCTGCCAGACACCGGCCTAGCAGGTGGACACGCGTGACGCTGCCGCTCTGCTTGCACCCGAGCAGGCCGCCGCTCGCACCCGTGCTGGTGCTGCCCCGGTCGCCGTCGGGGGCGGCCGCCGGGCTGCTGGGCGGCTCGCTGCGGCGCGCGGCGGCGCTCGCGGCGCCGCATCCGTCCGCGCCTCCCTGCCAACTCGCGCCGGGATTCAGGGCGCAGCTGATGCCAGAGGTTAGGCGCTCGGGCTGCCCTGCTTTGCGCAGCGCACGGCCGCGACGCCGCCGTCGCCGCCAGCCCGCAGCCTCACAGCACCCTCTCTGCTCATGCACCCATGTCGTCAGCCACTCTGGGTGCGCGAGCGCAGCTGCGCGTCAGCGGCGCGCACCACCTGGGCTACAGCCCTAACCCTGAAACTAGGCCCCCTGCACCGCCCAGACGGCCAGGCGCTCCGAGGCCGACCGGCCGCGCGCGCACCTCGCCCAGCGCGCCCGCGCCCGCGGCCGGCCAGGCCGCGTTGCGCGGCAGGTCGGGCCAGAGGACGGCCTCGTGGCGCAGCGTCAGCTCCTGCACGTCGCCGCCGTCGTAGCGCACCTCGTGCTTGCCTGCGCGCCGGCGCGCGCGTCAGGAGCGCGCCCACGGCACCGCCCCTTTCCCCTGCGCCGCGCGCCGCAGGCAGGCACTTGCAGAGGATGAGTCTGCACAGGCAATTACATCCATACACATGCGTGGGGCCTTATAGTCCGTATGCAAGGATGGGCATGGGCGGCCACCTGTCTTGCTGTTGTAGGAGCTGATGCGGCCGTTGTACCAGCGCCCCATCGCCGGCCAGAAGACGCGCACCTGCAGGCACGATCGAGTACATACGTCTACGTTGCGTAGCTCAAAGCACGTGCGCATCTGGAGCCCAGCACTGCTGCATTCGGGCAACACCTGGGCTACGCTCCCCCGTGCTCATGCATACAAGCCCCTGCTGTCAAGGGACTTGGACGCCCTTAACAACGCTGTGAGCTTCGACGGCATCAAGCCAGGCCGCACGCGCTGCAACGCCAGCAACAGTGCAAAAGCGCCGCCTCGCCACGCCGCTCTCCCATCCACAGCTTACAGCCCCGCGAGCCTCTCTACAGCCGTACAGGCCCTGCTGCTACCCTGCCAGGCGCACGCCGCTGCGGCTGCAGGCGCATGGGGGCCCCAGCTTGGGGCGGGATAAGCGCCCTCCCGCCGGTTCGCCACGCTCGGCGTGCTTGCGGGGGTGAAGGTGTGGTCGGCAGGGCAGGGGCAGGTACCCCACGCGCTGGTCCCCCGCAGAGGACCGCTGCGGCGCTGATCCGGAGATTGCGCGGTGCACAAGGCGGGGTGGGCAGGGCCAGGGGCCGGGACCGCACCCGCTGGTTCACTGCGGTGGAGCGCTGCGGCGTGTGCGCGGTCGAGAAGGTCGGATTGCCCGCGGTGCCCGGCGGCAGCTCCGTCAGCCACATGAAGCGGCTGCCGTCCAGGCGCAGCCACTCCTCGGCGCGCGCGCCGCGCACCGCATAGCGCACCTGGCGCGGCGCACGCGCTTGCTGGCACCGCCGCCTGCAGTGCTTTGGTTATCCCTGCGCCTAGGCACTCGCGTGCCGGGAGCGGCCACACGAGCAGCCGACGCGCAAGCGCTGCATCGCCTCGGGGCGCGCACGCGCGCATCGCGGCCCGCGCGGCACCTGGCGGGACCGCGCCGGGGGGTGCCAGCTACCAGGCCCGGTATGCGCCCTGGAGCAGCGTGAGTGCTGCGTTTTGCGGGTACTCAGGGCACACTTGAGGCCAGCTGCGGTCCACGCGCCGACACACCCCCCACACACCCGACCGCGCCACGTACCGCACGTGGCCGGCGCCACACTGGCTGATAGCCATTGTGCGTGCCAACGCGTGCCCACACGCTCATCTGCGCAAGCTGCACTCCCTGGCACAGTGGCAGGGCCGCTGCTCCATGGGCTGCTGGAAGTGGCATGCCTTGCCATGCGACAAACGGCTGGCTGCGGTGAGCCGCGAGCCACGCTTGCAGGTGGGGGCACGGGGGCTGGGCACCTTGTGGCGGGCGGTGGCCACATCAAAGGCGCACACAGCGCCCTGCGCCCATTCACCATCCTGCCGGCAGACCGCCAGCCGCCGCCCCACCACCTCCTTGCCTGCCCGGCAGCAGGCGCACTACGTTCAGCTATGGTAAGCCTGCTGTCCCGCCAATTGGGGCGCAGGCGAGCGGGTGATCGCCATGCTATGCCAGCGCCAGTGCTGCTCACCGGCGACTAGCAGCGTGGGCGGCCCCGCGTGCTTGGCCTGCGGCGACGGCGCGCACGGGCTGCCACCGCCCTCGCCTCTGCCCTCGCAGTGAGACTCCATGCCCAGCCTGCCGGTGACTGCGGTTGCCGTCCGCTACCCCCTGCACGACGACAACGACACGTCCGTGTACACCCGTGTTTCACAGGACGCAGGACGCTCGATCTTCGGCCCAGGTGTCGAAGATGCTGAAAAGCTAAAACGACAAGCGAACTGTAAGCGGGAGGTCCACAACGATCAGGACTTGTCCTCCCACGGCAAGCCTCCCACTGCAAGCTCTTGCAGCACCAGGTCCCCGAGCTCAAGGCTGAGACTGCTCGAAGCTCACCAGGGTCCCTTCATGTGGCCACGCCTTGTGGGCTCCCAGCCTGGGTGCCTGTTGCAGCTGGGTGCTGGTTTTTGGGTGCTGGGTGCTGCACTGTGCCTTACCTGCATGCTCGAGGCCCGAAACTCGCACAGCTCGTCGAGGCGCAATGTGCCCCCCGCTAAAGTGTATGTGCCTTGCCTTCAATTCGCAAATGCTGCAGCCAAGCACCATGGCCGCAAAGTCCCTTCAGTCCCACGTAGACACAACACCGGCTTTCCTCGAGACAGCCAGAGAGCCAGAGCTCGCTCTGACTATATAGACACCTTTGCGCCCACACACGGCAGGCACTCCCCAACAGACTGACAAGACCTCCCGACATACCGCAGCACGCACCACTCAGCGCGCTACATGGATGCCGCACTCCGTCTTCATGGACCCATCGGGGTTTTGTGAAACCCTGCGGCGCGCGGTGCACCACTCTTTGTGAAAATACCGCCCGCGTCCCACATGCGTAGGCCGACAGCAAGATACCTCCAGCGCATGGAGTCCCCACTCACTACTGCCCGCTTTCTTAGGTCGAACACTGATAAGGCGCATACATGCCAAACTGTGCAGGCAGGGAGCGGCGGCAGGCGGCAGGCGGCGCACCTGGAACCTGCCGGACCGCTCGCCGCCATACTCGAACCACTTCTCCTTGGCCACGGGCACGGTGGAGTGCACGTCGCCCACCGACGGGAAGCCCTGTTCGCGCGTCATCCCTATTGGGGTAACCGTGCATGTTACAAAACGACGGTGCACGAGCCAGCGTCTCTCACTGCTGCCAACCAACGGCGTCCGGGCCGTCCGGGCCCAGAGCTAATCGGCGCTGCATCAGCCTCCCCCTGCGACGCTGCACCGATGACAGCTTTCCACCATGCATGCGTCCGCACAGGCCCGCTGCGCTGCCAAGCGCGGCGGCGCCGCTGTGGCGGGGAGCACGCGCGGGCTCGTGAGAACGGCGGCCCACCATGGAGGGGGTGGATGTCGAGGCCGTTGACGTCTGTGTAGTTGAAGCAGTCGCGGAACTCCCAGAAGGCCAGCGGGTTGCACTTCACGGGCGCCCCGTCCTCAAACACCTGCCGGCACGGCGGCGGCTGTCAGGGTCAGGGCTGCGCAGAACAGCTCAGGCCCATGCAGCTCGCTTGACGCCCCCTACCTGATGTGCTTCTTTCTGTATGATACACGTCAGGGCCTGCCACCACCCTTCCCTGCTACAGCATGCGCCCCCACCCCCCATCCCCACTGTATTGACTCGCTCATATCGGCATGCTCCTCCGCCTGCGGGACTGCCCCACAAAACCACCAATAGCCTGCACGGGGCTCAGCAAGGCGCGCCTCCAGGTGCGCGCGGTCGAAGCCGTGATCCCGCCGGCGCCCGTTGACCATGCAGTCCACATCCAGCTCCCGGAGCGCCCTGCTGAAGGGCTCCACCTGCGCAGCGCCGCGCGCGCGTGAGGCGCCCAGCGCGCGCGCGCACCCGCTGCCGCCACGGCCTAACCCGGCTCCTCGTGCGCGCCCTACCAGTGCGCCGTATGATGCAGTGGCACCTGCCGAGCGTGAGCCCCTGCATGATGCGCATGCAGCCACGCACGCACTCCTAACATGCCTGCGCCAGTACTGTGCATGCAAAGCGGCCGCCCGTCTTGCAGCCGCTGGCGCACTGACCTCACATGCGTCGTAATAACCACCTGCTCGGCGCGCATGCGTGCCTAACAAATGCATGAGCGATTGTTTGGCGGGGTAGCGCCACGCGGGCGCGGGGCGTGCCTTGCAGATCTGGTCATACTTGTCGGTGTCGGTCATGTACAGGTCGCTGCCGTGCGCCTTCTGGTAGTCCTGCTTGGTGGCAAAGCCGTCCGCCTGGAACACGCGCGCCTTGAAGCCATACTTGTCCTGCGCATCACGACAAGTATGTTAGACAGCTAGCGCGTTTCTTATGCGTCGCATGCGCCCGTGCATGGCCGGTCGGCGCCTTGCATGGGGCGCGCGCAAGAGCGGCTTACAATGCGCATACCCGCTATCTTCACGCATGCCCGCGCAAGCGACATTATCCACTCCTAGGACACTATGTTGTGCATGCCCCGCAGGAGGCAGAGTCCCTCGGTGCCCTGTGTGTGTGCCATGCGCGGCGAGCGCGACACACACACCCTGTCTGTATGCCATGCGCGGCGAGCGCAAGCGCGTCTGCGAAATTCTCAGCCTGGTGCGTCTCGGGGCGTCACCGCGCGCGCACCTCGAGCTTGCGCAGCAGCTGGTGCGTCTCGGGGAAGAGGTGGAACGTGTCGACGAAGATGATGGGCACGCGCCCCGAGGCCAGCAGGTCCAGGCGGTGCAGCAGGTCGAGGATAACCACGTCGCCCAGGATGAGCGCGCACGGGAAGGCCGGGCGCTCGAAGTTGTCCACCGCGGCTTGCAGCACGGCCATCGCTTGCTCCTGGCGCCGCGCGCGGCCGCCGTGGACGACAGAGCATACAACGGACGACTGCTGCCAAGCGCCCTCGCGCACGGCGCTCTGCGCTGCGGCCTGGTGCGTGCGCCCGGCGCGCTGCCAAACCTTGGTCCCGGCAACGATACGCTGGGTGTTCTGGCAAGGCCTTGGCTTGCCGGCGAGGCCCCAGCAGGTGTTGCGTGACTTATGGAGAGTGGCCGTGTCACTGCCTGTAAAGAGCAAGTGGCGCCTGTGCCGTGCGGGCCGACTGCACTGGCTCACCTCCAAGTGGGTTGTCCTTGCTGCGCGAGCCTTGTCGTTCCAGACCCGCAGGTCGGTCCCCTTCTCCACGGCGACGCTCGCGCGGGCGGGCTGCAGCCGCTGCACACGCGCCTTCGCATTCAGCGCCGGGCTTGGGTGCCTGCGCAGCAGCACGCCAGCCGAGCGTCACCAACCACACACAAAGCTGCCAGCAGCAGTCACCACAGGACACAAGGTTGCCCGGTAAGCTGGGTGATGACTTTGCCTTAGGACGCAGTGCTGCTCGCTGATATGCAAGCAGGGCGGCAGCGTTACTGGCGCACCGTGCGTGTGCCTGTGCTGAGGGACTGCGACCAACAGCATTGCAATGCCAGGCTTGCCTGTGCCCTACGCCACTGCTTGACAGACAAGGGGCCCTCATCCTTATCAGTGCACGCCTGCCGCTTCCAAAGTCAGCTACCTCTATAAGCTCAACGTACAGCACTGCACTCACAAACTCTGGCAACGGCACCTGGCTGATAAGAAGTGCTTCATCGAGAGAGCTCGGGTAGCGGTTATGCATAGGATAATTCGAGGGCAATTTCCTCCTTCTGCTTCACGAGATTAGGAACACGACATTTAACATCTCTGAACGCCATGAGCTCTGGTTCGACGCCAGACTTACAGCATGGCATGTGCAAGACCGTCAGTATGACTTTGCAAAGACTGCCACCTCGGTCGCGGGCTCGCCGCTGAACAAGCACGGCCCGCCGCCGCCCGGCTGGTCGAAGGGTATGCACCGCAGCGTGGCAGACGTCTCCTCCTTTATCTGCGTCTCCGCCGCGTCGCTCCCTGGCCACGGGCGGCGGCCATCAGCATGCTCATTTATCCACGGCACATGGCTTCCGGTCAGCGCATGATGTGCACAGCCTCAGTGCGGAGAACCAGCCTCAGTTCGGTTGCAAAAAGCCCTTGACAAGGGTAAGGAACTGGGGTTGCCACTTCGACGAGCTCTCGACTATCTTGCGAGAGTGCATGCAAGACTTGGACGCGCGCCTGCCCACCAGCCGCGCGCCCACCGCCCGGCGGTGACAGCCTCGCGCAGCTCCGCGTACGAGGCGACGTCCACGATGTTGGCGTCCCGGAACGCGGTCGCCTCTGCCAGCAGGCTCGCCTGCATGCCGCAAGCGTGCTCAGCCCAGGGAGCGGCGGACACGCGGCTCGGCCTGGCGCGCACCGCCTGATGCCCTGCTTGCTAGGGCTTCCGCCGCGCGGCGGTGCACACGCAGGCTTGGTACATGCATTAACATGCACCTGGAAATAAGCTTGTCTCGCCCCTCAGCTCTAACTCTCTCATGCCACATGAGATGCTGTGACGCCGAGCAATAATCAAGCACCCTGCCCATCAGACAGGCCAAGCACGGGCGGCATGGGGGGCTGGCGCGCCTGCACATCATCCAGCAGGCCGCGCAGGTGCGCCACAAAGGCCTCCGGCTCGAGCGGCACGCCGAACGTCTTGCCCTCGCGCCCCGGCCTGTCGCGCCGCGCGGCCACGCACGTGCCCTCCGCCACATCGCGCGGGCCGACCTCGACGCGCACGGGCACCCCCTGCATGCCAGCAGCGCCCTTGGACAGGGCCGAACGGGGTCCATTTCAAGCGGCTATTCGATTTAGTCTGGCTTTGACGCGGCTCTGTGGCTGCCGTCGCGCAGCCGCATGCCCCAGACATGTCACCAGCGCCCACCAGCGCCATTCGCTCCAGGCGCGCACGCTCGGCATGCGCGGGCCGCTCCTGAGACAGGCACCGGCCGGCGTCTGAAGCGGCCGAGCGGGCCGCGCCTTCATCTCCCAGTGGTTGAACTTCCAGCCGGGCGTGCGCTCGCGGTCGGCGTCCAGGCGCACGCGAAGCCCCGCGGCCGCTGCGGCCGCCGTGAGCGCCTCCGCCGCGGCCGTCACGGCCTCCCGGTCAGCGTCCTTCTTCACGATGGGCACGATGACCACCTGCGTGCGGTAGGTCTAGGATTACCCTACCCGCCCGAGCGCATGCGCCGTACACCGCCGATGCCGCAGCCGGGACAGCAGTTCTGGTTGGCGTCATCAGGGCCTACTGCCAGACGCGAGCTAGACGCCTCCTGGAGCACAGAGAGTACGGATCCGTCGTGCACGCACTGACTTTGGCCAAGCGGCGACAAGCACTGCAATACCAGGCTGCGCCACGGGCTTGCGACGAGCAGCGCTAGCAGTGCTAGCTACAGGCCTCGTCGAGTGCGCTTTCAGGAGGAGCGCGCCTGTATGGGCGCCAGGCGCGGCGGTAGCCTCAAGCCCGTCTCGTCGCCTGACACCCGCACCAGTGGGCATCTGGGCTCTCTTTACACACACCAGCTGTTGCACGCTTACGTACATCACACTGATATGCCTCGCTGCGTACTTGCCCACGTACCATGTCACCGCATGCGGCGAGGGCGCCGGGCAGGGTCTCACTGCGAGCGTCAGAAAGCGTGCAGGCAGGACCAGTGCATGCCCCATGTTGGCGCGCTTATCCAGGGCCGGCACAGGGCGCGGCTGCATGCGCGCGGAACGCGCGGCCTGGCACCGTGCGTCATGATGATGCCGCCGATGAGCCGCGTGGACGCGCCCCAGCTGGTCTGCTGCACGTTGACCAGCGCGCCCGCCTCGTCCAGGAAGCGCGTGCCGAACACCTTTGCAAAGTTGTCGCCCAGCTCGTGGCTCGTGCCTGCCTGCACGCACGCGCAGCGGTGAGGCGGGTCATGGCCTGTGCTGGTGCCACCTGCTGAAGCGCCCAAGCATGTCACGGCCGCCGCGCTGCTCGGCTCAGGTACAACCTGTCTGCCGCAGCGTCAACAAAGGGATGCAACGTATAGATGCACCGCTGCTGCGAAGGCACCTCAAGCAGAAACAAGTCCCAAAGTTCATGTTCGTGGGCGACACTCAGGACCTGCCAGCAAGGACTGCAACGGATCTTGCCCCTTGACGGAAGCGGACACCTCTGAAAACTACCCAGTATATCGACCGACTCACCCATCCCTGCACTGCCAGCCCGGCTCTATGTCACCCCCTTGCACAAAGCGTGAGAGCGCGGCGCTCTGCGCGCCTGCAGTGCTTTTCGGTCGCCCATCATGGCCTCGATGGTCAGCGTGAGGTTGGCACCCGCAAAGGACTCCAACCGCGACTTCCGCCCTGCGCATCCGCCACAAGGCTGTCCTGCAGCACTGCAACGCGGCCAATGCACGGTGGCACAGGCTGGAAGGCTCCTGGGTAGCGGCACGCAGCCAGGCCAGGCGCTGCAACACCCTGGGGCCTATGAGCAGCCAAGAGCGGGTATGCTGCGAACGATGGCACTCGGGCACACGGCGAGGCGCAGCCACTCAAGGGCCACCCCCGAGGCATGAGCTCCATATGATGTGGCAAAGGGCGTGGGCCAAGGCAGTACAGGCTGCCCTATGTAGGCCGGGCGCGCACCAACCAACACAGGCATGGCCGCCACATCGGTCGCAAAGTCGGCGTACACCTGCACCATGCGCCTGGCCATCGCTGAGGCCTCCTCCGCCTGCGCAGCCTCAAGGCGGTCAGCGACATGCCGGCCGGGTGCGAGGAGGCAGGCAACAAAGCGCCTGCTGCCTGGTGCGTCGCCTGAGACTTACCCTTGCAGCTCCACGCCTGTTCAGAAAGTCTTCGCAAGCACACAGTAGCACAATAACTCTAAACACTTTGTCAACGCAGACTCTCGCGACGCCATCCGGCGGTGCCGAGCGCGGTAGCGCATTACGTTGCTGACACACTGGGACTCCTGCATGCATCGTCATTCAAGTGCTCGCCCTTGCTGCACGGGCTTGTATCGGAACGGGGAATTGCTGCGTTGCTTGAGGCCCAGGCGCCGCGCCGTCGCGTGCGCGGTGTGGCCCTCCTGCCACAGGAACTCCAGCGTGCGCACGAACGGCCGCGTGCGCAGCTCCCAGCGGTGCACGTTGGCCCACTGGTTGAGCAGCAGCGGCAGGTCGCGGTAGCTCTGCACCCACTGCGCAAACATGTGGTTGACGATCGTCTCGCTCGTCGGCCGCACCACCAGCGGCTCCTCCAGCTCCTTGCCGCCGCCTGCGCCGCTCAGGCTAGGGTAGGGTCAGGGCCAGCACTGATATGCACGGCCACCATGTGTTGGAAACGCCCGGCGCGCGCGGCTCCGACATGTCGGTGTGCTGCGCGGCTGCAGCAGCGGGCTGCAGCAGCGGGGGCGCCCCGCAACTCCTCGCCCGCGCGTGTCCACTCGCGTGGCTGTTCGCCCCTTGCAGGGGCAGCGGGTTGCAGGCCTGTGGTTGCATAGCCTTTGATGCCTGGTTTAGCGCCTCACCGCTGCCACCTGCGGCCGCTGCCATCACGCGAGCCTGTAGATTCACAGCATCATAACTCAGCAGCATCGAGTCGGCTGACTGTATGCTGGCAGTCACGCCGTTCCTGCAAGCAGGGCTGCTGCGGGAGGCTGGGCCTGGGCGGCGCAGCCGGGCCGGCGCACCGCGCGTGACGAGCGCGAGCTCGGGCGCGAAGCCTTCCACATGCTGCGCCTCCTTCTGCAGGAAGGACAGCGGGATGAGCTGCGGGAAGTACGCGTTCTGCACGCCCGCCGCCTTGAAGCGCGCGTCCAGGTCGCCCTGTACGGGCGGCGCGCGCTCGGGCGTGTCGCGTTGAGTGGGGCATGCGGCGGGCCGCACATGGCAGCGCCGATCGAGTGTGGCATGGTAGCTGCAAGAGTGTGGGTCCGGCGCGCTCCGCCCCTTCATCGGGTGGCACGCCCTTCGAGGTCACCTGGACAAGCAGGCCACGCCTGGTGCCGGGTGGGTCGCCGACTGCTGCAGTGATATCCCCCACAGACACATGGCAGGATGGCCTGTGCGGCCTCAAGTACTGTCAGGCTACATGTCAACTCCAGCAGCGGCAGTGGCCGTGAAGCGCAAGCACACTGCGCATGCCTTTGGAGTGAGCCAGGTGACGTGGCGCGCCTGGATGGCCTCCCAGAGCGCATAGGCGTACGGCCGGATGACCATGGTGCCGCGCACGGGGCCGTAGTCTGCCAGCTCCGCCTCGCGCACCAGGTCCAGGTACCACCTGTGCGTCCGGCGAGGTGATTGGTTCTTACGTTGCGCCGCTGCCTGGAGTGCCGCGCTTTGACATCCACCAGCTCCCGCACTGACGCACCAGCTGCCGGCGGTGCTGTGCAGGCTGTCAGCAGCCAGTGCAAAGGCGCAAGGGGGGGCTGGGAGGGGGCAAAGGGACTCCGTACCGACTGAAGTCCTCGCTCTTCGGGGTGACCCGCTTCTCACCGCCGCCGCCGCCGCCGCCGCCGCCGCCCTTCTTCCCGGACTGACCGCCGCCGCCTTTGCCGCCGCCCTTTGGCTTCCCGGCCGCCTGCTTGGCAGGCGCGCGCTCCGCCGGCGCCGCCTGCTCAGCCGTCTGCAGGCCGGCGCAGCACAGCGGGGCAGGGCCGCGGTGAGAGGCCCGCGCGTGCAGCTGCGCCAGGCACGGCCGCCGCCAGCCCTGCGCTACACACCTGCGGGAGCACACGGGTGCTGCCTCAGTACCTTTCAGAGCCGAGCGCGTGCATAAGGGGGGGGCGGCGGCAGGCATGACCATGGCCATGAGTGCGACACGTCCGGTGCGGAGGCCTCTGTGCATGTGAGCCGAAGCAGTGGCAGGTAAAGTTCCTCACGCAAGACAACGTGCACAGGAACAGCAGCAGTGCAACCAGCAGTACTTAGAACTGGCCCGGCAAACTGGCTACATGACTCGCACATTGGCGCATGCAGAGGAGCTCGATACCTGAGGTACTGGGGCATGTCTGCCAAGGCCCAGTGCTGGTGTGCGGCCACTCCTCGCATCAAGCCTGGCTGGTGGCCACTCTTCTGCCAAATGGCGCAAGCGCAGCGGTTAGTGTGGTAGCGCAAGGCAAACCTGTCGCTCCCGGTAAGGTGTGGATTTATTACACATTTAGCTCGTGTCTGCTCTTGTCCTGCTGCTCCTCACGCAGGCCACTTCAGCAAGGACCCTGGAGTAGTGTTAAGTAGGGATAATATACCAGTCTCCGCAAATGACTTCTGTTTGGACTTGCGCACGGCGTGCTAGCACTAGTAGAGGGCCGACAGGCAATGCGCCTACAAGGCCCAAGCAGCTTTCTTTTTTGTTTGGCAGAGAAGCTGAGTCAGTGCAGCGGGCAAGCACCTTAGTATTGCCCTTGAAAACTTGCGGTAGCTTGCAGCCTGTTGTGCGGCCTGTCTGGAGGCTTCATGACAGGTGCGCGGACCATCAGCAGGCACGCTGCGTTCTGAGTTTGCCGCGCGCATCTGATGCAGCGCGGCGTTCGCAGTCTATGAGTGCAACTGCGGGCTGATGGAGAACAACGCGTCTGAGCTGCACGCGCACGTAAAGAGCTTCAAGGGCAAGGACCTGGCGCACTTCATGGTCACTGTGCCGCGTCGCCCGGGCTTGCGGTCGAGCACGCGCGTGCTAGCCACCACCGGTGCAAGCGAGCCGAGTGCGTGCACGTCATCCCCTTTCTCGTGGGGAAGCACATGTGAGGGCTGTTGGGATGTAGCTTGCTGCACTGCTCGCGTGGCACACGGTCCCCTCCACTCCAGCTGTAGAACGTGCCAGTGACCCAGCTTCAGGCTATGACTTTAACATTTCTTTCTTTTTGCAGGCAGCCTAACAGCGTCGTGTGATGAAAGCGCCGAGGCGGAAGACGGCGAGCCTGGCGACGAGGCCGCTGCGCCGGCACTGCCTGCTGCCGGAAGGCCTCCTGCGGCGCTGGGGCCGTCCGCCGACGAGCGCGCTGGCGCCGTCGGCACTGCCGCGCTGGCCGGCAGCTACTCGGCCCTCACGCACCTGCTGGCGGCGGTGGACGCCGGTGCTAGCGCTGCTCAGGGGCCCAGCAGTCCAGGCGCGTGCCGGCCCGGTGGTTCACTGTCATAAGTGTCGTAAGCAGAAGGGTGGGAAGTCTGTGGCACTGCCAAGCAAGCACGCACGCTGGCGCTGGGCCGGCACCTTTGACAGTGTCTGCGCAGGCCCCAGAGACCCGCCTGGGGGCATCACGCAGGAGCTGATAACCTGCACAGCCTGGCATAGCTAATGTAGGCCCTGCACAGCCTGACATGGCTGATGTAGCCATCGACACCAAGCAGTCTCCTTCAAGCTTAGCTCGTGCACCGTGCAGTCTCGGGGTCGGACGCAGTGCGCGAGCCGGATGCGCAGCCGCAGCCGGCGCGCTCGGGCGGCCGGCTGGGACGCACCCTGGACCTGTTGGGCTGGTCGCAGACGGCTCCCGGACCCCCAACCAGCAGGGATCCCCTCCAGGTCAGCCCCCACCTGCCCCCCTGCCCCACTCAGACTGCAGGAGGCAGGCCTAGCATGGCACCGCACTGCGAGCACCAGGGCATGTGCCGTCTTGTCGGCATGTGACAGCGTGTCTGCCTGCCACCCCATCCTGCACACAGCAGCGCGCCCGAGCTTGCAATGTAGTGCTCTCGACCTGCATCCTGCGAGGTCTGAAAGAGGGTCGTCAGCAGGCCGCGGCGCCTGAGCTGCCCGCATGGCATCCGTGCTAGCCTGCGGGCCAGGCTCGCAGCGCGCCAGGTGCTGAGCGCAAGCGCGGGCACGCAGGCCGCGGACCCCGCGGCGGTGCCGGTGGAGGCGGCGGAGGCGCTGCTGCTGTGGCGCGACCCCTGGGCCAGCGCCAAGGCCTTCGGCGGCGGCCTGTACGCGCTCATCTGCCTGCGCCACCTGGCGTTCGGTGCGCGCCGCAGCCAGCGCCTCGAGCGCTGGCAGCACCAATCTCCAGCCTGACCGCGCAAGCCTGATGCTGCAAGAAGGACCTGCCGGCATCGACGCTCACTCTGATGTGCCCGCCTGTCTGTTGCCGTCGCGGCGTGCAGTCCCTGTGGCTGCCTCACCCCCTCCCTAGCCCTAAATCTGAACCCTATCCCTGATTTGTGCCAGGCGTGGAGGCGGTCCAGCCGTCCACGCTGCTGGCGGGCAGCGCCATTTTTGTACTGCTCTACAACGCGCTGGCGGCCGCGCTGCCGCGCCGCGCGCCCGGCCCCTGGCCGCCGCCCGTGGCCGCCGAGTGCGCGCGCGAGGCGCGCCTGCAGGCGGCCGTCGTGCGGCGTGTGCGCACCGCCGGCGACGCCGCGGCGCAGCTCGTGGCTGTCGCCACTGCGCTGGTCGCGCGCCGCCTGTCAGGCGCGGCCCTTTGTTTGCAGGGGCTACATGCCTCTGCGTGCGCACCAGCTTGCCGAATGGGACGCACCTCCGCCAAGTTCGTCACAGCCGGCCTGCGCTACGCCGGACAGCCTGCCCCGATTCGTCATGGGTAGCCTCACTTGCAGTGCTTCACCTGGCAGCATCCTTTCCGGAAAGATGAAAAGTGCTGTTGTGAGCCTGCTCGGCTTTGTGCAGGCCGCGACAGCGTCGCCACGCGCGTGTGGACCGGCCTGGCGTTGTACCTGCTGCTGGTGGCGGGCGAGATGCGGTTCCTCACTCAGACGGGCCTGGCTATTTCTGCCTGGTGCGCCCCTCTGCTGATACAACCTCTCACATGCAAGACCCCTGTTCCTGGGCGCTGCCTGGTCACGCACCCGGCTTGCCGCTGGTAGCGCTGCTTATGCGTGCCGTCAGTTTGGCGACAGCAGCAAAGGATGCGGGCGCCGCGGGGCCTGGGGCCCACGATTGCGACGGGTCCGCTCTGTAGGCTGCATCCCGCTTGTACTCAACTTGTTTGCAGGCTGGTCAGAGCTTCGGCTGCAGCACTCGTACAGCAGCGCACACGCCGCTGAGCCGCGCTACGGGCGGTCGTGCAGGTGTGCGCTGTTCGGCCTACCGCCGCTCTATGCGGCGTGCCGGCATGCCCTCGACGCGCTTGTGGAGGAAATTTTTGTGTTTTTCAGCGCAGTGCTGGCCGGCGGTGCGGCGGCCGCGACTGGGGCCCTGGGGATAGATTCAGGGTCCAACTTGCCGCCGAGCCCCAGGCGCATGGGCGCGGGCCCTGCCGGACGCAGCGCGGCGGGCGCGGCCTCTGCGGCTGGGGACGCCGCGGCGGCTCTGTGGGGCCTGCTTGCGCATCGGGGCTAGGGCATGGTAGAGCCCTTTGGATTGTTGCATGCTGTGCCACCTTTGCAGACATTTTGTATGACTGTGTGCGTACTTGCGTGCAATTGCCTGTGCCTGCATGTCTGCACAGCCCGCGTGTCTGCAGACACTGTCCGCGCTCTGGGGAACCGCGACATGCTGACGCGGGCTGCAGGCGAGCGCAAGTCGCTGGCGGCGGCGGGCGGTGTGGGCGCGCTGCTGCTGGTGGGCGCGGGCGGCTCGCTGCTGCTGCGCGCCACGTTGGCCGTGGGCGCCGCGTTTGGGCTGCTGCTCTGGCGCGCGCGCAGCCTGCGTGGCGCCGCCGCGTGCTCGCTGCAGTCGTTCCCCATCGCCTGCGACTGACGGCCGCCGCGACTGCCACGCTGCGGGCTGCTGCACCTGCGCCCCGTGCTTCCAATGGGACGCACCGCGGCAGTATCTGCTGATCGTGCTGTATGGAGAGCCCTGGCAAGTCAGACTCTGTGGAGCATGCGTTGTACATGCAATTGTGCTGTTTTGAGAGCCCTGGTAAGTCGGACTCTGTGTAGCGCGCGTTGTAAATGCAACAGCATGGGCTCTGTGGGGTTTGTGAGCTTGTGCAAAGTCTGGCCTGCAGCCATGTGCTTCCCTGGCGGCCTGGCAGCCCCTCTCGGTGCGGCGCTTGCAAGCGCCGAGCACAAGCGCTCAGGGCTGGCAAGGCCAGGCGCACATGCCTGCCATGCACGCGCATGCATGCAGCGTGCAATAGATGCGGGAGTCTGCACCATGGTGCATGTCATGGCGAGCGCGCCGTGTAACATACTGCCCCTCACCAAACTGGTGCCCCTGCCGTGGCTTGCGTTCTCCCTGGGTCACTCACCAACAGGAATAATCGCCAAGCAGCCAGCGCGTTGCGCACACGCCAGCATTTCATGTGCATTGAGACTGTAGGTTCATGATGCCAGTGTAATAGCAGCCACACAACTATGAAGGGCTGAAAAGTCTGCAAAATTGTAAAGACGGGCTTCATGCGTTTACACAACGTGCGAACATTTCGAATTTATTCTGCAGACAGTAGACACGCCTCAGCTTTCCTCACGCACTCGGATGAAACTGGATCAGGCAGGTGCGCAGCCGGGCGCCAGGAAGGCCGTGCTCTGGGTGAGTACCCCACTGAGCATGCACCAGCTGCCTGCGCCCAGCAACGCTCTCCGGGGGGGTCGGGGGGGGGGCCAGCGAATGCAGGCAAATGCGAGTCCCGCGTGCCTCCACGCCGCGCTAGGAGCCATCGAACATTTCGTCCCAGCCGCCCGGCGCATCCAGGTCGTCCTCCGGCTCCCCCGGCGGCGCGCCTGCCAGACCCTCCTCGCGCTCGCCGAGCGGCGCCCCGAGCACGCCCGCCAGGCGCTCACCGTCCAGCTCCGCCAGCGCGCCTGCCAGGGCGCCGGGGGCCCCCTCGCCCTCAAGCTCGCCCCCCAGCGCGCCCGCCGCGTCCTCTGCCCGCTCCGCCAGCGCACGCGCGAGCGCCAACGCGCGGGCCTCCCGCGCGTCCCACTCCTCCAGCTTGCCCATAGCGGTGTCGAACACGGCGTCGTTGCGCTCCGCCTCCGCGACCTCCGCAATCTGCGCGCGAGGGGGTGGGGTAGGGCACATGCGCCCAGACATGGACATGTGCCAAACTGTCGGGTAGTTGCGCCGACTGGCTCGCCGCCTCCAGCCGGCCCACATTCTGGCACGCAAACGCAGCGCAGGCAGCGCGGGTGCCGCAGGACTAGCGCGGCAGGTGTATGGGGGTTGTACCAAAAGTGCACCTGCTGCACAGCAACTACACAGGTAAGTGAGCACATCCCGCAGATCTATTCGACACGATTAGCCGCTCGTTGAGGAGGGGCTGGGCGCGCGCCAGCTGCCAGTCCTCCGCGGTCGGAACGGGCCGCAGGCCCGCGCGCGGCTCCAGCAGGCGCGCCGCGGCGGCCAGCGTCAGCGGATCTTCTACGTCGCCATAGCCGCCGGCGACAAGCTCCGCCGCGCTGGCGGACGCCGCCGGCAGGCTCGCCGCGAGCCGCGCGGCGCACAGGCCCTCGACCAGCTGCGCGACCTCCAGCGCGGCCTCGCACAGGCCGCGCTCGGCGGGGTACCACGCCTCGCGCCCAGGCGGGCCGAGCGCCTGCAGCGTCGCCTCCTCCGCCTCCTGGATCTCGGCCTTGAGCTCCAGCACGCGCGCCGCGGCCTGCGGCGCCTCGCCCTGGCGCGCAGCCGGCGCGCGCGTGGGCGCCCGCGCATGGGCGGGCCGCTTGGGGCGGGTCATACAGTGCGCAACCTGCGCAGGCCGGCGGCGCCACCTGCGGGCGCCTCCGCGCCTGCGCGCCCACGACTGCCTTGCATTCTAGCAGAAAACAGTGCAATGCTCTGGTGCCCCCGGGGGGCCCTGTAGTTCCGATCAGCTGCCCCCGCTGGCTGGCGAGCGTGTGGGAGACAGTGACGGCCCAGGCGGCCCTGCACCAGAGGGCTCCCGCTGCCTCTGCGGCATCGAAGGTTGGTTGGCAACGGCCTGCCCCAGCGCCCCCCAAAAGAATCCCGGGCCGCGCCTGCATGCCCGCCTTGGCCACCAGCGCGGCGGCGCTCGCGGCGCGGTCCGCGCCGGCCGCCAGCGCGAGCGCGCTCGCGTCCAGGTCCGCGCCATCCTCGTCCTCACCGTCGGACGCGCCCTCCTCGTCCTCATCTTCCTCGTCGTCCTCCTCTTCTTCGTCGTCCTCGTCGCCAACGCCCTCCGCGTCCAGGAACGCATCCTCGTCCTGCGGCAAGTTGTGACAAAGGTTAGGGTAGGGCGCGCGACGCGTGCGCTACCGCGCCGCCCTGACGGCAGACGCAGTGAGGCCGGGGCCATGTGAGAGCACTGGGCACACGTGGTGATTGGCCAAAAGCCTCCCGCCAAGCTCTGCTTCATGCACACGGCATTCAGCGCGGCGGTCGAGGACGCGCCATGGTCGCCGCCCTGGCTGCATAGGGCTCCAGCCCCACTTACCATGCACACCGCAGTCATTGCACCACGGCAGCAGGTAACGCGTCATGGGTGTCGCACTGCCTGAGTTGGATATTCAGTCCTACCTAACCCCCCACTTTTCCCTCACGCCCAGCTCTGGCACACGGCGGCCAGCGCGCACCGCAGTGGCCGGGAAGGCCTCATCGTCGTCGTCCCGCGCAACGGCCGCAGCGTCGTCCTCGTCCTCGTCGCTCTCGGGCTCGTCCTCGTCCGGGTCATCGTCGTCGGCGTCCCCGGCCCCGATCTGCGCGCGGCCGGCGCCCGTGCGCTTGCGGCCGAAGCGGAAGCGCCTGCGCTCGCGTTCCTCCTCCTCGATGCGGCCCTGCCGGTGCCGAGCAATCAGGGTCAGAGTCCGTTTCCGTTTGCACATGCCGATTTACCAGCGCCCATGGTAGGCGCCCCAAATCTGCACAAACCCCCGCGCGTTCTCCCCACCCTAATGACCTTGGGGCTGAAGCATGCCGCCGGACAAGCCTCACAGCTGCCTCACAGCCCCCAGCGCGCTGCCAAGCAGCGGCCGCCACCATGCACGCTCCCCGCGCTGCCGACGCCGCCACGCAGCGCGCCACGCTTGGCTCCCTGCAAGCTCGGCCGCGAGCGGCCTGGGGCGCCGGGTGTGTCGGGGCCGCGGCGGCTCGCACCAGCTCGCGCGCCCGGGCGGCCTCCTGCTCCTCCTTGTACGCCTCCACCGCGTGCTTCAGCAGCTCCTTCTCGTACGCCAGCTGGAGGTCCAGGCGCTGGCGGCGCGCCGTGAGCAGGATCTCCTGGTCCAGCGTCGGCGTCGCCGAGCGCCGCGCCGCCTGCCGCGCACCCCCGCGTGGTGCGCGTCGCGGCCGTGCCCCGGCAGACGTACTGCATGTACGCTGACACTGCACGAGGAGGGTGTAGGCTGCGCCAGCCAGCAGCCCTGCCGCTAGAGGACGCATCGCCGCTGCTCCACTGCAGACCAGCGCTGCGCGCCCAGCTCACCGCCAGACCTGTGCGCCTGCAGCTTCACTGCACGCCATGCGACAAGGGGCCCTGGGAGCAGCCGCGGGCCGCGCCTGCACGCGCCGGTACAGCGTGGTGCGCAGGCCGTCGGCCGGCAGGCCGCGCGCGGCTAGCTCGGCGCGCAGCTGCGGCACGCTCATGCGGCTGACCGGCACCACGCGCCCGCTGACGTACACGCAGCCGTCCTCGCCCACGATGTGCCCGTCCACGTGGCTCAGCCGCGGCGGCGTGGCCGCGTCTGCCGCCAGCTCCGCGCCCTTCCGCACTGCCAGCCCTGCGCGCGCCGCGCGCCCGCGCTGGAGCGCGCCGAACCCGCAGCCGAGCTGGCCACGCCTTTTCAACGCCCCGCCGCCTGTGCCTCGGGGCGCGGGTGCGCAGCGGCATCTGCCTTTGGGCCCGCGCCCTCTCGCGCTGCCAGCCCCGCCACGCACATCTCACACAAGCGGGGAGGCACACCCGGCGGTGGGTGCCTGGCGGGCGACCGTGCACCCTGCGGCACGGCTCGCATCCACCGCGCCCCACAGCACGGCCCCAATTCTCAGGTTGCGCCCGTACACCCCCACGCCACCACGGCGTCCGCCCGCGGTCAGGCGCGGCCAGGCGCGGTCAGGCGCGGTCAGGCACGCTCAGGCGCGCACCGTCGTCGGGCACGGACAGCGTGCGCGCGAGCAGCGGCGCGCCGCGTAGCCAGCCGCACGCGAACGACAGGCCGTCGCCGTCCGCGGCCAGCGCGCCAGCCGGCAGCGGCCGGCCCTCCGCAGCCATGGCGCGCAGCATGCCCAGCATGTCGCGCCACCAGCGCAGCACCGACAGGCTGCGCAGCGCGGCTGCCAGGCCCGTGTCGCGCATCGCCGCCAGCGTGGTCCCGGGCGCAGCCAGGTCCACCATGAGGTCATACTCCATGATGGCCAGCTGCGCGCCGCGCGCCCGGGCGCCTCACTCACGTGCGCGGGGCGCGCCGCGGGCGTCGGGAGCGGCGAGGCCCCGTGGGCGGGGAAGCGGGGCGCGCGGGGGCGGGAGCGCTTTCAGGCCTCAGGCGAGCGCGAGATGCAGCAGGCGTGCACAGGCTCACAGGTCGGCACTGCAGGCTCAGGCGAGCGCGCGTGCTTGCGTCACAACAAATGCGTCACGACAGCTCTGTAAACTGCTCCTGTGCATCCGAAAGCGCCCCACGGCCGGCAGGGGATGCGAGCAGCCGGCGGAGGATGCGAGCGGGCCGCGCCTCCTCATCGACGTTCTGGAAGAAGAACTCGGCCATGAGCGCGTGCGTGCGCTTGTCCGGCAGCAGCCCGTGGTCCAGCAGGTCGCACTTGAGCCCCGGCAGGAAGTCCTTGGGCTCCTGCAGGCCCAGCTGCAGCGTGTCCAGCGCCGCCTGCGCGCCCCCGCCGCCCCGCGCGCGCGCTCAGCGCTCTGATCGCTCCCCAGGACCCGGCGCGCCTAAATGCGCGCCAGACGGGGGCACTGACCCTGCCAGCCAGCCGCATGGCGGCCGCTCCCCGCCAGCAGGCTGTGCAGCACACGTGCGACGCCGCTACAGGAATAGGGTAGGGCAACGCGCCTCGATCATGAGGTTGTACGTCTCCGTGGTGGGCCGGCTGGTGGGCCCGTAGCGCGCGGCCATCATGACCTGCACCGCCTCCACGCCCTTGGAGGGCTCGCGCGCGAGCACCTTGAAGTACCAGTTGTAGTGCCGCGCCTCCAGCGGGATGCCTTGCTCCTGCGCACGCGTCGCGGCGGATCTTAAGCGCCGGGCGCCGGATGCAGGCAAGACCACCCGCGCCGGGGTCAGCAGCAGCCCAGCAGCTCAGTGTGCGCCTCCTGGCCTGGTCCGCGAGGCATGCGAGCATGCCCGGCCAAACACATCCACGCGGAACAGCCAGCTGGGCGCGCGTCGCCCCTGTAGCAGCCGCACAGGCCCCTGGCGAGCCGCCCGGCCCCCGCGCCGCCCCGCCCGCGCCACGCCCGGGCAGCACGTCCCCTAGCTCCGCGGCGACGCGCACTCGCGCGCAGCCCGCGCCTCATCACACACCCCGAGCGCCCGCGCGCGGCGGCGGCGCGCGCCTGGAACTTTGTGAACAGCAGGTAGTGCGCCAGGCGGACGGCCTCGGCGCGGGCCCACTGCTCGGGGTCCACGTCCTCTTCCGCCGCCGCCTCCTCCTCCTCCTCGGGCACGAGGCCCAGCGGCGGCGGCCGGTCGTAGCCCGCCACGCGCGCGGCCGCCTCCTCCGCGCTCAGCGCCGCCAGCAGCTCGGCCTCGAGCTCCGCCGCCCGCTCGGCCGCCGCCGCGCGCGCCTCCGCGGCCGCCGCGCGCGCCTCCTGCTCCCGCGGCGACAGGTCCTCGAAGCGCAGGTACGGCCAGCCCTCCTCGTGCCGCCACGACAGGTCCGCCACCCAGCTCAAGTCGGCGTTGGCGTACACCTGCGCGGCTCCCGGCTGGCCTGTCTTCCTGCGCTCCGGCCGCCGAGCGCCGGGGGGCTCCTGCGGCTCGCGCCCGCGTGCTGGCAAGCGTTCAGGGCCGCCCGTCGCTGGCAGCCGGCTCAACACTGCCGGCCTGGGCGCTGCTTGTGTGAGGTATTCCATGACTAGCCGTGTGGCCGTCAAGTGTTGGAATGAGGCCGTGCTGGCCGCAGGGGGCACCTCCCGGCACATCCAGCCGATGAAGAGCTCGTACATGTCCGGCGTGGGCTCCCAGCCGTACTCGCGCCCCTGCTCCATGAACTCCACAGCCTCCAGCTCGTGCCTGCCGCCAGCGCCGCGCGTCACGCGCGGCGCGCGGCCGGCAGGTCTGCCAGGCTCACGCGGGCCGGGCAAGCTGGGCGGGCACGCCGGGCGGTGGGCAAGGACTGGCAGATGCGAGGCTGCTGATGGACATGGTACAGGGACGGCGTGATGGTGTCACTCTTGACCTGACAGCAGTGCGGCAGGCTGCCTGGTGGCTGGTGATGCGCACATGCGCCGCCCGGCAAGCAGACCTCCTGCGCGACACGATTTCAGCAAGACACATGCGATCGGCGCGTCGTCGACGCTGCGGCCGCCAGGTGCCTTTGCCACTAGCGCTGATCTGCGAGGCTAACAGGGCCCGCCCCACGGGCGCCCCGCACCCGTTGCGAAACAGCTCGCAGGTTAGCATGAGCCAGCCGGGGCGGATGTCATAGTCCTGGCGCTGCATGCTCTCGTACACCGACTCGGCCCGCGCCACTTGGCCCGCCGCGACGAACGTGTGGATCAGCACCACGTAGCTCTCGGGCAGCACCGGCAGGCCTGCGCCGCGCGCCGCCGGGCTGCCGTTAGGGTAGGGCGCGGGGGCGGGGCGCCGCGCGCGCCGCCAGGCTGCCGTAGCCCGGGTGCGGGATTGACTGTAGGGTGCTACACACACCACCAGGCCGCCGTCGGACGCACCGTCGCGCTGCGAGGTGGGGAAGCAGGCCGACAAGCACGACATGCAGATGGCGCGGGCACAACTGCCAGGCAGCGCTGCACGCGGGCTGTGCGGGTGCTGTGATCTGCGGCAGCGCATCCAGCGCAGCAGGCGCGCCGCGAGCGCCCCCTGTGCCCCGCGGAACCGTGCGCGCGCGCTGCAGCAGTGCAGGCCTTGGCGCGATCGCGCTGTGCCCACGCCGGAGCCTGAGCCGCGGGTGGCGCGGCCGCACCGCACCCCCGCGCCCTGCAGAATTGGCCTCGCACGCTACAGCAGCGCACAGGCGGGGGCCGCAGTGGCGGCGCCCGAGGCAGAGGACGCACCCGTGTCCCGCAGCGCTGTGTAGCCGCGCTGCACGGCCTCCAGCGCACGGTCTGCGTCGCCTGTCTTCGCGTATGCGACCACCAGTGCGTGGAAAGCGCGCGCCCCAGGCTCCAGCCCGACCGCAGCCATCTCCTGGAGCACGCCCTCCGCCTCGCCGCACTGGCCTGCTTTTGCCGCAGCGTACAGCCGCCTGCGCCGCGCACGCCTTGGGCGCCTGCTGGTGGGTGTGCGCGAGCGCGCGCGGCGCCGCAGCGGCTGGGCGGGCGCGCCTGTGGTACGGCACACGCGCCGACGCCGCCTCGTCAATGTGCCGGTGGTATACAGACGGCTGGCTGGGGCCTGCGCTCTGCGCTGACAGCTGCCGCGTGCCGGCATCGGCGTCTGCGCGACAGCAAAGGCGTCAGCCTGCCAAGCTCCGGCGCCGCGCACTGTGACGGGCAAGCGAATGCAAGAGCCAGCAGCAGGCCGTGCTCCCGCACCAGAGTCCCACACTAGCTCGCCGTCCTCCTCGCCGCTCTCTGCGCGGCACGCACTTGCTCTGTCACTCCGTACTTTTCAACCAATTGCATACAAGTTGCCACGACGCACAAGCCTGGAGCCCTGCCTGTGTCGCGGGTGAGCTCTGCAGTCCGGTGCGCCTCAGCCAAGCAGCGCCTCCTGCAGCACCCGCCCGCGCCGCTGCGCCGCGCTAGCCAGCACGCCGGCGGCCGGCTGTATACCTTGCCGAATCCCCAGAGCGCGGGCGCTGCGTGCTGCGCAGGGGGGTGTCTCATCCGGGGGCGCTGGGGCGAGGCCAAGCTGAGCGTACAAGGCTGCCTCTCGCCAGCAAGCTCGCCTGGTGCTCTAGGGTGTTTTAGGGTAGTCTTGGACGTCTCGGAGTCCGGGACCAGATACAGTACAGATACAGCAAGTGTGTGTCCCAAAAAAGGCCGTTACACACTCCTTGAATTGAAGTCGTGCCTGGCATAAACCTGCCTGCCCGTGCTTACAGCATCTGTGGCAGGGGCATGGCGGAGCGCAGGCTGGGTGGGCGCTGCCTGTGTGGCCGCACTGCATACACAGTGGCTGCCAAGCCACTGCTGTATCAAGACAAGGCACACAACACGCTCGCCTGTGTGAAGCAAACCAATCAATGCTCTGCCGACCTGCGACTACAGTCCTGTGCAAGCAGCGCAGGTGTACTCGTGCTTGTGCCACTGCCGGGAGTGCCAGAGGGCGTCGGGCGCGCCAGCCATCGCCAGCGTCGCCTTTGCTGTCGGCGATGTGCAGTGGCAGGATGCCCCGCCGAGGGAGTTCCAGTCCTCCGCGCGAGCAAGCCGCGTCTTCTGCGGGTAATCCCAGCAAGGCCCAGACAGACGTTGCCTACTCGCGGTGGCAAGTGCGTGGCCACTGGCGCCAAGTGCGCTGTTCTGGGTCTGCCAGCGCCGCTGGCCTAGCAGACACCCGCTCAGGGTGAGCGCCGCCACCTCCGCAGGCGCTGCGGGTCCCAGCTGGCCATGAAATTTGCGTTGGAGCCGGACAGGGTCTACCTGTCACTGCTGAGCCTGGACGACGCGGAACTCTTCCCGCCCGAGCGCCACATCTACTGGGCCGAGCGCCGCAAGTGGCTCGAGCTGGCAGACACGCTGCCGCGCCTAGATGCAGGCACCTCCTTCCACACTTGAAGCGCCTGAGGTTGTGCGACCCTGGCTGGCTGCCAACATGCAGGCCACTGAAGCGCTGCATCATGTGCGACCCTGGTTGGCTGCGAGCATGCAGGCCACTGAAGCGCTGCATCATGTTCGATGTTCAGGGCCCTGCATGTGTCTTGATTCATGCAAAATTGACTTGTGAAAGCACATGGGTGATGCCACCGCGTGTACTGATGCAGAGCAGTGCAAGGTCAGAGCGACCAGGGAAAAGCTGAGAGGCACGCCGTGCGCACTCGTGTTGCAGTGCGCCATACCCCTGGAAGCGGAGAAACTGTGATACGGATGCGTGATACCAGCCCTTCTACACCCAATACGTGTGCAGACTGCTGTTTGTACAGTCTGTGCCGCGCGCGTCTTTGCGTGAGGATTGTACACAGAATAATGAGTGACAGCCGTCTACTAGCCAACTATGGCTGTTCACGGCAGCCCTATGGCAGTGCTCCGCCATGCAGGTGAGCTCATGCGAAGCAAGGCACGCAGAGCTGCAGGAAGCCCACTGGATGCCCACTGGGGATGTGGCGCACCGTATTGCATGCACATGTCAGACAGCAGAGTCAGCAAGGCTTAGGCTACCATAGTATGGGTAAACGGATGTAGAATGCCTCGCTCCTGGGCTGGAAAGCCGAGCTGACATCCTTTACAGGTGTGACCATCCTTTACAGTTGTTTCTGGAACCGCGTCCGTGCGTCGCCCCCTGTGCTGGTGGAGACGTGCCAAGCATTATACCATGCTAGTCCAGGCCCTGGCATGCGCAGCGCCCGCCCGGCCCCAGCTCAACGGCCGGGCGCAGGCCAAGTGCACGTGCGGCAAGACAAGGACGGTGTGTTCTGCGCACTCTCTGTCTCCAAGCCATCGCAATACCTTGCGCTGACGTGGTGCTGATGCCTGCGCGTGTTTTGGTGCTGACGCCTGCGCGTGTCTTGGCAGCCACCAAAGTGCGACGGCAGCCACGCGCGCTTCGTGGAGACGCTGCAGGCGCGGCAGGTGGCAACGTCCAAGCTGGAGGTGGCGAGTGTGGACAGTGCTGAGGCGAGCAGGGACAGCCAGTAGGCTGAAGCGCACGCTTCGGGTTGGGAGTCAGAGCTGCATCCTTACAGAAGTGGGTGGTTGCGGACTGTGAGAGAGGCTACACTAGCGGTGACGAGAGGCTACGCTAAGATAATGGAGCTACGCTATGGGGTGGAGGGCCAGTCTGCGCCGTCTGAGACGTCCTCCTCCTCGCGGTCGCTGTCGCCCGCTTGCACGGTGTACTGCAGCAGCTCCTGTGTAGAGCACAGCGCTGTGTGAGTGAGGCGTGCTAGGTACTGAGCACAACTAGTTGCTGCAGCAGCACTGAAGCGTGCGTGGCTGCTCGACCCTGCTGTCTGTTCGAGGATAGCCCAGTGTTCCAAGTTCTGTAAGCTGTCGAAACACCTGTGCCGAGCAGGCAAGCACGCGCACCTGCAGGCCGCAATTCTCGCGCAGGAGGCGCTCGTTCTCAGAGGCCAGCTTCGCCTTCTCCTGCAAGAGCGCGTGCAGCTGAGCCGCCACCTGCGCGCTCGAGCTCCCTCTGTTCGTCTGTGTGCGTCGTTGTGGTGGAAGCACGCTCTCAAGTGCGCTGCATCTGCATTCAAGGAAACTAACTGATACCTGACTGATTGCATGGGAAGTGTGGGCTGCGAGATGGACGCCCATGCAATCCTGCTGCCCTGTCCAACACAGACAGATGCGCGTTGCCCACCATGCCCGGTCAGAGCAACTCCAGTGTGGATGGACATTGAGGCTGTGGCATCCTGAACATGGCTTTCGAAGCAGGTCGACGTCTGATGTACTGACACGGGCACCTCAGCGCCGAGGAGCCCACCTGCTCGGTGAGGGCATCGTCCTCGGACGCGGCCGCAGTGGCCGGGCTGCTGCGCTCGCGCAGCAGGTCGTTCTCCTGGGCGAGCGCCGAGCATTTGCTGCTTGCGGCGTGCAGCGCCGCCTGGACCTCTTGCAGCTGCTCCCTGCGCGGCGCGCACAGGCTGAGCAGGCGCCCGGGCGTCTGCACACCTCGCCCACAATGCTTTCAGCGCCCATCGGCTCATCGAGCAGGTTGAGAAGGCGGGGTGCACAAGTACAGGGCAGGGAGCATGGTGACAGCCGCACTTGAGCTTGCGCTGCTCTGCCTGCGCCGCCTGCAGACGCTCCTGCTCGCCTGCCGCAGCGGCCGCGCTGCCTGCCGCTGACGCCAATGAACAAACACGCGCGACTTAGCCGCTCGTGGCAACACCGCAAGCCTGACAGAATTACCAGGCAGGCAGAACATCGACCGTGACTTGCCTGACTGGGACGGCCCCGTGCTGCCCACAGGCAGGGCGCCCCCCGCCACATTCTCCTTGCCGCGGCTCAGGCTGCCCGGCCTGCGCAATACATCCGCGGTTCAGAGGAACAGACACTAAGACAGGTGCATGGCCAGCTCGCAGACTCTTCCAGCGCAGACATGCTTTCCTGCGCTTCCATGGCCTGCAGTGTCCTGCGACCACCTGGCGCAAGCCAGCTTCCTCATCAGACCAGGATGTATGCACACACCACATGGCTGGACGGCGATAGCTTGAGGGCTGCTGTGGTGCAGTGGCCGGGCCACACCGCCTGGGCCGCCGAGCAGCGCCCTGCGAGTGCGCCGCGCAGGCGCGCGTGTTGCTGGCTGGGGGCCCCGCGGGGTCGCGCGGCCTGGAGCGCGCCGCCCCCCGCGCCCCGCCCGCGGCGGCGCTGCCGCCGCCCGCCCCCGCGCCCCAGTCGGCCCATGCGTCTGCGGCGCCCCAGTCGCCGCCCCCTGCAGCAGCTGCCGCAGCCACAGCTGCTCGTGCAGCGGCTGGCGCCTGAGCCTGCGGGTGATGACCACAGCAAGGTCAGGGCGCGTGCTGAGCCGGCAGGTGCACTGCAGAGGGAGATGTGTGGTAAGCAGCATGTCGCTGCCTATGGGCTCTATGTCATCAAGGGGCTGCTGAATTTGTAGCCAGAGGACAGAAAATTGATGCGCGTATGCTCCGAGCCCCGGCCCCACACGTGAATGCTTGCTGCGTGGACAGCGAAGATGGATGGATGCTAGTGGGCCTGACAGGTGGGCTGGGGGTGATGCAAATGCTCACCAGGCACCGCTCTGGGGCAGAGCCGTGCGGGCTGCCCGCCGCTCGCGCGGCGTCGCGCGGCGCGCCGGGCTGCGGCGACGCCCAGCCCTCCAGCAGATGCTCGACCGCGCTGTCAAGCGAGGTCGCCACCTCTACTGCCGCGCCGCCAACTGCGATCCATGCGTCCTTGCCCTGCTCGCTTGCAAAAATTGGTTGAAACCGGGCGTGATATGCGCGCCACCCGAGCAGTCGCAAGAAACCAAGGCTGCCAGCTGCAGGCAAGTGCAATGCGTGTCGCTGTGCAGAGGGCCGGCTGCGGGCGCGATCGAGGCGGGGCGCAGTTGACGCGCGCGCCTTGTCCACGAGGAACGAGTCCTTCAGGGACGCGGCGCCGAGCGCCATGCTGCTCAGCCGGCTGCTGGCCGCGTCCAGCGTGCGGTCGGTGATGACCTGCAGCGTCTTCTGCACAGCGCCCCACGTGCCGGCTTTCCGACCGGCGCCGCCACCCGCGCCCGGCGGCCGGCGCCCTGCAACACACGCAGCGGCTTGCACCAGCGGTGGGCCTAGAACCCACTATACCACTGCTCCCAGACAAAGCATTGGAGGTCTGTTTGTTTGGCCTGCGCACCTGGCCGGCTCCGCGTAGGTGCAGGTCCCTGGCGCGCTCCAAGAGGCACCTGCTCCTGCGGCGCTGCTCCGCGCTCACCACTACAGCAGCCGCAGCCTGCAGATCCTGGTGTGCTGCAGCAGCTGCGACGCGCACCTCTTCGCTGATTGTGGGGCTGGGCGGCTGCTGCAGGCTTTCCGCGGCGCCTGCACGCGCTGAGCGGGTGAGGTCTGCTCGTAATGCGCACTGAGAGAGTACACAGCGCAGCGACGCACCGTGCTGCGCCCCATGTTCAGCCTGCAGGCGCACGGCGCCCAGCCGGCTGCCTGCCCGCCGCTCCTGGCTGGCTGCCTCCTGTCGCCTGCGCAACAGCGGGGCGCTCATCCTTTGAGTGATGGATTGGTTAGCCGGTCCTTGGCTCCAGGAGCGCCCGGCGCGAGCTGCTTACGCCTAGAAGACAGCTGAGTTTGAAATGAGCCCTAGCTAGGAGGCCTGCAGCGAATGCTCTCTGCAGCTGCTGCAGGCAGCACTGTTTGGCCTGGCCAGAAAAACAGTACGCTGGACGTGCAGGTTGTGCCGGTGTGTGAATGACGGCCATCTACACTGCGCAGATGGCAGGTATAGATCTGGATGAGCTGGCCGAGGAGGTCAGCAGCGCGCAAAACCAGGTGGACTGCTGGGCGTATGCCAAGGTGGCCAGCATGGAGGAGCTGCGGGACACGCACCTCAGCAGGCTGAAGGAGGACGGCGGTGCGTGTGGGGGCACTCAGTTCATTGCCCATCGCACCGTCGTGCACTGGCTGGCCTTGATCGCGAGGGTCTGCCCGGATCGTAGCCAGGAGGAGCGCGCTGGAGAGGCAGCGTGCCGAGCTCGTCGCCCAGGCAGAGGCGCTGCAGACGCGTGCGCCCTGACAGCTGCGCTTCTGCTGTTCACCCCCATGCCTACTGGGGTGCGGCCCGCCCTTCATCAGCGAGCGCCCCCTTTCTGCAGGGCTGGCGCAGGAAGGGCGGAGAGAGGAGGAGCTGCAGGGCGCGCTCGAGCGCGTCAGGGCCAGCGCGGCGCCCCTGCCGCAGCGTCTGGCGGAGCTGCGCGCGGCGGTGGACCGGGAGGCGCAGGAGCTGGCGCGCAGGGAGGCAGGTGTGCACACAGAAATATCTTGGAGCCTGCCCATGCGGCAGAGGCAGCACCCGGGCGGACTCCGCATCATGCACTCCGACGCTGCGTGAGACCGCACTCCCGTGCTCCCGGCAATTGGAGTGCGTCGAGCCGTGACACCAGGCCGCCCAGTCACGTATGGCAAAGGACGGCTGGGTGGGTTGCCGCGCGCGCAGCCCTGGATGACGAGGAGGCGCTGCGGGAGGGGAAGCTGCGCGCGCTGCGCGAGGCCGTCAAGCTGCACCAGACGCGCCTGGGGCTGCGCTTCCAGCACAGCGACGGTGTGCGCAGCCCCGCAGGCTGGCCCCCTCAGCACTGCCCTTCAGCCGCCCACAGTGCTGCAGCCCCTGCTGCAGTCTTGCCGCGCCAGCAACCCGCTGCTGACAGCAATAACCTTCGCGCCGCCCACGCAGCGGGAGCCTGAGCCGCCCTGGGTGCTGAAGCAAGGCTGTGCTGTTCCCGCGCGTCGGCGCTGACGCCCGCCTCTTTCTGTGCAGACATGGCGGGCGAGCTGCTCCTCGTGTTCACCCAGATATCGTCGCGGGAGCCTGATCGCGAGTTCGTGCTCGGCGTGCGCGTGCCCGACAGCAACGAGTTTGAAGGCGCGGGGCCCGGGCGGCTGTGCGCTGCTGACGCTGCACAGCCAAAGAGTTTGCACCCGCAGCGCCCGCTTGCCATTGCCCGCACGCAGGAGCGAGCGGGATGCAGGAGCGAGTAAGGAGACAAGTGTTATGCACCTAACAGGGCATGCATGCAAGTGCCTCCAGTTTGCAGCCCTGGGGGTGCAGCCAGGTTTCAATTATTGAGAGAGAACCTGGCCATGTCCTGATCGTGCAGACATACGCTGTGCCACAAGAATGTGTGCGCTGGGGGTGCAGTGACGCAGTGCCGGCCAGACGTGGCCGGCATCCAGGAGCTGCAGGCCACACTCAACGCTGACCGCAACTTTGGAGCCTTTGTCAAGGCCGTGCGGAGGGAGTTCAAGGCCTTGGCCGATTGACCCGGCAGTGCACTGGTGGCTGCAGCGTACGCGAAAGCTTGTAGGCGCTGAGGTGCCCGTCCTGTCTTGTGTCCACATGAAAATTTGCCCAGTGCATGTATCACTAAGTGTTGGAGCACATGTTGAGGGGGAGTGCAGCAAGCCTGGCTCTGGTTTGCGAGCACTGCGAGAAGCACTGTACAATGGCAATCTCTCGCAAGTATTACAACCTCATGCTCTTCCAAGCTGATATGGCCTTGTTTGCAACCTGTCCTGCGCACGTTTTGTGGCTCATTGTGCGGCTCTTGCTAAGCGCACAGGCTTGCGCTCCAACAGTCCATAGCATGCATTGCTTGCCGGACAGAGCGCCGGTATGCACATATGGTTTTATGAGCCAGAACACCGCCATGCAATGGCCATGCAAGATGGGAAAGCCGTAGGCATTACAAATGGCCAAATCTCATTGGGCACGGTCTGGTATTTGATGACATGGGTTGCCACCAGTTGCGACTCAGATGCACCTGCAAACTCCTGTGAGAAGTCACGCAGGCTCTTCAGGCTCTTGCAACGCGCTGTACAGACACGCCGCGCGTACGGCCGCCCTGCCGTGCAGAGGGCATGGCACCGCCAGGCTAGTCCCAAGCAGCTGCAATGGCTGATATGGAGGCAGTCTGTGCCTCCGAGGCTGCGCTTCGCGAGGAGCTGAGCGTTGTAAAGGCTCAGGTGAGGGCGCACCTGGGCGGGCGTGCGGCGCGTTGTGGTGGCGCAAACCGCGCCGCGCGTCTGTGCCAATCACCCGCAGCTCTGTACCTGCTTGTGCGGCAAGCTCACTTTGAGTGCTTGCTGCAGGCTGATGCAGCAGCAATCAACGCCGAGCTGGCGGCTCGGGTGCGCGTCATTGTGCGCCAAGCATGCATATACCTGCAGACCAGACAGCGTGTCCTGACGGTAGTAGTGCAGGCAATGGAGGAGCGCTGCACAGCGCTCGCCGAAGACCAGGAGAAGCTTGCCGCCACAAATCAGCGGCTCTCAGAGGAGAACAAGCGCCTGCAGGAGGTCCGGGCCGGTTGTGAACGCATGCAGGGGAACACATGTGGCTGCAGGCGTTGTGAACGCACGCCGGGGAACACGTATGGCTGTCGGCGCTGACTCCTGCCGTGCAGGAGGTTGGCCATGCCAAGGCAGAGGCCAACAAGCTGCAGACGGCGGTGTTTGAGAAGGACGCCAGCCTGCAGAGGGCCGGAGCAGAGGTGTGCTGCTGCGCCGGCTGGGCTTACAACCAGCATGAAGCCAAGGCACAGAGCGCAGAGTTCGGCGTAGGCTGCTTTGTGTCAAGCAGCTCACGTCGAGCTTGACGCAGGCGGAGGCGCTGCACTACGACAAGCGCTCGCTGGACAAGCTGCTGCAGCACCGCCAGGCCGAACTCGACAGCACGCACGCGCGCCTGAAGGCTGCGTTGGTGCGAGCCTCCTCGCCGCACACGCCGCAGCGCCGTCAAGGCGCACGCCGCATGTTTCAAGGGCGCAATGCAGCGGCTCACACTCGCTTACTGCATTGTCACACTTGCTTGTGCTTGCTCTCAGCTTCATGCCAGCTGTGACGATTCTAACCTCAGAAAGCGGAGAAAACGCAGCGGCATGCGCTTACGGAAGGTGCGCCGCTGCCGCAGGACAAGACCGTGGCCCTGACCGAGCGCAACACGGAGCTGGACGCCAAGGCGCACGAGGCGGAGGCTGCGGGCAACCGCGCGGCGCTCGCGCGCGTGCGCCTGGAGCAGGAGAAGGAGATCCTGGAGCGCCACAACGAGTGGCTCAACGCCGAGCTGGCGCGCAAGACCGAGGCGTACCAGCAGGAGCGCACGTGCGCGACCGCTCAGGCGCGCCCTGCCCGGCAGGCAGTGCAGGCGAAACGCCAGGCATGCCAGTAGGGCACCCCGGGCGCACGCCTGGGCAGCGCCGCTCGGGCACGGCAGCCGCAGCGTGCATGGCTGATGCAGCGGAGGCAGGGCGCACTGACTGAGCCTCTGCAGTGCATGCACATGGGCTGCGGTGCTCGGGGCGCCGTAGCTCAGGTGCGCTCAGTCTGCTTCGGGCAGCCGCGGCCGGCCGCAGACGCTGCGCTGAGCTCGGTGCCACTGGCAGCATGACCTGGCGACATACGGAGCAGCAGGGTCCGCATGTGCGGCGACAGAGCGTGCAGACAGTGAGTCGCATGCCCCTGGGCAGGGCCTAACCTGTGCGCCTGCAGGCTCACGGGCCTGTTGTTGCTGGAGGCGGGCTCTACCGCTTGCGTGGTGGGAGGCGTGAGTGTGCTCGGTAGGGCCATGCGCGTCTGCGCTCGCCGGCAGGTGCTGGAGCTGCAGCAGAAGCTGTCGGACGCGGAGGAGCGCGCGCGGCAGCTGCAGGCGGCGCAGGGCCAGCTGAAGGAGCGGCTGGCGCAGGCGGAGCAGGCGCTCGGGGTGCGCACCAGCGCCCAGGGCCGCCAGACACCGTGCCGCGCACAGTCACACAGTGTCGGCTGACCACGGCGGCCCCAATACATCCCATTGGGGCATGCTCGCGAGGCCTCTGGTCTGGGTGTCAGGCAGATCCCCCCTGGCGAGCGTTCATGTCGGCAGCGTGCACGTGTGCGGCGGGCTGACAGAGCTGACAGGGCTGGGGGGCTGCAGGCTGCGCAGGCGCAGCTGCGCGAGGCGCGCGACGACGCGGCCGCGCGGCAGGAGCAGTTCGAGAAGGAGCTGGCCACCGCGCGCAGCCTGGCCGACATGAACCGCGAGCTGGCCTCCGACCGCGCCGCGCGCTGCACCGAGCTGGAGGGCATCATCCGCGAGCTGCAGCGGAACATGGAGGCGCGCGCCGGGAGAGCAGGAGTGGCGGCGCCGTTCTGTTGCCCTTCCTGCCTGGCTGGCGACGGGTGTTGAGCGCCAGCATGCAGTGTCAAGAAGGGACAGAAGGAAGATACATGAATGTGTGCAGGATGGTGGCGTGCGTGCAGTGTGCCGACGAGCTGAGGGCAGCAATTCCTCTCAAGCCGTGCACCTTGTCACATTTCGTCACATTTTGAGGCTGGTTGTGGAGGCTGCTCGCCGTGCAGGCAGGCCAAGCGTGAGATCGCGGATGGCGGTGCTTGCGCTGCGGCTGACGGGGTGCGCATCCGCCGCCCCAGGACATGTCCGTGGACAACCGCAAGCAGCTGGAGGATGCGGAGGCGCGCGCGGCGGCCGCGCAGGCGGAGGCCGCCGCCGAGAAGGAGCAGTGCCAGCGCATGCTCGACGCGGCCGCCGGCGGGCCGTGCGGGGCGGCCATCTCTCCAGCCAGTGCGTGCTGCGCAGGCGTCGAGCTGTGCAATGAGGCGCTCTGCATGCAGCTCCTGCTGCTGGGTGCAGCCAGAGCAGACGACAGTGCAGCTGCTGACTGCCTGAGGCTACAAAGTACACCCAAAGCTGTGTCTGGTGGTGCCCAGGCCTACGTGGGAGCGGGAGCTCGATGGCACCTTGCAGCGATAATATCGGCCCCCATCTTTGCCCGCCTTTGACATGACAGATTGACTGCCCGCAGGCGAGAACGGCGGCGCGCCGCCTGAAGACATGTCAAAGACGCAGCTGTTCAGCAAGCTGGTGGACGAGCGCGAGCGGTGCCGCGTGGAGCGCCTGAAGAATCGCCAGAACGAGATCATCCTGGAGCAGGTGGGGAGGGCGACGCCGACCCTCCTTTCTGCTGGCACCTCACCACAGCCATGCAGTGCCCATGCAGTCCCAGAGCAGCCTGATGAGCTGCGTAACAATTTTCCAAGAAAGACTAAGTCCTGAGGTTGTGGAAACTCATTGGCTGTATTGGGCCTGTGAGCTCCAAGTCTGCAGACACTCTGAGCGCGCATGTCGAGGTTGATATATGTGATAGATGGAAGAGTGTTCAGTTGATGCGCCTAAAGGGCATGGCCAACATGGAACTTTGTGCGGGACGCGCAGCTGTGCCAGGAGATCGAGAAGAAGGCGGTGCTGGTGCGCGAGCAGCAGGCCGAGTTCCAGCGCGTCCACCTCGCCTACGCCCAGGCGCGCTTCTCTCGCGCTTGCCACTTGACACTTGATGGCTTGGCAAATGCCACTCTGGCGGCTTGGTGAACGACCCAGGTTGAATTTCGTATGTTCTGGCGGGCGGTCCAGCTGTGCGTCGCAAGGGCTGGGGTCATGGGAGCGCGCGCATGAGAGCAGGGGCTCGCCTCGCGCCGTGCGCATCTCCGCAGCGCGCCCGTCGCGCGCGGCGGTCGCGACTGAGTCGCGCGGGGGCGCCGCGGGCAGAGCCGCAGCCCCCTGCTGCATCAGCACGGGCGGTGCAAGGGTCTGGGAGCTAGGCCGTAAGGGCTCGCTGCGTGCGGCAGGTGTCTGCCAGCCTGGAGGTGCTCACCACGGACAAGCGCCGCGCGGAGGCGCGCATCGCGCAGCTGGATGCGGACGCGCGCCGCGACGCGCGCACGCGCAGGTTGGCCACTTGCCCTCCAGTACCCCAACGTACCCTACCAGTAGGCAGGGCTGTTCGGCGCTGCATTCTCGGTCATTTACTCTTCAATCGGCTTGGTTACACACACTGCTATAGGGTACCATTATCTGACCTGGGTGTCAGAGCCTGCTCCCTGAGAAGATATCCAGCCAATTCTGCGCAGCGCAGTGGAGCACACTGCCTGCGCCGACACCTGGAGCATGGTGCACCAGCGCGGTGAACGTAGGGCTGGGGCGGGTCGCGCGGCAGCGCGCTGGAGCAGGAGGCGCGCGACCTGTCGCAGCAGGTGGCCACGCTGGTCAACGAGGTGCAGCAGCTGGGCGCCGGCCGGCCCGCCGGCGGCGCGGCGCCGGCCGCGCGGCCGGCGCTGGAGGCGCCGGCCGCGGGCGCGCTGGACGCCGACGCGGTCATCTCCTCGCGCCTGGTTGTCTTCCACAACATCCAGGCGCGGCTCGCCCGGCAGCGGCGCGCCGAGCGCAGGCGCGGCATGCAGGGGTGCTCCTTTGCGCGGCCTGCCCTGCCCTGACTGGCGCTCTGTTGCCTGGTCCACTGGCGACAGCGTCGCCCACTGCTGGTGCAGAACTTGGTGACACTGTCATTCCTTCGCGCCTCGCCGCACTATGCATGCATGAACCGGATCACTGCAAGCCAGCAACTGTGAGTGCGACGAAATCTGAGTACAAACTCTGTAGACTTCTGGGGCTGCCCTCCCTGCCAGGGCTCTCCTCTGCTGGTTCGTCGAGGCTGAGAAGCCTGCGGCATGTGCGCGCAGCAAGTAAATGTCAATTTTGTGGGTGGCAAACAAGAGCGCTGTGTGCTCGCGCGCAGGAGCTGCAGGACGTCAACCGCAAGCAGCTCGCGGTGCTCCGCCAGCTCAGCCAGGAGCACGAGCAGGAGCGCGCGGCGCTGCGCGCGGGCGTGGAGGCCGAGGCGCGCGACGCGGCCGCGCGGCTGGGCGCCGAGCTGGACGAGCTCAAGGCGCAACGCGAGCGCCAGGAGGTGCTTCCGGGATATTTTTGTCTTTCTTATCTAAACTGATTAGCTTCAGCCTGCCTGGTAACGGGCGCCGCACAGCGATGCCGAGCTGGCCAGGGCCCTGCAAGCCTCGCTGCTCCTGGGTTTCCGTGCAGCTGCGCTGTGGCGGCGGACAAGGCGGGGACATGATGACGTCGCGGCAAACTGTGGACACCAGGGTTTCAGTCTGGGTGTGGTATAAGGATGTGGAAGCAGGCCAAGACATGAGCAGGCCTCATGCAGAGGGGGCGACCTCAGGATGCATGGGCACGGACGACAGCTTGGTGGGGTAGGTAGGGTTTTAACTACCCTACCTTGCCCTGAAGACAGCTTGGTGCGCACTGCGGCCGGCGCAAGCACGCATGAGAGGCCGCGCGGCGCCAGGACCTGTACGCGCGCGTGGTGCGCCAGCGCGACCTCTTCCGCAAGCTGCTGCAGGACAGCGCGGGCGATCCGGCCGGCGCGGCCACGGCCGCCGCAGCCGCCGGCGCAATCACGCTGCGCGCGGCAACGCCCAGCGCGCCGCCGCCGGCAGAGGCGTGCCCCGCTGGCGCGAGGCCGGTCGTGGACGCTGCTTGGGCGTGCCGACAGATCACCCCGCGGGTTTTTGGTCACTGCACTGGCACGCTCACGCGGGCAGCGACCCACGTCCCCTGCCATTCGCGAAGGGTGCGCCTGGCAGGCGGCTGGCCACTCCCGCCTCACCCCTGCTTGACAGGCACGGAGGGGTGCGCAGGCTCAGGCACCTGCGCTGCCTCCATGCAGTTCTGGCAGGTGCTCTGTAGGTGATGGGCTGCTGTGCTGGTCACGTGCAGCTCACCGCTGCGCCCGCGCAGGACGAGGGGCGCTACAAGGAGCTGTGCGCGGAGCTGCAGCGCGACCTGGAGCGCCAGAGCGGCGAGAGCGAGGAGCACATCCGCCACCTGCGCGCCGACGCGGACACCGCCAAGGCGCGCCCTGGCTCCTGTGTCCGGCCTTGTCCTCGAGCTGACGCACACGTCCTGATGAAGCTCTTGCCAGGCACACTTCGGTGCGCCCGCACTTTTTTAAAATTTTATTGCAGCCCTGGTCATCGCCGCCGCCCAAAATGCTGAAGTTGAAGTGTGCTGGCGCGTGCAGGGGGAGGCCGCGGCGGCGCGCAGCGAGGCCGCGGTCGCGCGCTCGGACGCGCAGTACGAGCGCGAGCGCGCCGAGGGCGCGCAGGCGCAGCTGGCCGACCACCGGCGCCACGTGGAGGCCCTGACGCAGAGCAACGCCAAGTACCAGGTGCCGGGATACAACATTGTAAGTTGAATGGCGGGCGTCGGGTGCAGCTGGCCGAGTACTGGCATCCCTGGGGCCACTGGCATGCAGCAGCGCTGAGACACCTCGTGCCTTCCTCATCACGTACCATGGCAGGGCAGCCCAGAGACGGATTATGAAGGGATGCCGACAGCCTGCTGAGTGTGCGCTCGCGCTGTAGTGTGGCCATCCTGGGCGCCCTGCGGGGAGCCCTTGCGAGGTACATGATGCGCTCGCGCTGCCTGACCAGGCGACGGGCGCCGCAGGTGCTGGTGTCCGAGGTGCAGCAGCGGCTCAGCAGCGCGCACGCGGCGGCGGAGGCCGCGCGCGACGCCGCGCACTGCGAATCCGTGCGCGCCGAATCCCTGGCGGCCGAGAAGCGCCTGCTGGTCGCCAGCGAGCAGCGCGGCGCCGCTCAGGTGACGCGCTGCACACCGCGCGCATGCATCACGCGCGCGTGGCGCGCGAGTGGGTCCCCCGAACAAAAGCTCCACATGGTTCAGGGTGCTCAAACAGGAATTCGGTGCCGACTTCAGGAAGAGGGTGTTGGGTCAGGATGCCGTCCGCCATACGTACCAGCGAGCAGTGGTGGCGTCCTGTGACAGCTCAAGCTTGAGGTGGCTAACGCTACAACGGACTGCGTTCTGGCCTGGCTTTGCAACAGTCCAATGTGCACCATGGCACATGTGTGGTGGTCTGGTCAATGAATGGGGTATCAAAGTAGTGCTGGACCTGGCGCAGGTCAGCGAGCTCAGCCAGGAGCGCTACCGCCTGGCAGCCGAGCTGGAGGCGCTGCAGGGGGTGGTAACCCCCCCCCCCCCCCCCCCCCCCCGCTTTCCAGTCAAGGGTTTTCCATGGCCACCTAACAGCATGGTGGTTTCCAGCCAGCTGGTTTCCGCCCCCAGCTGGGCCTCCTCGTGGGAACATGCATGGTGATGAGCTGGTTTCTTTGCTGTCGCTGGACACAGGCTTGCTGTTGCAGCAGCTGCGGCTGCTGCTTATTACTCGGCGTGACTGCCACGGTTCTGCGGCACACAATACTTGTGGAGGCCGTGGTGAAGGTCTGCCTGGGCTGCGCGCAGGCGCACCAGGCGCGGCAGGACGAGCTGGCGGCGGATAGCACGCGGCTGCGCGAGCGGGCGGCGCGCCTGGAGCGCGAGCTGGCGGACGCGCAGCGCAGCTTGGCGGAGGACGGCCGGCGCGCGCGCGACGCTGCGCTCGCCGCGGACGGCGCCGCCGCGCGGTCCCAGGACAGGCGCGCGCCGTCGCTGCCCGTGCTGTGTGGTCTGCCGGCGGCGGCGCGGCCGGGGAAGGCCGGCGCATGCGAGGCCGCAAGGCCTCGCTTTGCTGACAGCTTCAAAAGGGTGATCTCGGCTTACAGCTGACAGCTTCTGGCTCCTCAGTCACGCCATGCGCACCTGCTTGCAGGTCCGGCTATGGTTGTGTGCATTGGAGTGCTGGGTATTGGAGTGCCTGCTCTGTGATCGCTGTCATGAAGTGCGCAGGCTCGCCAAGCTCGAGGAGGACGCGCGGAGGCAGCAGGAGGCGGCGGCCGCGGCCGCGCAGCGCGCCGCCAACGCGGAGGGCAAGGCCGAGGTGCTGCAGAAGGCGCTGCAGAAGGCCGAGGAGCGCGCGGCCACGCTGGAGATGCAGGCGCGCGCGCGCCCGCCGCGCCCGCGCCCCGGCGCGCCCGTGGGCGCAATGCCACCTGGCCTGGCCTCTTGCTGAACGAGCCCGAATGTGCAGCCCTGCATGCCGCAGCAGCAAAGGTCTTGCGCTGAGCTCAGCCTTGTATCAGGTCTGGGATGGTATGGGGCGGGCTGGGTGCTGCCTGCCGCCATTGTGTCAAAGTGGGCATGTGGCCGTGGTACCCAGCCGCTTGAACGTGCCCGCTGGGTGGTGCGGTGCATATGTGCAGTGGGCCCTGGCAGGTTCTGTTCCATGGGCGTCTGCGCTGGGCCCTGCTGCTCGCGATTGACGAGAGCAGCCGCGCGCACAGATGCAGTCGCGCTCGGGCGCCGCGCCGCTGGGCGGCGCAGAGGGCGCGTCGGAGGGCGGTGCCGAGGGCGCGGGCGCCGACCTGAGCCGCCAGGTGAGCGCTCGCGGCGCACGCGCGGCACCCCAGGCAAGAGTGCATGTTGGCTCTGTATGGTCGGCAGAGGGAAAACGGTTCTCCTGCCTCCCCTGCATGCCGCCGCCCTCTGTGCGGCCTTCTAGTGCATGCGTTCAGCCTGTGCTGGTCGCCAGAGAGCGCACTCCCTGGAGCGGCAAAGCACCGCTCTGCCCGCGTCCATAAATCAGTGCGAGCGCGCGTGTCGCGGCTGCGGGAGCGAAGGGGTCGCCCGGGGCAGGTGCGGTTGCTGCGGGAGGAGCTGGCGTCGGCGCAGGAGGCGGCGGCCGCGGCGGCGGGCCACGCCAAGCAGTACGAGGCGCTCGCCGCGTCCTCGGACGAGGCGTTCCGCGCGATGCAGGCGCGTGCCGGTCCTGCGTTGTCCACCGGGCGAGCACACTTGTTTGTGATAGGATTAGGGTTTGGCAGGGCTAGGATGTGGCCAGCAGGCACAACTGCCTCTGCTGGCCGAGCACTGCTGTCTCTGCTGGCGAGCTGCATGGCACGGCGCTGCTCTTGCTCTCTCTCTCTATCACCCGGCGCGCGCGCCGCAGGTGGAGCACGCCAAGTTCGTGGCCGAGGCCGAGAAGCGGGCGGCCGCGGGCGGCGCCGAGGCTGAGCGCCTGCGGGCGGCGCTGGCCGAGGCAGAGCGCGCCGCCGCCGCCGCGGCCGGCGCGCAGCGCGGCGCCGAGGCGCGCGCCGGCGCCGCCGAGCAGGAGGCGCGCGAGCGCGTGGCCGACCTGGAGGTGCGGCCCCCGGCTGCCCCACGCACTTCTGTGCTCCATCCGGCGTCAGCGAGGCGGCGGCCGCGCGCGCGGCGCGGGCCGAGGCTGAGGGGCCCGCCGCCGCAGCCGTGCGCGCCGCAGCCATGGCACAGAGGGCCTGTTTTTGTCGGATCGGGCTTGCACGCAATGCCTAGGGGCCACCATCGAGGCTTCACCGACAGGCCATGATGTGTCCTTCCAGGGCCTTTCTCATGCAGCTGGGTCAGGGCCCCGCGGACGGGAGCCTGCTGCAGGGCTTGTGCTGGGGCGCCTCCGCTGACGCACTCCCTGGAGCGTCGGCGCTCAAGCGCGCCGTGGCCGCGCTGCCGCGCCTCGCTGTGGGGCGGCAGAACGTCAGCCGGTAAAGAGGAGCAGGGCGGCATGAGCGCGCCGGGCTGCCGACGTGCGCGGTGCGCGGACGCGCGCCGCAGGCGCAGCTTGCGCAAAAGGACGAGGAGAGGGAGCAGGCGGCCGCGCGGCTGGGCCAGATGCGCGCCGAGGTGCAGCAGCTGCAGGAGCAGTACCGCTCCGCGCAGCAGAGCTACGAGCGCCAAGCGCGTGCCCATGGCCCTGCCGGCCCGCCGCCTGCGCCGCCCTCTGCGCTGGGTGGCGGCATGGGGGCCGGCGGTGGGTACCCGCGGGGCAGACATACGCGATCGTGACGGCGCGATGATGCACGGTTCTCACCCAGCTGAATGCGTGGGGTTGCAAAATCCATCAGGGCTTCATCCGGGACGCAAAGTACCACACCGTACCATATGTCTGCCTTGCAAGCATGTGCACGGTGACGCCGCGCGCCCGGCCACAGGTCCTGGAGCACGGCACGACCGTGAAGAAGCTGAACGAGGTGGAGGTCGCCTGCGAGGCCGCGCAGAGCAACGTGCGCGGCAGCGCCGACGCCGCGCGCGCGGCCGAAGCCGCCCTGGTGCGCGCGCGCCTGCCTGCGGCGCAAGCTCCGGCGCGGCAGCAGTTAGGCCGCGCGCCGTGCGGCGCGCGTCACAGTCTGCTGCGCTGCATGGGGCCTGCTGTGTGTCGTGGCACAGAGGCAGGTCCTTGGTCCTTTTTTGAACAGGTCTCTGGCAATAGCATTCTAGATGGCTTCTGATGCATGCAGCGGCAACGCTTACCAGAACACGAGCGCGGGGGCAACACATAAGAGAGCCGGCTATGTTTTGGCACGCCTTTTGTCCCGGCAGACACACGCAGCCTGCGGCCTCTGGCAGCAGCCGGCGTCCGCAGCGCGCCGCACTTCACTTCATGCCCTCGACGCCGTGCGCATTCGGCAGCGCTGCGCATTTGGCAGCGCGGCCCCGGCGTCCGTGCCCAGCGCGCGCAGCAGCGCCCTGCCTGAGCGGCAGCTGCCGCTCAGGCGTCGCGCGCGCGCGGCGGCAGGCGCACACGCAGGCGGAGGCGCAGGCGTCGCGCCTGGACCTGGAGCAGCGCCTGGACACGGCCGGGCGCGAGCTGCGCGCGGCGCGCGAGCAGGGCGCCGCGCTGCGCGAGCAGCTCGGCAAGCTGCTGGAGGAGGCGGCCGCCGGGCGCGCCGCGACCGACGGCGCGCGGCCCGGGCGGCGCCGGGCGCGGGTGCATGCGCAGCAAGGCATGCGCGCAGGTGGAGCGACCCTGCGCCAGGGACGGAGGCAGAAGGCAGGCGTGGGGCTGCGCGCGAGCGCGCGCGCGCAGCGCCAGACCAGCCTCGGGCATCAGAGCCGCCGCTGCTGCAGCCCGGGAACCCCATTCCCGCACTCACCGGCGCGCTGCCTGTGCATGGCGCAGGCGGCGAGCTGCAGCAGGCGGCGCGCTGCCTGCGCCAGAAGCGGCGCTCGGGCGCTCACGGGTCGCGCCGCCTGCGCGGCGCGCAGGCGGCGAGCTGCAGCAGGTCGTGCGCTTCCTGCGCCAGGAGAAGGAGGTGGCGACCGTGGAGCTGCGCTTGGCGCAGCACGAGCTCACGCGCCTGCGCTCCGACCTGGCCGTCGCGCAGCGCGCCGTGCTGGAGGCCAACGCGCAGGCGCGGCGCGGCGGCCCCCGTGGCGGACCCCCCGGCAGCCCCCTGCTTGCCTGCTCGCTGGCACGCGCGCTTGCATGCTTGCTGAAAGTGAGGGCCGGCCTGCTGCCAGGCTGCTTCCTTGGCCAAACATGGGGAGAGGCGAGACCTTGCTGCGCGCGCTCAACACAGCCGTGTCCGTGCCATGCGGCTGTCATATTCGGTCTGCTGATGTGGCCGCTGCTGCGGTGGTGTGTACACTGAGCACCAAACAGAGGCGCACCAAGGCAAAGCAGACCTCGCGCACGGAGGAGCAGCGTGCCGTGCACGGCATCTCAGGCCTGCTCGCGGGCCGGCTGCGCTGCGACGGCGCCTGACAAAGCGCGGCACGGCGGCGCGCAGCTGGGCGCCGCGGCAACGCGCTCGCGTCGCGGCGCGCGCGCCGAGGAGGAGCACGCCGCGCTCATGCAGAAGGTTGACCAGCTCAACCTGCTGCGCGAGAGCAATGCGGCGCTGCGGTGCGGCCCTACCCTAGCCCTAACCCTGTCGGCCGCCGCGCTCAGCCCCCGCGCGCGGCTCACGCGACCGGGACAGGGTGCCGTGCTTCAGGGCACCGCAGCTCACCGAGCAGGCCGTGCAGCCGCCAAAGAAGCGCAAGCCTGCGCTCGACCTGCATCCGGGACACAAGCCGCGAGGCAGGCGGTTGCAGCGTGGCCAGGTGCGCACAGACAGAGGGCGGGTGGGTGGCGCGTGCGAGGGGGGGGAAGCCGCGCCGGCGCGCAGGGCGGACAACCAGCGGAACTCGGCGGCGCTGACGGCGCTGCGCGGCCGCGCGGAGGCGGCGGAGGCCGCGCTGGAGCCGCTGCGCGCGCGCGGCCGCGAGGCCGCCGCGCAGGCCGAGAGCCACGCGGAGGAGGTCAAAGCGGTGCGCGCCCCCGCCCGCGCGCTGTCACTCGGTGCCTCGCTGTCGCGATCAGTCATGCGCCTCACTACCGCGTTGAGTCATGCGCCTCACTGTCGCGATTGACCACTCGCCTCACTGCCGCGTGTAATCACGCGCCTCACTGTCGCGATCTCAGACTCGCCACCAGCTTGTCGCTTATGCCGGCCGCCACTCGGTCTTGTTCGGCAGAGCGGACGCCCCCATGCTGCCGCGCTCGCCGCAGCAAAGGGTAGGGTGGGCGCGGCGGCCGCCTGGCTCAGAACGCCCGGGGCCCGGCCCGTGCGGGCGCCCCGGCTCAGACAGCCTGGGGGCACGACGCGCGCAGGCGCGCGCGACCGCGGACGCGTGGGAGAAGCGCGCGCGGCAGCTGCAGCAGAAGTACGGCAAGGTGGACCTGGCGGAGCACCAGGGCCTGGCCGCCGAGCTGGCCGCCGCGCGCGAGGCGGCCGCCGCGCTGCAGGCCGCGCTGACCGCCAAGGAGGCCGAGCTCGCGCAGGCGCGCACTCGGCCCGGCCGGCCTGTGTGCGCGCGCGCGCCTGTCGGCGCCTGCGCATGGCCATATGGGCCGCCCGTGGAGCGCCCGGCGCCGCGCGGGCGGGCGGCCGCGCTGCGGAGCCGCGCCCGCCGCCAGGGAGCCCGCCAGCTTGCGCGGGCCTGCCGGGTGCATGCGCCGAGCTGCAAACTATCTCAATCGCTTGTAGCCGCCCCAGGGACGGCAGCCGCCCCATGGACGGCAGTGCGGGTTGTCCGCGCGGCGCTCGGGCCCCAGCACGTGGGCCGCGGTGTCCAGCCGCCTGCGCGGCGCGCCACGCTGACGCGCGCGCATGCCGCGGGCGCAGGCGCTGGCGGACAAGGAGCGCGCCAAGGCGCAGGAGATGATCGCCAAGAAGCGCCTGCGCCAGCTCAACCCGGACAGCCTCACCGTCAAGGAGTTTGCCAGCTACCGCGCGCGGCTCGAGGAGACGCAGGCGCGCGCGGCGCCGGCGAGCCTGCCCCGCCTCGGGGAGTGGCTTCCGTCAGGGCGCAGGAGGGAGCCCGCAGGCAGCCGGCACCAGCAGTCCGCTCTGCGAGCGTGGCGGCCTGGGTCTCGGTCAGGCTGCACGTCCAAAGTGCTGGGGCATGCGGAAGCCCTGACATGCGGGCGGCTCCTGGATAGGAGCAGCTTTAGTGCTGCGCGCCCATGCGCGCGGAGCAGCCTAAGTAGGCTTGGATTGCTGCGCGCAGGCGCGCGTGGTCACCCTGGAAGCCGGCAGCACGGAGGCGGAGCAACGCGGCGCTGCGGCCGAGGCGCGCGTGGCGCAGGTCGAGCAGCGCGCGGCCGCCGCCGAGGCGCGCGCCGTGCAGGCGGAGCAGCGCGCGGCGCAGGCCAGGGTCCGCCCTGCTGGCCAGGCGGGCGCTGGGCTGTCGCTGACAGTAAGTCCTTGGTCAGGTGGTGGTGAAGACTGTTATGTGAGGTTTTTTTGTGTTGGGCAAGGCCTGCAGTTTTTCGCATATATGTGTCGCTGGCTTGGATCCGCTATGCGCAGGGTTACCTGTAGGGTGTGGTCTGCATCCGCGGCGCTTGGTCACAGGCATGGGGCCGGCGTGCGCAGGGTCTGCTGGCGGCCAGCAGCCGTCAGGAAGCCGCCAAGCTGCAGGGGGAGTTGGCAGCGCGGGCGGCCGAGGTGAAGAAGCTGCAGGCGCGCCGCTGCAGGCGCCCAGAGCGGAGAGGGCCTGACAGGGGGCGCAAGCTTAAGCACAGGCCCCAGGCGCTTGCGTGTTGACCAAGCAGACTGCCTCGACTGTACAGAGGATGCTGGGCATGGTGCCGGGCACGCGCAGCAAGTGCATGAGGCCAGTGGCTCTGGCAATTGAGTTTCGTTCACATATCGCTGCCGTGTTCGGCGGATATCGCGTGCACGCTCGTAATGGGAAGAAGCTCACAAACGCGCAGCCCTAATCCCAACCCTAATCCAAATTTCCACTTAGCCTGGCGGCGGGGCGCGCAGGACGAAGTCGCGCACCTGCAGGCGGCGCTGGCGGCGGTGCGCAGCGACAAGGCCCAGGCGGAGCTGCGGCTGCAGGCGCTGCAGGCCATGATGGCCGCCGCGCGCCCGCCGCCCGCGCAGCCGGCGCGGCCCTGCGCTCGCCCCCGCCCGGGGCCCGCTTGTGCTCCCCTCCCCAGCCCCCAGACTCTGCGAAATCTGTGCCGATCTGTCACTGCTGCCTGCGCCTCGGGCAGGACCCGCCCCTGGTATTCCTCTGCACACCTGTCCAGGATGCCAGGAGGGAGTAAGCTGCGCCGGTATCTTGTACAGCGGCGCCCACTGAAAGCTGTGTGTGCGCTTCCAGGCGGCACAGCCGGCCGCGGCCATGAGCCAAAAGCCGGCAGCGGCCGCGAGCCAGGAGCCGGCAGCGGCCGCGCCGGAGCCCGCCGCGCCCGCGCCCGCGCCGGCCGCTGAGCAGCCGCCCGGCCCACAGGCGGCGCCCTCGGCGCCGGACGCCGAGCCGCCCGCTGCGGCCGCGGCGGAGCCGCCCGCGGCCGCAGAGGCCCCCGCCGCTGCCGACGCGGCCCCGCAGGCGCCGGAGCCCGCCGCGACGCCTGCGGCGCGCCTCAGCGACGGTGCGCCCACGTAGCCCGCGGCAGCGTCACGCAGCGTCTGTAACGTGAGTGCCGCGCCTGTGCGACGTGCGAGCGTGCGCCCGCAGGGCCGGGCATGCAGCTGGTGGCCATGCGCAAGCGCGCCCTGGAGGTCGCGCAGCAGCGCGCGCGCGCGGAGGGCGCCGCTCCGGCCGCGGTGCGCACTGCCCCGCCTCGGCGTGCGCGCCAGGGCCCTGGAGTGTGTCGCGGGCGAGGCCGCGTGCAGCCTGTGCTTGCTGCTCACGCCTGAGCTGGCGCCATACCTGCCGCGCGGCCGTGGCCGCACCCCCGCCCGGCCCGCACGGCTGGACCCGGTTGCTGACCCTTTCCATGAAGGACAGCCCCAGGGCGCGCGCGGTGCATGGGTCAGCGAGTGCGGCGTCCCCAACGAGCGTCGGGCGGCCTGCGGCGCCTGCCATGCATCCGCACACCTTCCGTCGCGCCTGCGTGTGGCTGACACGCACCGGCCTGCGCAGGCGGCGCCCATCGCCGGCACCGGCGAGCCGGCCGGCGCATCGCCGCCGCCGGAGAAACGCGCGCGCCTGCAGTCCGACGATGGCGACGGCGGGCTCCCGGGACCTGGCGCGCCCGGGACCGCGCCAGCGCTCCCGCCAAGCGGGCCACTGGCCCCGGCGCACCAGGGCGGCGAGGCGGCCGACAAGCCGGCCGCCATGGACTGGGCCGCTGCAGAGCCCACAGCGGGCGCTGCATCGGATCGCGCACCCCCGGGGTCGGCGCCGGCCCCTACCGCTAGCGGCCCTGGCGCGCCGGAGGGAGCGGGGCCGATCGGCGAGGGCGCGGCACCCGACGGAGCCCCGGCGGGCGCGGCAGCCGCGCCGGCGCCTGTGACCGAGGTCGGCCGCGACGAGGAGATGCCACGCGGCGGCGTCGACGAGGCCACGATCGCCGCCGCTGCGCAGAGCGCGCTACAGGGCCACGAGCGCGCGGCGCAGCCGGCGCCCGGCGCGCCCCAGGAGGCGGCCGCGACGCACAGGGAGGCCGAGGGTGGCCCGGGGGCGCCCGTCGAGGCGCCGCACGACAGCCGCCCGCCCAACGGCAGCGCAGGCGCGGAGGCCGCCGCGGCCGAGCTGCAGGAGGTGGGGGGCGCTGACGCCGACGCAGAGGCTGACCTGCCGGACGACGATGGGGACGACGGCACCGCCGCAGACGAGCAGGGCGATGCCGGCAGCGCGCCGGATGGCGGCCCCAACCCTGACCCTGCAGAGGGCGGCAGCAAGGGCGGCGGCGGCGGCGGGGCCGGAGAGGCAGCCACCCCGGCGGGCCCGCCGCGCAAGGCCGAGCGGCGAAAGATCGAGTGGGCGCCCGCGGCAGCCGACGCGGCGCCCGCGCCCACGCCCGCGGCCGCCGCCCCAGCGTCCGCCCCCGCACCCGCGCAGCCCGCTACCAGCGGGGGCGGTGCTGCGCCCGGCGCTGCGCAGCGCTTCGCGCCGGTGCTGCCGGCGGTGCGCGCGCTGCAGGCGGCGCTGCCGCCGCAGGGCGCTGATGCGCCAGCGGCTCCGGGGGCCTCGACCCCGGGGCGCGGCCCCGGGGGCGCGACTCCGGGGCGCGGCCCCGGGGGGGTGACTCCGGGGCGCGGCCCCGGCGCCGGCCGGGGCCTGGCTGCGCGTCGGGGCAGGGGCCCCGCGGGGCGCCGCGCGGGCAGGAACCCGCCAGCTGCAGCGCCGCCCAAGTCGCCATAGGCTCATCGTGGGGCTTGGTGGTGCGGCGAATGACCAGAATGCGCACAGCATGCTAAAAAATTCCCCCTGCCAGGACCCTGGTTTTTTTGGTACACCTATGAATGCAGGCGTGGCGCCCTGCGCACACACAGGCAGTACAGGCTTCAGACTTTGCTGTTTGCGAGGCAGGACTAGGTAATCTCTTAATAGCAGACACGTGTTGGGGCTAGCACGGGGGACGCAGAGAGGGTGTGGGCGTGCAAACATCGACCCTTGTCCTTAAAATGCAGATGGTAGGCTGCGGCGCCAGTGGGCGCACAGCAACCGTCTCAATCCTGCTGACATCAGGGCATGCATTGCAGTGACTGGCTTTGGCAATGTTTAAACACGTTATGGATACATACCTGCGCATGCATGTTGTCTCTGCGGTCCAAAGGCGTTTCTGGAGGCTCTTCTGTTCCTGACGACGAGACAAGGGCATATGTGGCTTTGCAAAATGGTATCAACAGAGTAGGGTGCTCAGCCTGCTTGTGCAGCATCATCCCGCTTATTTGGCATCACAGACAGAAGCACCTAAGGACAGAGCCCTGGACACATTAATAAACAGCACGCCCTGGACCGCCCCACACTGAGCTACACGATGCCGCACGCACAGGTTCCCACTTTACCCTCAGGCCTTCCCGCACACGCGCTTGACCACGCTGATGATGTCCGGCACCTGCGACCCCACACACGCCCCCAGGCTCAGCGCTTGGCAGCACTGGCCAGAACAGGGGCATGCAAAGCTGTGCGACAACCAGCAACCTTCATGCCAGGACCCGCATAAAGAAGGGTGGCGCGCGCACGGCCCCGCACCTGAGGCAGCGCCGCAGCCTCCAGGTTTGCGGCGTAGGGCATCGGGACCTCGGCGCCCGTCACGCGCTCCGGCGGCGCGTCCAGGTCGTCGAATGCCTGGTGCGCAGCGGGCGGCGTGGGGCCGGGCGTGCAGGGGCATGCCCGCGTGTCGGCGACTCCCGCACTACTGCGGTGTGCCTGGAGGCGCAGCGCACTGTTTCGAGCACCCCCACCGGCGCCCCCAACAGCCAGCTGCAATGCCTGCACGCCAGGTGGGGGCGCGCCCCGCCCGCGAGCGAGACAGGCCCGCCCGCCTGCAGCACGCCGTCGCGCCCAAGGCGGGAGGGCCCGCGGCGCGCCTCCTCGTTGACCAGCGCGACCAGCTCGGCGCCGACGCCCGACTGCGGCCAGCCCTCCTCGGCCGTCACCAGCCGGTGCGTCTTGCGCACGCTGTTGACGATGGTGTCGCGGTCCAGCGGCTTCAGCGTGCGCAGGTTGATCACCTGCCACGCACCCGCTCTCGCCCTCGCCCCCTTGCCTGGACCCCAACCTTAAACCTAGTGACACAGGCACGCGGCGGGCCACTAGAGACACTCCCCCCGCTCGTGCGCAGCCTCGCTCGCGTAGCCCGCACCAGCTCGGCAAGGAGCCTCGCAGGTACGCGCCGGCATGCCAGGACAGCCCCATGTCATGCCGGGCATGGGCTGCATGGCAGCCTCTCTGCAGGCGCCCGTGCTGCTCCATGCCGGCAGCGACGTGCAGCAGCAGAGTCTCCTCCCTCTCTTTCTGTTCTAAAATGTATATAGGGTGTACATAGGGTACATATATAGGCACGCGCCTCGACGCTGATGCCCTCCTTCTCCAGCTTCTCGGCGACCTGCAGGTCGTACCCCACCAGCTTGCCGAAGGACACCAGCGTCACATCCGTGCCCTCCCGCATGACCTGCGCGGCGTGGCCGTCAGCGCGCACTGCCCGACCCTGCCCGCCCCCCACCCCGCACCCTCCGCAACCACCGCCGAGCGCCGACACCAGCTGGCACCTCTGGTGACAGCTGCACAATGCCACCACGCGCGCACAGTGCGCACGCTTGCCCGGCAAGACAACAGCCTATAGCCCAATAGTTGTGCTCAGACCTTGCCGCATGTTTCATCAAACACAACGCGCACGCCAACAGCCCCATGGCAGGAGGCAAGACAGCACAGGCTGGGCTTGTGCAAGGTCAGCAGGCAGAGGGCTCCGCGCGCCTTGGCCTTGCCGATGGGCACGACGAAGTCGGGGTCGAGCACTTTCTCGCTGACGGGGAAGGACTCGCCGTACAGGATCTCGTTCTCCAGGAACACGATGGGGTCGGGGTCGCGGATGGCCGCCTTGAGCAGCCCCCGCGCGTCCTCCGCATCATACGGCGCCAGCACCTGCCCCGCGGCGCCCCCAGGCGCGTCACGCCCCTGCAGCACCCAGGCTTTGCGGCCGGGTGCAGCACGCAGCGCAGCTTGTCCCCGAGCAGCAGCGTCGACACTACACCCTGCTGCCCACGGTGCCGCGGTGCACGCGCGCGGCTCGCGCGCGCCCGGGCGACCCGCAACCGCCGGCTCGCACCGCGCTCCAGCCAGGCGTGCAGTCCGGCCGCTCGCGCGCCTCCCCGCTTGCCAAGGGCAAGCACAGGCCCCGCCGCCCGACACTCCCACCTCAAGTCACTGTGCGTGCCGCGGGACGCATGGCGGGCCAGCACGCACCTTCAGCCCGGGCACGTGGCTGTACCACGCTGCGTAGCACTGCGAGTGCTGCGCCGCCACGCCCGCGGCCGCGCCGTTGGGCCCACGGAAGACCACGGGCACCGAGATCGTGCCGGCAGACATGTAGTTTGTTTTGGCGGCCGAGTTGATGATCTGGTCTATCGCTTGCATCGCAAAGTTGAACGTCATGAACTCGCAGATTGGCCGCAGGCCGGCCATCGCCGCGCCCGCGGCTATGCCCGTGAAGCCGGCCTGCGCCGCCGCGGCAGTGAGCGCCGGCGCGACCGGCACGCGCAGCAGTTACAGCCAACAGGCCGAGCTCACCTCTGTGATTGGCGTATCCCGTACGCGCTCTGCGCCGTACTTCTGCAGGAGCCCCCGCGTGATCTGCGCGCGGCAGCACGGTGTAAGCAGCGCTGCCGCAACGCAAAGCGGCGGGGAGACAGGCGTGGGCGGCACCCACCTTGTAGGCGCCCTGGTACTCGCCCACCTGCGCCGCGCGCGCCGGTCAGCCATCTGCAGAACGAGACCGAACGGGGGCCGAGTGCCGGTAGCTATTTGCAGCGCGCACACCTCCTCTCCCAGAATGAACACGTCCGGGTCGCGCGCCATCTCCTCATCCATAGCTGAGTTGAGTGCATCGCGCACGGTCATCTGCGCGTAAAAGCATCGCGCTCAAGTGACCGCAGGGCATGCATGGCCGCTGGCCGGCAGCCCGCGCACGAAATAGGTCGCGCGCGCCTGCTGCGCCGCATAGCCGCGGGCGACCTGCCAGTCGAACGCTCGGTGCCGCGCCTGCGCGGGCCACGCCAGGCCTCAGCTGGGGCCCGTGGCCAGCGCCTCGCAGCCACACTGCACGGGCGCGCCCGCACCGCAGCCTGCCGGACGGCCCCGCGCAGCAGGCTCTGCATCCTGTGAGCCGCGCGTCTGCCAGCCAGCCAGCCACAGAGCGACAGTGCAGGAGGGAGGCTTGGCAGGCGGTGAGCGGTGAGGGGGCGCATTTCCGGCCCCTGTCAGAGGGGGCACATTTGCCGGTGAGCTGGCCATGCATATGCCATGCACGCTCGGGCAGGCTGCCCAGGCGATGGAGGCACCCATGGAGGAGCCCGCGCCGAGCGCGGGGCCGGCCCCGGCCGGCGCGCCGGCCGGCCCCGCCGCCGGGCTGCGCACGGACTGGCGGATGGCGGGCGTCGCGCAGTTCTGCCGCGTGTTTGGATGTTTGAAAGTGCGGCCGTTCCCGGCGGACCAGCTGGAGGCGGCGCTGCTGGCGCCGCAGGATCACTCTGTCTTCCTGCAGGAGCTGGTGTACAAGCTGCTCAGGGCGGACGCGCAGCCCTTCTCGCTGGAGCGCAGCGCCGCGTGGGAGGACCTGCTGCAGAGCCGCCTGGACCGCAGCTGGCGCGCGCTGGGCTTTGCGGCCAACCCGCTGGCGGACAACGGCGACTTCTTCCTGCTCACCCCTGGGCAGCGGGTGGGGCACCACCCATCCGGCCGCTGGTGCCGTGCTTTCGTTTTTGAAGCAT
>JAABUJ010000151.1_pt1 | contig 153639 bp, 249 predicted proteins | sample 5559131 | NCBI WGS metagenome assembly JAABUJ01 (sample SAMN10711875, study PRJNA513366) | rock metagenome | isolation source: Antarctica rocks | place: Antarctica: Victoria Land, Mt New Zealand nord | collected 2016-01-07 | reverse complement strand
CCCCGTCCGGGTTGTGCGCGACCAGGTGCTGGAAGGTGATGCTGGAGTTGTACGTGGTGCCGGTGTCCGCCAGCATGCCCACCCTGAGGCCACAGCCGCGAGTCACACGCAGCTCGTGGGTGTGCTGCCCGAGTGGGGAAGGTCTGTCAGTCCGTCCTTGCGCGCAGGTCCTCAGAACTTGGGCGCGCACACGCAGTTGACAACCGGGGACACACTGCCCCTCGGCAAGACTGCACTGAGCAAATATTTGGTCATGCTAGAGGGCTTTCAAGAGTTGGTGAGATGGTCAAGATGGTCAACAGGGGCGTGCCGAACGGGGTAGTTCTGAGCGTACGGCACCATGCTGTTGTTGAGCTGCAGCGTGAACTCGCCGCTCAGCGCAGTGCCGCCAATGGTGGGGTCGCCGATCCTGCCGCACAGTCAATCCGGCTCAAACTCGATGCTGGGTCTGAGATATCGGCTTGCAGGACACGTGCATGCAGAACCCGTCAAGACGTCGTGGGCCAAGGTCAGGTAGCTTCTTGTAACGCTAAATGCACAATCGCCTCGCTGGCTGCTCACGCTGCCGCGTGCTCCCAGAGCAGGCCAGCCGATCTCATAACATGGCAACAGGCAAATCAAGGCATAGATGCATGCAGTGGCCAGCCACTTTCTGTAAGCGGCACAGTATGCACAACAAGAGGTGACAGGAGTTTGCAGCCAGACATCGTGGCAGGCTAAATGTGAATGCAACTGGGCCTTGTGTTGCACTGGCCACAGGGCCTCCAGACTCTCAACACTTGCAAGGGCCTAGCAACAGGCCCTGGTCGGGCCGCACTGGTAGTAGATCCTGCGCGGAACCAGCACACAAGCAGCATCAGCAGCTGCATGATCTGCCAAGAGCATGCAATAGCCATGCGCTCAATAAAAAGTACGGGACAACGACGTTGGTGTGCAAGTTGGTGTACAACTGCAACACTGTGCACACAAGGAGCGGCAGCTTTTCAGCGTTGCATGTTGGTCAAGACAAGCACAGACAGGGCTGCCAGGGCGCACGTCTTGCCGTACGGGAGGCCAGTGACATGCACATGGTGGAACAGCTGCGAGATGAAGGTCTGGCCGCTGAAGAAGTACGTCTGCAGCCCGCCACATGCAACTGTCACATACTCAAATGCTTGGCAGCATCAACATCGTAGACAGCATAACGCATACTTCAACGCTTCTTGTGTGTAGGCAGGTGGGTGTGCTGTGCGCAACAAGCGCATGTGGCTAACCCCCTCGCATGGCATTCTTCTTCCATGTTCCCATGAGCTTTGACTTTACGCTGCCACGCTCCTCAGGACTCTGCCGGCTGTGTGATCACCATGAGCAGGCCATCATTGTCAGGACTGCCACAAGCGCTCGCACACCTGAATGTAGGAGCGGGCGGTGCCGTTGTTACTCTTCAGGTAGAACCCAGACTTTGTGCCCCAGCTCACCTGCACGGGCATACACAGAGTCGGCCTGTTTGTGAATGCATGATATATTATGCAACATGCTGCCACTGACTTGCAAGTTGTGTGCAGGCAGAGTCTGCGTGTTGACAACAACGTGGCTGCTCGCGTTAGCGACACATTCATGCGCCACCAATGAGCAGCCCATGCCGTGCACGGGCGTCACCACGGAGGCCACGGACGAAGGGTCGGGCGTCTGCGGCGCAAAGCTGTAGTTGGGCGACTGCGGGTAGTCGTCGATGAATCGGTTGGCGCCGGCCACCGACTGGTTGATCTGCGCCGGGTTGGTGACCAGCGTCGGCGTGCCCGTCGACCACGACACGTACACGGACCCGGTCGCCACGCCCTTGAGGTCGACCGCGCCCTCTGCCGCCCGCCCAGGCTGTTTGGAAGTGATGCACCTCGCAGCTTGGAAGAACGTGCGCGGGTGCTGCGGAGGGACAGGTGTGCACCGGTGCAGCCCTGCTGCGCTGATCATGGCTTTTTGCGCTCTAAAGCATGGCAGCCGCACCAGCGTACACAGGCCTGTGCAAATTTGCCTGATGTGCTTGTGGCGGGGTGTCATCTCAGCAGGCAAGCGGCATGCTGCCCTAATCAGAGGGTCTCGGGAAAGAGGACGGCTCAAAGCATCCAAGCACACACGCAATGTCACAGGTGACTTGTTCTAGTGGACGAACATCAGCCAGAAGAGACGTGTGACTGGCAGGTGCCAAAGGTCGGATGATGCATTGCGCTTGGCACTGGTGTAAACTGTAGCTGTTTTGACAGTGAGTGCGGCGGCCGCGCGCCTGCCAGCGTCACGTGCACGCCGTAAGGGACGGTTGTGCCCACGGCCGGCACCGCCACCAGAGGGTCATTGGCAGGGATCTCCTCAGTGGGGCCCTGGTAGCCGTTGAAGAGGACATTGTAGGGCACGCTCTGCCGCGCGCGCACGGGCCCCTCTTCATACACTGGATGCAGCTGTTGGGCCGTATGGGACCACTGGGCTACCCAGCGCTGCAGGTGTGACGCAAGCTTCCACTGCTTCGAGAAAAGGTCTGCAGCACAGCTGTCCCTGTGCGGTACTCCTAGCTACAGGCGCCGTGCAGGACCACAGCACAGCAGGGCCACACCTGCACACACTGTGAGCGTGAGGCTGTGTGCAGAACACAAGCTCTCAGCGACTCGCTTCCTGTCCCAGACAGTGTTGGCTAATAAAGGAGCACGGTACGGCGCTGTGACATGCTTGCAGGAGCGGCGCAAGCAGCAGCACTGCTTTGGTGCAGAGCAGTCTCCCTGGATAGCCAGCGTGCTGTGGGAGGTGCTAGGGCCATACCACTTGCGGCTTCTGCAGGTCCAGCGTGAAGTTCTGAGCGTGCGCCACGCATGCCAGCGCCAGGAGCAGCGCAGCAACCGCGGAGCGCGCCATGCCTCTGCAGCACATGTATAGTAAAGAGACAGCGGACGTAGTACGCCTTCTGTCTGCACAGCTTTTGAACTGAGCATGCCGTCAAGCCTAGCACTACGTCATTCCTGCCGTTCACATCACCACTACGCAGCATGAGAGCAGCCCGCCAACCAAACTGCACGTGCTGTGGGTGCAGCAGAGCGGACATCTCCACATCTTGGTCTATACATTGTTATTCGCACCTCCGGGCAACGAGACCCGTTGCCTGTCACCCTTTCGTCACACTTCCCAGCGGTATTTGAAGCGCTTGCAGCTGATACACCTCTCAGCTCGCTGTGCGCAGAGAGCGTTGGTGCGACCTCTCACAATGAATATGCAGCTGCAGCTGAAAGATGCTGCTCATTGCATCTTCTAGGGTTCGGAATGAAGGGTCCCATAAGCAATGTTGCCCACATGACCAGGCACTCCGTCCACATGGCACATCACACGCACAGCAGGCTGCTCCTCATGTTACGCATGAGCACCGTGTCAGACAAGCGAAAGTAAGCAGCCGGCTGTCGTCACAACGCACCCATTCGTGTTTCTCCAGACCAAAATCTGCATGACCGGGGACCATCATGAATGCAGTCCGGCCCCAGTCATGCCTACGTCAATAATTAACTACCCGGCCCCAGTCATGCCTAGTAGGCGTTGCCTACATCGCATCTTAACTAGCAGATGGGGAACCCTGCAGCAAGCAGCAACTGATGGCATCTAGTCATGGTGGCCGCATCATGAGCTTTCCAGCCACCCACCATTTATCAGCCTGCCACTGTCATAGCTCACATGTGTCCGTACTGGCGCAAAGTCCCTTCAGCACCCCCGCTCACCCGATACGTCGCTACGCAGAGCTGGAAGCGCGCAGTTAGCAGTGCAGCACGTGACGGCGCTGTGGTGTTCACAGGCCCCTGCACGCTGTACGTGTTGCACTGCATATGCTGCACGCGCTCGCTCGCCCCATACAAAGGCACACAAAGACATGACGGCAAGGCGCCCCCACAGACGACGCACCCGCGACCAAAGAGGGGAGAATAGGAAATAAGCAGCAAAGCTACGCTGTGAACCAGGGTTCTATCCACCAATAAACCCCGCGCCCGCCTAGGGCAGAGAGTTGATGGCGTTCGTGGCGGAGTTGATGTGGTTCTGGATGCCCTGCGCGACGGGGTTGTTCAGGATCTCGTTGGCCACCTGGTTCTTGTGGTTGAGCGTGGTGGTGGGCGCGGGCGTGGCGGACGCCGTGGTGCTGGGCGCCGGCGTGGTGGTGGCGCGCGCGGTGGTGGTGGGCGACGGCGTGGGGCTGGCCGGCGGCGTGTACTTGGGCATGAGCTTGTTGGGGCAGGCGGCCGTGTTGCGCGTGAACAGCGCGTTGTCGGACGCCACCGGCTCACCGTCCTGGTTGCGGTACCTGTCACGCGGCGCACACGATTTCTGACAGTGCTACGCTGGCTCAGCGCTGGCTCAGCCATGGTGCGTGAGCTCACAGGCATGCATACTTATGGCCATCCTGTCATGACTTCCAACGAGCCAGCATCTGGCCATTGCAACAAAACACACACATACAGGACAGACAAGCATGCAGACAGTCATATGCCAACTGACAGAGGTTGTTTCTCTGGTGAGCAGGCGCACCAGGTCCACTGCGCCTGGGTGGGGCTCAGGATGTTCAGGATACTGCGCCGCACACACGCAGGCTCAGAAAGTGCTGTCGCTATAGAATCGACATGAAGTGCCACGCTGCTCCAGAGGTCGCCGGCCAGGTTTGCTCGCATGTGGTAACATTCCCAGGTGCATGCGCAGGAGGCTTGCATGCAAGGTCACACATCGCCAAAGAGGTGTACACGAGGCATTTAAACGTAGTCTGCATAACAGACCACATCACGCCTCTTGGTGCCAGTGCTGATCAAGCTTATAAGGCGAGCTTCACTTGGGCGCACCCGTGGCCGAACGAGGGCTCGCGGTACGCCGAGCTGCGCGCGTGCACCAGACGCATTAGCACGGCGTCAGGCGTCTTTGCGCCAGGACACGAGCGCGTGGCAGAGCAGCAGCTCGCAGATCAGCTCAAGCAAATGCACAACTGCTTGCGTACACCACAGCATCTGTTAAGGCCGGGGCAAAGGCGCACTAGCTCGGCTGGGAGCCGTTGACGGGCGCGAACAGGCCGTTTTGCAGCGTCGCGCATGCCTGCAGCGCACAGCAGAATACATCAGCAGAGGTCCACTTTTCAAAAGAAGCAGCAAATCAGGCCGAGGTGGCGTGCTGGGTGCTGCAGCTGCGTACATCCCTACCCGACCTACGGGGGCTCAGTTTGGCGTCACGGCCACACGTGCGCCGCAGCACCGGGCAGCATGCTCCAGTGCAGCACAGATGCAAAAGTCAGCGGGGGCGTCTCAAGCAGCACAGACGGTGCACAGAGGTGAGGGTAGGGTTTGGGGGAGGGGCGCGGACCTGCGGCACCGGGCTCGGCGTCACGTTCTGGCACGGGCAGCCGTTGGAGAAGGTGGAGTTGTTGTTGGGCGTGCAGAAGCACGTGCCATTCTGCGCCGCGTAGGTCTTGTACAGACCCTCAATGTTGCCGCCGTCGCCGATGGTGATCCAGCGCATGCCGCACTGGTCCACGTTGTAGTTGTTCACCGGGTACGTGCGCTCGTACGCGTGCACGTGGCCGTGCATGACGATGTCCACGCCGTTCTGGTACAGGAAGGGCTCGATCTGCTGGCGGCCGCACTCGAACTCCTTGTAGTGCGTGGAGTAGCTGTTGTAGGGCGGCTGGTGCCACGCAACAATGACCCAGGGCGTGCGCCCGCGGTCCACGCGGCCGATGTCGTTCAGGAACCAGGACAGCTGGTTGTAGCCGAAGCTGGACCAGGGGTAGTTGCCGTTGGGCTGCAGGATGGAGCCGCTGTTGCCGGTCGTGGCTGCGGACGCCTGGCCAGTGTTGTTGGTGTTGATGGTCAGGTTGGCGGGCGTGCCGCCGTACTGCGCGCCCGCGCGCGCGCGTAGCGTCAGACTGCGCCCAAGCTAGCGGCGCATGCACCTGCTTGGGTGGCAGAACACCGGTACGGCGCCGCAGCCGCCAGCGCCGCATGCAGCACTGCCGGCCGGCTAACACGCCTTGCTACAATGCATGCCAAGTCTGATGTCGAGAGACCACCCAGTTGCAAGTCATGCAGCAAGACTCGACTGTGTCCGCTGCAGCTCGCATGCGGCACACATGCGGCGCGCGCGAGGCCGCACCGCGTTGAGCATGACGACGTGGATCGGCCCGACGTCCAGCGAGTAGTAGAGCGGGTTGGTGGACAGCGACTGCTCGTACGGGAAGCGGAAGCGGTTACTGATCGCCTGGAACGTGTGCAGCTCCTCGTCGCGCTCGATCTGCGCGCGCGCGGCGCGGCTCTCACGCATGCGCGGCAGCGCGCGCGTGGGCGCCGGGACGCTCGGCGGCTGCTTGCAGCCAGAGGAAGGTACGCTAGCATGCGACAGCGGTCCGGCGTGGCAGCCAGCTGGCGCGCGTGTGCACCCATCGTCATCCCCAGACGCCAACTGCATGAGCCCAGGCAGAGATGTTTCAAGCCGCAGTGGCACTTCAACACACGGATGCTCTATGCTTGTCAACAGCAGCCCCCTATAACGGTGAGTCCATGACCATCTGACAGGCAGGTTGCCGCATGGGCACGCGCCTCGTGGTTGCCCGGCAGGAACATGTACGGGAGCGACGCGCCGCTGCCGACGTTCTGCAGCAGCTGCGTCATGGAGTCCCTGCAATAGGGCGGCATGATCAGGACAGCGGGCGACCGCTCGTGAGCATCCTGTTGGACTCGCATAGCTGATACTATAGTATGCATAGACCCACTCTAACCCAACAAGTTTTGCTGCAGCCATGACATGCTCAGCATGGAGCAGGGCCGTGTGTGAAGGGGCGGCCTTAACAGCAGCGCATCAGTTTTAACGCCCCGCAGCAGCTGCACTGCAGCGCAGCACTTGAGCAGCTACCGGCCCGAAACAGCTACCGTCATGAGCATGGGGCGCGCGCCAGGGCCCCGCACCAGCGCGGCTGGTAGGTCTGCGACTGGCGCACGCCCGTGAGCGCGTACGTGGGCAGCGGGATGACGCCGCCGGGGATGCCGGTCGACGTCCAGTCGTCGGCGTACGACAGGTCGCCCATGAACATGGCAAAGTCCGGCGCGTGCGCGGCCAGGTGCTGGTAGGTCACGGAGGAGTTGTAGGTCGTGCCCAGGTCGGCCAGCATGCCCACCCTGGTGCACGCCAGCCCAGCAGCGCCTTACTAACGCGCGCACAGTTTGGAGCACAATACCTCCTCGCCATGCACAACAGCGACCTACCAAACGGTGAGTTCCGGGGCATGCGGACCGTGCTGCCAACAGAGCGTGAGCACGGCAGGGAGAGGCAGAAGTGCGCAGAGCGGGCCGCGGCGACGTGCGGCGTGCCCGGACCAGGCTGGCGGGCTGGCTGAGCGAGCGGCGGACAGGCAGGTGGTTGGGAGCAGGCGGGGGGCGGTGGGCCAGGCCGCGCCTCACGGGGTAGACGCCGGAGTACGGCGCCAGGCTGGCGTTCAGCGTCAGGTTAAACTCCGCGCTCAGGCCGCCCGTCTGGGACGCGTCGCCCACCCTGCGCGCGCAGGGGGTGACCGGGTCTGGCATGGGGCCATGAGAGTCAAGTTACCGAGGTCAACGCACATAGTGACTGTGCTGCGCTGCAGCATGATCAGGACAGCCATGGCAGCAGCCGCATGCAGTGTCCCTTGCCGAGCATGCTCACTGGCATATGCACTCTGCAGCTGCCGCAGGAAGGCAGGCTGGCATTTGCATCAACGTCTCAAAGCAAGCCAATCAGCAGAGGCAGCATCACAGCCGTGGGGCTGCTTTGGGCGACAGGGCGCGTTAGCATGAAGACACGCAAGCTACAATCTTGCAGGGCGCCAGGTACTGCATGCGCGCCTGTAGTAGATCCTGAGCAACGGCACACCGAGCAGCACGTCAGTCCATGTTGCCGACGAGAGCAACTGCAACATGCAGGCAGCATAAAAGCCTTACCCAGCTGCGCATACGTGCCTCTCCTCAGCGGGAACAAGCAGCACTGATCAAGGCCAGGCCGGCATGAATTCGTGCAGAGAAGCGCATGTGAGACCGCAGCCATGCTTGCGCATGCATGCATGCACATGAGCATAAGCACTGTGTTAAGCATGCGTGTGTGTCTCGAAATGCAGCGCAGCAACAACAGTTACACACGTAGCGCCAAGGCTGCCGAGGTGTAAGCGCTTGCGCCAAACATGCGTCAGGGCCGGCTGTCAAGGCGGTCTGGGCGCGCAGGCGCGGCATGGCGCAAGCGCGGGCGCACTTCTGGCCGAAGGGGATGCCCGTGACGTGCACGTGGTGGAACAGCTGCGAGACGAAGGTGAAGCCGCTGAAGAAGTACGTCTGCGCGCCCGCGCAGCTGTTAGATCCTAAAATTTAGATTCTAAACTTTAGGTCGTAAAGTTTAGGAGCAGGCATGCATGCGGGGGAGCCACTGGCGACCGCAGTTTGTCATGGGACCTACAGCCGGTGGCGCTCAGCAGGGCCGCTCAGGGGCCTGCCGGGATAGACGTCCAGGACAGGCCCGGTGTGTTGCAACGCACACGACACGCTTGTGAGATTTGGTCTGCGAGCCCACTCACGGGTCCGGCGCGGCGCCACGCTGACGAATGGATACAGCGCGCATGCTCATCCAGCAGCTACCGTGCAGGTGACCCATGCCGGGCCCGCAGACGCCGGCTGTGCATGCGCACCTCGATGTACGAGCGCGCGGTGCCGGTGGCGTTGACGGTGTACGCGCCGGTCGCCGTGCCCCACTCCACCTGCGCGCGCGGCCGTGCCCGCGGGTCAGCAGGTGCATGCAGGGGCCGGCGCAGAGGCAAGTCGCACATGCCTTGTGGCCCTTCCATGGGTCACCAGGTGCATGCGTGAGTCAGCACAGAGGCGTGCGCATGCCTCGTGACTCTTCCATGTGCGTCATACAGCCCTTCCTCGGCCCTGCCTTAGGTTCCAGGGCGAGCAGATGCTGGCTTTAGGCCACCCTACATGCTGCCCGCGGCCATGTCAGATAAAGCGGGCCAGGTGCGCACCAGGGACGCGACGGACGCAGAGTCGTTGTTGCGAGGGATAAAGTTGTACGTGGGCGGCTGCGGGTAGTCGTCGACGTAGATGTCCGCGCCCGTCGCCGACTCGTTGGTCTGCGCAGGGTTGGTCAGCAGCGTCGGCACGCCCGTCGACCAGGACACCCAGACCGAGCCCGTGCTGCCGCTGGCCTCGGCGAGCGTGATGTGCACGCTCCACGGCGTGACCGGGCCCAGGTTGGCCGGCACTGCGACGAGCGGGTCGGTGAACGGGATGACCTCAGCCGGGCCCTGGAAGCCGTTGAACATCACGTCGTAGTTCACGGTCTGCGCGCGTGGAGCGGCTCAGGGCGCGCGCTGAGCTGTGGAAGCAAGCTGGAGAGCAGGCGCTCTCTAGGTTCAAGTATGTCTGTTTCGCTGAAATTAACCGTGTGTCGGCATCCTGCACTTAAAAACGAAACACAGCGTCTTGCAGCTGCGGCAGCTGGTGGCCGGCCAGCAGGCGCCACAGACCTCACAGTATCTCTGTGCCAGCGCCACGGGCTGCCCCAGCAGCAAAAATTTGCAAGGGGTTGCTGTCGGCAACAAGCGGCCTGTGCGCCGCACCGTCTGCGGCTGCAGCGTGTCCGCGATATAGGTCGGCGTGGTGGTCTGCGTCTGAGCGTGCGCAACGCACGCCAGCGCGAGCACCAGCGCGGCGACCGCGGCGCGCGCCATGGTTGCAGCGCCTAGCTGCGACCCTGCGCGTGCACGTCAACGGGCTCAGGCAGGCCTCTGCAATCAGTAGAACGCGAGGCCTGTCTGTTTGAACATATACCAGGCTCCCAGCTTGGAGCGTGCCCGGCTGCGCCTAAGCCCGGTAGCAAGGCTGCTAGCTGCTTTCCGACAGGGCCACCAGGCCACGGAGCGGCCTTCCTCAGGCCCGCATCTTTGAACTATATAGGCCTGCGCACCCGGACGGCTGCACGCACTCTGTCCTCGACACGCACTTCCTCCCTGTCGAGCTCTCGGCTAGCAGTCTAGAACGAGGCTGGTTCTTCACGCTGTTGTGGAACGGTGGAAGTGAAGCAATACGCACGCACAGCGTGCAAGCGGCTCCGTTGTCATGCATGCGCATATGCACGAATAAAACCATTTATGCCTTCAACTTTGCCCTCTGCAGAGACGTTCTGTGAGCTCTAGCTCCCGTGGAACGCCTGCTGCCCTAGCTGAACCTACGCGTTTGTAGTACATTGCATGTGTTGCGCCTGTCAAAGCACGACACCTCCATCCTTGCGCGTCTCTCGGCATGACCAGTTGCCATGAAGCCGTCAGTCACTTTGCTCATACAGAGTCAGGCCTAGCAAGTGAACAAGTTTGGAAAAAACCTGGCTTCAGACCATTGGCCGACCAGTGGCCGACCAGAGGCCTGTGAATAAATGAAACTGGGCCTCTTTGTACCCATGCAGCGCGGGATTCGCGAATGCAGCCTCTCTGACATGTCTGTTACACATGCATACTGCGTCAGCCGTCCCGTCAAGTGCCCTCGTCTGAAGAGTGTGATAAGCCAGTAACTCGAGCAGACGCGACATTCTCCACCTCTTGCTCCCTAGCACTCTACTCTTGTCACACATACTATGTGTAAGACGTGGCATTGCTGTTGAGAGGCCACTCACATGAGCTTGCTTGCCCGGCCCCAGTGCTTGCTGTGACGCGGCCTGCGTCCAGACTCTGCAGCATGCGCACCGAGCTCACACCACCCCCAGCCTGTGCCTCCTACCAGACGCACCACCCAGCGTGACGGGCACTGGAGCACGCGCACGCAGTACTTGGCACTGGCCACTAAGCGCCCTGCGTCAGCGGCCGCCCACACCAGCCACGCAGCGCGCCACATGCATGCCGGCAGCGCAGCCCGACAGCGGGAGCACGCACTGCACGCTTGCCCAGCTTCACGCCATTCTGTACCGCCACACGTAGCCGTCCACCACCGCGTGCGCGCCGCCGCCGCTCCGCACCGCACGCCCGCGCGACATCGCCGCCACGCGCGGGAGCAGCGCTGTGCAGCAGCGCGATGCCGCCACGACCCAGCAGAGCGGCTGCGGCGCAGCCCAGTGTGCCGGGGCCGACCGCGGCGAGCAGCACGGCGCGCCACACGGGCAGGCCCGCTCCACGGCTCGGGCGCCGCCCCGCCGCCGCTGGCCCCTGCGCGCACGCGGCCGCGCCGGGAGGCGCGCCGCACAGCGCCGCTCGGCCCACGCGCCACGCGCCGCGGCGCCATGGCAAGCGCGGCCCCGACCCTACCCCGGCCTCAGGCGCGCGCGGTGATGCCGAAGAGCATCGCGCGCACGGACGACAGGTTCTGCGCGTACGCGATGCGCAGCCGATCGTCCAGCGTGTTGGAGCAGACGATCTTGCCGCTGGCCGACGTGGCCACCACGCCGCCCGAGCTGCGCGCGCGCGCGCGGCCCCGCTCAGCTCTTCCCGCCGCCGGCCGCGCCGCCGCCGGCGCCGCCGACCGCGGCGAGCGGCGCGCGGGCCTGGCAGCGCTGCCACAAGATCGCAATGTTTCGGGCATGCCGGCCTCTGCGTGCAGCGGCGCGTGTCGGCCGGGCCTCTGCTCGGGGGGGGCGCAGCGTGCGAGCCGGCCACGCATGCAGGGACAGCACAGCTCCGGTCTCGGCGGGGGCCGGGGCGGGCGCGCGCGCCTGCCCATGGCCTCCTCGTCACCAGAGCCCTTGGGCGCGGGCGGCAGGAACTCCTTGGTGTCCACCGTCACGGTGGGCGCCTCCTTGCCGAACACCTGCGCGCGCCGCCGGCGCGCCGCGTGAGCAGGACGGGGGGCGTGCGCGCGCCGCGGCCGGCGGCCTGGCGGCCGTGGCATCCGTGTCAGGTCGCGGCTTGCATGGCGCGACACGATGGCGTCCGCGCTCTGCCACCCGCCCGTGCTCGCCGCTGGCGGGTGCGTCAGGAGGCCTGCGCGGCAGGGTGTGCACGGGCGCGGCCCGTCGCCGGCGCCGCCGCGGTCCCGGCAGCACAGGCGAGAGGGCCGCGGCTGTCCTGGCTGCTCAGGCGCCGGCTCACATGCGGTGACGGCAGGCCGGCCTCACCCCCAGCCGGCAGCGGCAAACCATGCAGGCGCGTGGCTGTCCGCCGGCAAGCGGGGCTGCGGCAGCCCCGGGGCCAGGGTAGGCATTGGCAGAGCCAGCGCCGGCGAGCGGGGGCGCGGCAGCCCCAGGGCTGTGATAGGGACAGGGGGCGGCAGCCCCCGGGGCCGCGCCTGCTGGAACTTGGACCGCGCGGGCTCGACGACCTCCTTGAGCAGCGACAGGTCGGCCTCGCGCACCTTGAGCACCGCCGCCTCCTCGCGCAGCTTGCTTAGCGCCTGCGCGCGCCGGCGCCGTCCGCCTGAGCGCCGCCCGCCCCGCTCGCAGCCACTGGGCCGCCCCGCACCTGCGCCAGCTTCGCAGGGCGCCTCCTGCAGGGCGCCTCCTGCCCCCCCGCCTGCGCTGCAGGCCCTGCACAGCGCGCCGCGGCGCCTCCCTCGAACCGGGGGCGCTCGTGGAACACAGACGCAAACCCTCCGAACGCAAACCCTCCGTGGCGCTGGTATGCTACGGGGAGTGTGGAGGGAAGCCCCCACGCTGCCAGCTGCCAGCATACGCACTGGCGGCGCGCGCACGGCGCGGCGGCCAGCACCAGGCCGCCCTAGGCCACCCCAGCATAGATGCACGCCTGCGTGGCAAGGCCGGTGGGCAGGACGCACTCTGCCGCATACCAGCATGCAGTCTACCGCAGTCTGCCGCAGTCTATCGCAGTCTACCGCAGTCTACCGCAGTCTACGCATACAGTCTGCAGCACACACGGGCGCGTGCCTGCACGGTGAGGTCGTTCCCCTGCGACAACGCGACCCCGCGCCTGCACGGTGAGGTCGTTCTTTGTGACAGTGCAAACGCGCGCCTGCACGGTGAGGTCGGTGAGCAGGGAGCGGTAGGCCTTCTTGTCGCCGATGACGGAGCCCAGCTTGTTGTGCGCCTCCTTCACGATGCCCTGCACGGCGTCCTCGCGCGCCTGCAGCACCTTGATCCGCGAGTCGTTGAGCTGCTTGGAGTACTCGCTGCGTGCGCGCGGGGGATAGGGTTAGGGTGGGCTGATCCGCGAGTCGCTGAGCTGCTTGGGGTGCTCGCTGCGCGCGCCGTGGGGTCAGCGTAGGGCAGCCTAGTCCGCAACTCACTGAGCTGCTTGGAGTAATTGCTGCGCGCGCCGGGGGTCAGGGTGAGGGCTGCCGCCAGGCTTGAGGCCCATGCAGCAGGGGGGTGCCTGGCGCTGCAGCAGCAGCACTAACAATACCCCGGCTGCTCAGCTCCTGTGGCGCTGCAAGGCATCAACTGTGACTCCTGTGCAGGGCGGCGCCCAAGAGCTAGGGCAGGCCGCGCGCTGCAAGAGCGGGCGCGCTGCCAGTCTCGGCGCCAACACCGACACCAGTCAAGGCGCGGGCCCTGAGCGGCAGCGCTTCGGCCGCACGCGGCGCGTCGACAAAGGCAAGGACATCCCATAAGCAGCCCCGCCGGCGGCTGCCCCCTGCGCGTCGCGCGGGGCGCGCACATCTTCTTCTTCACCTCCACCTGCGCCTCCCGCCGCTCGTACTCCTTCCGTATCTTGGACTTCTCGCTCTCCAGCAGCTGCAGCTTCTCGATGTTGAACTCCTGCACAGAGGGCCGGCGGTGAGCGGGCCGGGACGCCCGCCGACCTATCCACCAGCTTGCGCATCCTGCCCTCCAGCGCAGGACGCGCAGGTCCGGGCAGCCGACAGTGTGTCCCTAAACACCAATGCTGGCAGCATGGCAGACGCCTGGCTCCCAGCAAGCGGACTCAAGGCGGAACGGTCGACCTAGGTGCGCTCTGCCCGCGCGTGGACGGAGGCCGTCGCAGCCCACGGGTCTGCCCTTTCCGTCTGGTGCTCACGGTATCTGCCCGCACAGGGCGTGGCGCATGGCGTGCACACACTCTGTCGCAAAGTCGGGCGCACCTCTTCCGCAGACACGGCGATCTCATTGGCCTTCTCCTCGGCCTCCTGCTTTATGAAGCGGACCATCTGGTCTATCTGCCGCTCCACCTCCACCTCGTTCATGGCGGGTCCCCGCTGCCCTAGCCCGGCAGCGCCGCTTGCGTGACCGTTTGTGCAAAGTTGTCCAGAAGCTCAAGCGCCGGAGCTGGTGGCGCTACACGGTGTAGAAGTGCTGGTCTGGAGCGCTGGGCGACCTGGAACAGACCAGCAGTGGAAGGCAACCCTAAACTTCTTCAATTAGCAGACACAGCGCATGTCAATACAGCTGCGCTCATCAACACAGCGCATGTGACGCTCACATCACCGGGGAGCATTCCAGGCATCGTCAAAGCCCCGAGTGCTGGCCCATGCCTCTTCCCCGGCTCAGCGCATGGGCCAATGCAGGCCACCTGAGAGTCACGCGGTGCTGCGCTGAACTCGCTGTGGCGTGCCAAGCTGTGCGTTTGCAGGACAATGTGTGCAAGGACGGCCGGGCGATAAGCAGTCAGCGTTAGCACGCACGTCCGATGGCAAAAGTTGATGCTCGTGCTGGCACTGAGCCGCCCTGCGCCAGCGTGCGTGTGCACTACACGGACCTGACCTTGTGCGGACCCGCGCTGACGTGCCTGCCAGCTCTGTTGTCGAGATGCGAGGTCTGTTCGAGGCATCAAGTTTTGCACCAGTCTCCAGGTGCTCGCACCTTGCCGCAGGGAAAGCCGGAACGAGCTCGAGAGGGCGGTCAGGGCCTGGCTGGACTGGCACGTGGCCAAGTGCACTTACACGGTGCGTTCTCAGGCCGGTGGCGCCGACCCGGCAAGGGACGCGCCTGACAGCCAGGCGCCTGACGCGTGTGCGCCGTGGGCAGGCCAGCGGGCGGCTGGCCGACATGCGCTTCAGTGGCACGTTTGAGCACCTGCCCGAGCTGGCCACGTCCTCGCTCGTCTGGGCGCGCGCTGCTCGCTGTCTTCTCTTGTGCTTGTCTGCTCGGGCGTGCTCAAGCGTGCTCCTGCCCCTTGTCTGGGGCACGGGCCGGAGCTCCCACACACTGCTTCTGTTGCAAGCTGTCTCGAAGCAGTGGCCACTAGCGTGCCGGCGACGCCGCTACTCTCCCGTGTCATGGTGCACTGTGACGGAGCCAGCAGGACAGCCTGCAGCGGCTGCGCCCCCCGAGCGCGGCGACTGCGCAGGTAGACAAGCCTCAGGGCCCCGGACCCGGCACAGACGAGGCGCCGGCCTCGTTTAACGCGCGCTATGAGCAGGTGCGTGCCGTGCAGCCGCCACGCAGCTCAGGCTCACTTGCACACCTGTGCGCGTGTCCCCCCTCCTTGCTTGGCCGTCTTGGACACGCTCCTGCGGTCGCTGCTCTCCCGCAACCCTTAATCCTGCAACAGTCGTCCGCCTTGCCTCGCAGCAAGTACCACTGCCCTGCATGCCGCTGCTCCCTGCGAGACCTGCTGCTGGCCCATGAAGCGCTGCGGGCGCCACGTCAGCATTACGCCTCCAGGCTGGAGCACACAGGGGGCGGTCACTGGTGCGCTGACTGCATGTGCTGCTGCTCAAGGCAGGCGCCCTGTGTCCTGGTAGATTGTCCTCCCATGCGCGGTCATGTAGACTTTCCAGTGCGGGGAGCGCCGGGCGTACAAGCGGCGCGCCTGGTGGCGTCATGGCTTCACAGACCTCCGGGAGCCGCAGAAGAGGACATGCGCGGGCCTGCCGTGCTGGGGGGCCATTTGTTGGCGGCCACTGTTTGTCACAAGGAGCGCCGCAGGCTGAGCATGGGCGGGTTTTGACCAGGCGGGCGGCGTGCCGCGGTACACGCGGAGCGTGGCGGCGCCGCTGTCGGCGGCGGCAGCGGATGACGCGGCGGCCGGCCCGTCCGCGCGCGAGGCGGCCTCCTGCTTCAACTGCGGCTCCTACGGGCACGCGCTCAAGGCGCGCGACGCCCCCCGTCCGCGCCCGCGCGTCGCGGCCCGCCTGCCGCCGGGCAGGCGCAGGCCCGACCCTGGCAGGCTAAAGCGCAGCCTGACATGGGCTCTGCAATTGCGCTGTCGTCAAACGCTGTCACGCTGCCTGTGTGCGAGTGGCGCACATGCGCCTGCGCGTCAGTGCTGTCTGCCGGTGCGCCCGGCGCTGCGGGTCCGTGGTGGCAGCCTACATGCAGCCTCGCCGCCCTGCCAGCCCTCTTCTGCCCAACACGCGCGTCATACCGCTTGCGGGTGCGCGCCGTCTGACCCACAACGCCCCGCCGGCGCCGCCCGCCCCACAGGACTGCCCGCAGCCGCGCGATGCGGAGGCGGTCCGGGCGGCCCAGCAAGCGTTCTGGGAAGCGCGGCGCGCCCGCGGGGGCGGCGGCGCGGCCGGCACCGGCACGCCGAAGCGGTGCGGGGGCTCCAGCGCTGCTTGCGAGACCTCCTTGGGGGACCCTGCCGCCAGCTCCCTGCACGTTCGGGGGCCTGGCCACACAAGGTGGGTGCCCTTACCTGTCTCGCCCTTCACTTCGCGGGGGCCTGGTTGCACAAGGTGGGTGCGCGTCGGCTCTGACTCATGAACGCGTGGGCATGCTTGGCAAGAACCCTGGCCTGCGTGCCGGTCGTGCTGCGCTCTCGGTGCGCTCGCCCACGCGAGCGCCGGCTCCGGCAGTCCTGCGGGGCGCCGCGCAGTCAGCGGCTGCTGCGCGAGCGTGCGGCGCGCGCTCGCAGCGGCCGACGCGCATCCGCGCGCCACTCCATGTCCTGTGGGCGCCTGGCCTGAATCCGGCCATACGAGCCGCGGGCGTGCATTGAACAGAAGGCCCACCGTGCGAGCAGCGCTGGCAGCGCTGGACGGGCGCTGCTAACGCCAGCCAGTGGCATGCCCGGCTGTGCGCGCGCACACGATTTAGAGCAGGGTATGGTTCCATATTGTACCCTACCCTAACCGCTCATCCGCGCGGCCCGGCAGGTATTTCCTGCGGCCGGCCGAGGCCAGCAGCGGCGAGTTCGCGGGCCTGGAGCCCGGGCGGCTGTCCGGCGACCTGCGCGCCGCGCTCGGCATTGGGCGCAATGACCCACCGCCGTGGCTGCAGCGCATGCGCGAGCTGGGCTATCCGCCCGGCTGGCGGTGCGCGCGCTGCGCGCAGGCCCCCGTCGCTCCCCGTGCGGTCTCACTGCCTGGGCGCCCGCTCCGCGCCGGCCTGGGCCTGCAGCACGGCGGCCTAGGTGAACGGGTTGCGGCGGCAAGCAGCACAGCAGCTGTCACGGGGCACAGAGGGGATGCAACGGCAGGGTGATGGTAAACGGCGCGTTCGCAGTGCATCTGTAGCACGGGCTCAAAACCCAAACAGACCCCAACCCTGTCCTCCTTTCATGCAGGAGGAAGCGAGCGGAGCTGGCCGCTGACGTGCCAGACCTTGCATTTGTGGAGGACGACCCAGGGTCATCCGACAGGGGCCCGGCCGGGCCGGCGGGCGCGCACGCCAGCGGCGCGCCGGGCGGCGCCGGCGCATCGCCCGCGGCCTGGGCGGCAAGCGCGGAGGGCGCGCCTCAGGGCGCGCTGCCGGGCGGCGGCCCCGCGCCCGGCGGCGCCGCCGCCCTGAACCCGCCCCACCCAGCGCCCGGCAGCGGCGCCGAGGAGCCGCCCCCGGACGCGCCCCCCACGCCCTCCGACGACATGGACCTGGAGGAGCGCGGCTCGCCCGGCGGCACGGGCTCCGGCGAGGATGCCGCGCTGCCCGACATGGACCTGGGCAGCCCCGAGCGCCCCGCGGACGGCCCAGGCACAGACACTTGCCCGCTCCCCAGGCCGCCGGCAGACCCGAGGCCGTCACAGGGCGGGCGTGCGGCGTGCAACAGAGCCACCAGCAAGCAGAGCAGTGCGAGTGTCGTCCCTGTCTTCCTGGGGTCGCGACAAGACTTGTAGCCCTTGACCAGTATCAAGAGCGGGCGCGTCATTGCATTCATCGGTCCTAGCGGCGGCCAAGGCGCGCCTGCGGGCGCTGCGCGCAGCTCCCGCATGCACGAGCCTCGCGCCGCGGCGGCGGGTGGTGGACTACGGCGCGCGCCGCGCGCGCGGACCGGGCGTCGACGAGGGGCCCGCGGAGGCGGGGCCGCCGCCGCCGCCGCCGCCCGGGGACCGTGAGGCCCAGCCCAACGGGCGCGGCGCGCACCGCACCGCCGCGGCGGCGCCGCAGGTGCACACGCGGCTGGGAGCTGGCCTGATGACCGCCTGCGCTGGGCGGAGCGGCGCTGTGCTTATGCTACCCCAAGCAAGTACCTCAGTCGCGCGTGGGCGGCCTGTCGCCCGAGCGGCCTGCCCAGCCGAGCGCTGCCGGCGCTGCAGCGCTGCAGCTGCCGGCGCCAAGTCCCCCTGCGCGCTCGCACGCCTGCAGCTGTCCCGAATGCGGGGACATCCGTAACCCGTGCCCGATCGAAGCCATCAGCCTGCTGTCAGCACTGCCCCGTGCTCGCCGTGTCTTGCCTCGCAGCCCACCGCACCAAGCTGACGCGCGCGCGCGCCGGGCGCGCCCGGCAGGACGGGGACGAGCTGGTAAGCTTCCCGGGCCTGAACGCGCCCGCGCCGGCGGGCGCCAGCCCCACGCTGTGGGCCGACGCTGCGCTGCTGCAGGGCCCTGGCTGGGGCCGCGAGGCCAAGCGCGCGCGGCCCGCGCCTGCTGCGCCGCCGGACGAGCGCGGGGCGCGCGTCGGGTGGCCGGTGCAGCCGGGCCCGCCAGCGTACCAGCCGGGCTGGAGCACCGCTGCAGCACCTGTGCATGGCTATGGCCAGCCGCCGCAGCCGGCCAGCTTGCCGCAGCCGTCCGGGACACTTCTGGCAGCGGACGCGCAGGCGCTTGGCATGGCGCCCCCACCCGCCGGGGGCCTGGCGAGCGGGCCGCCCCCAGGCTTTGGGCACCCCATGCAGCACCCCATGCAGCACCCCATGCAGCACCCCATGCAGCACCCGGGGCCGCATGCGGCAGAGGCCTGGTGGGCCCCGCCCCCCGGGCCTGAACACACTGCGCACTGTGTGCATGCCCCACCTGCGCATGCAGCGTGCCCGGGCGCACCGGGCGCACCGGCCGGCAGCTACCCTAGTGCACACCCTGCGGCAGGGTGCGCCGCGCCGGACGCGTGGCCACCGCAGCCGGGGCTGCCACAGGCGGGCCCCGGTCAGCCGTGGCAGCCGGGGCAAGGGCAGGCACCAGGGCATGGGCCGATCCCCGGCCAGCACAGCCTGTGGTACCAGGGCCCGGGCGTCCCGCCGCCCTGGTAGCCTGGCCGCGGCGCGGCAGACCCCGGGCCGCCCAGGTGCCCCAGCAGACGGTGCATTGAGGCAGGGAGGGCTGCTGGCGCTTCCAATCAGGCACGCTGCACAAGCTTAGCGCGAAGTGGTGTGTTCTGAGCGGCGCGCATGCATGCATTGCACTGCACAACGGGCAGTGTCCCAAGGGAGAATTTGACTCACCAGCCAACAAAACCCACTTTAGCCCAGTCATCAATGCAGCGTTCCATTGATGTTTTATGTAAGCGCAAGCGGAGGAGGGGCTCACTCACTTCCACACACTGTCATGCCAAGGAGGACGTGCGCGCTGCGCAGTGAGGCCAGGCAGGGCGCTGAGTTGAGGGTATGATGGCAGTGGCGCCAGAGTTCGCGCGCGGCGGCGCGGACACGCCGGCGCCCGACCTGCTCACCTTCTACGACCTCAACGGCGAGCTGCCCACTTTTGCCGACCTGACGCCGCTCAACGCGCAGCTGCTCAACCCGGCAATCGCGAGCGCGCTCGCCATCCCGCTCGAGGGTGGTGGCAATGCGGCGGCGGAGTCGCCGCACGCCGCGCCCGCGGCGCAGCAGCGCGCTGCGCAGGCGGCAGCCGTGCAGGCGGCAGCGATGCAGGGGTTCCAGTACCCGGCGGAGTACGGGCAGGTGCCGCAGTTCGGGCACGCCGTGGGCATGCAGCAGCAGGCGCAAGCGCAGCAGTACGCGGCGCAGCTGAGCCAGATGCAGGGCGGCTACGGGCAGGGCATGGGCCAGCTGGGGCCGGGCGCGCAGCTCGGCCAGCAGGGGCATGCTGCCTACCAGCAGATGCAGCAGATGGGGGTGACGCCCCAGGGCCAGCCGCTGTACGGCTGGCCGGGCCCGCACGACGCCGGGGCCGGCATGGCGATACCTCCGTTGCACAGTGCGTTCCCTGGCCGGTCCCGGACGGCAACAGCGAGGCTCCGCTCTTTCGACGTTGCCCAACTGACTCGCCGTGCCTGTGAGCCGCGCGCAGCTGGCTTTGGGCACTACGGCGCGGGCTGGCAGGAGCAGGGCGCGGTCAAGCGCCAGGCGCAGGAGCAGCAGCAGGGGCATGCGCCGCCTCCCGCCGCCGCGGGTGCCCCACGCGCAGTGCCCGGAGACCCGCCCCGTTCCGCCGCCACTGCGTGTGCGGTCCTGTCCCGGTCTGCAGGAGGACGGGGTGCGAGCCGTCCGAGCGCCGCGCGCAGGCCCCGACGACGCGGACCTGGAGCAGGCGCGCGCGCTGAAGCGCCCGCGCCTGGTCTGGACGGCCAAGCTGCACAAGCGCTTTGTGGAGGCGGTGGAGCAGCTCGGGCTGAAGAACGCCGTACCAAAGACAATCATGCAGGCCCGCGCCCGCCGCCGCTCGCCGCGCGCGGGCGCGCGCGGCCGGTCTGAGCAGTGCTCGCTCGAGGAGGTCAGCGAGCAGCTGGCGGAGCGCTCTGACTGTGCGCTGCGCGCTCACTGCGGCGGCGAGCGGCGAGCGGGGCGTGCGCGGCGGGGCGCTGAGTTGGCTGCGGCCCCGCCGGGCGGGCGGGGGCCGGCCGGCGATGTCACTATGTCACGATGTCACGGAAGTCGTTGACTGTCCCCAGACCAGTCCGCCAGCAGGTTGCGCTTGACGCAGCGACGTCAACACTGCGCTTGTGACACGAGACACAGCCTGCGCAGCTGAGTGAATGTGGAGGGGCTCACGCGCAAAAACAAGGCAAGCGGGGCGCGTGCGACGGGGCCCTGAGGGCGCCCTGAGCGGGCTGCGGCGCGGCGCAGCTGATGAACGTGGAGGGGCTGACGCGCGAGAACGTGGCGAGCCACCTGCAGAAGTACCGCCTGCAGCTGAAGAAGGACCACCGCCTGGACGACGACGGCAACCTGGCCGAGCACCCGGCGCGCCCCCGCAGCGCCGCGGCGCCCCCGCAGCGGCGTGGCGGGGGGCGCCGCGCTCTGATTGTTGGGGCTGGCCGCCTGGCCGGGGCCGAGCGCCTTGCATGCTGGCCAGCGCGCCGTGCGCGTGTCGCCTGGCTCCAGCCTGCAGCAGCAGCCGCGCCGCAGGCTCGCAGAGGCGGGGGCGCGGCGGCCCTGACGCCCCGCGCGCGCCCCAGGCCTTGGAGAGCATGGGCGCGCGGCACCGCCTGGCGGCCGCCGCGGCGCCGGGCGCGGCCGAGGACGACGAGGACGCACCCGGCAGCGGCCGCGCGCATGGCGCCTGAGCCTGCCATGGAGCGACGGCGACGGCGCGGCGGCGGCAGCGGCGGCGCGTGCGGCGGCGCGGAGGCGGCCGGCCCGTGGCCGCAGCAGTTGCGCGGCGCCTGTGCGGACGCTGCGCGGTCGTGGCGGCCCTGTAGCCAGTGTCGGCTTTGATAGTGGCAGCCCCCTGCCTGGCGGTCTGCCACGTTGGACTGGCCAGCGCTCTGGTGAGGGGCAGCTCGCGGGCAGGTCGCGCCGCGGCTCCTTTCCGCACGAGGCCACAGGGGGGCACCGTCGGGCATGCTGCTTGGTTTGACAGGAATTGGGCAAGACAGAACTGGGAAAAGCGAGGCTGGGCCCGCAGGCGGCGGCGCAGCGGCGTACTGCAAGGCTGGCTGGCTGCGGGCACGGTGTGGGGGACGGATAGTTGTGTAAATGTGTGCGGCAGCTGCGGCCGGTCAGGCGCGCGCGCCGCGGCGTGACGGCGGCGGCGCGGGTGCGCCTGGGAGGGGCCGGGAACGGGGCCGCTGGGGGCCCGCGTGCAGCGCCTGCGTGCGCTGCAGACCGCCGGCGTGCCGTATCGACCAGCCGCGAGCGCCTCTTGCTGCTCTGTACAGTGCTCGCCCTGCGCTTGGGCGCTCGTGGCCAAGACTACGTGTTGCCTCCTGTGGCTGGGCGGACGGTTTTTGTGTGCTTTGGGTGCTGCAGGTTGTTAATTTCCTTGCTGATGGTGTAGCCGTTTCGTTGGGGGTATTTAACCTGTGTTTATATTGCATGTCTGTTGCTGCACTGACGCTGGGGCCTACAGCGTTGCGCTTTTGCGGACTGTAGTTGACAGGCATGCAGTGAGAAGCAGCGAGGTGGCTGGCAGTACTACTGCGAATTGAAAGGGGCGCAATCATGCCGCATCTGTGCGGCACATGGCAAGCTCTGTGTCTGTATACTGATGCTTGCGGCATTCCTTCAGCAAGCTGTGCTTCTTTCTGTCTCTCTGTGAGCCACGACGAGGTCTGAAGCTGCCGGCAGCTGTGAGCAGCCAGGAGCAGAGGTGCTACATACAAATGTGTGCCACTGTTTGACATGCACACCACGAAGCCAGACCTAGACAAACACAGCGCAGCTCATGAGCCTGCCACCGAGACTTCACTGGCAGATGCTGTCCCTAAGTGGCAAAGAGCGCCTTGACACACACCCAGCTTGGGTGCGCCACAGCATGATTGTCATGACCCCGCGTCCTGTGCTTGGCTGCAAGACCAAAAAATGCTTGCAGCCTTGCGGAGCCTCCCTGGCTGTTGTGCACAGTGCCCTGCATACCTCGTCGACCATGCAACATGCACTGCCCCAGTCCCGGACGGCAGCCGCATGCCGCGCATCTCTGTCCCTGGCCGCTCTTCATCCAAGGGCGCACACTGCTTGTCCGCACAGCAGCAGCATGCCTGCATGCGAGTCGGGCGGCCTGCCTGCCGCCCCTGCCGCTGCGCACTGCCGCACAGCCGCGGACAGCACGGCACAGCTGTGCAGGGAACGCAGCAGGCCACGCACAGCTCGTTCCGGCTGGCCAGCCCAGGAGGCACTGTGCGTGTCTAAACTACAGGGTCGGGTGCATGGTGCAGCTTCGGTCGCAGGGAAGCAGGATGCGCCCTGCTGCCCCAGCGGCAGCCGCAGCGGCCGCCACGCCTGGCTCCAGCAGCACAGCCTTGGCGATCTCCATGTGCCGCGTGGCATCTGCGCCGGCATGCAGCCGGCCGGACGCAGCCAGGCAGGCGCTGCGGCAGCCTCGCGCGCCCGGCCGCCTGCCCCCGCACCCCTCGCGCTGCGCCTCGCCGTGTCGCGCAGGCGCGGGAGCGCGCGCCGCCGCAGCCCGCCGCTAGCGCAGCAGCAGCCGCGCAAACGGCTCCGAGGGCCGGCCCGTCGTCCCGTACTGCCGCGCGGACACCACCACCGGCACGCGGTCGAACATGGAGAGCCGGAGCGGCAGCGCCGCAGGCGCCACGCCGGCCACGGCGGTCAGGTCCAGGGTGTGCGCATTCTCCATGCCCTCGAGCGCCGCAGGTCGCGCCACGGGCTCGCCCGCCGGCGCGCGACCGGGGGCGGGGTGTCCAGGCGCGCCGGCGCCCCCGGCGCGGCGGCCCGCCTCCAGCGTCAGCACCCTGTGCGCGCAGCACCGCATCTCCAGCACGGCCCGCGGCGCTGCACTGCCATGCGCATGCGCTGCTCCATACATCATGACTCATCCACCGCCTTCACATCCACCGCCTTCACATAAGCACACACACTTCCCTCCCCACTCCCCCAACAGTGTGGAACTCTCGAACTGTGTGACCAATCGATCAGCGGCCACCACGTGCCGCGCGCAGGCCCGCACCGAGTGACGCTGGTCCAGTTCGCTTCCATTGCTTATGGTTAAGGTTTGGGGAGGGTCAGCCCGCACCGGGTGACGCTGTTCCAGCTGGCCTCCACCGGCCCGGGCACCAGGTCGGCGGTGTGCAAGCGCAGCTCGGTGCCCAGCTCGGCCACATATACGTCCAGGAAGCGGTCGCCGTTGAGGCCCATCACGACGGCGCTGGCCAGAATCGGCCGCGCACGCAGCAGCACGCACATGTACAGCCGCAGGCTCGCGTCCTGCACGCCGGCAGACGGGGCGCTCAGCGGCGCGCCGCCGCGCGGCTGACCCGGGCAGCCCTGAACGGCTGCAGCGTACACACGCGGCGCAAGGGCGGGCGCGCCAGCGCGAGCACGGCGTGGAGAGGCCTGGGCCAGGGCCGCGCGCCTGCACGTTCTTGGCGGCCAGCTTGCGCTCGTTGCAGTGCGCGGCGACGGCCGCGCACTCGTCGCAGGCCAGGAGCCCGGCCGCGGCGCCCGCGGCGGCCGCGGCCGCGCCGCCGGCGAGCGCCGTGCCGCTGCCGATGGAGCCGTCGGCGCCGGCGGCCAGCGCGGCGGCGAGCAGCCGGTGCACGACCACGTCCGGGTAGCGCCGGATGGGCGACGTGAAGTGCGTGTACATCGGCACCGCCAGCGCGTAGTGCCCTGCGCGCGCCCGGCGTCATAGGGTTGGGGTTACCCTGCCCTAAACCCAACCCCAGTGCGCCTCTGGGCAACTTGAAGTGCGTGCAGTAAGGCTGGCGCACGTGCAGCAGCACATGCACTGGGAGGCGGGTAGGACGGGCCACAATATAACATAGTTATATGCAACACCACAGCAGCGTGTATGACTTTCTTGCACTGAGCAATCAACACCGCGCACGTCACAACAAGGCCAACAAATTACACCAGTCCTGCTGCACAGTGCCCACACGGGGTGAGCAGAGCAATTGCGGGGGCGCGTTCACAGGAGCCTGCCGCCAGCGCCGGGCGCACCCCAGGCCCCCCGGTCCTCGATCTCGCCCGTGCAGAAGTAGCGCGCGACCTGCATCGGCTTGGTCGCCATGAGCTGCACGACGTCCAGGTGCGCCGCGTCGCGCGACCCGCGCAGCGCCTGCAGCGACGCCTGCAGCGCGGCCGCGCCGGCGACGTCCAGGCCCAGGCCCTGGCGCCGCCCGCGACCCGCTCATGGCATGCCCTAGCTGAAACAGGCTTTCAGACTAACACGCCAGAGTGCAGCGCGCAAAATTTAGAGCCTTCCTTCCTCCGTGCTCCTCGGCTCGGAGCTTGCGCGTCGTTGCACTGCGGCTCTCACTGCAGCGCCGGCGCGTTGCCGGCGCGCGCCGCGCACGGACACAGTGACGTGACAAAGAAAGGCAAAGGAATCATGCCCGCTCTGGGCCGGAACAGCGCCGCGAGAGTGCGCGCGTGGGGCGGGCGGGGCCGTGGCGCGCGCCAGCTTGTCGCTGAGCGCGCCCAGCTCGGCCATCTTGCGCTCCAGCGGCGGCGGGTGGCGGCGCAGCAGCGCGGCGGCCGGCCACGCATCCGCCAGCAGCGCCGCGACCGCCATGTTCGCCTTGAGCATCAGCTCCTCCACGAGCTGGTTGGCCTCGCGCTGCACGTGCGGCTCGGCGGCCGCGGGGTTGCCGTCGGCGCCGAGCCGGAAGTTCAGCTTGACGTTGTCCAGGCGCAGCGCGCCATTGGCGAAGCGCCGCCGCCGCATGTGGCCCGCCAGCGCGCCCAGCGCGCGCACGTCCGCGACCACCTGCGTGCGCGCGCCCCGCGCCGCTGGCATGCGGCGGACCTGCGCAGACCAGACTGCGGCAAAGATCAAACCTCTGTCGTGAAGCACCCAGCAGGTCGCCCGACACGACAGCCCATGCGCGGCTGTGGACAGAGGCTCTGCCTCCAGCGTTTTCACAGCACGTCACTCTTTAGTCAACTCCGAGTCAGAACTGTACCCAAACCCGCCATGCCATGCGCGACCCGCGCCTCTCTGCTGACACTTGCCCACCCGGGGCTGCGCCCCGCGCCCACAGCCAGGTGCGCAGCCGTAAATGGTGGACATGGTTGGAGGCCCAGCAGCTTGCTGCAGGTACTGACTTACCCCGGGCTGTGCGCCGCGCCCGCGGCCAGGTGCGCGGCCGCTTCTGGCAGACAGGGTGAACACACATGCTTTCTGCTGACGCCGCCCACCCGGGCCGCGCCTGCGGCCAGGTATGCGGCGCCTCCAGCGCGACGGGCGGCGCGGCCTCGCCCGGCGCGCCGCCGAAGCGGCCCTCCAGCATGGCCTGCGCGTCGCCGTACGCCAGCTTGGCGCAGGAGCGGATGACGCTGCGGCCGGCCCACTGGCGCCGCACGTCGCCCTCGGCCGACATCTCCCAGACGACCGAGAACGCCAGGCGGTCCATGCCCGGGTTGAGGCTGCACAGCTCCTCGCACAGCCGCGGCGGCAGCATCGGCACCACCTTCTGCACCTGCAGAGTGCGCGCAAAAGCCTGAGCTGCATCGTCTGCTGAATCTGCGGCCCTTGCCCAAACCCTGAGCTGCATCAGCAACACCTTCTGCACCTGCATCACCCGTTCCAAACTCTGAGCTGCAAGACCTTTGCTGCACACGAAAGACCTCACTGTGTGTGTCCAAGATGTACAGTCACCTCGCAGCCCCGGCTGGCTGAAAAAGGCTTGAAACTTACCTATATGCAGTCGGCGTGCATGCAGCAGCATGCACACAATCCCAGGGCACACGCTGACATACACTGCACAGAGGCTCCCCCTTTGTTGACACACACAACCCTGGTCATGACCACTGAAAAGCCCCCCAAGGGCGCGCCAGGTAGGTGGACGTGCCGCGCTCGCGCGCCGCGCGGTCCAGCGCGGAGCCGGGCGGAATGAAGTGCGCCACGTCGGCGATGTGCACGCCCACGCGCAGGCCGCCGCCCGGCAGCGCCTCCACCGACAGCGCGTCGTCCAGGTCCTTGGCGGTGGGCGGGTCAATGCTGAAAACCCTGCGCGCGCAGGCTGTGGTCTTCAGCAGTGGAGCAAGATGCTGCTGCAGACCCTGCGCAGGCGCAGCCTCACTCGAAACTTGCGGCCGCAGCAGCGCAGCGCCCCTTGGCGGTGCGCAGGCCGACACTCTTTTCCCTGCGGGCGCAGGCTGCGGTCCCGGTCAGGCAGGTGGCTGCAGCAGCAGCGTCATTTCATATGGCCGGGCAGTTGCCGCGCGCACGCGCGCGCTCCACAGCGGGCCCCAGGTATACGTGCAGGTCCGCCACGCAGGCCCATGAAGCCGCAGCCATGCCAGCCCGCACGGCAGCGCAGCCGCAGCGCCGCGCGCGCGCGCGCGCACCGCGCGGAGCGGAAGTCGCGGCGCCCGGCCAGCTCGGCGGCGCTGATCGTCCAGGGCACGGGCGGCAGGCAGGCGAGGACCTCGGGCCCGAACGGCACGTCCGCCACGCCCTCCATATCCAGCATCGCGCGCGTCTCCACCTCGATGCAGCCGGCCTGGCCGAGGCTGGTGCGCACGGTGGCCAAAGGGTACGGCTGGTCGGCCGGCCATGCTGCCAGCACGGCCGACACGAGCGTGCGCGGCGCGGCCGCGGCCCGCTCGTCCGAGCGCGCCTCCGCCTGCGCGCCCGCCGAGGGGTACCGGGCTTGGGTGTGCCCTGGTGCGGCGCCTCGCTGCCTGGTCACAGCATCAGCTGGGCCGCTGTGCGGCACCTCCTGATATGTGGGGTGAACCTGAGCATGATGAGCGCTCGAGTATGTATCCAAAACACAGCATTCCAGCAGCGCCTCAGGTACACACTGCATGCACAGAAGTCAACCTGACCTTAAGGCCAGCTTCCGCGCCCGTGATGGGATGGCCGGCGCGGTGAAGCAGCGCGGCAGCTCTGCAGCACGGCCGCCGCCGGCTCGCGGCCTACAGATCAAGCACTTCTGCACAAAAGCTCGACGTGCACGACCACATGGCCCCACGCCCGGCCCTGTTTCTGCAACAACGCTCCCGCGCCTTGAGCTCGCGCTTGAGTGCGGGCGGCAGGTCGGCCGGCCGCACGAAGCAGCGCGGCAGCCGCGGGTCCGCCGGCAGCAGGAACAGCAGCCCGCCGCCCGGCTCCTCGCGCAGCACGCCCACGAGCGCGCCGCGCCGCCGCGACGGCTCCAGCACCGCGACCACCTCGGCCGTCGCGCGCTGCTGCGGCCGCTCCGCCAGCCTGCGCGGCGGCCGGGGGCCAGCGCCTTGAGGACAAGCGACTTCAGCGAACTTGGACCCAAGTAGAGTCTGCTTACAGCTGTGCGAAACAGCTCCTTGCGCATGCCCCCATCTCTGGCTTCTCACGCAAGCCCGCCAGGGCCGGCCAAGTCGTGCTGCCGCGCCAGCCGCCTCCCTTCTGGAAAAGCCCTCGCGCGCAAGCCAGGCTACTGCAACTGCTGGTGTGGGGGCGGGAGGGCGATTTTCACCACTGCGGGCGCGGCGGCATGCAGGCGACGTTGCTCAGCTCCTGCGCGACATGTAAGGGGTATGCCAGCCGACGCATCGTGCAGGAACGCGACCGGCTCATCCGCAAGAACCCCAGGCCATGACCGAGCCAGTGTGCAGGCTGGGGAGGCAGCGCACAGAGCCGCGACGATGCGGAGCGCCTCGTCAGGCGTTGACGCGCGCTCCCACGGCGCATCTGCGAGCCGCGCGGCTGCCTTGGCGGCCGCCCAGTTGCCGGCCCCGCGCGCGCCAGCACCGCCCCCGCCGCGGCCGCCCGCCGCGCTCGCATCCGGCGCCGCGTCCATATCAGGCAGGGCGCCCTCTGCCCCGGTCGCTCCCGAACCCGCGCTCGCGGCCTCCGTGCTCGCCGCATCGGACGCCGCGCTGCCCCGCATCGACAGCCCGCTGGCCAGGCTGCGCGGCGAGCCCGGGCAGACGGTTGTGCTATCGGCCGAGGCGGCGCCAGAGAGGCTGGGGCTGGGGCTGGGGCGGGCGCCAGGCCCCGGCAGTGCGCCGGGGCTGGAGCCCGGAGCGGGGCTGTCGCCATGCGCGTCGCCGCCGGCGCGCGCATGGAGCGCATCGCTTGACAGCCTGCCCGTGCGCGCCTGCCGGCACGGCTCGGGCGCAGCGCCCGCGCTCCAAGCACCCAGCGCCGCAGCCTCGCGGGCCGGCCCCACGGTGCTCTGCCCACCGGAGCTGCCCGCGGGCGGCCCCGCGCCCGCTCGCAGCGCCTGCATGCTCTGCGACAGCGCGCTCACCGCCTGGACGCCGCCGGCGGCAGCACACGGCCCCGCCGCGCAGCACACCGCAGGGCCGGGCGTGGAGGCGGGCTCCTGGGCCCCCGCACCGCCGCACGCGCCCGGGATCTCCGAACTGCGCGCGGCGCCGCCGGCGCCTGCGCCGCTGGGCGAGGCGCTGGGGCGCATGCACGCGCCGCCGCCGCCGCCGCCGCCGCCGCCGCCGCCGCCGCCGCCGCCGCCGCCGCCGCGCAGCTCAAACCACTGCGGCAGTGGCAGCAGGCGCAGCGCCACCTCGTCGCCCTCCACGGCGCGGTTCTGCGCCTGCGCGCCCTGCCCCCGCGCAGCGCGCCCCGTCAGGCCACGCACGGGACGCGTCAGGCGAGGCGCTTGCGTCCAGGGTGCGTGCGCGCAGCGGTTGCGGTAGTGGCGCCGCCTGCCGCAAACATGCGCATTACCTAACCAGTGCCCAACTAAAGCGGAGGTACGTGCGGGGCAGCCAGCATGCGGCAGCTGCCCTGGTCGCGGCATTGCAGCGCAGCCTGGCCAGCACGGCGCACTCGTTCCAGTGCGGGCCAACACCGCGGAAGCGCACCCGCCACTAGGCCCAATACAGCAAGCCCGCCCGTTGCAGCACAGTGCCTTCGAGGGCGGCCACGTGGGGCAGCTCGGCACAAGCTTGCAGCGCAGCGCGGGGCCAGCGCACCCTGACCATGACGTCGGTGCGCAGCCCGGCCAGCGTGGCAAACGCCTGCGAGCGCTCGGCCGCGCTGAAGCGCAGCGCCGCCCGGAACGCGCCGCCGGCCTTGAGCGCGCGCTGCAGCTGCTCGCGCTCCCAGTGCGGCGCGTAGCGCGCCGGCCGCGTGCGCGAGCGCGTCCCGCGCCCTGGCGCTGACCCGGCGCCTGTTCCGGCGACAGCCTGGCTGTCGCGCGCTGCGGCGGGTGCAGGACGACACAGTGCGTTGCGGAGGTGCGCACGTACCCGCCATGCACCTCAGCTCTGAGGAGGCAGCAGTGTCCTGTGGCGGCCGCTGCACTTGGGACGTGGGCGACAGAAGGCAGGCTTGCGCTTGCACCTGAGAGTGGGGCATTGGGTTGGGCGGCCAAGCACCTGAGGGGGGCAGCGTGCGGCCGAGCGGTTCGGGCGGTGTGCGGCCGAGCGGTGCAGGCGGCTGTGCGGCAGGGCTGCTCGTAGCCCCAGCAGCGCTCTGAGGCGGACTCAGCACCTGGCGCGCCTTCCTCCCTGTCACGTCTGCCACAGGCGCTCGCGCGCACTGGCACTTAACAGCAGCCGCCCTGTGCACACAAGAGCGGCACGCATGATGTGTCTTAGGTCCAACCAGACAGGCGGCAATAGGTGTGTAGGGCTGACCAAGTTGCAGTGGTACTCACTGACACAAACAGTGACGCACCAGGCCTAGGCTCTGCGGATCCCTTGCCCACACAAACACGTATAGACGGCAGACAAGCAGGCACAGGCAGGCAACAAAGAGCCGGGGAGGAAGGTGGACAGTGCACAGCGCAAGCAGCGCAGTGGCCAATCGCTCAAGCGCGCGTGCCGCGTGCGGTGCGCGGCAGGCGTAGCAGAGCCCGGCGGAACGAGTCAAGCCTTCAGTGCGACTGTGCATCACGCGCCTGCTCAGGCGTCCACTGCAGGTGCGCGCGGCGCTCGCGGCGGTTTGGCCGTCCGCTGCCTGTGTTGCCCGCATCGCCGGGGCTGCTCGCAGGGCAGTCACTGTCCTCCTGTGCCTGTTGGCGGCTTGGCGTGGGGGTCGCCGCAGGCGCGGCGACGTCCTCAAACACAGGCAGGCGCGCTCCCTGCATGGTCGGCAGCTCCGGCGAGCCTGTGGTCGCCTGCCACCATCCGGGGCTCAGGCCGGGCGCGCCCTGCGATGGCGCCACAGCACCGTGCGCAGGCATGCTGGCCAGCGGTATCAATGGTGTGAAAAAGGATTAATAAACACTTGTCTTGATGAAGTACAAAGCAATCCTATCTTTGTATATAATACATCAAGCCACGCACACGCTGCTTGGGAGCTCCTTCTCGGCCCCACACAGAGGCGCTTTTTCTGCCAGGGTATGGCTTTTTGGTGGGGTTTGCCCTTTTGGTCGCCTGATACGCAAAGTGCGGAGTGGATTGAGCGCTGAGGAGAGCCTGACGTGCGAGAGGTTGCATGGGAGGAGGGCTGCAAGCAGTGTGTACGGGTTTCTGCGTAACGTACTTGGAACTGGCTTGAAGAGCGTGTGCTGCAACGCGGGAGACGCTTGGCGGGGCCAGGCGCGGAAGCGCAGGCGCGGGCGGTGCAGCCGGGCTGCTGCGACAACAGGTGCTCACAACAGGGCAAACGAGGCACTGGCTCTTGGCCTTTAAACATTGCCAGACAAATAGAGGCTGCTGCTGGGTGACTTAGTGTCGACGTTGCGGGCCTTTAGGAGTGGGTGGGTCGCGATACGGCGCCACAAGCTCATAATTGCCGTTTAGTAGAGATCGGCTCCCTGCGAGGTGGTCGTCTGCCCTTGCGCAAACGATGCATGCCCTGTAGCGCGGGTATATGCAGTTGCAGGTGCAGCCCGTCGGTTGCACGCCGGCCTCTCGTCGAGCCACATGGGATTTTGTGTCTGGCGTTCTCGGCTTGCTCCGAGATAGTTTATGTTGCTGATGGTATATGAGCAGCTTCCTGTGGCAAGCGCTCTGTGCGCGCTGTGTGGCTTGCATTGTGGCCAGCGGAGACACCACAGGCAGTACTATATGCGGGGCTTGCGGCGGCGCTTTGCTGACAATTGACTTGTTCTTCACGGATGCAAGGCTTGCGCGTGGCCGTGTGGGTACATACCTTGCACAGGGTGCTTTACAGAGGATTGCGGGTGGAATGCGAAAGGCGTTGAGTTGCGCGAGCCGATGCGCGAAAAGGGGGTGCTGCTCATTTGCTGCTTGAGCGCAAAAGGTCACGTGGCTGTTGCGTACGCGCTCGTTAGCTAGTGCGCAGTGCGGTGCCTTTAGGATTGGCTCTTGCCGCACTGGAGGCCTGGACGTGGAGGGGCTGCCATAGTGGATCGTGACTGTGTGTAGTCGGCAACAGACACTTTTGTGGCGCAGCGAGAACCTAGTGACGCTGTGTGGGTGATCCTGGTACCGATGAAACTCGCTGTTGCTGCAACGTTGTGTTCTGGTGCACAGGTTGTGGCGAGGAGCTGGGAGGGCGGGCCGTGCCCCGGAGGAGCAGCAGGAGGTGAAGTGCTTGTGAGCCTATGCCTTAGCTGGACACGATGATTGGCTCGCCAGGTGCGTACTGTCCGTCACACTCGTGCAGTGTAGTGTTATCTGTGCGACAAACAACAGTGCTCAAACCTTCTGTGACTTTGGGGAGGTAGTAATACAGGCACTGCATGGTCAAGCTTTGCTTGCAGTGTGCTGCACAGGAAACATCTGTCAATGTCAATTCTTATGGTGTGCAAGCGTGCAAGCGAAATGGAAGGCGCGTGACGGTTGCCAAGGGTTTACGCCACCAGCCTGGTGCAGGCGACCCCGTACCAGTTGCAATGGCCAACTACACAAGTAACAACACAGGCAACGTTGCAGTTGTTTCCAGGGGCAACGGTGCGCATTCTTCTTCCAACGGCTGTGCTGTTTGTGCTTGTGGTCGGCTATTGACCGCATGTGTGGTTGCGCTGTTGTGGCAGCAAATGGTCGTTGGTGTGGTACTCATGTAGGTGGCAAGGTATGAAGAAAAAATGAAGGCACTAAGTGTATGGCAGCTTGTGATTTAGCAGTCAACAGTCCTGGTGCTCCGCAGGCGTGTCCTCAGATGCCGCAGCGCTGCTGCAGCAACTGCAGGCGAAGGAGGCGCAGGTAGCAAAGCTGTCTGGGACGCTGGCACACTACCGCAGCTGGGCTGCTCAGGTGTGCAGTCAGTTGTGTGCTGTCATACCGCATGCAAGTCAAGTGCATTAGCACAGGAGGATGATGCTGAAGGGCAGCAAGTTGTGGCGACCAAAGAGTGTAACGTTGCTGTTGGCGCCAAATATTGTGAAAGTCTGATGTTTAGTTGTGAAGTGCCTGCATGCCTTGGCTTGAGACTTGAAGGGCTGGCACCACAGAGTGATGCAGTTCACGTACAGGACGTGTGCGCAGTGGTGCGCTTGGCAAGGCCGGGCGTGCGCCTGCAGGTACAGAACCGGTACCAGGTGCATAACCCGGACGCCGCGCGACCAGCGCGGCGCATTTACGTCGGCGGGCTGCCGCCAGACACTGTAGACGTGCGTGCCGGCACCGGGGTCTCTCTGTGTCTGGCAGTGACCGGCAAGCTACAGGTTGCGGTGCCTTTGTTGCAGCAGTTTGCTCACGAGCAGAGCTTGGGTATCTGACAGGTGCTGATAGAAAAATGCTGACCAAAGGGTAGACGCCTTGTCTGCTTCAAAGGGTAGACGCCTTGTCTGCTGTAGCGATGCTCAGGCACTGGCGTGAGCGGGTCTGCTGTAGCGATGCTCAGGCACTGGCGTGAGCGGGCAACGGCTGCACGTGAATGTGTGCAGGCTGTTGGCTTGACAGGCTGCGCATTTAGTTGTGAATCGTTCACCTTGCTGTCTGTGCGCGCTCTGAAAGTAGCATTTGTGCGCGCGTTTTCTGCGGAGCCGCAGCAGGCAGAGCTGCAGCGGGGTGTGAATGACGTGGGGGAATTGCACAGTGCTGCATAGCAGGGGATGGTTGCACACTTGGCGCACACAGCTACTAATAAGGCACCGCTCGCAGCAGGTGGAGTTGCGGCAGTTTGTGAACGAGCTGATGGTGAAGACGGGCGGGGTCGCCCAGACCGGGTGGCCTATCGCGTCGTGCAAGATCTACCCGGACAAAAACTACGCATTTTTGGAGTTCCGTTCTGTGGAGGAGGCCACGAACTGCATGGCGTTTGACGGCGCCGGCTTTAAGGACTCCTACTTGCGGGTGCGTGGCCGGCTGCGTTGCCGTGGACTGTCCAGCTGTGTGCAGGCGATGCAGTGCTGCCGTGTGACTCATGTCACCATGTCCCTGTCACAAATGTGTCGGTCTACTTTTTGTGTGTGGCATTGTACATTCCAGGTTTTTTCAGCTACCTATGATAGAGTGTAGAATCGAAGTTGTTTTGATTGTTGCTGTCAGTCATTAAGGAGGAGCCTGGGCGCGATGTGACTGCGTTATGTAGCCATGGGCTGTGCGTCAGGTAGCTGTGACTGATCTGTCTTGCAGATTTGGATGTGATTGTGTCTGCAGATTACGACCCTAGAAGTGACATCCTGACTTCCTGTACTCAAGGCCTCAGGTTTTGGGGGGCGTTGGTTGCATGCTGCTGAATGTGTGCTTGAGCAGTGACGTCATTAGCAGAAGGCAAAGGCCTGTGTGCGCGCGCTCAGATCCGGCGACCCAATAACTACGACCCCAGCTTTGCGCTGTTTCTGGGCCCTACGGACCCGGACCCCACCATGAACCTGGAGTCCTTGGACATTGTGAAGACGATTGTCCAGGACTCGCCGCACAAGCTGTTCCTGGGCGGCCTGCCGTGTGACTGGAATGAGGAGCAGGCGCGGGCCTCTGCGCGTGGCGCTCGTGTGCCTCTCGTGCAATGCGTGCGTAAAGAAGAAGGGTCAAGTGTGTTGCCCCTGCGCTGTTTCATGTGGTGGGACTGTGCCCCTTCGCTTAGATTTGCGTGTTTGTTGTGTGCCAGGTATCGAGCACAGGTGTTGCATGTTGCCAGGGCAAGCCTGACGAGCAGGATGTGACAGATACAATGCGGGTGTGCTTTGACACTGAGAGTGTACACCTGCTGTGCGCAGGTGAAGGAGCTGCTGCATCCCTATGGGATGCTGAAGGCGTTCAACCTGGTGATGGACAAGCACACCGGCAACTCCAAGGTGCGCGGTGTGGTGTGTCACATCTCAGTGGGATGCATACATGTTGGCCATGGCTGCTGTGGGTCGCAGCATTTTCTGGCCTTCGTGTCTGTGCGTATGTGAAGTTGGCAGAAACGTGTGCGAGCTTGCCACTGTGTTCACTGCGGCTTGAGCAGGGCTGCATGACAAGCGGCGCGTGTTGTGCGCGATGTGCCAGGGCTCGTTCCTTGCGTCGCTTCGCCTCACCCTCACTTTTGAGGAGCCCTTGCGTCGCTACGCCTCACCCTCACTTTTGAGGAGCTGTAAGGCCAAGCGCACGGGCGCCGTGCGCAGGGCTACGCCTTCTGCGAGCTGGCCGACGTCGGCAAAACGGACTTTGTCATCACCAACCTGAACGGCAAGCAGGTCGGCAATAAGTTCCTCACCGTCAAGCGCGCGCTGCAGCCCAGCGCGGCCGGCTTTTGAGCGGGCGCGGCCGCGGCACGCTAGTGTGACGCGGCCGGGGCGGCGCTGGCTGCGCCTCGGCGCATGTCCATTTGGGTCCCCCATCGCCAGGGCCATCCCCATGATATGGCCGCGGGCAGCACGTGAGGTCATCCGCGTTCAGGGGCTACGCAAGTATGCAGCCTTGGGCTGTCTTGGGCGGGTGGTGTGTGGGACGGGAGGGGGCACGATCACTGAGTATGACGAAGTTTTGCGCGTCGGATACATAACCGTGTGTCTGTGCTGGAGGTGGCACAGATGGGGCTTGGGCTTGGGCAGCTTTCTTTGCCGTATGTTGATCCCAGGGCTCATTGGATTGCCCTGCTGTTTGGGACGCCCTGTCCCCACGCTGGGGCAGGTTGGTGTGGGTTTGGCGCAGCATTCCCGGGTGTGTGCATGTGTATTTTTGCAGAACCCCTGCGTAGACTCATGTTTCAGCGCAAAAGCAAACCCTTGCGTGGTCTGTGGGCATTTAGTGCAATGTTGTTGCGCGGCCCTTCGCGTGTGGCTTGCCGGCTGCGCCCGCTTTGCGCGCAAGGCCTATGCCCTGCGACTCCCAAGTTGGATTGGGGCTCTGAGGGTTTTTAGCAGTAGGACCTCGTCAGCTGACTGCACCGCTCGCCAGCACACAGCATGACTGCGCGGCTTACGGCGCGGGTTAGTGTTTAGGGTCTGGCTGATCACCGTGGTGGCTGTTGCATGACGTCGGGTCACCACGGTGAGGCACATCACCCCACAGTGCCCCTCGCAGCTGCGCTGAACAGGCGCGCTTGCTTTCAGAACATTGAGGGCCAGGCTAGCTTTCCAGACTCGTTGGACGGCATGGACATGGGGTTGGTACTCTGAACGCCCTGCAAATTTTTGGTCCCGGGGGGCAGTCCCGGCCGCAGGGTGCTTTCACGGGCTGCGGCATGTGGGTGGTAGTCTGCTGAGTGCGGGCTGAGCTACCTCTGCCAAGCTGCGCTCTGTGCGCCGGATTTCAGTGCCAGGGGTGGCAGGAGTGCGAGCAGAGGGAGTGAGCCAGCGGCTGCCACTGCTGGCAGCACCGCAGGTTGTATCATCAAGCTCGCGCGGGCAAACCCTCCAAGCTGTGCCCCAGGCCGCATGGCGGCTTGCTAGAGCCGCCTGGTCATGCGGGTGCGTGCAGGCGGGGGGCCGCTGCGCAGTGACGAACCTTGGTCTGTGGTCTGGTATTGAAGAACTCGGTCTATGCAATGCGCAGCCAGGGTTGGCGGCCCTTGGGGGCAGGCTGCACTCGGTGGAGCTGGTATGGTGGCCGGAGGATTGCCTCAGTTTCCGGGTGCAAAATTGTGATGTGCCTGCATGGGGAAAGGTCCCCGACCCTGCGGTGCCGCCTGACCTGCTGTGCTAACTCCCCGGCACTCGTGGTGGGATGGGGCTGGCGCGGGCAGGCCGTGGCAGCGCTGCACATCCGTGTTTACACTAGGTAGGTTGTAGACATTAGTGTTTGCTGGGCTTGGCGCCGCCTGTGCTTGCGGAGGTCATGACCTTGCCAGTGGCAGAGCAGCCGCATGGTGGTGTGAGGACGTTCAGCCAGCAGTTGCCTGATTGAGCCGGCTAACTTGCTCAGTCCCGTGTGTTTCAGTGTGTTGTCACTGTATGACTTGACAGTAATTGTGTGTAGAAATGCGTGCGTCGCATGTGTGACTTAGGCCAATGTTGATCGCACGTCATCAGATGCTACACATTGATGCTCAGGAGAATGCAGGAATCTGACACAGAAAGGTCAATTTAGGGGTTAGCTGTGACGCATGACACGTAAGACATCTTCCGGCAATGCAGAAAAGCTGGAGTAAGCATACAACTTTCGAAGCTAGCACAGCTTCTGGTGAAGCAAAAATGCCTGATTACATTCCTGAGGAAAATTCCTCACAACTCACTCGCGCTTTATGGACAGCCACCCCCAACAGCAACCAGCTTGAGAAGCCAGCTGCCTTCTCGCATCGCCATCGTGACAGGATGCAATGCGGGCTTGTGCGAAGCCCTGGACAACCATCCGCAGCTTCCTGCTTGCCTTGTGCCGCGCCCTCATGCCGCTCATCAGGCGCTGCAGGCGCCCAGGACGCTGGAAGCGACTTAGGTTAGCCTAAAAAAAAGCTATGCCCATGTGCCAGAAGCGAAACAGCGAACCATGCAGCGGGGAAGTAACGCCCATGCCTGGCAGGCACTGTTCGCTTCACCACAGCAGAACTACAAACATCATCGGCGGCCAGGCCCGCCGCCCCGACCGAACACAGCTTATGCTTGGGCCTCCTGGCAGGCGCTCAGCCGCGCCCGCCGCGCCCGCCGCGCCCGCCGCGCTGGTAGCCCCGCGCCCGGCCAGGGGAGCTCCCGCGGCCGCCTACGCACCGGCAGCCCTACAAGTGAGGCCGGGCATGCGCCACGACTCGCTACTGCGCTTCATATGTGCAGCGGCATGCATGTGCTCACGGTCTGCTGATGCAGTGCGGTGTTCCAAGCCTGCAGGATGTGCGCCCAGCACAGCACACCAGGCTCGGCGGGGCTGCATGCAGCTTGCCGATCATTGCAAGGCAAGCCTCTCAGTGCCCTCCACGGGGACATCCAGGCACAGCATCTGTCAAGCGCGCCGCAACCTTGGCAGCCCGGGTGCGCACCGGCGCGGTGCCCGCGCCCCCGCGCGCCGTACGCGGGCGCGGGCGCGCGCAGCGTGATCGGCGACGCCAGCGGCGGCGGCGGCGCGAGCGTGATGGGCCGGGGCAGGCCCTGACCCTGGCCCTGGCCATGGCCCTGGCCATGGCCCTGGCCATGGCCCTGGCCCTGGCTCTGGCCCTGGCCGCCCGGCGCATGCGCGTACTGCTGCGCCGGCGCGGGCCCCATGCCCATCCCCGGCCCTGGTCCCGGCTGCACCGAAGCCGGCGCGTACGGCGGCTGCTGCGCCAGCGGCGCCTGCCCGTAGTGCGGCTGCGCGGCGCTGTACAGCGCGCGCACGTGCGCCTGGTCCGGCGCCAGGTGGGCTGGGTAGCCGCCGGGCGCCGGCGCCGGCGCCGGCGCGGGCTCGGGGCGCCAGCCGACGGGCGCGGGGGGCACCGCCGCGTGGGGAAGCCCCAGTGGGCCCCCGGCCGCGGGCGCGCCTGGGAAGGCTGACGCGGTGGGGCCGTGCCCGGGCGCCGCGCTGCTCGCATGGCCGCCTGCGCAAATGCAGACCCCACCAGGGTCACAGCTCAGCTTGCGCGCGCGCGCGTCGCTGACGCACTGTGGTGCGCAGCCAGCGGACTGCTTCAGGGCCAAGCACAGACCGCAGCAAGAGTAGCGGGGACCACCAGGCAGCCCTCGCTGCAGCTGCAGCCATGAGGCTCCTGCCTGGCTGTCCGCAAGGCTTGCTCAATGAACAGCATCAGGTGGCCCGCACCGTGGCCGGCGGCCGGCCCGGCGGCGGCCTGCGAGAGCGGGATGCCGAGCGAGGAGACCAGCGCGCCCAGGCTAGCCAGGTCCAGCCCCGCCGGCAGGCCCAGGTCGCGCGCGGCCCCGCCCGCCGAGCCCTCAGCGCCGCGCGCGGCCAGTCCCCCCGGCGCTGGCCCCCCCGGCCCTGGCTGCCCGCCCCCGCCTGACGCCGGCGGCGCGCCGTCAGGCAGGCCGCCGAGTAGGCCGAGCAGGCCGCTGGGTAGGCCGCCGGGCACGCCGCTGGGCGGGCCGGGCAAGCCGCCGGGCGGCCCGCTCGCGGCGCCGGGCGCAGCGCCCCGCGCATGGTGCGGCCCCCCTGCTTCGCCAGAGGGCTGACCCTCGGCGCGCTGATCGGCGCCATTCTGCCGCGGCGCGCCGGCCGGCGCGGCCGCGCCCGAGCCGCTGGGCGCGCGCGCCTCCTCGGACGTCCAGCCCGCCGGCGGCTGCCAGTCCTGCGCGGCGCCGCGCCCGGCTTCAGACGCGCCCCTGCCCGCGCGGCGGGGAGCCCACGCGGCGAGCCTGCACAGTCGCAGCGACAGCCCCGAACCCTATCTCAGCGTACATCAAGGGTAGGGTGAGGTTTTGCTGAAGCGGCGCGCGCCTTGCGGTGGATCAGCACGACGAGCAGCTGGTCGGCGCTGACGGCGGCCGGCAGCGTGTCGCGCGCGGGCCCGCCCGGCGCGCCGCGGCGCGCGGTGCGCAGCACCCTGGCCGCCAGGCCGCTGGGCGGCAGGAAGTACGCCTCCGCGCCGCCGCCCGTCTCGGCCACGCCGCCGCGGCGCTTGTGCTTGTACTGGCGCACCAGCTCGCGGAAGCGCGCGATGCCCGCCGCGCTGCCTGCCGCGCACCTGCGCCGCGGCCAGCGTACGCCGGGGTTGGTACTAGGGTTTTTACCCCGAACCCAATCTCACCCCTAGGGTCAGGGCCGGCGGGCAGCCGCATGCGCGCGTGCGGCGCTGCCGCGGCGGCCGCGCGCGCGGCCGCCATTGCGCTGCGCGGGCGCTCGCGCAGGGTCCGGCCCCGCTCGCGCCGGAGACGCGCGAGTGACGCTGCGCCATTCCCAGCGGCGGCGGCCGGTGCGGGCGGGCAGGAGGGGGCGGGCGGCCGCGCACCGCAGCAGCGCCGCGGAGGCGGCGCGCGTGCGCGAGCGCCGCAGGTTGGCGAAGAACTCGGCCATCTTGTCCAGGCCCAGCCGGCCCTTGAGCTCCACCTGCGCGCGCCCCCGCGCGCGGCATATTGCTGCTCATGCCACTGGCCCCACTCCCCTGGAGCCAAGCAGCGGCCGCCACGGAGGGCACGAGAGACATGCAGCCGTCGGGCGCAGCCCCCAGCACCCTGGAAGAGCGCACGACCCCTTGCTGCCCACATCTGCGAAGCACCCCCTCTCGCACTGTTTGCGCGGCTGGTTCTGAGTGCGGGGCGGGACATGGCGCGGCCTGGCGAAGACAGATGCTGCAGCTCCTGCGGCGCACCGGGCCGCGGCCGAGCATGGCGGCGAGCGCGGGGTGGCCCGCGGTGTAGTCCGCGATCAGCTCAAAGCCGGCGGCCACGCCCGGGACCACGACCTCGCCGCGCCACACCTGCAATATCCGCATTGTTTACTTTCGCTCACACGCGTCTGGGGATGGCAGGACGGGCCGCACTTTAGAGTTTCGCTCACACGCGTCTGGGATAACGAGACGGACCGCGGGCCCCGCACTGGCGCGCCAGGTGCAACTCGCATCGCCTGCTGGCACGCGACAGCGAGCGGCTGCCTCAGCGGCACGCTGGGGCCCCTTATACACATGTTGCTCTGAGATGGCAGCAAGCTGCGGGTGACGCCGTGCGGCGTCACGAGCACAGAATAGGGTATGGCAGGGTCTTGCGGGCGGGCAACGCGCCTCGGCGCGGCGGCCGGTGGACCCGGCCAGCAGCGGCGCCAGGTCTGAGCCCTCGTCCGCGTCCGCGTCCGCGGCGCCGCCTGCGCACGACCGCGGCGCGTCTGGGGTATGGAGTAGGGCGCCCTGCTGAGACCTGGCTGCGTGGCCGGTCGGAGCGCGCAGCGCTGCGGTGCAGGCGCAAAAGCGCTGACATGCGGGACGTTCGAGCTCGCGCGTTATCGCACGCAGGCGCGCTTGGAACGCTGCGGGCGCGGCTCCAGACCAGGCGGGGGAGCAGCGACGCGCCGGCGCGCAGGGCGGGGCGGGCGCAGAGCGGGCGCGGGCACACCGCCGTGGGCCGTAGCGGGCCCGTCTGGGGCGCCCTCCAGGTCGTCGGGCGGCGACGCGGGCGCGTACGCGGGCGCGGCCGGCTCGGCCGCGGCGGCGGCATCCTCGAAGCCCGGGAAGTCGGGGAAGCCAGACGCGCCAGCGGGCGCGGCGGACTCCGCCTGCATGCCCGCCTGCGCCAACGATGCATGGGCCTCATGCCATGAGGCTTCGGATGGTCGGTTGCTTGTTGCGTGTCGCAGCAGCTGCACCACCGCTTCTGATGGCCGCCCAGCGCTGTGCGCTCGCTGGCGCTCGCGGCCGCCCGGCAGAGCTGGCTCAGGCGCGCAGGGCAGGAAGCAGCTGCAGGGTGCCGCAAGCATCCCAGGTTGGCCATAGCAGCACAGCGCGGCCGCACGTGTGCTCCACCACGAGACCATTCTGCCTGACTCTGCAAATGCGAGGGGCAAGGTAGCAGGGGGACAGGGGCACCTTGATAGACGCCCAGTCCAGGCTGCCGCCAAGCGGTGCCAGCCTCCCGTCCCCGCCGCCGACCGCCGTGGCCGCGCCGGCCGGCGCGGAGCCCGGCCGGGCTTCGCGCGGCGGGTCCGGCGGCGGCGGCGGCGGTGGCGCGTCTTCGTCGTCAGCGGCGTCCCCCGGCGCCGCAGCGCCAGAGCCCGGCGCGTCCGCAGCCGCGCCGCCGCCCGCCTCGGCCGCCCTGACCTCCGTCGTCACGCTGCCGTCCTCGCCCGCGCGCAGCGTGACGCGCACGCCGCCGCCGCCGCCGTCGTCAGGCCCGCCGCCGGACCCTGGGCCGGCCGCGGGCGCGCCGCCAGGCCCCGCGTCCGCGAGCGGCGCGGCGAGCCCCAGCGGGCTGCCGACGCTCGACACCGTGTTCGTCTCCAGCTCCGGCGCGGGCGCCGGCGCGGGCCGCGCCTCCGGCCGGCCGCCGCTCGCGCTGCGCGGCAGGCCGGCGCCCGGCGGCGGCGCGGCCGTGCCGCGCGGCGCCGCCGCCAGGTTGGCCGGCAGGCGCTCGCGCAGCGGCCGGCCGCCGGCGTCGGCGCCGCCGCCCTCGTCCGCGGCGGCCAGCGTGTTGGTGCGCCAGTCGGTGCCGGCCGGCGCGCCGGCCGCGCCGGCCTTGTGCCGCGTGGCCAGCGCGGCCGCGGTGGAGAAGCGCGCGGCCGTCTCCTCGTCCAGCACCGCGCTTTTCAGCGCCTTCTCCTCGATCGCCGCGCGCTGCTCGCTCAACTCCTGCGCGCCGCGTGGGGCGCACGTCATAGGGTTGCGAACCCTATGCGCGCGCGCAGCGGTAGCGCGCCGGCGCGCCCGCGGGCAGCAGGGCCGAGCGGCGCCGGCGGACGCGCCCGCGAGCGCATACCTCTGAAGCGCGCGGCCGTGCGGCGCGCGAGGTATCGGCCGACACGGGGCCGCGGCGGCCATGGCTGCGCGGGGGGCGGGCCTGCGCTGCAGGGCGCACGCCCACGCCCTAACCGGCTGCATGGACGCCACGCCCCGGGCCGAGCACATTTTCAAGGCGAAGCCCGCCGCCGGGCGCGGCCGCACCCGCGAGGCGAGCTCGACGTTGGACAGGCGCACGAGTGCGTCGGGCGCAAGGCCGCCGGCCAGCACGCGCGCGCGCAGCTCCGGGTTGCCTGCGTCCTTCAGGTTGTAGTGCAGCGAGCGGTACTTGGCCTTGTAGTCCTTGCCCGCGTTGCCTGCGGGCGGCGCGCTCTGCTAGGCAGGGTGCTGCTGTTCACGCCTGCCTTTTCACCCACCTGATAACCGAGGGCGGAGCAATGCTGCGCACGCCATGCAGGGCGAACAAAGGGGCCGCTCCCTGTGCCGCTAGCGAGTGCTGTGTGCACGGCGAACAACGAGGCCGCGTTTAATGCCGCCAGCGATGGCAGCGCATGCCAGGGTCTTGCCCAACGGGCCGCCAGCGGCGCACGCTTGCTGAGCTGCTCCGGGCATCCGTTGCTGGCGCCCCTGGCTGCTGTCTGGAGCAGCAAGGGCGGAAAAAGGCGGCTCTGGGGGGGCTCGCCATACAGGGCGAACATGGCGGCCTCGACGGCGTCGGCCACGGCGGCGGGCGCCGCGGCGTCGCCCTCGGGCCGGCCGGCCGCGGCGCGCTCCTCGCGCACGCGCTCCAGCGCGGCGCCGAGGCCCTCGCGCACCTTCTCGCGCACCTCCGCGTCCGCCGCGCTCGGCTTGCCCTGCAGTGATGGCCGCGCGCGCGGCGCCGCCTCCGCCGGCCGCCCCGCCTCGCCGCCTGCGCGCGGCGCGGGCGCGTGCAGGCGCCGGCCGGCCAGCTGAAGCGATGGCGACGCGGCGCGCTGGGACGACTTGCACGCGCGGCGCCTCAAGCCGCAACGAGGCTATGAGGTAACACCGGTCTGAGACAAGCTGCACCCTGTTGTTCGACGAGGAGGTCACGCGGCCGTCGCAAGCATGCCCTGCATCTGCAACGGGCCGGGAAGCTTGCGGCGGTGAGCCTCTGGGTTGGGTTGGGGTTAGGGTTAGAGCAGGCCGCACTGTAGAACTGCGCCTTGGGCACGCCAACGGGCTTGTTCAGGATCTGCGCGAGCAGCTTCTCGGCCTCGCGGTCCTTGTCGCGGTAGCCGCCGCCATCGGCGCCGTCGGCGTCGTCATCGGAGCCGCCGCCGCGGCCCGACGCGCGGGCCGCGCGCAGCGCGTCCTGCGCGCGCGGGGACATGTACACCTGCGCGCACACGAACGCTCGTCTCTCCCGCGTCCCGAGCTCGTGGCAGCAGGGAGTGCTGATGACCACGCAATCGTTGACGCAGCTTCCGCTCAGCCCTGCCATCAATGCGCCAACACGCCTGACACACCGCCGTCTGCTTTGACACCGAGCGCCTGGACATGGCACACGTGTCAGAGTGCGCATGCACGCCGTGCCAAGCCGGCCCGCGCAGCGCCGGGGTGCCACACACGCCGGCCCGCATGGTGCGCCCGGGGGCGGCGCCGGACCTGCCGGCGCGGCTTCCCCTGGGCGGCCTCCAGGCGCGCGCGCTTGGCCTGCCGCGCGGCGCCCTTCTCCGCCGCGCGCTTGCCCCGGCCGCCCGCCCGCGGCCGGCCCTCGTCGGCCTGCCGCCGCGCCGCGGACGCAGCGTTCAGACAGCTTAGCATGTGGGCCAACCCGCGCAACCCCGCACAGCCCACGCGCCGCCAAACCTGCCCCATGGAGTGCATCCTCCCCTGGCACGGGCAAGCGCCGGGCGCTGGCCGCGGCCGCTAGCCGCGTGCCGCTGCGCACGTCCTGCTGCCGGCAGACAAGGTCTGGACGGGGACATGCCTGTGGAGTGTGCTGCATGCACACAGGGCGAATGTCTTCTCCATGCGCCTCAAATGGACATGCCATCTGATACTGCCTGTAACCCATGCCCCGCATCACTCTGCTCTTGTATCTTATGCTCTCTTGTCATAGGCGGGCCCGGCACAGTCACCCCACCTCCGCCACCAGCCCCTGGGACACTGGGTCTGGATGCAGGGTGCGCGCAGGGCCCCCACCTCGCCCTCGCCCTCGCCCTCGCTGCTCTCCTCCGTCTCGTCGCCCGCGCCGCTGCCGTCGCCCTCGCCCGCATCCCCGTCCTCGTCCTCTTCTTCTTCCTCCTCTTGTCCTCCGTCCTCCTCCCCGGCGCGGCCCATCTCCTCGTCGCTGTCGCTGCCCAGGCCGACGCCGGCCAGGCCACCGCTGCCGCCGCTGTCCGCGGGCGCGGGCGCCGGGAACTCGTCCGGGCGCAGCTCGTGCACGGCATCGCGCTGCTCGCCTGCCGCCGCCCCGCATGCGCCGCGTCTCTCTTCCGCTCAAAATCGTACCTACATTCACCGCCGTGGCAGCTGTCCCCGTGGCGGTCACACTCCTGGACCAGCGCCGTCCTGGCTGCCCGTGAGCCGCGGGGCGGAATCTAGAGACCTGCTAAAAGGGCTCCCTTGTACATGCAATGCTGCAGATGCAGGAGTGGAGGTTCATGCGGCGTCGCTCGCGCGTTCCGTGCTGCATGAGCTTGCCCTCGAGATCTGCAATCATGCGCACTGATGCGCGGCTGCTCCCGCATTCCCCACTGCATAGGCAGCCCCGCGCATGCAGGCGGCCTCCGCCGGGCGCACCAGGCGCGCATGCACACCGCAGAAGTCTGTGTATTTCCCCGAGGAAAGACATTCATGGTCGGAGGGAGCAGGAGGCGCGCACGGAAGGCGATCTGCCGCTCGTCAATCAGCTCGCCAAAGTCGACCTTCTCCTTCTCATCGGTCTCCGTGTAGTCCACCTCGCCCTTGCACCGCCGCGCGTCCAGCTGCTGCCCCCGCGGCGCGGCGGTCAGCGCGCGGACTCGGTGCGCGCCGTCACCACCGCACGGCTCTTGGCTTGGGGCCGGGCCCAATGCCGCGGCACGGCGGTCGGCGCGCGGGACACGGCGCGCGCCGTCACCCACCGCACGGCTCTTGGCTCGGGGCCGGGCTTGAAGCCACGGGCGGCCCGCCTGAACTTGGACGCGAGGGGCTTGGCAGTGCAGGGCCCATACACCGGGAGTCGCTGGCGGCAGGCAATGTGGCGGTGCGGGGCGCACGCTGCGCAATATGCTGGCTTCGGCGGCACAGGAGCGCTGAGTTCTGCCTGCAGGAGGGGTTGGCCCCAGCAGGCGTGCGGAGCGCACCTTTGACACGATGGCCGAGTACCAGATGCCGTTGTCGGGCCAGAGGATGTGCACCTGCGAGATACAGAGTGCGCGCTCCTTGGCAACCCGTATATTCCTCTTCATGTCAACAGGCAACTAGGCAGGAGGAGCAACATTTGAGCAATGCCGCTGTGCTTGCTCGATGGTGCTAAGCAGCACAGGAGCACGTCTCCCCGCGCCTGGCCTCGGGCGTGACAACCAAGTACGCAGCCGTGCTTGCTCGGCGGAGCTGCGCAGCGCAGGAGCGCGCCTCCTTGTGCCTGATGTCGGGCGTGACCTCCGGGCGCCGCAGCAGGCGGAACACCCACTGCGCCAGCGGCTCCTCATCTGCCTCCTGCGCCTCCTGCGGCGCCGACGCCTCCCGGCTGTTGCTGCGTCGCCCGTGCTGCGCCGCGCCGCCATCTGCGCGCGCACCGCGCAGGGCGCTGAGGGGAGGCTGTGAGGCGTGCGCAGCCCCGGACACCACCAGCCCCCAGGCAAGGCGCTCTGCACTCCTGGTCCTGTTCACAGAAGGAGAAGATGGCCTGGATTGGACAGTAAGCTGCCAGCCGGGACGCGCAAGGGTGTTCGCGACAGTGGCCAGCTTTTTGTGCAAGCCAGATGGGCAGGCCGCCAACGCCAGCACATACTTGCATGTCTGTGACCGGGCCAGCAGAAACATCGCTTGTGCACTTCGCATGCTGCGGAGAGCACGCAAGCAGATGACTGCTATGAAGCGTTTGGCCCAGCTCAAGACCGTGTCTGAGCGCCCACGGCTGCGCTCTTGTTTTTGACGCTCCACAGGAGTGCACAGGCGACATCCCGCGAGCGAAATGGGCAGTTGCGCGCATTCTGGATGCTACAGCTATAGTGACCTAGCCCTGTGCAACCGCCAAGCACTTCCACGCTGCCTCTTGTGTTACGCAGGCCAGGCCCTCTGCGTTCAGGCGCGTGCACGTGGCCCACCGCCATCCTCCTCCACAAACTTCTTGGGTGGCTTCACTTGGCGCTTGCTGCGCTCCATTGTGCTTGACGCACGCCTCTGCACACCAGTGCGCCCCTCTCCTTGAAGCCCAGCAGGTCTGGGACCTGTCAGCCTCGGCGCGCTGCGCAGGTACACCTTCTAGGCAGGCAGACAGGGCGGCCCAGAACGCTAGGCACTTTCAATACTCGAAGCAAGACGGACACCGCCCTGGCCGTAGAAGGTGAACAGCGCTTGTCGCAAATGGCTGCGGGGTCAGTCTGGGGGCAGGCTGCAGGGTGAGTCCTTGGAGAGGAGTCCTCAGCATGCTAGGCTCAACTCTGCATGTAGACGGGACAGCTTCCCCTGCCACGCATGGCAGGCTCGTACGACCACCATATGCAAACACGTACTCCTCCCGCTCAAGCCCCTGTTCGGGTTGGCGGGTCCTGTTGTATTGATACACATGCCTAGTGAACACCCTACTCGATGCCCTGCCCCTGCGACGCCCGCCGACGCTTGCCTTTCTTGGCGCCCCGGGCGGCGCCCGCGCGCGCGGCGCCCACCACCACCACGCGCTGCAGGCCCTGCTCCGCCGCGGCCTTCTTGCCCGGGCGCCGGTTGAGCAGCTTGCGGTCCAGCGGCCAGTACGCGTACGGCTCCACGCGGCTGCTGCCCTTGACGTCGCCGCCCGCGCCGCCCTTACGCGCCTTGAACCTGCGCAGAGCGGGGACGCCCGGCGCGTGCGTCACCGCTGTCCTTATGAGACGCCCGCCGCAGCGCCCGCGGCCTCCGGAGGCATGGCCCCATGCCTGGCATACAGAGTGTGCACGGCCAAGGGAGCCGATCGTGCTACAGGTGACTGCATTGGTGCATTGTGGCACACGCCCAAGCACATGCCGAGACCGTGATACAGGAGCACAATGTGTGCATGGTTATGACATATGGGCACATTTGGGCACCAGACTCCAGAGTGGGGGGCTCACCGCGCCCCCGAGTGCTGGCTGGCGGCGCCCCGGCTGCTCTGGCTAGCGCGGCTGCGGCCGCCCGCGCTGCGCGCCGCAGCCGTCGACGCGCCCCGCGAGCGCGCTGTTGTTGACCGCCCGGCAGTGGACCGAGCCGCAAAGCGCACCTGCGCAGCACATGTCATTTGAGGTGCTGCCAGGGTCGGGCACAGGGGCCTGCGCGCCGCAGGTCCTGCAGCGCGTACGTACCGACGGCGCCGTGTTGCCATACTAAGGCTGGCTCCGTGCGACCTGAGCCGCACACTGCGTGCAACATGGCGCCCTTGCTCGTCTGGTGTAGACTGAGGGCCTTCATCATGCTCAAGCGTTCGCGTTGGGGCACTGTGGCGGAAGGAGAATGCATGCGGCCAGCCGGCCGGTTACCGCAGGGCAGCGGGTATGCTGCGGGTGAAACGCACCGACTTGGCGCTGGCGCCCGCGGCGCCGCCGGCGCGCCCCGCGCGGCCGCGCAGGTCGTCAAAGTCGCTGTCGTCGCTGGCGCGCTCGTCGAAGCCGCCGCCGGCGCGCCGCTTGCGCTTGGCGCCCGTGCCGCGCGCCGGCGCCTCCTCGCCCTCACCCTCCTCGTTGATCACCCACCGCCCGCCCTCGCCGCGCGCAAAGCCCGGCTCATCGCGCCGGCCGCCGGGCGTTGCGCCGGCGCGGATGAGCGCGCGCGGCGCGTCGGCCGCGAGCAAGTCCAGCGGGTCGCCGCCGGCGCCGCCGCTCGGCAGCGCCGCGCCCGCCTGCAAACCCGAAGAAGTCGTTGGGCTAGGGATGTATAACACTGCGGGTGTGGGCTTGGGTCGAAACGCAGGATGCCAGCACAGACTGCCCAAAAAAAATACATGGCCGATTTGCGCAAAGTGCTGGTGCTGCTCAGGGCTGGAAGCGCGCATAACGCAGCTCTTCTTAACAAGAAGGCTGCGCCAACGTTGCTGACACGGCGGCCACAAGTAGTACCAGTGCAAGGCAATTGCCCAGCAGCACAGGGGCTCACCGCACGCCCAGAGTATCCAGCGGTGCGGCCGGACCCGCGCGGCCCGCCGCGCGTGCTGGCCGCCGCCGCGGAGCGCGCACTGCGGCCGGGGCCCGCGGCCGCGCCGCCCGCCGTCTCGTCGTCGGAGAACACCCGGGAGTGCGCCCACTCGCTGGCGCGCGCGGTGCGGCCCGCCCGCGTGCGCGCGTCGCCGCCGTCCTGCTCCTCAGCCTGGCCACACGCGCCTGTCAGCGTGATTGACCAGGGTCTGACAGGAAACAGTAACCATTTATGACAGCCAGCAGCTCGCCTGCCGCGCCATACACGTTCTTCCTTAGTTCCTTTACGCTCTCAGAATTTGTGACAGGACTGCGAGGCCCCTGCCAACCCCTGTCACAACTTCCACGCACCTGGCTGCCGCCGCCGGCGCGTAGGCGCTGCTTGCGCAGCGTCTCGCGCCGGATGTGCTGCAGCAGGCGCTTGTCGCCGGCGGGCATCGCGGCCGCCACCGCGTCGTACCCGCACCGCCGCGCCAGCCGCTCCACAATCGTGCGCACCTGTTCTGCCCGGGCCGCTTGGGTTTAGGGTCAGGCCACACTGGCACGGGCGCGCATGCGCCGCCGGTGCCAGGCCCACAGCGTCGGGGCAGTAGCGCGCTCGCTCTGCCGGTCCTCGCAGCTGATGAGACAACACCAGGGACGCGGCTGGGGCCCTGTGCTTCGCAAATCAAGAGTGTGCAACACTGAGCGGGGAAGAAAACGCATGATATAGTCATGCATGTTTCCTGGCGCTGCTGTCTGCACACGACGGCGCCGGCCATGCGGTTGCCACGCATACGGCCCAGGAGGCTGCAAGAAGGCTGCAGCACACAACGGGTCAAGAGGTGCTGCCGCATGGCGGCAGCCGACGCCGGAGCTGCCTGCCCACAACCGGCGACAGGCGCAGGGAGTGGCGCTTTGTAGCTAGACTGTAGGTGCGGCGTTCAGAGAGCAGATAGGGTTAGGGTCCGCGCGCCTTCAGGCGGAACTTGTTCTTGGAGTCCTCGCTCCATAGCAGCAGGCCCTCCAGCATGGCCGCCAGGTGGCCCTGCAGCACGTCCGCCGGCAGCCGCACGGCGCACACCTGCGCCGCCGCGCCCCGGCCGTCGCGCATTGGTTGAGCCCGCCGCCGGCTCTGCAAACGCGTGCTTCTGCTGGTGCGCAGGGCTGCACTGGCTGCGCGATGCGCGGCAGGGCTGCGGCTGCACCAGGACGATGCTGATGCCCTCAGCCCGCGCGACGCTCACTGCAGCGTGCGACTGTCGGTATCCTTCTAGACCGCAGCGCGCCACGGGCGGGGCGGCCGGGTGCTGATGGGACGGCGTTGCTGTGGCACTAAAGCGAAACAGGCGCCCCGGGTGTCGGGCGGCAGCTTTAAGAAAGTGCCCTGAGGGGTCGTTGGTCTCCTAAACCTACAGCAGCTCTTGCACATCAGCTGCTCTGCGCTGCGGTGGCACTTCGCCATGCGCAGGCGCCAGCCCTGCTGCAGCGGACACACACCATCGCTGGCCAGACACAGTGGCTGCACAGCAGCAGGTACGTTGACAAGAGCACACGCCTCGCCACGAGGCACTGCACTGGTGCCCCATTTATACATCCTTAGAAAAGCCCACTTCCTGGCGCCAAGAACATGCTTGACATACAACCTTCATGGCCTTGCGCACCGCCCCGCTGCCCCCCATGACGGGGGGGAATGTCAGGCGCCTGGGAGGACGCGGCGGCCGCGCGCGCGCCTTGACAAAGCCCAGCACGGCCTTGACGACCTCTCGCGCGCGGCTGCGCAGCAGCATCAGCACGGCCGGCAGCAGCGCGGGCGCGGCGCCGCCCAGCTGCGCCGCAAACTCGTGCAGCAGCCGCGCGAGCGCCATGACCGACGCGCTCACCATGTGCGGCGACGCGCCCACCAAGCCACCCAGCACCATGGTGAACAGCGTGTGCAGGCCGCCGCCGCCGCCCGCCTCGCCGCCCGCGGCCGCGGCCCCGCCCGCGGCCCCGCCCGCGGCCTCGCCTGCAAGGCGCAGGGTAGGGTCAGTGCCTGTGCCCGCAATGCACAGCACAAGCGTGCCCTGGGCCGGGCGCGCAGCGACTGCAGCAAACGCAGGCGCCGCGTCGTCTCCGCGGCCTTGCACACTGATACTCATAAGAAACCCTCGGGGCTGCGCAGCGCCCGCACCATGGTGGCCACACAGGCGGGAAGCGCACCCATGGCAACGTCGCCACCGGCGTCGAGCGCGGGCAGCGCGGGCGCGGGCGGCGGGTCGACGGCATGCATCGCACGCGCGAGGCCGACCAGCAGCGCGTACGCCGCCGCGCGCGTCTTGATGTTGACCTCCTTGACGCACAGCACAATCTCGCTCACTAGCGTCGCCACGACCTGCGCGCCCAGCGCGCCCCAGGGGTGAGCCGCAGAGCGGATAGCCTCCACGACCAGGACACCCGGGCGTTGCCAATGTGCACCATGGCCTGCATGCCTGCATGACATGGGCCTTAACCACAGAGCACGCTGCTGGTACGGTGCTGGCACTGCACAGTGAACACGCATCTCTGTGCCCGGGCGATTGAGGCGGTCCTCTGCATCAGCTCCTGCAGCAGCAGCGCCCAACCGAGTGTGAACAGGCGCGGGCGGCGGCGGCAGCGTGTGGGCACGCGCCTGCTTGCGCTGCTCGTCCTCGCTCATCGGCGCCGCGGCGTCGGCGCGCTCGGCGCCCGCGCCCGCGGCCAGCGCCACCGCCGGCGCGCCGGGCGCCAGCAGCAGCAGCACCGCCGCCTGCCGGCCCGCAGCCTTGCCTCGGCCCTCGCAGCCTCGCAAGCTAGTGCTGGATCTTGTTTCCGTACTTCAGTCATGGCGTGCACTCACTCAGTGCAAGCACCAGAGCTCGCCACCTCTATGCTGAGTATTCGCATGCCCAGAGCAGCGACCACCTCCGAGTGCGCGCAGTGCGCTCTCGGGCAGAGTCATCTGAAGGCCACGCCTGCCGGCAGGGCCTCCGGTCCGCCCCGCCTCCAGACATCACCCTGGCAGGCGGCCCGGCCGGCCGGCCCGGGGCGCGCGCCTGCAGGCAGCGCAGCCGGTAGCGCTTGGCGGCCGACAGCGAGGTCGCCACGCCGGCCAGCAGCGCCTCCAGCACCTCGGCCAGGTGCGCGGCCGCAAAGTCGGGCCGCTCGCCGCAGACATACGCCAGCAGCCGGTACGCGCGCTTTTGCACCGCCTGGTCGCGCTCCTGCCGCGGCGCGCAGAGCGGCATCAAAGCGTTGATACGCAGCACAATGAATACAAGGGTTAGGGTAGGATTAGGGCAGGGTAGAAAGCTATAGGTGAACAAGCCGTCAAGCTTCACTGACCCTGCAGCGACAGGCCGCACGGGCGTGCCCAAGAGCACTGCATGGCAGGCGCCTGTGCACCCCACGCCCGAGATCACCCCAAGCATCACAGGGCCCCAGGCGGCATCGCAGCCGCCGCGGCGGCGCGCCGCGCCTGCAGGCCCGGCAGCGCGGCGCGGAAGAGCGTGCCCACGCCGCGCGCGTCCAGGCCCGGCCCGAGCGCGAGCGCGAGCTCCAGGAACGTGCAACGCTGCTCGCTGGGCGTGCCGCCGCCCCCGCCGCCCGCGCCGCCGGCCGGCAGGCCCGCCGCGGCGTCCGCGGACGCCTGCGCGCGGCCGCGCGCCGCACGGGCTCGCGCTCTTCGGCTGGGCGCGCAACGGCGTGACGTCGTGTGCAAAAGCTGTGACCTGGGCATCGTGGCTGCCAGCGCAGGAGACTCTGGCCGCACTGTCATGATCACCTTGCCGGTGCACCCGACCATGGGCAAGGCGTGCTGTCTGCCGGCAGGGGGCCCGTAGCGTACCCCGTCCGCAGCCGCGCATAAGCAGGCAGCGTCCGCGACGGCGCCGCGCAGTTCAGACATGGCAGTGGTCACACGCGGTGGGGAGCTGAGCATGCTGGCTGCCGCGCACCTTGAGCAGCTTGGCGAGCACGCCGCGGAAGAAGCGCGAGAGCGTCTCAGCGTCGGCCACAACCGCGTACGCTGACACGGCGCCCGCCAGCGCGGCGCGGCGGCCCGCCGGCGCGGCCACGAACGCATTGAACAGCTCGGGGAGCCAGTTCTTGGCGTACACGCGCAGCGCGGCCAGCGTCCTGGGCGAGCGCGCAGCCCGGTGCCACTGTGAGCGCTGGTGTCACCGCCTCGTGAAGCGGCAACAAGCGGTGTGCACAGGGAGGGGAGGTCAGACACGTAAAGCAATGACTACATACTCTATGCAGCCAAGTCGCATCTTGTATTCAAGCGGGGCGACAGCACAGCCCAGCGTACGAGGCGAGCCACATGTGTGGCAAGGAAGCTACAGGGACGCTCCGCGCAACCGCTCGACACCTGGGGATGCTGCTGAGCGATGCCTGCAAGAAGGGGAGACCTGCCTCGCCAAGCAAGCCAGTCCAGGGCAGGGCGCGCACTGCTCGGCCATGGCGGCGGTGAAATGTGCGGGTGCGTCCGCGTCCAGGCTGGCGGCGCCCTCGTCGTGTGAGTCAGCGTCATCGCCGTCCCATTCGGCGTCCGGGGCGCGCCCAGGGGCCGCGGCCCCGGCCGCCATTGCTGCGGCGGGCTGGGCGAGGCCCAGCTCCTCGCCTTTGCCCGACGCCTGGATAATAGCAGCCCCTTATCAAGCACTGTGTTGTATATGAACCGACATGCGCTGCGGCGAGGCAGCGCTAGTGCCCAGACCAGCTCAGGGTGGACGGCAATCATGCGGGTTGGATGGTTAGGCATCCTCAGGTAAAGAGGTGCTGCACTGACGGCGTAGCCATGAAAAGCACTGCAGCAGGCTCTAAGCAGCACCAGTAACAGCCCCAAAGCTCCTGCACGGTTCATTACTTCGCCGCATGCTCATACGCTTACAAGGACTCCGCACGGTCTCAGAGCAGGCAGGGCGGGCGGCGCCTGGGCACGCGCCAGCAGAGCAGCGCGCGTCTGCAGGCACAAGCGCTGCAGGGCGGTGCAGATGGCAGGTTGCAGATCGCTGCGTTGCCGGAATGCTGCCGCAATCGCCTGCGCGTGCGCCCTGCGCGCACACAAGCCCGTGAGCAACCCTTACCCTCCGCCCTCAAGGGCGGCACGTGCGCCTTGGGGCGCGGGGCGCGTCAGTGTGTCCACATGCACACGTGCCACGCATGTGCAAGTGGGCACACCAACCCCATTCCCTTGCAGGTTTTAAACCACAGTCCGCCATGCATAAGCTGCGCCGCACTCTGCACTGCAGGTTGCCCCGCAACACACGCTCGAGGCCCAAGTTCGCCCATAAGCGTCAGGCACACACGGGAGCAGCAGTGCGCCTCAGGGGTAGTGACAAACAGCGTGTCCGCAGCGGCTCTAGGGGAGCCGGCTCAGATCTCAACAACTGCGTGTTTCGTCATCGGCAGCACTGCCTGCGCTGTCCTGGCATGGGGGCGGGCCCTCGAACAAACATGCCACGCTCTTGATACCCATCCTTAGCAGAAGGATGGGTCTCAAGAGTGCTTTGAACTCGCCCGCCTGCGCCACTATGGCGCACAGCCTGAGCCCACAACAGACCCCTCGCTGGCCAGATGCGCGCCTCGGTTGTGTACTGCTCACCACGTGCTTTGCAGCATCTGTTGGAGCTTCGGTCAAGAATGTGGTTCTCGTCATCGGCAGGCCCCACCAGCGTGCGCACACACCGCGCGCACCCCACCATGCCTGAATACAAGCCCGGTGCCATGCACAGCCATCTCATGATACCGAATGTGCTAGACACGCAAGTCTCAAACTTCCCGTTCAGCCTGGTGGCTGGCGGCCGGCTGGCGACCTCGCGCAGCCACACCCGCCAGGCCGCTGCAGCCGCCAGGCAGCCGCCACGCAACCCCGGTCAACCTGACACAAGGGAAGCTGCGCACTTGAAAGCCGCGGCGCCGTCGACCGGCCACGACGCGAACGCCGGCAGCGTCGCCCAGAGCTGGGCCTCCAGCGCGCGGCACTGCAGCGCGGCCAGCTGCGCGCCCGCCGGGTCGCCGCCGCCGCCGCCGCCGGCCGCGGCCGCCGTGCGCGCGCCCAGGCGGCGCGCGAGCGGCAGCAGCTCGGCCGCCCAGAAGCCCAGGCGCGCGCCGGCCACGTGCTGGCGCAGCAGCGGCAGCAGCCACGCGCGGCCCTCCGCGCGCCCCTCCAGCGCCTGCGCGGCCGCAGCGAGTAGGGTGAGGCCTTACTGTATACCCTAACCCTCTACCCTAACCCTACCCCCGCGCTGCGCGAGCGGCCGCCGCCTGCTGGTAGCGCGGGGGCGCCCAGACCCAACGAGCCTGCACGCCGCACGGCAGGGGACTGGCGCACAGGGAGTATAGGGCTAGGGTAGGGCGCGCCTCCTCCAACGCCAGCGGCAGCGCGGCCAGCACGGCCTCCGGGCCCAGTGCACCCAGCGCGGCGCCCAGCGCGGCCGCTGCGCCGCCGGCCGCCTCCGGCGCGGCGTCGCCCTCCTCGGCGGCCGCGCCAGCCTCGGCGGCCGCCGCCGCCAGCACGCCGATGCGCTCGAGCAGCGGCGCGGCCAGCGCGCCGCCGCCCGGGCCCAGCCGCCGCAGCACGCCCGCGGCCACTACGCGTGCATGCGTGCCGCCCAATCAACGCGGCCATTCAAGTCGTGCTTGCCTTGCCGCAAGGCGTCCGGGGCACACTTAAGGTAGCCCACCCTCCACCGCAGCCATACTAGCACCGATGGTCACATTATTAGCGCAGGGGCAGCGATACAGGAGGAGCAGCGCAGGACGGCCGGCCTGTGCCCCGTCAGCGCCGGCGCGCCTGGCAGCGCCGCGGTCCATGCACTGCGGTGCTGCGCGCCGAGCGCGCCGGCGACCGCGGCCACCAGGCTCTCTGCCGGCGCGACGCCCGCACGCGCGCCCTGCCCCTGGTCGCGGCCGGCGCGCGCCGCGGTCGCCGCCCGCACTGCCGGCTCGTCCAGGCAGGCCGCGATGATGCGGCCCAGGGTGTCTTTCGCCGCCAGGCGCACGCCCTCATGGTCGGCGCCCAGCAGCGGCGCGAGCGCGTGCGCGGCGCGCGGCAGCAGCGCCGCCGCAGCGGCCGCGTCCGCCTCGTGCAGCCTGCACGCATGCTTTTCATAGTCAGGTGGAAAGCATGGCGCATGGCAATGCGCGACACTAACAGTCTGCAGGGCTCCTGTGCGTCGGGGGGCACGCATCGAGTTTCAGTATTGCAGCGTGCAGTAGTACAGCCGACATGCAGCGCCAGCAGTTATGAACGATGACTTCATCAACACATGATGCTGCACGCAACACACAGCTCGGTTCGGCACTCAGCACTGGGTGGCGGTGCGCGCGCGCCGCGGCAGGCCGACGTCCAGCACGCGCACGACGGCGAGCAGCGCGTCCGGCTGGCGGCGCTCCCAGGCGCCCTCCGCGCCGAGCACGCCGCCCAGCAGCACCCCCAGGCCAGGCGCCGGCAGCGCCGCGCCGCGAGCGCCGGCGAGCGCGGCCAGCGCGTCGGCCGCGTGGCGCGTCAGCAGCGGCTGGCGCAGCGCGAACAGGCGCGTGGCCAGGCCGGCCGCCTCGGTTGCCGCGGCGCCTGCGGGCACACCGGTCGTTGTCACGTGCTTGAGAGACGGGGCGTGCTCAGTGGCGCGCCAGCGGTAGCTCAGCGCAGACGGGCAAGCTGCAAGCCTTGAGCACGGCCGCAGCGGGCCTATCATCGCCCGCGGTGTGAGAAGCAGTCTGGGTGACAGCCTGCTGAGCTGGGCCTGTGCCAGCACTCCGCGCTTGGGCGAACACCACGCGTAATAAACATGCTTTGCGCCCACCACTGCTGCCAACGCGCTACCAGTGAGAAGCTGCGTCAGCTTTGCAAAGCACCAACCATTCCTCGTAATTTAACACAGAGAGACAACATTAAACCGGGGGAGCAGGGCCATCACAGTACTTCCAGAACAACATTGCCTCGCGCGCGCCGCGCTTGGCGCACGCGGAGCGCCCGTGACACAGGGGTTGCCGCTGCGTACCGGCCATCAGGGGCAGGAGCTGCTGCAGGCCCCCCAGCAGGTGCAGCGCGTCGGCCACCGCGCGCGCAAGCGCGGCCTCTGCGTCTGCGCGGCGCTTGGCCGGCGCGGCCGCCGCCGCGCGCGCCGCCGCCTCGGGCCCCGGCAGCACCGCCTCGCAGACTGCGCTGAAAGCACGGATGACTTGGAATAGAGTAAGTCACTGGCCAGAGCCAGGGCGCAGAATACCTGTAAGTGTGTTGTGGCAGCATGCCGCAGGACATCTAAATGTGCTTGTTCCCGGTGTGCGCGAACGCGAACAACTATGCCAAGCAGCCGCCTGACACACTGCCCTGTATTGACGCTTCCACACCAGAGAGTGCTCTCACACACGCGTCAGAGCGCAGCCGGCGGCAGCACGATGGTCGCCCAGCCGCGCAGCCGCCCCAGCCAATCCGCAGAGACTCCCTGAACCCAGAGAGGCTGGTCTCTACAGCAACAAACTTTTCAAAGCGACGAGCCCCAGCCCTCGCGCGCCCTGACAGGCGCGCGCCTTTGAGCACCGCGGCGCTGGCGGGCGGCAGCGCGGGCGCGCCCTGCAGCGCGGCCAGCGCCTCTGCCAGGCCCGCCTGCGCACGCCGCCGCACCTTGGGCCGCACGTCCGTGGCCAGGCTCAGCAGCAGGCCGAATGCGGGCGCGGCCGCGGGCCAGTCGCGCGGGTCGGCCGCCGCCGCCACCTGGCTCAGCGCGCCGAGCGTGGCCTTGACCACAGCCGTCTGACGCGCGGCAAGCCACACACGTTCAGGCCGCGTCGGCGTGTTTGTTCACGTGTGCTGCGCCTGCTACGGCCCAGCACTTTTGCAATATCTTACTAGCTGAAACGTGCTGGCGCAGACCTAGCTCAGGCGCCTGACCACGCCCGCCCAGCGGTTTGGGTCTGGCAAGCGGGTGTCGCACTCTGCAGGGCCTGGACCACGCCGTGGCCGGACGGCCGGCCGTAAACAGCGGTCCGCGCCAACTCACCCCTTGGTTGGGCAAGCCAGCAAGGTCAGGTGGCAGGGTCCCGTGCCTGCTCCGGGTGCTGCCGGATGATCGAGCACAGGATGGTGGACGAGGGCGGGAACTTGGAGCGCAGCACGGCGGTCGGCACGCGGCCCAGTGCCGCCGACAGCAGCGTGCACAGCGCAACCAGGACCTGCGCAGAGAGATGGCAGGCGTGAGGGAAGTGTCCCTTGCAAGCCAGCACTTGCGAGCAAGGTCAGTCAGCGTGCTCAAAGCCGTGCAGCTAGCCTCACGCGTGCAGAGCGACGCCGCGAGCGTCTGAGCACACGGGCATGTGTGCTGTACGCACTCAAGGACGCCTGCAATGCAGTGGTGTTGTTGCACTTCTCAGCCGCCGCAGCGATGCACATTACCTGACACAGCCAGAGAGTCCTCCACTGCTTTGTTGAGCAGCCGCAACCAGCTGCCAAAGATGTGTCGGAGAACAAGACCAAGGAGGCTGCAACAAGGGTCAGGCCATGCAGAGTGCCGCGCCTCTGGTGAGCCCTGCGCCTCCGTCCGCTCAAGGGAGGACATGGCGGCCGCGAACAGCGCCGTTGGCGTGGGCTGCATGCCCTCCGCTGCTAGCACCTCCGCGACGGCGCCCGCCACCGCGACCAGCTGCCGCGACTCAGGCTGCGCCGAGTTCTGGTGCTTGGCCAGCAGCTCGTCGAGCAGGCTGGTGCCGCCCTCCATGACAGCCGTGTCAAAACGAGACGATGCACTGGGAAGTGTGTAGGAATGCACCGCCTCAATGGAGGCTGCTATGCCGCCAAGCCGCAGCTGCGGAAAGTGATATAATTACACAAGCTGGAGAGTCATTTGACGTTCTCATGCATGACATGCATGACATCCCATTGGCACAGGAGCGACTCTGTCAGTGCTGCATGTTTGGCGCCCTGGGTGATATACGGCACATGCTACTCGAATGCCAAGCTTGTGGACAAATGTGTGCTGCTCTTCAGTTCACTCAGTGAAATTCACTGCACACCATGATGGAAGGTATATGCCATATGGCAAGAAGGCCTGCATGGTGTTGCTTTGATACCTTGACATGACACAACAGTCAAATCACGGCCAGCATGTGCACAGTGTGCACGCACTGCACCTTTCGTTGTGCGTTCATTCACAGAACTCTCTGCAAGACGTACTGCAAGGCACATATTCAGGATGATGTGACTGTCAAGCATTCTATCAGAGGACTTGCAACAGCTGCAATCCTGACGAGCGCATGTCACATGCGTGAGGCAAGAAGCGCGGCAACTACTTCTGCAAATATTGCTGTTTTTCTGTTTTCATCTAACTCCCATACGGTCGGCACCCTGTGCTGCGCGCCACGGACTGCGGGTGGACAGGCGCGCCCGCGCCGCACCCCACCAGCGCCCCGCCCTCCGCGCGCCCCGCCCACGCCTCCGGCCACGGCCCGTCCGGCGCGGCCAGCACGACGCCCTGCAGCGCGTCGCGCGCGCCGGGGGCGGGCGGCGCCGCCGCCGCCGCCGCGCGCGGGCTGAGGAGCGCCAGGGGGTCATCCCAGGGCAGCGACGGCATGGACAGGAGCCGCTCCAGGAAGCCCCAACTGCCGCCGCTGCCGCCGCCCGGCTGCCGCGCGGCGAGCAGCAGCTCGCCCCGCGCCGGGCCGCCGCTGCTCGGGCGCTGCGGGGCGGCGCCCAGGGTCAGGGCGGGGTCGGGGAGGCCTGCGCGCGCGGCGGGTGCGGCCTGGGGCAGGGCGCGCGCAGCCTGGGGCAGGGGCGGCGCGCCGTGCTGGTGCGCGTCGAGGGCGGGGTCGGGGCCGGGGCCGGGCGAGCGCGGCGGGGCGTGCCAGCGGCCGCGCACGGCGCCCTGGGCGCTGCCGGGCGAGGCGTTCTCGGCCGCGAAGATGTCCGTCATGAGGTCGCGCACCGCGCGCAGCCGCGCCGGCTCGGCCGGCCTGTAGCCGTCCGCCAGCGGGCTGCCCTGCACGCACTCGCACGTCCGTGACTACTATGATGAGGGTAGGGCAGGGTTAGCTTATCAGCAACTTGCATGGCGAGCATCCGCACCTCCTGCACTGCGGGCACCTTGAGCTCCAGAGCCAGATACATGATCGCGAGAAGCCGCACGGACACTTCAGCGGGTCAGACCAGCTCAAGCCCTGGTAATGAGGCTGGACGACATGCCATGTCAAGGACATCCCGGGCCAGGGCACACCAGCAGGTTCAGGGCGCCATGAACCCCAGCTTCAAGCCTAAGGAATGAGGCTGAACAGCATGCGGGGCCACAGACGCCCTGCCGCAGGGCACGCCAGCAGGCCGAGGCCGCCATCCGGCCCGCCGTCGAGCCCAGGGAAGGACGCCGGCACCGGGTCGTGCAGGAAGGGCGCGAGCGGCGCCAGGTGCTGCGGCCAGCCGCCGGGAGCGCCCCATAGCGGAACCGTGCAGTCGCTGCCGCCTGCAAACAGGCGGCCGTCTGCTGCACAGCGGCGGGACAACAGGCGCATGGACTGGGAGAGGGCCGGAGGGGCCAGTGCATGCAAACAGCAGCGGGACCCACTGCAACCCACTGCAAGCAGGCCCATGAACGCCGCTGATGCAGCTAGCAGGGCTGGCAAGCTGCGGCGCGACCAGGTGCGCACTGCAGCTGCTGGGCAGCTGGCATAGCTCTTCGTCGGCCACGAGGCCGCTCAGCGGATCCACTCCCAATAGCGAGCCTGCTCGCCAGGACGAGGGCGTCAGCCGACAGCAGTATGACTATTGGTGACTGCCGTGGCACACACATGGAGGGACCTCAAAGCATCTGACCATGGACAGAGCGCCGTCGAGGCAAGTAACAGTGCTGATTCAGCGTGTGCATGGTCGGGCGAGCTTCCTGTGCAGCTGTGTGCTGCCGCCAACCCCAGTCCATATAGTTGCTTGCCAGGAGTGCATGAGGCAGCAGACCGAGCGTTCTGGCGGGCTCCATGCGCGGCGCTTGAGGCGCTGCGCACCGTACAGCAGCTGGGGGCTGCCGGCGCGCAGCTGCAGCAGGGGCGGGCGCTCGGCCCCAAAGTCCAGCAGCGCGGCCGACAGGGTCCGGTCGAGCCCGTCCAGCGCGCCGCTCACATGCTGGCTCATCTCCCAGTCTCCAAACACGCCTGCCCATGCTTTCCATGTCATGCACAGGGCATGCACCGGCAAGGGCGCCACGCAGATCGGACCAGGGCCGGCGTGCAGGACTCGTCTCCCGGAAATGCACGTGAGGCCCGGTTGTGTCAAAGCATGCACTGCCTCAGCAGATATGGCGCGCAGCGACCAGGGAGGGTGCGCTGCCATCAAACCGAAGCTTGAGACAAGCATGGGATTTCTCATGTGTGCGTTTCCGTGGACGCCGCGCTTGCACGGCAGATGGACCTTCTGTGCGAGCGCACGCCGACTCGCACTCAGGCAAGGAGGGCTGCGGCATAGCGGGTTGCACACTTCCGGCCTCCGGTGCGCTCGCGGCGGGCAGGGAACGGCTGGTCCGCGCGCTGCGCCGCGTGCGGTCAGACCGGCAGCCCTCGCCCTGTCCGCCGCCGGCGCTGTCGGCACCTGGGCCCCCGTTTGCGCTTTGCTGCATGGCCAAACATCCTGTAGGCATGTTCGCAACAGGTCAGCTCCTCTTGTGCAATGCAAAGCAAGACCTGTGCCACGCCCTGTGTTGCCCCGCGAGAATGGGTCCTCATTATAGAGAGCCGCCTGCTCAGCAGCTGCCACGTGAAGCCTGGCAATCAGTGCCCCGCACTCCACGTGTGCACTTGACCTATGTGAACATAGAAAGCGCATATGCAGGATGAAACCAGGCAGGCCCAAGAGCAGCCTTTACGCAGCTCATAACAGGGTGAGGCAGGCTCTGCTGGAGGGCGCGCCGCCCTGCGTGCTTGAGAAGCCGTCGTACCGCGCTTTGCCAAGCCCATGCTCGCCAGCCTGCTCCATGTCGGCATCCAGCGACTGCCGGACACGTTGCTCCGCCACTTAGCAGTTCTCCCTGGACTCAGCATCAGCATCGCATGGGAAGGTTACGCGGCACTAACGATCCCTGCAAATGCGCTTCACTGCAAGGTAGGCTGCAGACAGAATGAAGTCATTGCACTGCGGTACGTGCCCACACAGGCTAGCCAGGCTGGCGTTGTAGGCACGGAGGAGGTGAACAAGGGCGCGCGCCTGCGCGTACGCTCGCAGCTTCTTCACAAAGTCCATCTTGGGCAAGCCGCGGTGCTTCTGCGCGCGGCGCACAGGCTCCTGCGTGAAGTCTGCCAAACCACTGCTCCGTCAAGCAACCAGGGCCTGGAGGGAGCGCGGCAGCAAAGAAGTGCGCGAATGCAAAGCGCGCGTGCGTGCGGTGCCACCCCTGCGCCCTGCGATGCACGCACGGCGGCCCCGCAGCGCACCTGCATGAAGGCGTCCTGCGCATAGTCCGTGTCCGGGAAGTTCAGGACCGCGCTGGGCCCGCGGATGTACAGCGCCGCGCGGTCGTACGCGCTGCACAGCAAGCGTGTGTTGTGAGCCGTGTTCCGCACATGTGTTGAGGCAGGTCTGGCATGCTGGCGAGCCGGCGCTCGCCAGGGCTGCCCGCGCCCCAGCCCGCAGCGCTGCGCTGGCCGGCGCGCCTCGCGTGCGAGGCCCACTGTGCTGCTTGCATGATCTGCGGCATCTGATGCATGCGCATGCGGGCATGCACCCAGGCAGGGGTGGGGGGTGCAGGAGCGCACACGGCGGCCGGGCGCGCTTGCGGGAAGGAGCCCAGGTGCAGCTGGCGGCCCTTGGCGGGGCGGCCCTGGCCGTGCCGGCCGCCGTCCCCCGTGTTGTCCCACACTGCCGCCGCGCATATCCCCTTGCACCGCTCCAAACATGGCAGGGAGCGCTCACCGAAGAGGTGCTATGTGAGGCGATCATGCGATGCAGGTAAAAAAATTTTTTAATGCCTGTAGCCCATAGCTGTAGGAACTGTGCCGCATGGCTGGAGCCGTGCGCTTCGGCATGCACTGCGAGCAGCTTGCCAGGGGCTCATGCATGCGGCACTGCCCATGCACAGGCACGCCAGCATGCCCATGCCAACACGCATGCATGCGCTGGGGAATGCGCACCATGCGCCTCAAAGCGCCCCGTGCGGCGGTACTGCCCCCACACATGCGTATGGTCAGTCGGAGCGCACTGCAGCAACAGTGCCTGCAGGTGCAAGTTGCAGGAAAGGGGGGACCCACTCTGGTGACGCCGAGGTACTGCGACGTTTTGGAGCGCGGCCCAGACCTGCAAAGCAGATGCTTGCGCTGATGCATGCGCAAAAGAAGTCATGAAGAACTCATGCAGGTACAACCAACTTACATACCTGGCTGGGTAAGGTTTGCTTGGCAGAGGCACGCACCGCTTGCGCTTGCCGCTCTGCTCAGGCTCGGGCTGCTCCGCAGGCCTCATGCGGCGGTGCTGCAGCCTACATGCTGCCGCCACAGCGTGAGCGGGGCGGACGCGTCCTTGTGGCAGGCACGCTGCGTGATGCTGCCACCGTTGCCCACTGATGTGTTCACGTGGGTCCGCTTGAGAGCAATTGCTGGCAGGACTGGTGATGCACGCGCGAGAGATCACGAGTGAAAGCGGCTCTCAGCTGCAGCCTCGCCGTCTCAATTACAGATTCGGATGTCCCAGGTTCGAATTGAGGGCAACCCCAGTAGGTCAATGCGGTCCAGCTAGGCTCCAACTCCCCACCTCGATCAGAGGCTTGCAGGAGGCACAGGGACGGGCTGTGGTGCACCACAGGCGCCTGTAGTGTTAGGCTATGTCAGACACAGGATGGCAGCGCTTGGCTGTACTCAGGGACCACCTGCAGCCTACGAGCGAGCACTTGCGGCGGAGCGGCTTGCAGAGGACTGCTGCAAAGGCTGAAGAGCTGGGTAGCAAGCTGGTCACCGCGCACGAGGCTGTGGCTGCGGTGCCAAATGGCGCGACTATCACGGTGCGACCCCAGCTTGCTGTTGTCTTCTGACATAGCAACTACATCTAGCTGAGAAAGCTCAGCATGCCTTGCGGAGATAATATTGTTGTATGCAGAGCTTCTCAGACTTGTTATGTTCTTTTGGTCTTACTCATTCCCGCGCATTGCGGCGCTTCGCACAGGAAGCGGCAGTGAACGTGGCCCTGGTGCGCAGGTGGCCGGCTTTGTTGGGTGCGGCTGCCCGGAGCTGCTGATAAATGCACTGCGGTGCGCGCCCTCATGCCCCTCAGCCTCGTTCACACACACGCGCGGGGGCCTGGCTGTCCCTGACCAGCCGCGGCTCAGACCTGCGGGGGGTGTCCCAGGGAGCGCTTCGATCGAAGCGGGCAGCCCCGCGGCATGCACTTGTTTCAGGTGGTCGCCGTCGGCAACGGAAAGGGGCGGGGGCTGTCCAAGCTGGCCGTGGAGGGCATGGTGACCACGTATACATACAGGTGCGTCAAACCTTGACCTCCCGCACACCTGAGGCTTCACACCATCGTGCCGTGCCATATAGCGCCAGGCGTGAGTCACCTGAGCCTGCTCGCAAGTTTCAGCAGGCGAGACAGCTGATGCAGTCTGTAGAAGGTCCACAGTGCAGGGTGTGTGCGCAGACCAGAGCAGGCATTTTCCTAGCCATATATGAGGGCTTTTCAATGCGCACGTCTCAAGTCCATGCGGTCAGACAGCTGGACACAACTGATTGTACATCACGGCACGCGTTGGCATGCTTTGGCACTGGTAGCCACCACATGCAGCTGTGGGTCTCATCAAGCAAGCAATACGCTCCCACAACAAGGTTGCGCCTGCGCAGCTGGACTGGGCTGTGCCCGGAATTTGTGGCGCTAGCGCGTGCAGGCAAGCTGCAGGTGCAGCCCGTTGGAACCGTGGGTACAGCGCAAACTGGCAGCCTGTATAGCGTGGGAGAGGCCCCGCCGGGATGCTGCATGGGCATTGGCGCTGACAGACCGGCAGGCTGCATACTTTGCATGCCTTACTGAGCATGGATCGCGCTGGGTGCTTGAGCTGCGCAAGAACTGCTGCGGTTTTCTGCGTCGCCTGCGCACAGCCCTGGCAGCTAGCATGCCGGCGCGGAAGGGGCGTGGTCGAGAGTGACACAGGCTGAGGTCTGAGCGCGCAGGCGTACAACCTGCCGCTGGGCGTGCTCAGCCACCTTGTGCGCGACTGCGCCGCCGGCCGGCCCGGCACGCTGACGCGCACCGGCCTGGCCACGTTCGTGGACCCCCGCGAGGGCGGCGGCAAGCTCTGCGGGCCGGAGCAGCCGGATGTGGTGCAGGCGCGCCATGCCCTGCGTCGCTGTTGCAAGGTGGGCTGTGCTGGACAGCGGCCGGGGTGCCATCGTGGCGCAGACATGGTCTGCAGGGTCGCGTTCAGGCGGGAGGCTATGCATGAGGCTGACCGAACGGGAAGGCTGCCAGGCCCAGCCTCAACACACAGGCAAGCACGGAAGTGGGTTGGAGCGCGCAGGCCGACAGCTTGTGCCATCGGGCGGCGGCAGGCGGGAGGCACGAGCCATGGCCCGTCAGGGCATGCATTCGGCCAGGCGGTCCCAGGACATATGCGCGCGCTGACAAGCGAGCTGCGTGTGCGGGCCGCCAGGTCGTGCAGATGGGCGGGCGGGAGTACCTGTGGTTCCGCGCGCCGCCCGCGATCCACGCCGCGCTGCTGCGCGGGACCACCGCCGACGAGGACGGCAACATTGGCTTTGAGGATGAGGCGTGCTATATCGACGCGCTTAACCAGGCGCGCGTGTCCCGCAGCCCGCGCGCCTGTCACCTGTGGGGCTTGAGGCTGCTTGTGCTGCACAGGCTGTCCAGCCAGGCACGCGCAACGCGTCTGTGCAACGCGCGTGCCTGTCGCCTGATCGAGGGTAATATCGCGTGTGTGCACACAACTAGGTGCCTACCCCATGCGATGATGTGGCGCGTAGCACAATGTTCTCGTCCCGCATGGACGGCACACCATGCGCTTGCCAGCCGATTGTGCGCCATTGAGGCTGCATGTGCGTGCGTGGGGCCCAGGCGATGGCGGCCCACAACTCTGGCGGAGTTGTAATCGTTCAGGTACCCACCAAGCGCGCGTTCCGCCCGGCTTGAGTGCCAATGTGCTCGCAGTGCCCGCATAGTCTCTTACAATTGGATGTCAGCACTGCGGCCAAGTCATGTGTTTGGCAGTGTGTTGGTGAAGAGGACGCCGAAATGAGCCAGGCGTTTGGCATTGAAGGACGCCTGAGACTAGCATGCTTGTGGCTCAGAGCATCATTGCTTTCCGTGCGGGTGGTGTACATGCAGCTGCGTGGCGCAGGTGCAGCGCATCGCGGCGCGTGGGTCGCTGCCGACGCGTGCTGTCCACATCCCGGGCACGCTTGTGGACAAGGTGACCACCACTTGTTAAATCATTAGCCCAGATCACCCAGAGCGCAACTGCAGTTCTGCATATCATATATGTGGATGTACTTGCATTCATCTCGCAGCTCGTTAAGCAGCTTGCCCCGGCCAATCTATGCTGCAAAAAGCTGTGCTGCATGTCCGCAAGGCGTGCTTACCGGCGCACGCAGCGCGCTCCCTTAATGTATGTCTTCCACCGTCCCCATGACGAAATCGGGTCATATATACCGAAGCTTTGTTGCTGAAACGTTGAAATCAGCCACAGGGTAGGGTAGGGTGGTAACCCTATATGTGCGCAGGTGGTGGTCGCGCCGCCCGAGCTGCACTGGCAGACGTTTGCGGGGCCGCACATGGACGGCACGCTGACCGGCGCGCTCAAGGCGCCGGGCGCGCATCTCGCGCCGCTGCCGCTGACGCCGCGCCGCTTGATTGCGTTCCGCGCGATGCTGGAAATTGACCGGCCGCGCGAGCTCGTGAATGTCGGCGTGGGCATGCCCGAGGTGCGTGAGGGTCCGGCAGCACAGGGGCACCAGGAGTCAGTGTTGGCCGGCCGCGGGCGCTCGTGAGCGTCCATCATGGGCACGCCTGACGTTGATTGCACGCTGCACAGCATGTGAACAACCGATCATCTACATGTTGCCTGGGGCACGGTGTCCCAGCAACAGGCAGTGGCGCAATGCCGTACAGAGATCTGTAGCCATCTGGCTTATCTCTGCATGCCCGAAGCAGGGCGTCATCAATGTCAAGCTTAGGTGTGATGCGTCAGGGCAGCCTCAATGCCCAGTGTATTAAGCGTGGGGTGACCACTAGCAGTCGCATGGTGTGGGCATGCAGGGCGCAATACGATTCTGACCTATACGGAACGGCTCCGCGGCAGGGTGTCGCGCGCATGGTCGCTACGCACGGGCGGGCCTGCATCCCGCATGCGTGGCCGGTCACGCTGTCCACAGAGGTGGGAGCCTAATAAGTCGTGCCAAGGATGTACCAGTAGGTACTTCATGTCGCGCCCGCCAGTCTGCCACGTCGCGTGAGCGTGCTTGCTGGGGAGGCACGCGGTGTGCAGCACCTCGAGGGACGACCAGGCCGGAACCCGCTGGCAGGCGGCCCATCTTGTTTGCCTTGCTGCGCGTGCAGCGCCCATCGACACGCAGCCTCGCAATGTGCCGGGCGATGCCCGCGCAAGGTGTGCCGGTTTCCGCGCGCTTGGCGAGCTGCCACGCCTGCGAGCGCAGGTGGGCATGTTTGGCGGGACGCCTGCGGGCGGCATGCAATTCGGGGCCGCGCACGGCTCCGATGCGCATGTGCCCTGCGCCACCATGCTCGGTGCGCGCAGCGCCGGCAGGCGCTGAGAGCAGGCCCGTGGCAAGACGCGCGCCCGTATTCAAAAAGCACAGCTGCTCTTTTAGTGTCAAGGCTGGGCACAGGTGGGCCCGGTGAGAAGCCGCGACGTCTGCATGCTATAGTGTGCAGGGCCGGGCGGGCGAGCAAAGGGGTTGCCAATGCTGACCTTCTTGGTATGCTGCAGTGGCCAAGCCTGCCACTTCGAGCAGCTGTGACGCGATTGGCAGCTATGCATGACATCAGGTAACAGCCTGCCAACCGCAGAGGCAGCCTGAAGGGAGTAGGAGCGCTGTCTCTGTGGCAGCGCCTGAGAGCACATGGGCTGACCTGCTGCGTGCTTGCGTGCGCAGACTTCTACCAGGGCGGCGGCACGGACATAGCCGTCCTGGGCATGGCAGAGGTGCAACCCAGGACTCTGAGCAGCAGCTGCTGGCCCTTGTCTGTGCTCGTGAGCGTTGTATGTTACAGGTTTGCTCACCGCAGCCTCCTCCAGCCCTATCATGATGGACTGGCTCTCTTATTTCTGTACTGCATAACCTTTTGCTCCTAATAGAAGTGTATGGCTGCTTTGGTGGCGGTGGAGCTGCAAACCTCCCTCTGCAGAAGCGCCGGATGGCGCGAACGCACACAGGTGGATGAGGCAGGCAACGTCAACGTGAGCCGGTTTGAGAACCGCGCGCCGGGCTGCGGCGGGTTCATAGACATTTCGTCAGCCGCTAAGAAGGTTATATTTGTAGGGACGTTCACCTCGGGCGGCTTCAAGGCGCGCCCGTGCACTTAGCTCGTGGGCATCACGCTGAGCTGCACCTGGGTGATGGCGGGCTCAATGGTGACTTGTCTTTCCAATATTGCCGGAACGCCTGGAGAGTCCTCTCTGTCACTCCCCAGTGGTGGTTGGTGCATGTGCACCCTGCAGGCGCTGCTCGGCAGTGCACAGCACCCCTGTGTAGCAGTTGCTGTCATGTGCCTGGCGGCTCATGCGCGGGTCAGGGACAGAGCTGCTCTGAGTGGCACCTCAGCAAGAGGAAAGGCTGTGAGCGGTGGTGCCCAGGCGCACGTGGGCGAGGGCCGCCTGCGGATAGAGCAGGAGGGCCGCGTGCGCAAGTTCCGCAGCCACGTGCTGGAAAAGGTGAGCGCCGGCAGCGTACACAGCGCCAGGCGTGCTGCATGCAGCAGAATTAGTCTGGCAGGCATCCTGTGCCGACCTTCAGAGCCCAGAGCCCAGAAAGTCAAGTGCTCAGCAGCCTTGCGCCGTGCAGCGTACCTGCTCTTGTGCCGCTCCCTTCCAAGCGCATGATCAGCACTGTTATGCACATGCTGTGCCCACAAGAACAGGCAGACTAGACAGCACACAGCGTGTTGGCGGCGAAGCGGACAGGACCCTGACCAGCCCTTTGCGGGCGCGCGCGGCAGACGTTTGCCGCCAGCTCCGCCGGCGAGCGGCCAGTGTGGGTAGTGACGGAGCGCGCTGTGTTCCGGCTCAGGGCGGGCGCCGGCCTCGAGCTCACCGAGGTGCGGTGGTGCTGGGCTGACTCGCATCAACTCTGCTGTCAGCGCTGTTCAGCAAATAACGGCAAAGCCATCACTTTCTGCTCGGCAGAACACGTTGCAAATGTCCAGTCGCGCTTTATATAATCTGTCGGCAGGTTGCTAGCAGCGGCTGTGCTGGGGACACAGCATTCGAGTCGCTAGTGCCTGCTATTCTGATGTGCTTGCTGAGGAGGCTTGCATGCAGGCGCATTAGAGCGAGTAGCATGACTTTGTTCCTGAAGGCCAAGCTGCAGCCGAAAGGCCTGGGACCTTGTGGACTGTTTGCAGGTTGCGCCGGGTGTCGACCTGGAGCGGGATGTGCTCGCGCACATGGACTTCCGGCCCGTCATGAAGGACGTGAAGCTCATGGATGCGCGCTGCTTCAGCCTGTGAGCCTGCGCGCTTGCTTCTGTGTGATGCATGAAGCGCATGAGGAGTGTGAGTGGCTGACCAGGCCCGTCTCCGACATGAAATTTTGTACGCCAGGCGTTGCTGTGGAAGCCAATCACCTTGTAGAGGAAGTAAGTTGAGTGTGTGTGAGTGGAGCGCGCGTGACTTACCTAGGTTGTATTGCCGTAAAGACGCTTTTGGTTCTGTGGCAGTTACAAGCTACAAAGCTGGGCTGTCTCGGTCAAATGTTAGCACAAGTAACAAAGCAAAGCTGACATGAGGCACGGCCATTATCATCTCCGGGACGGCAGCGGCGCTTTGCGCGCTGAGAACAGCATGCGCTCTGTCGAGACAATAATTGCCAGCACCACTGCGACCTGCGCACACCATTCAATATTACTGACCAAAGTCACAACTGAAGCTCTAGTACACTGTAAGGCTCAGCACGCCTGCACACAGACCCAACCGAGGCAAGAGCGTCTGGACTCGAACAAGCAGAGGGCTGCGTGCATACCAGGAGCACATGCGTCGTGGTGGGCACAAACTTGTGCGGTGGCCTGCAGGTTGACACTGTGCTAATTGAGACTTGCTTGCACACTTCGAGTTGCTGAACTGAAAGGTAATACAGCACGGAAGACAGGGAGACAGGGAGCATGCTGTTCTGGCGCACCCGAACGTCGCCTCCATTGCGGCAACCAACGTCTTTAGGCCTGAATGCAGGCACCGGCTCACTTCCCATGCCGGCGCTCTGCCGTGCTCAGCCAGGCTCTCTGCCTCCTGCAACCCGGGCCGCACCTGGCCGCAGCCTTTGCCACACCCACAGCTTGCTCCGCCAGCTCGCCGCATTGGCCACCCAGCCATACACCAGCGTCCGTGAACCACTGTAAACATACTTGCAGGAACAACCAACATGTTGAACAAGATGAAGCGCACCATTGTGAGAGCAGCCGATAAAAAATAACACAGGGCACGTGCGTACCAGCTTGAACTGCAGCAGTCCAAGGAAGCCGCCAGCAATGTACAGCGGCAGCGCCCACAGCAGCACCAGCGGAGCCAGCGTCTCCCTCATGCCATCCGGCTGGGCCGACGAGACAATCGCCTATTGCTGCGACATGCTGCTCTGCGAGCTGGCGCAGGTGCCTCACCCGGCCTGACGCTGTTGGGGGAGCCTGACAAGAGAAGTTGAACTACGCAGCTCTGCCTTGGACCCCCAATCTACCTGAGCAATGTGTTGGATAAAGGGGGCCCGGACCCTGTCTATGGCTGAAGCGGTATAAAGGGCAGCTCGCTGTCCAGCCTTGCCAGCAGCCTTGCCAGCAGCCACAGGCAGTGATGACGTCCCAAACGCTGTGCTCCTGGGGCACCCATGCTGGCAGCTGCAGGCGCGCACAGCTGAGCCGTGCGCTCGTCAGGTGCGGCGTGTGCAGCTTGCGCTGTGTTTGTTGACAGGGGCTTCGTGTGCGGGTGCCGTGACACTGTGTGCGGGGCTATCACAAATGCAGGATACAACGGCCGGCGCCTGCGAGGCGGCACGCAGGCGTACGAACGTATGCCCTGTTCGGCGGGAACAAGGGCGACGGGCAGGTGCGCCTCCTCGCTGCGGCGTTGCGGGCGCCGCATACGTGTGCAACTGTGCAGAGGTGTCACAGAGTGTCAGCAGTGTTTCTGCTGTGTCTGGCGAGCGAGGTGTGCGCACCCGCGCAGGGAGGCGGCGGCGGCAACCCGTTTGCGGCTCTGGGCAACATGGGGAACATGATGGAGTCGGTGCGCCGCCGCTGCAAGCTGCTGCTCAGTCTCCTGCTGCTGTGACAGTGTTGCTCGGTCTGTGGGAGCCTCCTGCGCGGCTCCAGGCTGTGTGCCTGCCCGCAGGTGAAGAAGGCGCAGCAGCTTGTGCAAGTGGTGCGGCCCGCCCCACGTCACCTAGCTATGTGCACCTGCACCCCGCTTGCCACCGTCTCTGGGTGTACACCGAAGAGTGCGGAACCTGTGCGCTGCTCAGCGGCCCCCTGCGCGCACCTTGCGCTGCACTTGCGCGCGGCGTCCTGCGCTGCGACTGTATGCGAAAGGATGGCTCTGAGCGCGCGCCCCCTTCGGCGCACCCATGCGAGCCTGGGCTCCCTGTCTGGGCTGCCGAGGGCGCCTGCCGCACGCAGGAAGCCGCCAAGGCGCAGCAGGAGCTGGCGGAGGCGGAGTTCGACGGCTACTCGAGCGACGAGACCGTGCGCGTGGTGATGTCGGGCAACCAGGAGCCCAAGAGCGTGGACATCACTGAGGAGGCCATCGCCGGCGGACCCGAGGCGCGGCCGGCGTTCACTCGCACCCTGTCCTCGACTTCATGCGAGGGCTGCTGCCGCGTGTCGAGGAAGTGTGTGCTACGGTGCACATCCTGGCGGGCACGCGCTTGCCGCAGGACTGCCGGCAGTGCGCGCGCGCTGCGCGGACGTGCGGCGGTCTGAACTGGGCTGCGTGTGCGGACCGCAGGCCCTGTCGGCGCTGGTCACCGAGGCGATGAAGGATGCGCACTCCAAAAGCGTTGATGTGCGCTGGCGCACAACCCTCACCTACTTGAATATAATAATGGATGTGGGGCAACATGCATGTGTGTTGCTACAAACCTGTGTCTGGCAGCTGCCTTGACAGGACACGTTTCTGGCCCGCATGGGTGCTAGGGTGGCAGTGTGCACCGCGCATGCACAAGGGCAGGCCTCCAGAGCCTGGCATCTTGATGGCGCGCTGCCTGTGACTGCATGCATCTTGCTGGATGCCCCGACCTTGCGGTAAGTGTTGCCTCTGGCAGAGCTGCCTGCGCAGCGCCGACGACGCTCAGGTGCACCGCTCTGTTAGCGGGCCCTGCGGCGCTGAGGGCGCCTCGCGCATGCTGCTCGCGCAGGGCATGAAGACGAAGATGAAGGACATGGCGTCCAAGCTGGGTCTGGGCGGCGGCGCCAACCCTTTCGGGTCGTTTGGAGGGTAGCGTGTGTGGGGTGAGTGCCGCCGTGAGTGATGCGTAGGCCGGCTGGTGCGTCTGCGCAGGGCGGCCTGTGTATGGGGACACGCCCGTGCATGCATGCGCACTGCGCTGTTGTGCGCAGCCACGTTTTTGGAGGTATGTGGGCGCTGTCATTTGTCGCAATAGCATGGACAGGTTGCAGGCGTGTGTGTGTGCGGCTTCAGATGTGAACAGGTGGAGATATCCGCCTTCGCCATTGGTATTATTGCATTTGCTTCCTTCATTGCATGCAGCCAAACCATTGTATCTGAACGAATGTTTGACAGCTCAGGCGCAGCGCGGCTGACACGTGCACCGCCCCTGCGGCACGCATGGCTCTCAAGAGCCGGCGACCCCAGCCGCGCAATGCTGCTGCAAGGCGCCCCTGTGTGTTGGCACGCCGCGCTGAGCGCAGCTGGGGCACGCGCGGCTGAACAAATAGACCCCTCCCCAAACACCCGTCCGTCCCATGGCGCTTCCCCAGCCTCCAGGAATGCTCCGACAGCAGACACGCAGCTGACACGCTGGCAGTCGGCTCTCTTCCGCACCGGTCCCTGCGCAAGCTGGCTAAGCTGGCAAAGCCACCGCTCAGACAAGCGCCCCAGCGCGCTGACAATCCGGCGCGAGGCCCCACCATAGTACCAGCGTCCACAAAAATAGCCTCGCCCCAGGTGGGTGCCAGGCTGGATGGAACCAGGCAGACAATGGGCTGCACACCAGGCAGTCACATGCCTCCGTGCCTGCAGCATGCGCGAGCACCGGTGGACGCACGCCTGCCCATTGCGCTTTGCTCAGCAGACAGATCCAGCCCACCCCCCCTCATGCCTCCGCCCGTGCTATGCTTGCACGATGTGGCAAAGCACGCCCGCCCGCGCCACAGGTCACACAATTCGCAAAGTCCCTCATTACCAATGCATGCGTTGCCTGCTGCGCGCATGCTCGCCGGCCCACAGCCAAGCCCTACATGCCCCTCGTGCTGCCACCTGCCCCATGCGCTGCACCAGCAGGGCAACGCAGGTGCAGGGCGGCAGGGGGTGCACATATGCCTGGACTCGAGGGCGCGCGCGCACGAGGCACAAAGCCTTACGCCAGCCATCCCCAGCTCCCAACTAAAGTCTTCACTTTGAGCCAACAGCTCTCTGCTGACTCCTACCCGCACCGCCCGAGACCCTTTTCCATCTGACATGCAGACGGAGCGCCAAAAACATAGCTTGTGCCCTGACAACCGACCAGTGCCCGGCATCTGGGACTAATAGCATGGGAGGCAGGGCGCATGCAAGCAGCCCCCCGCAACATTAACCGCTATGCGCTCAGCAGCTCGGCCTTGCTTGAGCAACCTTAAGATCCTCGCGCGCAGTCAGGGACTGCAGGAGGTTCCAGAACTGGGACGCAGGACCTGTCTGCCACGCGCGCAACCCGCATGCCCGCACCCCTGCTCCCAAGCACGCACAGTATGCTTCTGCCGCAAAGGGCTGGGACGTGGCACGCGCCAAACAGGCATGTGCATGCATCCCTAACCAGTGTCCCCGACAGATTGCATGCCATACAGCATGCCACAGGCGCTGCTGAGGCAGCCATACGAGGAACAGCGCTCGCATCGCCATAGCCCACCCCCGGCAGGGCCGCAGCGGCACACAGCCGGTGCCCAGCGGGTACGGCCCTGGACCACCAGGTCAGCGGCCGCGCGCGGCGGGCGCCTGCATGCCTGGGTGCGGCGCCCGCTCCGCAGCCGCCTCACTCCGCCTTGGCAGACGTCTTGATGGCGGAGATCATCTCCTCGCCCATGGACTGCGCGCCGCGCAGCCCCAATCTCAGCCGTGCCTTTCTGAGCTCGCGTTGGGGTAGGGTGCACCCCACCGTTGACCCTGAGCATTGCTGCAGCTACGGACGGAGCTTGGCGGGCAGCGTGTGGGTGCACAGCGCTGTCGCTGGCTCCTGCGAACCGCGCAGCAGCGCGCGCGGCAGGCGCGCGCCTTGAGCACAGTCACGGTGAGCTCCTTGCCCGAGTCAAACTCCTCCTGCAGCAGCACCGCGAGCTTGTCCGCATCGTCCGTGCCTGTCGGCAGCTTCAGGTCGTCCTTCGTGTTGCCGGACTCGTCCATCAGCGACACCTGCGGCCCCGCGCGGTGTCAGCCGCGCGCGCCGCACCGCCGTCCAGCACACCGCGCCTAAGCAGCTGCCACCGAGAGACTTGGCTGCTGTAGTGAGGACACCAAAGCCCGACCAAGCCTGCGTGCGCTCCTCACACTGAACAATTGCCAACAGCATGGCCATGCCAGCGGTCAGGTCACGTAAGCACTGGGGGTTGAGCCACGCCTGTGCCTGCCCAGACTTCCACAGCTTGCAGGAAGCTAGCTACGGATGGTAAGCACCGCGCTGAGCATGCAGTGCATCTACTTCATGTTGCCGCTGCGTGGAGCCTCAGCCCAACGCCGCTGAGCTACAAAAGGAGTTCAACAAGCGACTGCGTGCGTCTCCCAGCGCCGGGCCGGGCGCTCACAAAGCCGTCCTCGCTGATATCCAGCAGCGTGTACTCCTGGCGGGTGACGTGCGGGATCTGCACAACACTGGCAGTGCGTCAGCTCACAGCAGGGAGATGCACATGGAAAACTTGCAGGCAGGCCTGCTTGCAGGCGCCGGCAGCTCACGTCGCAGTTGTGCGAGGACGGCGTCAGGTCCTCGTACTTCTTGCCGGTGAAGATGTCGATCGCGACAAAGTGGCACTTGGCGTGACCGTGCTTGCCGGTCTTTGAGGTCGAGACATCAGCCACCTGCACATGCAGGAGCCACAATCAAGCGCAGCGCGGGCTGATAGCAGCCTGCTCCTGGAGCTGTGAGCGCAAGCCAGCGTGCGCTGCCCACAGGAGCAGCTGCGTTGCGGCACGGGGGTGCGTGTGCGCGGCCGCGCTCCCGCGACGCGGCCGCACGGCGCTGGTGAGCGGCCGGCGGGAGCGACCGGCGGCCGCACCTTGCAGGGGCGGCTCTTGATCACCAGGAAGCCGTTCTTGCGCACAGTGCCGGCCTGCTGCGGGTAGGTCAGCGAGGCGCCTGCGTCCGCGCTCTCAAAGTGCACATCATGCCCGTGGTCTGCGTGCTCGTCACCCATGCTGGCTGCGGGGCAGGAGGACGCAGCAGCTTGGACTCCTGGCCTGGCGGCAGCCTGCCTGCTCGGCAGGGCCCTGACGACCGACCCGTTGCCTCACCCTTCCCGAGTCCCGACAAAGGAGTCTCGGCGAGACTCGGCAGCGCAGGACGTGCGCACTCTGGGCCCGCCTGCATGTGTCCGAGCTTTGCCAGCCTCGTGCGGCCACAGGCAGGCGCGACCGCAGAGGAGCGGCACGCAAAGGCCGCGCAGGCCGTTGGCGCGCGGCTGGCAGTCATGCCTGTGGACAGCATCCCTGTGGTCAACAGCCTGGAGCAGATCTATGGCAGTGGTGCGCCTGGAACGTGTGTGCACAGCCCATCACAGTGCTGTCACATCTGGTCTCACCTGGCGTGTGCCAATGCCGCAGACGCGGGCTTCCTGGAGGAGCAGCGGGAGCGGTATCAAGCGCTGGTCGCTCGCTTCGTTGACCTGTACGGAAGCCCCCCGGAGTTTGTCGTGCGCTCACCAGGCACGCGCCAGCTTTCATCCCCAGGACGCAAGATGGTTTCTGTCAAAGCGTAGCTGCAGCAGAGACGGTCCTTGTGTGCAGCCAGCACAGTTTTCAAAGAGACAGAGGCACTGACTCGCTCTGTGCACTGACCGGGCAGGCCGCGTGAACCTGATTGGCGAGCACGTCGATTACATGGGCTACGGCGTGCTGCCAATGGCAATAAAGCAGGCGCGTCCCGCGGAGCTCAAAGCTGGACCAGAGGCTAACCAGAGTCGCCAGCCTTTCCGGACCGTGCAGATGCCTCGAGTGCGGTGCGCGCAGGACACGATCGTTGCTGTTCGCCGCGGCGGCGACAAGCTCCGGCTGAACAACATGGCGTCTGCGCACGGAGAGCAGGACTTTGAGCTGGACCCTGAGCAGGTTGGCTGCCCCACCGCGGCCAGACCTGGACAGACCGGGCGGAAGGGAGGGCGGGCCCGGGAGGCCCAGCAGGCTCAGCAGCACCAGCAGGCTCACCTTATGCAAGTGCTCTGCGTTTGCTCAATGTCAATGGCCGAGCATGCATAACAAGCAGACCGCCGAGAGCAGCGCGGCGGGGCGCCCGGCGCGCGCTGAGCGCGGCGCGCGCCACCAGCGGGCAGCCTGTACAGTCACAGTCACAGGCGACTGACTCGCATCCCGCGTTCGCATCCCGTGTGCGGCGCCTGGTGGTGACATGCGGCGGCGCGCGCAGGAGGTGGACCGCGAGAACCACACGTGGGGCAACTACATCATGTGCGCGTACAAGGGCGTGCACGAGCACCTGGCGCGCGCGGCGCGGCCGGCGCCGCCGCTGGTCGGCCTGCAGCTGCTCGTGGAGGGCCGCGTGCCGCAGGGTGCGCCGGGCGGCCCGTGTTGTTCCACGCCTGAGCCCCTGTGGTGGATGGCCGTGAATCCTGCAGGGTCCTCTGAGGGGTTGCAATGCCACCCTGCGCCGAGGCTTGCCCGACCCTCAAGCACTGCAGAGGTCTGTTCCAGTGGTAAGCCAGCGATCTACTGTTCTCCCTCACGAGGCGTGGTCACATTCAGCAACGGCCTGGCCTCATGCAGCCGTGTGCTGCTCAGCACTGGGGTCGCATGACATGCACAGTGCATTGGTGGTGTCATGAGCATGATCTGCAGGTGCCCTCGGGCACACAGAATCTGGCGCTTCCTAGGCAATGCAATAATAGGATGTTTTCATTGCGTGCCAGTGACAGGCGCTTGGTCTCCCTGCTAAGGTTTGAGGGTTCAGTTGTGTGTCAGATGGACATGCCCCCATGGCCCCATGGCCATTGCTGCAGGCTCTAGTGTACCTGTCCAGGTTCTCTTGTCACCCTAGTTACGCTGCGGGGCGCGCCTGGCGTCCGCTGCCAGGCACGTCCAGAGCGGGCTTGCGCTAAGAGCAGCCCGTCCTCGTGCACAGGGTCGGGCCTGTCGTCATCGGCGGCGCTCGTCTGTGCGTCCTCGCTGGCCGTGCTGGCCGTACACGGCATCCGTCTCAGCAAGGGGGTGTGCAGCCTGCTCAGCGGGGCCAGCAAGCCCTCCCCGCCCTCCCTGCCACCCTTCGCTGTGTACAGTCCAGATGGGGAGCACCACTTGAGCCTGCACGGGCTCCAGGCTGCCCAGGAGGTCACCACCCTCGCTCCAGGTAAGCCACCCAGCCCTAGACGGGGCCGGGGCGGGGTGGCGTGGGGCGGGCGGGGTCGGGGCGGGCCCGGGGCATAAGCGCGCAGACCGCAGCGGCGCTCGGCTGCGCCGTGGAGGGGCGGGCGCTGAGGCGCGCGCCTGTGCGCGCGGCTGGGTGCAGGCGCGGGCCTGTCCAGTTCCTCTGCGCTGGTGTGCGCCGGCGCGCTCGCCGTGCTTGCCGCCGCGGGCGCGCGCCCGCCGAGCGCGGTGCGCTGCGTGCGCGCGGGCACGGGGGCCCGCAGGAGGCGGGCGTGGCAGGGACTCTCTGGGGCGGACTGTGCTCTGTGGGGCTCACTGACACTGCCTGCTTGGGCGCGACTGGGGCCCATGCGTGGAAGGCTGCAGGGCTCGCCCTCGTGTGCCCGCAACCAACTCAGGGGCGTGGCAGATGTGCATGGCAACCACAGCAGGCGTTACTGAGATCATCAGCTGGATGTGGGGGAACCCGTCAAGGTTGCTGGCTGCTCTGGCGGCACGCATATTGTCCGTGAAAAGTGCCTCTATCATAGCGGGCATTGTAGCGTGCGGTTGGTACATGCTGTGTGGTTGCACGGCGGTGCACGCAGCACGAGCTTGTCAGACAGACACGCTGGGGGCGCCTGCGAGGGGGTCAGGTCACCAGCAGCGGCGTGCGCCGGGGCGCGCTGAGCGCGCGGGGCGCGGCCGGCGCGCAGGCTGTCGCGCGCTGGCAAGGAGAGTGCATCTGTGTGACCTACCAGTCACCAGTGACCCTAGGTCACCTGCGCGAGCTCCTGGCCGCGCAGGAGGTCGCGCACTTTGCGGCGGAGTGCGAGAAGTACGTGGGCACGCAGTCGGGCGGCATGGACCAGGCCATCTCCATCATGGGCCAGGCCGGCGTTGCCAAGCTCATCTCGTTCAACCCGGCGCGCCCCGCGCCCCCCGCGCCCCCACGCTGCACTGGGCGCGCCGCCTCACAAGTCACGGGGCCGCGCCGTCGCTCCATCCCCAGCCTGTCGCGCCGCCCCTCCTGACATGCTTGCGACGTGCGGCTCGTCGCACCAACCTGACATCAGGCATGCATACGGAGCGTGAGCACGTCCCGGGCGCGCCCTCTCACAGTTTGAACCCTGTATTTGATCTAAGACAAACCCTGCGCAGGTGCGTGCGGAGGACGTGCGGCTGCCGGAGGGCGCCATGTTTGTGATCGCCAACTCGCTCACCGTCAGCAAGAAGGCCGAGAGCGCGGACTACGAGTACAACATGCGCGTCACCGAGTGCCGCCTGGCGGCCGTCCTGCTCGCGCTGGCGTGCGGCGCGCCGGCGGTGCGCGCCTCCAGCCGGCGCCCGCCTCGAACGCCCGCCGCACGGCTCTGCGAGCGCCCTGCTGCTGCTTTGAAGCCATGAGTGGGGAGTGCAGGGTGCGCACACCCTGGGTCGCGCTTGAGAGCAAGGGCTTGCAGACCGGATGCTGTTACTTAGCCCTACCGACCCTACCCCACATGCACACCCCCGCAGGAGGAGGCGCGGCAGCGCACGCAGCTGGTGCAGGTGGAGGCCGACGTGGCCGCCGCGGGCGGCGGCGACGCGGCGGCGGGCGTCGACAAGCTGCTGCACCCGGCCGCGTACTTCAGGGTGCGCAGGCTCTGAACCTGCAGCGTGCACGCGCACGCGTCTATACAGCGTGCGCGGGACGCGTGTGTGTGTGTCAGGGCTCACGATATGATCAGGAGAGTTAGGTTGGGTACTTCCAAAGTGCACCAGAGCGCATTGCCTGCTGTCGCTTGCAGACCTTGCCCTGGTCACTTTACCCTTGTAGGGATTGCTGGACGCACTCAGTGCCGCGCGGTCGCAGACGAGCCAGCGATGTTAGTTCCTTGAATTCTGTCGTTGCGCTCACGACCGACCCCACTGTCACACGATGATCGCGGGCGCAGTCAAGCCGGCAACTGGCACGCAAGGGTAGGGTGGAAACCCTATCCGCCTGCACGGCGCAGGCGGAGCTGGTGGAGCGGCTGGGCGCGCCGCTGGAGCAGGTTCTGAATGAGCACCAGCTGCGCTGCGCGGCGCTCGCTGAGCAGGGTGCGTGCGCCGCCTTGAGGCCTGCATCCCTGACATCGTCGTCGTGTATCGTCGTCTAGGACCCTGCGCAGGCGCTGTTGCGCTTGCAGAGCGGGACGCGCGGGTCTGCGCTCTGTTGGGCGCCAAGCATGTGCTGTGAGCGGGCGGTGTGGGAGTGGTGGTGCGGATGCACTGAGCGGCGTCCTCAGAACAGGGTCGCATGTGGCTGGGCAGCACAGGCACCGTGTCTGCGCTCGCGGGAGGGCGGCACAGCGCAGCTCCGACACGTGCTGTCTGCTGGTCCGTCTGGCACCGCAGCCGGCCCGCTTCGGCTGCGCCCAGCGCGGCGCGGCAGGGCGAGCGCTGACCGCGCGCCCGCGCGCCCCGCCGCGCAGGCGCGGGCCTGCAGCTGCAGGCGCGCGCGCGGCATGTGTTCCGCGAGGCCGCGCGCGTGCCGGAGTTTCGCGCTATCTGCCACGCGCCCGACGCGGCGCCGGATGCCAAGCTGGCCCGCCTCGGCGCGCTCATGGACGCCAGCCAGGCGTCCTGCCGGTGCGTCCTGGTTCAAGATGAGGGGTTTGAGTCAGGGTGGCATGCCCCGAGGGCAAAGGCTGGGTTGGCATCCAGCTCTGTGCATCCGTCCTGTCAGTCATTTCCAGGAGCGCGCAGCGGTTCACTGAATCAATACACAGGTTCTTCAGCCACATGTGCCGCCACTCATGCTCAATGCAGCGAGGCTTCTTCCCACCGGTCCCGTCATGCTGCTTGAGGTGAAACGACCCAATTCGACCAGAACCACCGCTATCTTGGGGCCAAGTACACTTGCGTATGACCATGTGGTGTGCGCGCAGGGACGACTTTGAGTGCAGCAGCACCAACCTGGACCGCCTGGTGGCACAGTGCAAGGCAGCCGGCGCGCTCGGGGCGCGCCTGACCGGCGCCGGCTGGGGCGGCTGCACTGTCAGCCTGGTGCGCGACGCTGACGCGGACGCATTCATCGCCGCCGTCACGCGGGCGTACTACGACGACCCGGAGCAGGCGCGCATTCAGGGCGTGCAATAACTCTGACCCTGACCGTACCCCTAATTTGTTCAATATAACAATGTCAACTAACAATGTTGTCAGGACAGAGCTTTTTACACAGTTCAGGGAGCTAGAGTACAGCGCAGGACGCCAAAGCGTGCATGTGGTGACGCGGGCGCCTGGCTGCCGCGCAGTGCGAGGCCGCGGCGGGCGAGCGCGCGGCGCACGGCGGGTCGCTGGACCACGTCATCTTCGCCTCGCGGCCCGCCAGCGGCGGGGCCATCCTGGATGTGGCGCACCTGGGCCTGGCCGCCCAGGCCCAGCCCGCTGAGGCCCAGCCCGCCGAGGCCCAGGCCGCCTACGCCTAGGGCCTGCGGCAGCTCGGCTCTGTGTGCATATAATATCCCCAGACTGGTTGGCTTGCTGGTCTTTGCGCGTTTGCATGCGTACAGCGAAGTGGCACAGGACGGGTCAGCTTTTTGGGCACTGACTTGTTGCCTGTAAGTTGTGCAGTAACGGTTGATAACACAGTGACGTACCTTTTTGAAGCTGACATGGTGCGGATGCCAAGTTGCGCGGCAGCATGTGTTGTCATTCAGGCCATTAGGGCTGACTTTGGTATGGCTTTCCAACTTTATCCCTTGCAATGCTGAAGCACATTAGCTGCCTGCTCTTCACTCATCACCAGATGTCTGCGCTCCCTCCTCAATGCCTAGCCTCTCCCTGCAGAACTTGACACGCTCCCTCTCCCTCTCTCTCACACATGTACATCCTGCAGCCCTCCTGGCCTCCACAGGTGGAGCGCCCGACCATGAGTCACCAGCTAGCGACCATCGCTCGCCCGCCCCTCGTCGCCTTCAGCGAGCGGTCTGCCGTGCAGCCGCGCGCGCCCACCGGCCGCAGCAGCAATCCGGTCGTCCCGCTCGCCCTCTCCCGCTCACCCGCCCTTGGTCTTCTGGAGCAGGCGGTCCACCGTGAAGCTGCCCGCGCCCACCGACTGCAGCAGCAGCAGGCCGCCCGCGACGCCCAAGTTGGCGCAGAAGTGCGAGCGCACGTGCGCCTGGTAGTGCCTGCCGGCGGCGGCGCGCGCGTCAGCGCGCCCGCCGCGCCCCAGAGCGCTGTTGCACACATTGCAGCTGTGCCGGCGCATGCAGCGCGCGTCACATGCACTGTGCATGGATGCTGTGCCTGCGTGCACAGTAGACCTGTGCCACAGAGGTTTGCGAGGGTGCGCGCGCCAGCGCGCTGGCTGTCCAGAGACAGCCTAAGGCCGCTGTGTCTGGCTATGTAAGGCCGCTGAGTGAAAATCCTATTCACAGCAGGCAACCTCCAGCAGATGTTGTCCACCCACAGCAAAGCCGGGCTCACATGCCCCACGGCCTGGAACGGCCCGTAATGGCCTCACAATGCGGGACGCGCCAGGTGGGGAACGTGGCCCAGGCCGGCCAGCAGGAGACGGCCTCCAGCAGCAGCGCCGCCGCCAGCAGCCGCGCCGCAGCGCCCGTGCGTAGGCCCGCCGCCAGCGGCACCGCCAGCAGCGCCTCCAGCAGCAGCCAGTTGTTGTCGTGTGCGTCGCCGCGCCATGCGCCCGCTGGCCGGTGCGCCGAGAACGGCGCCCAGTCGCGCAGTGCAATGCGGCGCGCCTGCACATAGCCGGCGTACACGGCCAGCAGCGCGAGCAGCAGGCGCGCCGCCAGCGCCGCCGCGGAGCGCGCCGCTCCGGGCCCGGTCCGCCGGCGCGCGCGCTCCAGCAGCATGCCCGCATACGACGCGGCGGGCGCGCGGGCGCGCGCGCTGTGCGCCAGCAGCAGGCACGCCGCGCCCAGCATCGCCAGCCGCTGCCGCTCCGCGCGGCCGCCGTCTCGACTCAGCTTGAGCAGGCGGCTTGCCAGGGGCGGCCGTGCAGAGCTCACCCCGAGCGGGTGCTTGCATGCAGGCTGGCTGGCATGCATTGCGCCTGCCAGGCCCAGGGCGACTAGGACAGTTTCAGCTGTCGCAGCCTCAGGCATGTGGACAGCAGGAGAGCGCATGACGATGGAGCCAGGATGTCCGAAAAGCAGCCCACCACATTACGGGCACCTTGCGCATCCAGCCCGCCAGCGCCAGCGGCGGCGCCGCCTCGGCCCGCGAGTGCGCCGCAGCCCGCGCTCTCGCAGTGTGCAGACGCTTGCAGCGCATCACACAGCACTGCCCTCACTGTGCTGAGACTCAACCCAAACGACATACATGGAGATTTTTATGCATGACGCTCACATCCGGGCATGAGATGGGGTGGCGTCATGCGCCAGGCGAGCCGCGCCTTCACGGCCAGCTCATCCGGGCGCTGGCGGTGGTGCCACAGGCCGGCGAGCTGCGCCCAGATCATGGCGCCGCTGCTCCACAGCATCTCGGCGGCCAGCACGGCGGCCGCCGCGGGCACGCGCACGCCCGCCGCAGCCGCCGCCGCCGCCGGCAGCACCACGCACACGCCGAGCCAGGGGAAGGCTGCGCGGCGCGGGCGCCGGCGCGTCAGCACGCGCATGTCCTCCCAGCTCTAACATGCGAGCTAGGCGCGCGCCGCGGCAGACGCGAGTGCGCCAGCCCGTCAGGCAAAGCCCTGAACAGAAACTGAGCGGACCTGGCCGCCACAGACGCGCATGAACGTGCTGATACATGCACGCGCATGGGTGCGTCAGCAGAGCTTGGGAGCTTGGCGCTCAGCCGCTGCGCACACAGCATCCGCATGCCTGCAACTGCGACGAGCAAGCTGGCCGTCTGCGTGGTGGCATCGTTTTGAACTCTGCCTGCCCTCTCGCCGCGGCAGGGCTGGCACTTCCCGTCATTCTCATCGCAGGCACAAGGCTCGCAGGAAGCCACTCAGCAAGGACCAAGGGCCAAGTCAAAGGACATGGGGCGGCGGGGAGGGGGGGGCGTCACAGTTGGGGCGGGCGCGGTGCGGCGCGAGCTCATAGCGCATTGCCGGCGTCTGCAGGTGCTGCCAGCGCTGGTATGCGTCCAGCACCTCGTTGGCGAAGAAGAGGCAGATCAGGGCGCGCGCCAGCGCGCGCGCGGCGGCGCTGCACTCGGCCCTCCTGTACAGCCGCCACGCCTGGGCCCCCCGCCCCTCATGCGTTCGTGCCCAGCTCCGGAGAGACAGGCGGCCCAGGCTGCGTCCGCCGAGCTCCCAAGGGCCCGCTCCTCTGCGTGTCTGAGCAGCGCGGCTCGGAGCGCACCTCCAGCTCCCCAGCACAACACACACAGCAGGAACAGACACACTTGGCCGTGGCCAAGTATGAGGCTTGGGGCAGAGTGGTATGTGCAGCGCCGTCAGGAGCCCAGCTGCAAACATCTCACCGTACCTTGCTGCCCGCCTCGTGCACGCCCTGCGAGTCAGCCAGGTCGTTCCCGAGCGCCTGCATCTGGTCCCTCGACTGGCTCGCCTGCAGGGTATACGTGCTTGAGTCAGAACACAGGGCGCAAGAGATGACCGCACACAGCCTGCTGCGCTGCGCACTCTACCTGCAGTCGCAGCGCCCTAGCTTTCGCCAGGGCTTGTGTTTTGAGCTTCTCCAGCGTGTGGGCATCGAGGTTGGGCAGCTGGCGCGGCAGGCTGGCGCGGACGGCGTCCAGGATGGCGTTGGATGAGCCGGGCGCTCTGCCAAACAGGGCCATGCTTGCATCGAGGCTGTTGGGAACGCCTCACAGGTCTGTATTGGCTGCTGGCAGCATATTGCGGATGTTACAGCCTCCAGACTGAGCTCTCCATGGCTCCAAGAAAAACAGACACTGGCCCATGTTCGGCCCAAATGTTTGGGCCAAATGCCTTCAGAGGTGAACAGACCACAATTTCAAAAGCTGAGCATGCTGGGCTGTATGACAGCCACAGCTTGAGTGAGGATTTTGGTTACAGCTTCATCACCTGCCTGACAGGCCCCATGTGAACGCTGGGCGCCTGAGCAGCCTGAATCGGCCCAGAGCCCAGACGTTGCTCCAGTTGCACGGCAGGATACAACTCTGCACGAGCCAGCTCTTCACCAAGACACAATGCATGTTGCTGGTGACAGTAGGTGACGCAATGCCCCTGCGGCGCGCCTCGCCAGCGGCGCAGGGCCAGGCCATATGCACTGCCCTCCCTACCCGTCACGTGGCGTGCTCCGCCGCGTGCGCACGTATGACCGCCGCCTCCGCTTGATTGAAATTTATTGAAATTATATGCATCTAGACAGCTGCAGGGCAGGGTCCCGCAGCCGTCGGCCGCTCGGCCTTGCAGCCTGTGCGCGCTGCGCCAGGCTTGCCCCAAGCCTCCACTCTGGGCCACATCGCGCCCGCACGGGCATAGAGCGGCGGCGGCGCGGGGGTCGCTGTGCGCCCAGGACCGCCTGACAAGGTGTATGCAGGGCCTCCCTCCCGCACGCGCGCGCCGCGCTGCCCGCTTGCCGGCATCCCTGTGCGCCCAGTGTCCGCGAGGGGCGCGGCCGCCGCGCCGCTGACGCTGCGCCCACGCTCGGCGGGCACCCGCACGGGCGCCGCCCCATGGCGCCCAGCGGAGCGCGCCGGCGCGGCGGGCGCTGCCCAGGCCTCCCGCTGCAACGCGGCGCCGCGCGCCTGAGCCTCCGGCTCAGCGCGCGGCCGCGCATCACCGTCCATCGTTGCAGCATCCATGCCCTGGCGCAGGCACATGCCGATACTGCATTCCAGCAGAGCAGAATTATGCGGTGTACATGCCCTGGAACGATGCATGTCCTCAGCTGTCACAGTACCAGTTTAAGTCAATCGTGTCCATGACGATCTATTCCCTTGTCGGTAGCCTGCGGCACGCACCGCCGCGCCCGGAGACCATGCCAGGACCCCCGGCGGGCGCGCTCTGTTGCAGCCGCTCGGCGCACTCACGCAGTGTGTGCCGCGAGGGTGCACACGACCTGGCTAAACAAGGCACAGCAGCCTGCTGCGCCACTGCGAAGGCGCGGGCCCCTGTGGCGGGCCCACTGTGGGTGTGCTCTGTGGCGGCTTGATGAAGTGTCTGTCGCACTGCGTGTCGTGAAGGTGTACATGAAAAGGCGTGTCAGGGAGGGGAAGCGAGCGGGCGAGGGCGCACCCGCTGGAAGCCCAGCGCCAGGGCTTTGCGTACGGCGGCCTCCCGCTCCTCGCGGCGCGCCTGGTCCAGCGCGGCCAGCCGCTGCTCGGCCGCCGCCTCCGCCTCGTCGCGCGCCTCCCGCACTTGGGCGGCGGCATCCTGATCGTGCAGGCATCGCCCACCTTCATGGGTCAGACACGCTTGCAGATTACAGCTGAGGTCCGCCACCACATGCATGCATGTACATAGCATGTCATGCTCACGGTCTGCCGCATACACCCTCTGCAGAACCAGGCTCAGGCGGTGCAGCCAAGGGCCGTGCGTGCACAAGAGGCTGCGCGCCTGCTTGTCAGCCTGTGCGCGCTCACGCGCCAGCGCGGCTGCCAGGCGCTGCTCGGCTGCGGCCTCCATCGCAGCGCGCGCCTCAGCGTGTGCTTGCAGCACCTGGGCGCGCTCCCTCGATCAGCAGAGCATGCCACACCATGAGCAGAGCGGGCAGCTTGCATGCGGCGCACCTCACTTCCAGCAAAACATGCCCCATGCTACCGCATGCATGGCATGTACAGCGGCCGCATCCGCAGTCCCGCACACACACCCGCACATACAGTGTGCAAGAGCAGGCTAGGGCAATGCAGCCAGCTCCTCGATGCACACATGCACAGCAGGCAGCGCGCCTGCTTGGCAAGCTCTGCGCGCTCATGCGCTAAAGCCGCGGCACAGCGCTGCTCGGCGGCCGCCTCCGCCTCGGCGCGCGCCTCGGCGCGCGCTTGCTGCACCTGGGCAGAGAGTAGCGCTCGGTCAGCAGCGCAGAAACACAATATGAAAAGACAAGCGCTTGCCTCCACTACCCCATGCCCCATGCTGCCAAAAGCAGAGGATGTGCAGCGGTCTCACTCACGGTCAATCGCATACACATGCTGCAGGACCAAGCCCAGGCGTTGCAGCCTGCTGCAGCACATGCACAAAAAGCTCCTCACCTGCTTGTCAAGCTCCGTGCGCTCAAGCGCCAGCGCCGCGGCAAGGCGCTCCTCAGCCGCTGCCTCCGCCGCGCGCGCCTCAGCGCGTGCTTGGTGCACCTAGGCAGACTTGCTCGATCAGCAAGGCATCATGAGTAGGATGGCCGCTTCTGAGCACTGCAGCTCATCTCCATTGCCCACGCTGCCACGCGCATGACGTGCGTGCACAGCTGGCCCCACTCGCAGTCTGGTGCGCACACAGTGCACCAAAGCAGGCCAGGGCAGTGCAGCAAACATCCGTAATGCAGTCTTACATGCACAGCCAGTTGCACGCCTGCGTGACAAGCTCCGCACGCTGGAGCGCCAGTGCTGCGGCGATGCGCTGCTCGGCTGCTGCCTCCACCACGCGCGCCTCAAAGCGCACTTGGTCCACCTGGGCAACATTACCTCGATCAGCAGGGCATGGCACATAATGAGAGACAGCTTGCCTTAGCTCCGGCTGACTTTCTTCGTGCCCCATGCTGTCACATCTGCTTGTCGTGTGCAGCCGTCTCACACCATTGTCTGGCGCATGCGCCGTCCGATAAAGCAAGCCAGAGCGGCGCAGCACTGCCGCACTGCTGCACACATAGACTGTGCTGCACCTGCTTGTCGAGCTCCGCGCGCTCGAGCGCCAGCGCCGCCGCAAAGCGCTGCTCGGCTGCTGCCTCTGTCTCGCGTGCCTCCGCGCGTGCTTGGTCCACCTGGCAGAACTGCTCGATCGGCAAGGCGCGGCACGCTGTGGGGCACGCTTGCATGTCACCATGACATGCCCCATGCCGCACACATGCAGGCAGTGTACAGTGCGCTCACTCTCTGTCGGCCGTGCAGCGGACCATGCGAGAGCAGGCTGCTGGAGCGCAGCCAACCACCGCACACATTCATAAGCTGCGCGCCTGCTCGGCAAAGTCCGTGCACTCATGCGCCAGCGCCGCCGCAAAGCGCGGGTCTGCGTTGCGCACGCCCAGACGGCGCAGTGCGCCGCGCGCGTCTCCTTCATCGTCGTCCTCATCGACTGCCTCGCCAGCAAAGTGTGCCACGGCCTCAGCCGCGCCCAGCGCCGCACGCGCGACGACTGCCTCGGCACCGCCGCGTATCCCGGCCGCCGCGGCCCTGTGCCGCTTGCCGGGCCTGCCCTCGGGGGGCAATCCGCTCGGATATGCGCTGCGACTTGCCTCATCGCCCGCGGCCGCCCGCCGCTTGCCGGCCTTGCGGCGCGCCTTAGCACCGGCTGCCGTGGCCAGTGCTGCCGTGGCCGGGGCGGCGCGCGCAGGGTCGGCATCACTGCCGCCAGCGCTGCCTGAGGCCCGCAGAACAACTTGCACTGAGTCAAGATTGACACTCGCGCTGCAGCCATGAGAAGACACAATGAGTCGGGGCGTAGCAGCGCTCCTAGACTCAATAGCACTGCCAGGGACAAGCAGCATGCCCCACCTGCGCGCGGGCTGTCGCCAGCAGCGCCGCCAGGCTCAGAAGCGCTGTCAAAAGTGCCGGGCGCGAGCGAGCCATCAGACGTGCCCGCAACGTCCTCGCCCGGTGTGCTGTGCCGCAAGCCGTTTGCTGCTGGCTCACCGCTGTCGCGCGCGCGCTGAGCCAGCAACCGCATGGACGCTGGCTCGCGCTGTTCAGCAGAGCGCGCCGGCGCGGCGCCTGCAGCTGCTGCGGCGGCGGCATCGCGAGCGCACGCGGTGTGCAACGACAGGGGCGCTGCCTCGCAGTCCTCAGCAGGGTGTGCCCGCGCGGCGGCGGCGTCACCATCGGCGCGCCCGCGCTGCACCACAAGACTGATGTCCTGGGACGACTGGGCGCGTACAACCGTCCGCGCTGCCGCGCGCGCAGCTCCAGCAGCGGGCGCGGCTGCTGGATGCGCACGTGTGTTTCTGCTCTTGGTGGGCTGCGCCGCAGCAGCGCCCGCCTCGCGCGCCCGGCGCTTGCGCGCTGTCTTGAGGCTGGCCATGCAGGACCTGCCACGGGTCGGGAGCAATTGCTCAGGAACCCCGCGTGAATGCGCATGCGCACTTGTGCCTTTGCATGCAGCAGGGCGCTCTGCTCGAGCTGTCTGGAACGTTGCTACATGCAGCGCACAAATACCCCACCCGCACAGATGAGTCACTTTGTGGGTAAGCACAGCGCTCTTAGTGCGAGGTAGTGCGAGGTAGGCGCATGCCTTTGGCTGCCGCTGAAAGCCTTGAGCGCCTGAAACTTGTGGCATTTTATGCACCAGCGCCGCGGCACGCCGCCGCGCAGCACTGTGAGGCACCTGATGTGCTCCATGCACAGGCGGGCCTGCTTATGGTGCTTGGAAAAGAGCTGCATGGCGCAGCCCTCTTTCCCGCACACGCGTGAGCGCGGCCTACCGCGCCGCTCCTCAAGCACGGGCCGCGCATCGCGGCTGGGTGATGCCATGCCCCCTGCGTGCCAACATGCAAGTGAGACAGAGCACGCCTGCTGCATGCCCCTCGGTGTCCGTCCAGGCGCGCAGCAGAGACCCGGCGAGCTCAGACAGCAAAGGCAATAGCCGAGCTTTGCAGACCTCCATGCCCTGACGGCCGGCAGCACCGCAAGGCATGAGCTGGCTTACCCCACCTGCGTGCGGGCCGCTGCTGTGCTTGGTGTGCCCCGGTGCGGCTGCACCAGCCAGGCGCGCACGCCGCTTGCGCAAGTGGTGCGTGGGTCGGTCGCGGTGCTCGCGACATGCCTTGAGGCTGGCCACGCAGCATCTGCCGCGGGTCCGGTGCACGCGCTCAGAACAGGGCAGGCAAGGTAACAAGTCAGGTCAGCGTGCCACTCCGATGCAAGTCTTGCAAACGTCATGACCTTGCACTCGCTGAGGCTTCGCCATCAGTGACATCACTTCAGTGCTCCAAACCACCTTGGCGTGTGCATGTTTCTTTCATGCACCGCTGGTTAAGTTATCTTGAAGTCCTTGCTATACAGAACGCACGACATTGTCAACAAACAGGTGCATCACCTTTGGGGCGACCAGAGCGCTCCCAGCGTGAGGCAGGCGCGCACCTCAGGCTGCCAGAAAATGCCTCCATCGCATGAAACAACCTGCACCTCCCACACCAGCGCTGCGGCACGCCGCCGCGCAGCACTGCGAGGCATTTGATGTGCGCAGCGCAGAGGCGGGCCCGATGGTGCGTCAATGTCACGAGTTGCGAGGCGCAGCCCTCCACGCCGCACGCGTTGGGTCGGTTGTTTGACCAGTGCCACTCCTCGAGCACAGGCATGTCGGCGTGGCTGTGCGGCGCCATGTGATACGCGCGCAAACGCACAGGTCAGGCAGAGCTTCGCATTTGCTCGCACTGTAGTGCGAGACGAGCACTGGCGCACTTGCTCGCACTTTAGTGCGGGACCAGCACTGGCGAATGTTTGTAAGTGTAGACCTAGGCCCTAGGGTAGGGGTACCTACTTGGTACCACTTGCAGGAAATGTGTGCATGCGCACCTGTTCGCCTCACCGCGCACGGTGAAGCTGTTCAAGTGGCAGGCAGACTTGTATGGTATGGCCTGCTTCATTTCCGAGTGCACGAGAAACCATGGCCTGACTACGAGGGGCCGACGCTCATCAGCCAAGCTGGGGCTGCGAAGTGTAACAATCTATATTGCTGGGCTGTGCCGGTGATGTTGACAGGCACAGCATAATTGACTCTGTTTGTTCCAGCTTAACACCCTGCCTGACAGTCCCTATGTGAGGATGAGGCGCCTGAGCAGCCGGAGTTGGCCCAGAGCCCAGACTTGTTCCAGCTGTACGGCAGGGTGCAACCCTGCATGAGCCTGCTGTTTACATACACACAAAGCATGTCAGTGGTGAGAGTGGGTGACGCAATGCACATGGAGTCAGCCTAGCCTTAAATGAGGACAGGGACCATACAATGCCGCTCGCATTCCTGACTCGTCTGACTCTGGGATTTGTCGAACACTAAGTCGTCACCCCCTGGCAGGTAGAGCTGACTGAGGCCAAAGTCCACTTATCGAAGAGCGCGTTCCCCAAGCTTGTCCCACGCAGCTGGCAAGCCACAGCCGCACAACAAGAAGGTGCCTTCCGCTTGCAGGCGCGCACCAAGTGCAGCAGACCCAGCATGTTGCCGGTTCAGCCGCCACAAGCGCGCCCCGTCGCGCGCACAAGCGCAGATGGCACATGCGCCATGTTCTCAAGAAATGCATCCGATCATGCTGCCGGCGTGCCTCGCCAGTAGCGCAGCGCAGGGCCAGGCCACATGCACTGCCCTCCTGGCCGTCACATAGCATGCTCCGCCGCGCGCGCGCGCGTATGACTGCCGCCTCCGCCCGACTGACATCACCCGCGCCTGAACACGTGCAGGGCAGGGTACCCGCGCTGTCCGTCGCTCGGCCTTGCCGCTTGTGCGCGCTGTGGCAGGTTTGCTCTGAGCCTAAACCCTTGGCCACATCGTGCCCGCGCGGGCATAGAGCGGCGGCGGCGCAGGGCTCGCTGTAAGCCCGGGACCGCCTGAAAAGGAGTATGCAGGGCCTGTCTCCTGCGCGCGCGCGCCGCGCTGGCCGCATGCCGGCACCCGTGTGCGCCCAGCATCCGCGAGGGGCGCGTCCGCTGCGCCGCTGGCGCTGCGCCCGCGCTCGACGGGCACCCACACAGGCGCCGCCCCATGGCGTCCGGCGGAGCGCGCCGGCGCGGCGCGCGCTGCCCAGGCCTCCCGCTGTGCACCCGGCTGCACGGAACCCGGTACCAGCAATGCGCTGTTCCCGCGCGCGGCCCTGTCCGCCCCAGTGCGCGCGGCCACGGCGCCGCACGCCTGATCCTCCGGCTCAGCGCGCGGCCGCGCATCCCTGTCCGTCGTTGCGGCATCCGTGCCCTGGCGCAGGCACATGCAGATACTGCACTCTAGCAAAGCAGAAACATGCGGTGTCAGTGCGCTGGCACACTGCATGTCCTCAGCTGTTACAATACAAGTCTGAATCAAACATGTCCATGGCAGGCTGTTCCCTTGTCAGCAGCCTGCGGCACGCACCGCCGCGCCAGGAGACTGTGCCAGGACTCATTGCGGGCGCGCTCTGCTTATTGTTACCACAGCGCATTGCGTGCCGCCAGGGTGCACATGACCTGGCAGGACATGGCACGGCCGCCTGCTGCGCCGCCCACCTGAAGCGTGGACATAGGGTAGAGTAGGGCCCTGCGCTACCCTACACCCTTATTCATACCTGTGCCTGGGGCCAGGGCGTGTGCGCACCCGCCGGGCGCCCAGCGCCAGCGCCTCGCGCACAGCGGCCTCCCGCTCCTCGCGGCGCGCCTGGTCCAGCGCGGCCAGCCGCTGCTCGGCCGCCGCCTCCGCCTCAGCGCGCGCCTCGGCGCGCGCTTGGTGCACCTGGCCAGAGGGTGCCGCTCGGTCAGCAGAGCACGGCACGTTGTGGAGAGACAAGCTTGCGTGCAGCTGAGTGCCACCACCCCACGCCCCATGCGGCCACACGCAGAGGATGTACAGCCGTCTTGCTCACAGTCTGTCGCATGCATTCCCTGCCGGACCAGGCTCGGGCGGCGCAGCCAGCTGCCGCACATGCACAAGAGGTTGCGCGCCTGCTCGGCAAGCTCCGCGCGCTTGCGCGCCAGCGCCGCGGCGAAGCGCTGCTCAGCTGCTGCCTCCACCTCATCGAGCGCCTCAGTGCGCGCAAGCAACACCTGGACGCACACTGCCTCGGTCAGCAGTGCGTGCGTGCATGAGCAAGACAAGCGCCTGCATTCGCGGAGGCGCGTTGATGGTGTTCTCAGTCATGCAGCCTGTCTCAAGGAAAGGTGAGCGTGCGGTGAGTATGGTACCATGTACTGGTAAGCAAACTTGAGGCGTTCTGGTGCACAGCTTGGTCTGCTGCTGGAAGCGCCCTCAAGAGCATCGACTTGTCTACAGTACCATACTCACCACACACCCAGATTTAGACACAACCGTGTGATCGCAAACATTCACTGCGGCTCGCATTTCCCACCGCATGCCCTTTGCTGTCACACACGCAGCCGGGTCCTCCCGGTCTGTCACGGACTTATCTCTGCAGGTGACGGCACGGCCAAGCGCCGCCCGTGCACGACAGGCTGCGCGCCTGCTTCACAAGCTCTGCGCGCTCATGCCCCAGCGCCGTAGCAAGGCGCTGCTCGGCCGCTGCCTCCGCCTCGGCGCGCGCCTCGGTGCGTGCTTGGTGCACCTAGGCACATCTGCTTGATCAGCAAGGCATCATGAGCAGGGCGGCCGCTTCTGTGCACTGCAGCTCATCTCCAGCACCATTGCCCGCGCTGCCACGCGCATGGCATGTACCGCGGCGCCACTCGCAGTCCGGTGCACACAGCGTGCACATAAGAAGGCTGGGGCAGTGCAGCAGACATCCCTAACGCCGCACATGCACAGCGAGCTGCGCGCCTGCTTGACAAGCTCCGCGCGCTGGAGCGCCAGCGCTGCGGCAACGCGCTGCTCGGCTGCTGCCTCCACCACGCGCGCCTCGAAGCGCACTTGGTCCACCTGGGCACATCACCTCGATCAGCAGGGCATGGCGCATGTTAGAAGGACAAGCTTGCCTTCGCGCCGGCTGAAGCCCGCCTCTTTTGCCCCATGCTGTCGCATCTGCATGGCGTGTGCAGCCATCTCAACCATCGTCTGGCGCATGCGCCCTCCGAGAAACCAAGCCAGAGCGGCGCAGCACTGCTGCTCTGCCGCACAAACAGACTGAGCTGCACCTGCTTGGCGAGCTCCATGCGCTCGAGCGCCAGCGCCGCGGTCAAGCGCTGCTCGGCGGCTGCCTCCGCCTCTCGCGCCTCGGCACGTGCTTGGGCCACCTAGGCAGAACTGCTTGGTTCAGCAGGGCATGGCATACACTGGGATGACAAGCTTGCCTTCACTCTGGCATTTTTCTTGTTTTCTTTGTGGCTCATGCTGCCAGATTTGCATAGCGTGTACAGCCGTCTCAACCATTGACTGACGAATGCACACTCCGCAGAACCAAGCCAGAGCAGTGCTGCACAAAGAGACTGAGCTGTACCTGCTTGTCGAGCTCCGTGCGCTCGAGCGCCAGCGCCGCGGCCATGCGCTGCCCGGCCGCTGCCTCCGCCTCGGCGCGCGCCTCGGCGCGCGCACGGTGCACCTAGGCAGGAATGCTTGATCAGCAAGTATTGCAGCACGCTGTGGGCCACACTTGCCATGTCAGCCAAGCTCACCGTGACATGCCAAATGCCGCTCACATGCGTGGCAGTGTGCAGTAGGCTCACTCTCTGTCGGGGGCGCAACTGACCGCGCGAGAGCAGGCAGCTGGAGCGCAGCCAACCACCGCACACATTTGCGAGCTGCGCGCCTGCTCGGCGAAGTGAGCGCGCTCATGCGCCAGCGCCGCCGCAAAGCGCGGGTCTGCATTGCGCACGCCCAGGCGGCGCAGTGCGCCGCGCGCGCCTCCTTCATCGTCGTCCTCATCGACTGCATCACCAGCAAAGCGTGCCTCCGCCTCAGCCGCGCCCAGCGCCGCACGCGCGACGACTGCCTCGGCACCGCCGCGTATCCCGGCCGCCGCGGCCCTGTGCCGCTTGCCGGGCCTGCCCTCGGGGGGCAATCCGCTCTCACATGCCACATCGCCGTTTTGTTGCAGGTGGACGCGCAGGTGGAGGCGCTGCTCGCGCGCCAGCACAGGCTGCAGGAGCGGCGGGACCAGCTGCGGCAGAGCATCAGCCAGGAGGCGCGCTGCCCGCGGCGCGACTGGCAGGCAGAGTTCGCCTGGGACGCCGAGGCGCTCGATGTGCTTGCTAGCATCTTTGGGCTCCGCCACTTCCGGTGCGTCGCCAGCCGTCCGGTCGCTGCATCACCTTGACCAGTGCGCGTGCCTGTGCTCAACGCTGGTGCGCAAGCGGCGGCAGGCCCAACCAGCGGGAGGTCATCAACGCAACGTGTTCCGGACGAGATGTCCTATGCCTGCTGCCTTCAGGCGCGCACGCCTGCGCAGGCGTAGGGCGCACCATGTCGTTGCATCACTCTCAAGCCCAAGTCAAGCTTGCACACTCACTTCCCAGTCCCCCATATTCACACTTACAGCTTATGTTGACCTCAACACAACCCCCGCGCAGGCGGCGGCAAGAGCCTGTGCTACCAGCTCCCAGCGCTGCTGCAGCTCGGCGAGGTCACGCTGGTCATCTCGCCGCTCCTGAGCCTCATCCAGGACCAGGTCCGGGCCGTGCAAGCGCGCTCGCATGCGTGGCAGCCTGCCTCGCTCTGTCTGAGCGCGGTCACCTGGCCAGCAAGTAGCGGAGGTTCAGACAGTGCGCGACTCCCGCACAGGTTGCGGCGTTAGAGGCCCTGGGCATACCAGCGCTGGCGCTGACCTCGCTCACGCCCAAGGAGGAGGTTGCCGCAGTCTACGAGCGCCTGGACAGCGACACAAGCTTGCGGCTTGTGTACGGCACGCGGCCCACCGCATGGCGCAATGCAGCCTGAGCTCCCGCGCCTTGGTGCAGCGTGGAGTACTGCAGCACCTGCAGTTGCCATCTCATCCCGTCTGCAGAAACTCCTTGTGCATGCTGAGCCATGTAGGTCTCGCATATTATAACAGATCGGCTGTGGCCACACATGCAGTCACGCCGGAGCGGGTCGTGAGCGCAAAGCGCTTCCTGTCCAAGCTGGAAAGGATGCACAAGGTACCCCTGCAGCCGCACTGTGAGGGGCACTCTGTTGTTGCTGGGGTCCATGCCGCGGGCACGCATGCATGCACCTCAGTTACAGCAAGCTGCAGAGCAGGTCTGAAATAGGCTCATGCGCCTCTTGACAGCTAGTATTCGTTCTGCAGTGCTCTCAGCAGAACTTGTGTGCACTCGCAGAGGAACCAGCTGGCCAGGATTGCGGTGGACGAAGCACACTGCTGCAGCCAGTGGGGTAATGACTTCAGGTAGCATATCCCGGCCATTTCAACTACCACAGCTCTGTATATCTAAGTGTGCTGGATTTGTGCTCAAGGCGCTGTACGCTCTGTTTTGCTGGTTCTGGAAGTGCAGATGTTGTTTGGGCGGTCCCCAACCATGGGCGGTCCCCAACCATGTGCCAATAACTTGAACACAGCAAGATACGCAGGCACGTGGCTGGAGGGCTGCACGCAGCGCGCAGGCCGGACTACAAGAAGCTGGGCGTGCTGAAGCAGCTGTTCCCGGACGTGCCCATCCTGGCGCTCACCGCGACCGCCACCGAGCGCGTGCGCGCCGACATCTGCTCCATCCTGCGCCTGAGCGGCTGCGAGACGTTCCAGTCCTCCATCGACCGGCCCAACCTCTTCTACGAGGCGCGCTCACAACTGACTACTAGCACTGCACTTCTCTGTTGCACCCCGCACACCATCGATGTTCTCGTTACACCCTCGCCATCTAGGCCCATGCCGGTGTTTGCAGTGGCCTGGCAGAGTTTGAAATCAAAAGGCAGGCACTGCATCCTCGCCTGCACCTCTTGCGCACTGGCCTGTTTCTTTGCAGGTCCTGCCCAAGCCCGCAAGCGCTGAAGATGCAGCCAGCGCTCTGGTGGCCTGGGTCCACCAGCACTTTGCGGCCACGGATTCTGGCATCGTGTACTGCCTCACGCGCAAGGCAACACCCTGGGCCGCCCCGTGCTGCTAAGCATGGCCCTGTACGTCTGTCGTGCCCTATGCCAGATAATGTGCTGGGCAGCGCGTGCAGGCTGTTTCCGCCTGAATGCTAGTTCACTGCACTCCCTTGGAAGTCACCAGGGATGCTATGTTCTCAGGTCCAGAAAACCTTTCTAGGCCAGTGTCACGCGTGGTTGGTGAAGTCTGCAGGGGTCTTATAACAGCCGCGTCCGGCGGCGAGCAGGACACGGAGGCGCTTGCTGCGGGCCTGTCTGCGCATGGCCTTGCGGCAGGTCACTACCATGCAGACATGGACCCCTCGGAGCGCATGCGCGTGCACACGGCATGGAGCGCAGGCAAGGCGTGCCGCCAATATTGCTGTGCTGCTGGAAAACAAAGATACGCATCTAGGTGACTGACTTGTAGGTGCCCAAAAGAAGAAAGTGCTCGTGATACTCTAACAGAACTCTCTGTTGAACAGTTGTTGTAGACGCTTACTTTCTTGCTGCGTATGCGCGTATAGACGCACTAGGTAGGAAGGCTTGCAGTGCTAAGCAGCATAGGTAGGAAGGTATGCAGTGCTGAGCAAGCGGTGCCACTGCAGGCAAGCTCCAAGTCATTGTGGCTACGATCGCCTTCGGCATGGGTAAGAGCTTTCTAAAACTGAATATCCATGCTGCGGAAGAGCTACTGCAGTGATGCCAAGCGCCCAAGAACACTGCCACCGTAGGCATTAACAAGAGCAACGTGCGCTACGTGGCGCACCACTCGCTGTCAAAAAGCCTGGAAAACTATTACCAGGAGTCTGGTGCGCGTTCTCACCTGTGCCTGAGAAGAACATGGCTCAGCACGCCATACTCGCGACGCTCAGCAGTGGGGACACAATGTAGTGCAAGTGTTCAACCCATCAAGTGTCAGCATGGCTAGGCCGTCAGGGTGGAAGTGGTGTTTATGTGGCTGCGCTGCACTGGGCGCAGCCCTTCTGCTAATCGTGCTGAGCTGCTATATGATCCATAGTGGGGCAGTAGACCGTTCAATGCAGAGGCCACTATGTGAGTGCATAGATCTATCAGATCTGTGGGACCGCACGTATAGGCAGAGCTGGACGCGACGGCGAGCCAGCGCGCTGCGTGCTGTTCTACCGGTTCAGCGACGTGCTGCGCCAGGCGGCGCTGATGTGCATGGAGGTGCGCCTGCCCATTGCTCCCATTCTGCTATTCAAACTATGCCTTTCGTGCTTTCGACCTGAAAGAGAGCAATGGCAGTGCTAGAAAGTACGTTGTGCCTGTGCTGATGGAAAGTCAGGCTAGAGCTGTGTTGGCTTTGACATGGCAGGCTGCTTGCGTGGCTGCCAACGCCTTGGCAACGCGTGAGCAATTTAGGCCATGGTCAGCATGGCCACAGCAGAATGCACTGAGACCCGGTGTACGGCGACTGCCAGCCGGGCTGGGAGGCGCACCTGTTCGGCATGACCGCCTACGCCTCCACATGCAGCACCTGCCGCCACGCGCTCCTGTGCAGGTGCGCAGTCTGCGCCTGTTAATCACACTCCTGGTGAATTACAAGCGGACTATCAATGGATGTGTTTTCAGGATGGAGCCAGCCCTGGTTTTGGTCAGTTTACGGCAGCATCAGAGCATGGCCTTCCCTTGCTCCCAGCCGCATGCTCTTCTTTCCCTGGTCCTGCTCCACTACATGCAGCGCTGCGCTTCAGTACAGACATTGCATCACAGTACTGGATGTAATGACTGCCGTGCGCAGGCACTTTGGCGAACCGCCGCCAGTCTGCTCGCGCGCGTGCGCCTGCTGCACGAGCGGTGGCAGCGGTGTGCGGCGTACAGACGTCACAGCAGCCGGACGCGATGTCTGCGCGGCTTTGGCGGCGCTCCCGGCGGCCGACAAGCGTGCAACACTGGCGCAGCTTGTCAAGGCATGGCGCAGCACGGTGCGCATGCGCCTGTTGTCGCACGTGTCTGCATTTATGCATGTCGTCACAGCCGCACCATGTCCTGGTGTGCTGCTTCATATGAGTGGTGCTAAGGACTAATGAATGTCATTTGAAGTGCATCTGATCGTTCATGTTCAAGCTCGCGGCCCTCACTTCATGCATTACACCAACCATGGCGCAAGGCCCTGTGGCTGAACCTGCTGCCACTGATGACGCAGGCTGCCCGAGGCAGCCTGCCACCCGCGGAGGAGTGCGAGCGCATCATTGCGCAGCTCCTCTATGATGGCTTCCTGCAGGTGCTGCAGGCCGCGTGCACTCTGTGCTTCTGTGCATGTCAGCTTCTTGCCACGCATGAGTAAGCTTTGTACCCGCCTGATGCCAGCATCATCAGGTGTTTGCCGTGTGCATGCAAGTGCTGCACACCCTACTGGCACAGCAGCTGCAGTTGTTAAAGCCACTGACTTGCACATGCTGACCCACGCGCTCGGGTTCACGCAGTTGGACTTTGGCTTCACAGCCTACGCGACAAACTCCTACCTGAAGTGCTCGCCGCGCGCCGCCCTGCTGCAGCGCGGTGCGTGGCCTTACGAAAGAGTGCTTTCAGTGGCTGGCTATAGCGCTTTGGTTGGCGCAGTAAGATACATGTCTTTGGCTGTTTACGTGCAGGCCAGAGGGAGGTGTGGCTGGAGGTCATGGACCCGGGCCCCTCAGCTCAGGGAGCCAGCTCAGGGCCGGGCGCAAAGGCGACGCGGGACCGCTGTGCCTCGCGACAGCCTAAGCGCGCAAGGGCGAGCAGGGGCGCTGCAGCAGCGCCTGCACGGCCCGCTGGAGACTTTGTAGAGCTTAGCTCAGGCGATGACTGAGGGTCAGCGTTTTGCTGCAGCTGAGCTGTGTAAGGCATGCGATCATTTGCATGTGTCTCAATTTAAAACATGTCTGTGCAGCACTTTGAATGGCTGCCTTTCCGTGCGCGTGATGCTGCAATCGAGCAGCTGCTCACAGACGTCTGTGTCCCCAGGTGGAAGCTCGTGTTATGCTCACTGCTGCATCTGTACTCGCTTACCAAAGCACAATGAACTGCCAGGAGTTTGCTTGCAGCACATGTATTCGTGCTGCACATGCACCTGCTTGTACGCATGTATGCTGCAAGCAGACGCATCACAGCTCCTGCCGAATTGTCTTTCATGTCTCCTATGTGCAGTGGCGCAGCAAGAAAATGGGAACAGCCCTGCTTTGCATCGACCTGACAATATCTTGCTGTACTGTGAATTTGTGCTATTTGTTCTCATGCATCAGCATCCTCTTAACCATTTACTACCAGACAGTGTGCAGACTCTCGAGATAAAAGGGTCCTCGGGCTCCACATGAGCTCCCGGGCCCTCTAACGAGTCTTTATTGCGGTACTGCCCCTCGGGGACCTCGCGGCCATAGGCATGGGGGCCATTGCGGGCGCAGACGCGGAAGGCTCGGCCCCCCACATGACGCGCAGCGACGCCTCCTGGGTCTTTGTGACCTGCCACATGGAGGGCAGGTGTGAGGACTTGCCCGCATTTTGCAAACAGGAAAAAAAGTACAGAGTGTTTTAATGCCGCCTATCTTGCCGCCTAGGCCATGCAAGCTTCTGCTGGATGACACGAGGGGCTGGATATGGACAGCGATGTCAAGACCGTGACGTCAGTAGAGGACTTGGGAACAGCCTATTGCCCTTGGAGCAGCCTATTGAAAGGGCTGTACACCGTTGCCTCATACCCCTGAGCGATGAGCTTCAGCCAGGGGGCTGCATACCGTGGAAAAGCCGCACTTGGCGCACAGCCCGTTGTGTGCGGTCACAGCAGAAGCGGATGGCGAGGGCGCGGCGGCCACGCCGGTGGTGCCCACGCAGCTGCTGCACTGGGCGGCCCAGGAGCTGTTGGTCTGAATCTGGGGCAGTGGCGCAGTCAGCGCGATTGTCTTGGCGGTCGGCGGCCCCGCCGACTCAGTGCCCGCGCTGCTGTGGCCCAGGTACAGCTGCCGCGCAAGGCATGCAAGGGTCTCAGGTTCATCTAAACGGGCTGCCCACCTTGCAGGCATTGCACATGCCGCATGTACAGTGCAGCAGCTGAGCGGCGTGCTTGTAAGTTTGCCTTCAAGCAGCAGCGACTCACCATGACACTGTTGCACTGCACAGCACATGCATTCCGCAAGCGTCCGCCCAACAGCGGCGCCTGAGCGTCTGCGTAACAGAAAGACAAAAGCAGTGCGCGCGTGCAGAGCGGGGCGCGCCTGGCCGATGTCGCTGGGGTGTCCGTTGCTCAGCAGCGAGGCTGCGGCCCCCACCCAGCTGAAGATGGGGGCAGTCACATCCGGTGCGAACCACGCGTACCTGCGCGGCGTATCTGCTACTCGCTTGGCAGAAAATGCCTGCCGCGTATCTCCCGTATTCTGCAACCAATGACGCATGAGCGAGCAGTCCGGCCATGGTCCACACTTGGTCAGCATCTGTGTCAATGCGCAGTGTTTTGCGTGGCTTCTATATCGAACAAAATTACACCACCTGATATTTTGGGCAGTGTTACATGCTGTCTCCTTGCCCTTGCCTTATGGTGTCTGCGGCAGGGCGTCAACAAGTGCATGATCAGCACTCGAGCAACGTGCGAGTATACTCACCTCTCCACTGCAGGGTTCGCGTCCAGGAGCGCCAGCACCTGGCGCATAAAGTAGATCTGCGCCGTGTCGTCGCCGCCCATGCATGCAAACTCTGCACGCATGCGGCACGAATGCTGTGTCATTCATGATGTGCATGTGCTGCTGGGTATTACCGGACGTGCCGCTTAGCAAGGCATGAGCGCTGCACTCCAGAGCGGCGACAGATACAGTGCTCGATTGTATGTCGTCGGGCTGCAGGTCAGGGGTCTGCACCTGTAATCCACACGGGCTTGCCATACTTGCTCGCCATCTCATTGACGTACCTGCGTTGCGCAGGCGCATGTCTGTGGCCTGTTGCTGCTGCATGTCCCGTGACTCGCACACTCTGCAAAATATTGCTTGTATGCTGCACCATTCAGGCATGCAGCTAGAACAAGACAATGTGCATAATCTAAAATGAGACAATGTGCATCATGATTCAAGCGTTGGCAGGAGGCAGGGTGGCTTGTGTGAGCACTGGCGGAGGTGCAGTGCCGCAGCGCAGGCGCGCCCGGAGATAGCCTGCGTGTCGCAGCTGTAAAAGTGCGAGGCGTAGAAGTCGGCGTGGCAGTCACGGCCGTACATCTGGTTGCAGGCCACTTGCCAGGCGTCCCACCACTGGAACGGGTCCGAGAACGTGTTGCAGTTGCTGCCGCACGGGTTGGGCGCGGGCGAGCCCAGCCGCATGCCGCGCGAGGACGCGACCTGCCGGCCGCACACAACAACTCCTCGCATACATGGCCGACGCCACTGCCTCGCCACCACCATGACATGGCCGACGCCGCCGCCTCGCATACACCAAGCTGCCGGTCACATGCATTGGAGGCATCTGCCCCGGGGCATGCAGCCTGCCTGCCGAAGGCCATGCAGCGCTATAGGGGCATGGGCACAGCCGGGTGCTGCAAGGCGGACCGGCTGGCTGCACCATGAATGCAATTCTTGTGCAAGTTATTTACTTATTTAACAGCCAGTGTTGTACTTTACTTGCCGCAGGCAGGGCCAGCACCTGCTCCACCTGTTGCCAGAGGCTGGCCGCGGTCGTGGGGTCCAGGTTGGACTGCTCGCCCTGCGCCGCGACGGCCCTGCCTCAGTCCAGGGTGGCAGCGGCGTGCGAGCCTTGAAGCTGAGGCCGGCGGGCTGCGCTGGGCCCAGTGCAGGCCCTGACAGCCCTTGGCGGCGCACGTGGTTGGGCTCGTTGAAGCCCAGCAGGACCTTGGTGCCGGCAGGGATGTTGCCCAGCTGCGCCATGCCCGCGTTTGGCGGACCAATGCCGCCCGAGCTGTCCTTGCCCCACTGCGCGCTCAAGCGCGTGCACTTGTGATATGTTTGCAAGCAACCGCACGGGAGATCCCAAGACTCAGAGCACCTTGGGCAGGCAGGCGCGGGCGCGGGCGCACTATCATGGATACGAACTCGATCCCTGCGCGGTTTCCAGCGGCGATGGCGTCGGCCCCGGGGTCGACGCCCCAGGAGTACCACCAGTCGGCACCTTTGAGGGCACCTAGATCGGAGGTCGGGTTCCAGGTGCCTATCCCGCGTTTGGCGTTTGGATTGACGGGTGCAGGCGCGGCAGGCGCCGCAGTGGGCACCGACGGCGACGCGGCCGGTGCGGCAGCGCCACCAGCGATCTCAAAGGTGCAGTTGTTCAAGCTGAGCAACCTGCTGCCGCCCACTTGGAGGGCGGTGGTAAACAGGGTGGCCAGCTGTGGCCCAGTGACGACGCCGCAGTCATATGCGGTTTGGGCCGCTGCGCCGGCCGCTAGCAGGCCGAAGCCGGCCGCCAGCACCACGGTGCTCAGCAACGTACGGCCCATCTCCGCTGTGCGTGCCCGGGCTTTTGCAGCACTGCGCCAGGCTGCTGGAGCTGCCTAACGCCAGGTCGTTCGAAAACCGCAGCAAGCTGGTTAGGGTGAATTCAAATTGAAAATATGAGGAGCAACAAGAAAAGTGTGTGACCGATCCACACGCCTGAGTCCCTATGACCTTGCCTTGCTCTTGTGTACCTATGACACGCCAGCGTTGAACAGACCTGGCTACTGCACAAGTGCAGCTATGAACTGAGCGTGATGCATGCACCGCTGTGCGCTCTGCCTGCGTTTCGCATCCACCGCACTTGGCTCAATCTGTTGCTGTTGGGTGAGCTCGTGCAGCACCAAGCGCACCGGTCAAGCATGCAGGTATACAGAGTGTATGGCACTGACTGCATGACTGACGCCAGCAGGTGCTTCATGGGCGGCCACGCCTTGTGTGACTGGGCCTGGGTACACTGGACCAGCGTACAACGCTGAGGCGCACCCCGCACGGCCGTTCAGTACGTACATGTCAGGGCGCTACGCGCCTCACTCTGGTCTGAGGCCTTGTGCTGGGCCAGGACTGCCCCAACTTCGCCAACGCTACGATCATAGCCGCCGGGGGCGTGCAGCAGGCCTGCTTCGCCGACCTGTTCAACGGCTGCGGGACCGGTGCGCTGCGCTGTGCACGCCTGCTACGCACAAAGTTGCGGGCGGCGCGGCCTGAACAGGTGCGCGCGGCTCAGACGAGGTGGTGGCCAGGGTGCCGCAAGCGGTGCTGGGCAGCACCTACCTGGGCCACGGCGTGGACTTCACGTCCTGCTGCAACAGCCATGACAAGTGCGCTTTGAGCAGCGTTGCAGCACTGCCTGCCATCATCAGACCCGGTTCATACTCCGGTGCTTAGACGCGCCGCCCGGACGCGTAATCCGCAGCTGCTACGGCACGCCTGGCGCCGCCAAGGCCGCCTGCGATACGGGCCTGCGGGCCTGCATCCTGACCACACAGTGCACGCGCATCCCGACCCAGGACATCATACACCTGGAAGAGTGCCGGGTCAACGCAGACACATACTACGGCCTCGTCCGGTGCGCGTGGCTCTGCCGTCCGCGCCCGCTCAAGGCAGTGTGCATGGCCTGACTGTGCGTGTCCGGCGCAGCGACTTTGGCGATACAGCCTTCCGCGCGACCCAGAAGGACGCCACAAAGTATACAGCGCAGTGCCTGGCCCACGCCGCCGCCCCATAGCCCGCTGCCTCAGACTAGGTTTCAAGCACTGGCGCTGCCTTGCGAGCAGGTCTTTGCATGGCATGCCGCGCAGGGCCGTGCTTTTTGCTTGCTCGTACAGACTATGTTGCTGATCTGCCTGTGTTAGTACATCACACCCCCGTTTCATGCATTGTCAAACACTCACTAGCACATGCGCCTTCAATTGCCTGCCGCTGCATGCTGCTTGCCTGCTCCTGAAGAGTCACGCATAGGCTGGGTGGACTTTGAACCTGCAGCGACACCTTTGCAACGCATGTGGTATTCGGGTGAGCAGCAGGCAGCACAGCTGTCATAGCAAGGGCCTAGTATGGCTTTCACTGTGCGTTAACGTGCAGGCGCTTGGTGCCTGCTTAGATCAGACTCATTGACTGGATGCTCTGGGTGCGATGACTGTTTGTTCACATTGGCTGCACGGCGTAGCAGCATGTTCTGGCTCTTGCAAAATATAGGCGCAATGTAAATGCAGACGGCAGACAGGTAGTCCACGGCAGACACAGGGCAATGACACGGCAAAGTAACATGCAGTCATTTGGTGCATGTCAGGGCACGCATGCCCGGCACCGATTCATGGTCAGGCTAATAGTGTTAGGTGTGTCAAGCTGCCCCACACGCAATACCATCATGTGTGCCCACTACAGACCCTGAAGTGCCTGCTCACTTGGTCACACGCAACGGACATGCCCTGCTAGACACCAGATCAAGGACAACTCACTTTGTTCTGCATGGCATGCTTCCGTACGTTGGTCATTCCAGAAGTCAAGTATGTCTACCTGTCAGGGTGGTACCTGAGAATAGACTCCTTCACATTAACTGGCAGCCCTGCTACACAGCTGCTGCGTCGCTGCTGACTGGACCCCTTGCGCCGTTGCCGCTCGCTGCCGTTGTGGGCTGGAAAGCATAGGTCGCGGATGCCAGCGAGCCCGCGCCATGCAGCTCCAGCCGGTCGCCATACACTTGGCAGATGCCAAAGCTGCGCAGGAGCGGCAGCACTACACATGTTGCAGCCGGCTAAGATGCACATGGCACTGTCTTTGCAGGTTTCACGTGCACGCTTTCATCATGCGCAACCCAACTCACACACTGATTAAATGATCTCTGAAGGCAGCCGTTTGTACCATACGTGGTCTCCCTACCCCACAAAGATGCCCCGCACTCAACATAAGGCAGCAAGCCCATGACGTGCGGCGCGGTCAGACGAGCGCACCAGTCCACGCCCGGCCGCGTCTCCACAACACCCTGCAGCACACGGTGGTGGATGCCCGCCTCATCCTGCGCGTAGCCGTCCTGCGCCGCCCCACGCCTCGTGTCAGCCCGGAAATGCCTCCCTCGTCCTGCCCCACTCTGTGCAAAACACGTTCACACCGCGGCCGCGACGGCGCCAGGCAAGCACGCACCTTGCTCGCACACACAGGTAGGCTGCGGCAGAAGGTTTTATGGTACTGGGCAGCAGGTGGCCAGCATGCGTGCGTGCAAGGGTTAGGGTCTGCACCCGGTGTGTGTGCCCGGAGAAGGTGGCCACGACATTGCCGGCGCCGCGCAGCACCAAGAGCACCTCCTCATAGTTCCACAACAGGCAGGTGCCGATGCAGGTGGCCGGGTGCAGCGGCTGCGCGCCCGGCGCCCCGCGTCTGGCGCGCTCCCAGCGTGTGCACAGTCATGCCGCCAGAGGCATGCGTTTGCGCAAACCATGCTGGATAGCTTACCGAGCACAGATCTCTCAAAAGCTGGTAAACAGACAGTGTCAGGATCGGCACTGGCAGCTATTTGTGGGTTGCCATCACTGCCAGCCAGCCAGAGCACGCCACCTCATGTAGCCAGGCAGACTGAAGTTGCCGCAAGGGAGGCTGGCAGACAGTGAGGCGCTGTCAGAGGTAGGGTCGGCTTTCCACAAGGCGCGACAGCAACGGCGCACCAGGTGGCTGCAGACGATGGCGCGCTCGCCGCGGCCCGCCGCTGTGGCGAGCTCGTCGCGGAGCCAGGCGAGCTGCGCGTCGCTGGCGCCGCCGCCGAACTTGACAAAGCGCCGCGCCACGCCCACCAGCCCCTCTGGGCTGTTCTTCTCCTGCGCGCCACTGTGCCGGGGGGCCTGGGCATGCTGATCACCACAGGGCCGCACAGAGCCAGAAGGCTCTCTGGCATCTGCGAGGCTCACAGCATTAATGCCTTGCAGAACAGGCTGCCTGGCATGTCACTCTACGCTACACGAACAGATACTCACGTGCGGTCACCGCGCAGTTGTACAATGTAAACAAGTGCGCACGGTGGCTAAGCACTCAGTACATAAGTGCGTCCATTGTCTATGCCCCAGCTTGACCTGTCTTTGCAGCAAGTACATGACGTTCGCGAAGTCGCACAGGCTGCATGAGTGCTGTAGGCCGGCATGCACAGGGCATCCTGCCGCCAGATCTCTTACACATTGGGTGCCCCAGGCGCACCGTGTTGGGGTTGTGTGCATCCAAGGTCGCCACGGCCTGCGCATGCCGCGGCTCGCCCGGCGGCCATCCGAGCAGGCTAATGTCATACGCGTCTAAAATTACCATCCGCCAGCCGCGCACAGGCGTGAACGCGTAGTAGCTTGCACCCCCGGGGCCGCCCATGCGCAGCCTCTCGTTCAGCGCCTGCCGCTCGGCGGGTTGTCCGTGTTCATGCGCGGGGCATCCTCGGGTGGCAGCGCCAGGTGCAGGCGTGTGTGTGTTTGTGCAGACTGGTCTGACCAGGACGACTCTCAGGCCGCTGTCTTGCCGCTTTGGGGTTATGATGGTACTGTGATTCAAATTTAGCATGATCCCATGCCACATGCAGCCACCATGTGCAGCGCATGGCCACTGATGGGGCCCTGCAGAGCCTGCGCATGCAGGGCTGATCAGACAGAGCAGCCTCGTCTCTGAGCGGCGTGCCAGGTCGGAGCGCGCCTGGCGAGACAGGTTGTACAGGCAGTGGTTGCCGATGATGTGGTAGTGCGGCTTGCCTGACCTGTCAAACTCGGCAACAAGCGCGTCCAGCGTGGCGTGCGCGCGGTCCTTGGGGTTCCACCCATCGATGATGTCACCTGCAGGCCCCACCTGGGAATGCTCGGCATGACTGCTTATGTGAGGTACCCGCAGTGCACAGGTCCTGCACTGGTTGTAAGGAACAAGGCCAGGGGCGGCTGCGGCGCGCACCCAAGTGTATAACAAAGTGCAGGCCTGCGGAGGCCTGCCAGGCTGACACCGCCCGCTGCAGGCTCTGGAGGGCCGCCCTGTAGTACCGCGGGGTGCCCCCGTGCGACTTGCCGTCCGGTATGCTGCACTCGCCGGGCAAACAGTGACTTCAAACGCTCTTGTTCACGTGACACGGTGCGCGGCTGCAGGCTGAGGGTGGCGCACTCTGCATACTGCACGTCTGAGATTATCCCAAAGCTCAGAGCCGGCGCATGTACTCCCGTGCACGATGTATCCCTCTCTCCTGTGTCCCCAGTAGCAGTCGGCACAAGCTAGACCTGTTGAACACTGCAGGGCAGAATGGACAAGGGAGCATGTCTAACCTGCTGCCATTGGCCTGGCACGGATGCGCTCCACCAGCCCCGCTCTGCGTTGAATCCTGACACAGGGGCCAAGCGACCTATGCAGCAGTGGGCAAGCAGTGTGTCTGCTTATTAGCATTGCTTCAGATCTGGCCATAGCTCCATGTCGCAGCTATGCTTGGCACAGCAGGTTATCACAGTGCCTAGGAGGCTAGCTCCCCTCGGCTTGAGGCCTTGAGCAGCATGAGAATTTACTAAATGGGAGGGAGGAAGCAATAGCCCGATGCGGGGGCAAGTGCTGAGCTGTGGGGTGCAGCTTGCACCCAGTAAGCTGCCTGGGACGAGGGCGGTGTGCCGTTGCATGCTGCGACAGCGCTCCAGGCAGCATGTAGCTCACCGCCCGGCCCACACGGTTAGGCAGGAGAAGGCTGCCAGCACGCGGGCGGGACGGTGGGGCTGTGAGGACCCCCCGGGCCTCTGCAGAGCGACACAGGTTGATGGCGCAACCGATGGCGCAACTGCAACGCATGCGCCGAGCAAGAACGTGGAGGGCGCCAGCGAGGACATCAAAGTCATATGGTCGCGCCTGGTCAAGGCAAGGCCTGTTGTTGCTGCCCAGACAGCTGACCAGCCGCTCAACACTGGCTGTTGAACACGCAACCACGCGTGGCCTGCGCGTCAAATGACCCCCCCGACCTGTGGCACAGTATGTGCTCCTGGCGTGTGGCTCAGGAGCCACAGACAGGCTGTCCGTGGACCTGCCAACTGACATTGTGACGCTTGGTCTCCCATATCAGCAGCAGGCGAAGCTTGCGCTGCCGGACCTGACTCGAGCACCACAGACCATACACGTGTGTGACGTGCGCGCAGCTCACGCTGCCCTACTGGTTTGACGAGGAGGCGGGGGGCCGGGCGCGGTGGCGCCTGGCCACGGTCGTGGCGCTGACGCTGGGCACGACTGGCGTGAGGTGCCTAACGCTGCCCCTATGTTGACGGCTCACCACGCAAGGCCATGCCTTCTTCATGCAGTAAGTCAATGAGCTGCAACTGCCGTGCAGTGAATGGCAAAAGGTCCCATGGTTTGCATGCACTATTTTTACCTCTGTACTTACCTTGCATGCTATGACAGCAACTTTCGTCAGCTTTCGTCAGCTATCCATCAAGAACCTGGTCACAGAGGGCACCGTTCATCATGGAAAATTTATAACGTTGCATGTAGATACCACGCACCCAAAACTTTTCTGTCGCTTGAAGATCCTCCCCAGCCGTGGCCTCATGCACGTTGGAACGTCAATCACAATTGCGGCGTTTGGGTCACGTATGCCGTGTGGTCGATGTGGCGCAGCGTGACCTTCAACTTCCTCGGCCGCGACTTCTTCAACGCCATCTCTGACAAGGATGCGGAGCGCTTCACGCAGATGCTGATAAAGTGGCTCTGCGCCCTGTGCGCCGGCATCCCCGTGTTCGTGTTCCGCGACTACTTCCAGGTGCGCTTGCTCTCTGCTTCCGCATGCCAGGCTATAGTGGTATGCAAAATAAGCCTCGCATGTGCGTCACCTCAGCTGCATGTAAGTGCGCTGGGTGGTAGAAACACTTGCTGTGTGGTAAGTGTGAGCTGCAGTCAGCATGTGCGACATGGGGCCACATTGCTAACTGCTCCTCACAAGCCCTGCCGTTTGGCCTCACCGACAACCACCCGCTCACCTTCACAGACTTCGCATGTATTTACAGCAAGTAGAGTTAAACACGCACCCGGCGCTGCATGCTGAGGCCCGCGGGCGCGCGCGCGCAGTCGATGCTGGCGCTGGAGTGGCGCGAGTGGATGACGCGGCGGGTGACCGGCGAGTACCTGGCCAACCGCGCCTTCTACCAGGTGCAGGCCGGCGCGCTGGTGGACAACCCGGACCAGCGCATTGCGTCCGACGTGCGGTGCGCCCCTGCCCCGCACCCATGCACCCATGATCCCGGGGCAGCAAGTCTGCCGCGGGTGGTTCTGTGCGTCCGGGCCTGAATGGACAACGCAAAGGACCCAGACGCAACGAAGACATGCCACAGCTCACCTGGTAAGATGCCATTTTCCTGCTGCGGCTCCGGCTCTGAGAGCGCGCGCGCAGGCGTGCTGCCTCATGCCATGCGCTTTGCAGAGCGCGGCTGACAGCCGGGGCGGCCGCGCCGGCGCAGGCAGTTCACGGAGACCGCGCTGGGCTTCAGCATGACGCTGCTGAACGCGGTGATCGACCTCGTGTCCTTCAGCGAGATCCTGTACAGCATCTACCCGCCGCTGTTCGCCGCGCTGGTCGTCTACTCCATCGGCGGCACCGGCGTCACGCTCTTCCTGGGCCGCCGCCTGGTCGGCCTCAACTTCCAGCAGGAGGCGCAGGAGGCCAACTTCCGGCGCGCGCGCCCGCGCCGCGGCCACGCAGCAGCCAGCCTGATGCGTGTGCATGTTCAGTTTTTGTTTTGTTTCTTCTTTCCCAGCCCAAGTGCATGTGCTGCTTCTTCTTCTGACTATCTTTCGTTTCCCAGCCCGAGTGCATGTACAGCTCTTCATAGTGCAGCGCTACACCTGGACCACCAGTTAGAATCAGAGCGTCAGGTCTGCAGGGCTTTGATGGGTCCCGCGCTGACGCACTCCAGTGGCACTGGAGGTGGTCCCAACCTGCGCCCAGCACGCCCGGCAGCGCGCGCGCCGTGCGCGCCTCACGGGCGCGCCGGCGCGCCGGCAGGTACGGCCTGGTGCGCGTGCGCGAGAACGCGGAGAGCATCGCGTTCTACTCGGGCGAGGCGGCCGAGGGGCGGCTGCTGTTCGAGCGCCTGGGCGCGGTGGTGGCCAACTACGTGCAGCTCATCCGCACCTCGCGCAACCTGGAGTTCTTCACGTCCTTCTACCGGCGCGGCCCGCCTGTGCCCTACCCTACTCTACCCTACCCACCCTATGCCAAGTGATGAATGAATCAAATATATAACACGAATGGATGACGTCCGGACAACTCTGAGCTGGGTTGGTGTCCGCGTGCGCCGCGAGGAAAGAGGCCGAGCGTGAGCCGCGCTCGGGGCAGGTTCCTGATCCAGATCCTGCCGGCGGCGGTGGTGGCGCCGCTCTACTTTCGCGGCCAGATCGGCTTCGGCGTCATCAACCAGTCGTCGTCGGCCTTCAACCACATCCTCTCCGACGTGTCGCTCGTCGTCTACCAGGCGCGCGCTACTGGCGCACCCACATGCAATGGTAGGGTCGCTGCGTGGACCATGTCCTACATAGACGCTGTGCCGCATGCCGGCGCAGTTCGAGTTGGGCGCACGCACGCGCAAGGATGCTTCTGCTGTGGTGACTGGTGTCCTACTGAGGCGCTGTGCTCCGGGTTGGTGCAGTTTGAGTCGCTGGCGGGCTTCAGCGCGGTCATCGACCGCCTGGGCGAGTTCTCGGAGGTGGTGGGGTCGTACACGCCCGCCGAGCCTGCTGCCGCTGAGGCGTCTGCCGCAGACGCGCCTGGTGCGCGCACAGCGTTTGCCTTTAAACAGCACCTGCCACTGCTGCTGCATTTACATGAAGCCCTGGGGTGAGCTGCTATTGAAGTGCATGGAGCAGGCGCCAGCACGAGCCGTGTGCTGCTCACAACACAAGCATCACGGCCGGGGCAGCCATGCTGACTCTGGGGTTTCACACTGGATGCGAACCTGCTCCGTGCGGCTAGCAACCTGGAGTGCATCCCGCGCAGCGCAAGGAGTCCTGAGCGCGGGCCCAAGCGCATGCTCAGAGCCAACCATACCGATCATACTTTGGCAGAAAAGCCCTACCCTCACCTTATGCTTATGCCGCTGCATCCAGGGCTGGCGCCCGCGGATGTGCGCTGGTTATGCTGCAGGATGCCGCTGGACGGCGTTCATGTATGGGCAGTATAACCCTACCATCACCCTAAGTCATCCTTATCGCGCTGCGCGCAGGGCCGGCGCCCGCGCCGGCGGGCATCCGGCTGGAGGACGTGCCGCTCAACGGCGTGCCGCGCGGCGCGGGCGCGCCGCTGCTGGAGCTGCACGGCGTGTCGCTGCGCACGCCCGGCGGCGCGCGCACGCTCGTGGACGCCCTGGACCTGCGCGTACGCTGCCCGGGGCCCTCTCCTGCATGCGCGCGCCTGGCAGTGGGTTGCGCGCGCGATTGGCCGGAGGGCGCTGTTGTGCACGCCCGATGGCTGCTGTGCACGCCCGGCGGTCGCTGCGCGCACGGCAGTAAGTAAGTAAGCGCCGAGAAGTTTCTCGACCTGTCCGGGCGGCATCCTGTCCCACCACGCCATTGTGCCACGGCCTGAGTGCGCGTGCGCTGAGCCGGCAAGACGCAGAAAAGGTTGTTGGACATGCAGGTCCTTCCTGTATGGCGGGCTGCTAACATGTTTAATAACAGGAGACTTATGGAGCCATCACATGCCAAATGCTAGGCACAGGGCGGTCCTCAGGGCTGCTGGTCCAATGCAACAAGGGGTGCTGATGCCGGCGCGCGCCCGCGCGCGCGCAGGTGCCGGAGGGCGAGTCGCTGCTGGTGGTCGGCCCGTCGGGCGCGGGCAAGACGTCGCTGCTGCGCGCCATCGCGGGCCTCTGGTCCGCGGGCTCCGGCACCATCCGCAGGCGCGCCCGCCGCCGCCTCCCGTGCCCCCCAACCGGGCCAGGCCTGCGCCGGCGCGCCGCCTGCCGGGCCGCACGCTGCGCAGCTTGGGCGGCTGCTCCCGAGCCCTTGCCGCACGGGCGCTAGTGGATGCTGCCAAGCTCATTGCCGGCCACACGGGTGCCAATGGGGTCCCAACGCCTTCCCCATGGGTGCCAATGAGGGCAGCGTTTCACGATGCTCCACGATGATCCACGCGGGCGGGGGGCGCCGGGGCAGGTTCGGGCGGCCCGTGGCGGCGGGCGCGGGCGGCGGCGACATCTTCTTCGTGCCGCAGCGCCCCTACATGGTGCTCGGCAGCCTGCGCGACCAGCTGCTCTACCCCACCTGGGCCAGCCCGGGCCCGGCGGGCGCGCCGCCGGAGCACGCCGGGTGCGCGCCGGCTTTTTCTTGGCTGTCCTTCCCTCTTCTCGCGCCCTTAATCTAGGGGCCCCTCCTGCTCCACACAACAGAAGACTGGAATGCGACGCGTGCCGCGGCTCGCCTGCAGGTGCCTGCAGCGTGCGAGCCACTGCCCGCCGCTGGCTGCTTAGGAGGGGGATACCTGGCGCCGAGCCTCTGTGCTGCGGCTGTGCATGTCCGCGGGCGCCACACCTGCTCATGGTGTTTCGTGTTGCTGCACAGCGGGGCATGGGCGAGTGCTTTGTGCCAGCCACCTGAATGGCTGCAGCTGACCCGGGAATCCGTACTCGAATCCCCTACATCGCAGCTCCGCAGCACTGCTCTGTACACCCTGTGCACGAGCCCGCCCGCGCACGCGCGCGCAGGCCGCCAGGCGGCAACGGCGCGGCGCCCACGGGCGCCGGCGCTGACGCTGCGCCCGCCCGCCCGCCGCCCGGCGACGGCGAGCTGGCGGACGCGCTCCGGCGCGTGCGGCTGGGCGCGCTGCTGCAGCGCGACGGCAGCGGCGCGGCCGCCGGCGGGCGGGGCGGCGGCGGCGGCGGCGCGCCGGCCGGGCTGGACGCGGTCGCGGACTGGGCGAGCATGCTGTCGCTGGGCGAGCAGCAGCGGCTCGCGTTTGCCAGGTGCGGGGGCTGGACGCGCGTGTGCGCCTCCAGCGTGCGGGGTGAGGGCCAGCGGGTTGCATGTGATCAGTGCGGGGCAGGACAGGTCAGGTGCCGCGCAATGCTGCGGACTCAGGACAGGCAGAGAAGGACAGGCGTGCTGCCTGGGCCGCAGCGCTGCAGGGCGCGCCCCGCGCGGCAGCGTGGAGCGCGCACGTCAGTGGCAGTAGCGAACAGGCACTCACCGTCGAGGCCGCCGGCGCACGCCGCGCTCTCAGTGCGTAGCGTTGGCGGCCCGGCCGGCCGGCGGCGCGCTTCCTGCTGCACAGAGAGCGCGTGTTCGCAGCTGAAGCCGGCCGCCCGCCGACACGTTTCCTGCCGCACAGAACACAGAATGTGCGTGCCGAGCGCGGCCGGGCGCGCGGCGCGCAGGGTGCTGCTGGCGCGCCCGCGCCTGGTGCTCATGGACGAGTCGACCAGCGCGCTGGACGTGGCCAACGAGGCGCACCTCTACGGCGCGCTGCGCGGCGCGGGCATCACCTTTGTCAGCATCGGGCACCGGCCCACGCTGACGGCCTTCCACGACACCGTGCTGCGCCTGGAGCCGACCGAGGGCTTGGAACCCTCTGAGGGCCGGGGCGCCGCGCGCAACTGGTGCGTGCTGCGCGCGGAGGACGCCGCCGAGGCCGAGGCGGCGGCGGCGGCGCCCACGGCCGCGCCCGCAGCCGGCCCGCGCTGATCGGGTCTGGGCCGGCGGCGCGCGCCGGCCGCCCTCCTGTGACGTGCGTGCTGGAGCCTGCTCGAGGCGCGCGGCGGGGCTGCTGGCGTCTGGATCATGCGGGGCAGGCAGCCGTGCGAGGGGCGCAGGCAGCGCCGCGTCTGGCCGCGCCGGCAGCATGCTCGCGCAGAGCGCCTCTGCGTTGCCTGTTGCGACTGCTGCTCTGCATGACGCCGCTGCAACAGGGCGTGTTGAGGTAGTCGGCCGTGCTCAGAAGGACTCGGGACATGCTTGCCTGGGCATGCAAAAGTTGCCTTGGCTGTCAAGATGTGAGCTGCCAAGGGTAGGGATGGGTGATGTCAACAGTGCACTGTGACCAAATTGCTATGCAATAAATTGATTCGTGCGGGGCCGCTGGTGGACACCAGAGTTGGCGCTCCTTGGAAGCTTCACAAGCTCCCTACGTGTTGGCAGCCATGCGCTATGCTGGCAAGTCCGCCATCGTCACTGGCGCGGGCTCGGGCATCGGGCGCGAGCTGGTCTTGGAACTCGTGCGGCGAGGCTGCACTGTAACGGCAAGTATTCATTACACCACCGAGCTTTGAGCCCTGTGCGAAACAGCGTCCTAGCAAAGCTGAAGGCCTTGCACACGCTGCACTGCTTGTGTACTCAGGCTTTCCCTTTCTGGTGAACGGCAGGCAGCAGACGTGGACTTGGCCGCAGCAGAGGCGACAGCAAGGCTTACTGCAGGCGCCAGCGGCTCCGCCAGGCCCGTGCAGTGTGATGTCACGAGCGACGCAGCGCAGGAGGCAGCATTTGCGCAACACGTCAAGGCGCACGGCGGCATAGATATTGCTGTACTGAATGCCGGCATCTACGAGCGAGGTGAGAAGCTCGCTGGCGCAGCAGGGGCGGGTCGCGTGTGAGTCGCTACCAAGTAGGCGCACGTTGCCGTGCTCTGCCGTCGACAGCCGACACCCTCTGCCCGCAGGAGACTTTGTGGACTCCGAGGGGCCCGGCTGGCAGGCCACGCTGCGGGTGAACCTGCTCGGCGCGCTGGTAGGAGCGCGCTTGGCGGCGCGGGCTATGACGGCCTCGGGCAAGCCTGGTACACCCCGGGGCAGCCCTGCGCTTTCGGCACACTTGTCCCAGAGCTGCGCTTGGCCCGTCCGATCAGATCCCGTCTGGCCGTATGCAGGCGTCGTCGTGTTCATGGCCTCTGCCGGGGGGCTCTTCCCGATGCCCATCGCGCCCATCTACGCCGCCACCAAGGCCGCGCTGGTGCACTTTGTGCGCTCGGCGGCGCCCGGGCTGGCGCGCCGCGGCGTGCGCGTGTGCGCGGTGTGCCCGCAGCCGGTGGACACGCCCATGGTGCAGAGCATGGTGTCGGCCGGCCTGGAGCTGCCGGAGACCGGCGCGTCGCTGCTCACGCCGGAGCGGGTGCGACCTCACAGTGCACGTTTTGACTGAAAGCACAGCGTTGGCTTGGCCCTTTCTGTTGCGACTCTGGAGGCCGGCGCTGCGCCTCTCTCGCCCGTGCGGGCGCTACCTGAGAGTGAGCGCGTTTGGGATTGTGCATGGTATTTGCTGTGCAGTCGCCAGAGGGGGGCAGTGCACGGCACTCGCACTGTCACTGCACTACTTGCGAGGTGGACAGGGGCATGCACATGAAGGACATGGACTGCATCGGGAGCCGTTGGCACACCTTGCGCACTCCCAAGCGCGGCGCCCATGCGTCATGCAACTGTGCTGAGGCGGCCGCAGGTGAGCGAGGCCACGCTGATGCTGCTGGAGGATGAGGAGGCCGCTGGGCGGCTGCTCATGCTGCATGTCAACGGCAAGGCATACACATGGAAGCCGCCGGGGTTCCGCAAGAGCCTGGTGCCGGTCGCGGACGCGAGCGGGGGCGCGGGCGCGTCCCCTCTCCGCGGCCAGACCTCTGGCCTGTCTGCAGCGACATGGCCTGCATGGTTGCGAGTACCGGGGGATTGTCAGGACTTGTGCGGACGCCATGTGCTTATACAATATATCACCCTCTTCTACCGCGCCGCTAGGGTAAGGTTGTGGAGTCGCCCAGATGGGCGCAGGCGGCGCGCGCCGCGCAGTCCTTGCCTTGCGGCCAGCCTTGGAGCCCGCCTGCAGCCGCGTGGCATGCAGCCTGTGGTCACTGGGGTCTGGGGGCCTGCGGTCGACGCGTCCCACTGCCCCGCGGCAGGTGCGGACTCGCCGGATGCGGGCCGGGAGCGCGCCGCGCTGGCAGCCTGGGCAAGCAGCGCCATCCCCACCGAGGGCCGCAAGCTGCAGGCGCGCCGCGCGTCCTGGCGCCTGCCACCCAGAAATGGGGCACCCGGTAGATATTGTCATTTTTACTTTTACAAACGCCATGCATGAGCATGAAGGCTGGGGGGCAGTGGCGGTTCTCCTGGCAGCAGGCGCTTGTCCGCGCCGCGCGTATGGCCGTGCGAACCCTGCGGCCCCTGCGCAGAGCTCGGCCGACGCGTGGGGCGGCGCGCCCAGGTGCACCGGCTGTCCACAGACTTCCGGAAGGCCACGCGCATCGTCACCGCGCGCGTCCCCTCCGCGGCCGAGCTGCCGGCAGGTGCGCGCAGCACCGCAATCATTAGCTTAGCCCGCTCTGGCGGCGCTCCCGGCAGGCTGCACGGGCGCCCCCGCGCGCGCCTTGGCGTGCTCTGCTGCAGAGAGCGCCGCGCAACCGGCAATGTGCCATGAATGTGCACGCATGCCGGATCGCCATGCAGCACATTATGGCATGGTGATTTCACTTTTGTGGCGTGCGGCACCATGCGCCAAACCTGAAGGCCTGTGCGGTGCAACGCGTACGCAGGCCACGTGCTCGTCCGCCGGGCTTACGCGGCCATCAACGCCTCCGACATCAACTACACCGCAGGCAGGCGCGCGCCGCGGCGCCGCCCCAGCTCCGCCCAGCGTTGCGGCTCGTGTGCAGCCCCGCGGCAATGCGCCGCCGTGCTCGCCGCTGCATGACTCCGGCGACTGTGCGCCCCGCAAGCTGCCGCTGCGCGCCATGCTTTGCCGCGCCCGCTGCTGGATGAATGTCGGCGGCTGTGCGCCCCGCGAGCCCCGCGCGCGCGCCGCGCGCAGGTACTTTGGCAGCGCCGCCGAGGCCGAGAAGCGGCTGCCGTTTGACGCCGGCTTCGAGGCCGTGGGCGTGGTGGCGGCGGTGGGCCCCGGCGTGGAGGGTGCGGCGCCCCCGCCCGCTGGTGGCCGCGCGCACAGTCTGCTGCACAGTCTGTGCCGGGGCAGGGCGCACGCCCGTTGCAGCAGCAGCCCGATGCAGAACCACGCGTGTCGCAGCCAGACGCCCCGGCGCGCGGGCGCGCAGGCTTCGCGGTGGGCGACCCGGTGGCGCAGATGGCGTACGGCGCGTTCGCCGAGTGGGGCGCCGCGCCCGCGCGCCATGCGCTGCGCGTGCCCAGCGCGGCGCCCGAGGTGGTCGCGCTGCTGACCTCCGGGCTCACCGCGTCCATCGGTGCGCGGCTGCCATGCGTGCCATCAAGTGTGTTGTCAACGAGCTAGGTTGGTGTGCCTTGCTGAGCTGAGCTTCTGTTGGCTCTCCGTGCCCATCGTTGCGCCGCTGGCGCAGAGCATGCCACTGACAAGCAGGGTGGGGTGCCTTGCCGTGCTGAGATCATATAGATCTCAGGGCCCTGCAGGGCCCGACTGTGTATGCGTGCTGCTGCTTGGAAACCCTAACCCTAACTATCATGTCTCACCGGCGGCGGCAGGCCTGGAGGAGGCCGGGCGCGTGCGCCGCGGCGACACGGTGCTCGTGACGGCGGCCGCCGGCGGCACGGGCCAGTTTGCGGTGCAGCTGGCGGCGGCCGCTGGCGCGACCGTCGTGGCCACCTGCGGCGGCCCGGCCAAGGCCGCGCTGCTGCGGCGCCTGGGCGCAGCGCGCGTGATTGACTACCACCAGGAGCGCGTCAAGGACGTGCTCAAGCGCGAGTTCCCCAAGGCGCGGCTCTGCTGCCCTGCGTGTGGCTGTCATTCGTACCCTGTGTGAGGCCGGCAGCCCTGCGGTGCCTGCTCACACCGGCTGCTCGCGCCGGCTGCTCACACCAGCGGAGCGCGCCGAAGCAAGCAGGTCATGTCGCGGGTGCGTGTTCGCAGCCGTGCAGGCTCAGTGCATGACGCACAGCAGGGCCACAGGTGCCTGGGATGCCGGGTGCGGGTTCCTGAGCGGCCCGCATCCAGCAAGCTCAGCTTGGTCACGGTCAAGGCCTGAGACGCGCGCTGTCGGGCAGCACGGGCGTGCCAGCGCGGTTGCGGGCCAGGCCCGACGCGCGCGCTGCCGGGCAGCATGGGCGCGCCGGCGCGGCAGCGCGCGCGCGGCGTCCGGCGGCGCCGCTGAGCGCGCGTGCGCCACGCGCGCAGGGCATGGACGTGGTCTGGGAGGCGGTGGGCGGCGAGATGCTGGCGACGGGCGTGGGCGCGCTCGCGCGCGGCGGGCGCCTGGTGGTCATCGGCGCGGTGTCGCAGTACGCGGCCGGCTGGGCGCCCAGCGCGCTGCCGCCCGGCACGCCCGAGCTGCTGCTCTGGCGCTCGGCCACCATCACAGGCGCCGCCCCTCGGCCCCCGATCGTATAGCTCTTTTTTATAGATTGTGAAAAGCATGCGGCCCCGTCACTGAAGAGCACACGGCCGCTGCTGACTGCCTGGCACGGTGGCTGTGAGTCACGCCCAGCATGTGTGCTGCTGCCTCGTCCCTGCCCCGCCACGCGAACGCGAGCACACCCAGCAAGCCGGTCGCGCACGCCGCCGAGCCGCCGGCCCGCCGCGCCGCAGGCTTCTTCCTGCTGCACTATGCGCACCTGTACCGCCGGCACCTGCAGCGCCTCGTGGCCGCCTGGCGCGCCGGCCGCCTGCACGTCGCGCTGGACCCGGCGCCCTTCCGGTGCGCGCCCCCCTCGTTGAGCGGCCTGGCGTGGCGGACACGCATGCCTGACGCCCGCAGCGGCCTGCCCGTCTGTGCAGAGCGAGCAGCGTGTGACGTAGTGTGCATATGGAGCGCGTGACATGGTGTGCACGTGAGGAACAGGCTTTGACGGTATTAAGGCGGGGCCAGCCTCTCAGGGCTGCTCTTGTGGCTGCATGCTGAAGGTGGCACCAGGGGCCGCCCAGAAAGTCCAAGGTTTTGGGGCGGGGTTGTCAGGGGCTTGGAGGCGGTGGCGGCCGCGGAGGACCTGCTGCTCAGCGGGCGCAGCGTGGGCAAGATCGTGGTCCAGCTGTCCGCGGAGCCGCCGCCGGGCGCGCGCAGCAGCCCCGCCCCCAAGCTGTGAGTGGGCGGGCGCGGACCGGCGGCCGAGGCTCTGCAGCCGCTGCAGCCCCGTGGCCCAGGCGCAAGGGGGACCTGCAGGAGCGTGGCCGAGCTGGCGAGCGGTGGCTGCAGGAGTCTGAGCGGGTTGCAGTGACCGCAAGACAGGTGGGCGGTTGCCGCGTCGTTGCGAGGTGCTGGGTCCTGCAGCTTTTGCCCAGACGCGGTCTCGCCTGCATGTTGGGCCAGCATTACTGGCACACTTGCCTGGGTGTAAATTAGAGGGGTAGGCGGGAAAAAATTTTCTCGGTCTCGGAGAATTTTCCTTTGCAGGATGCGAAACAGCAACGAGCGCTCGTGACTCGAGGGCTCAGTGCCATGGCTCCTCTCCTGCACAGAGCTGCGCTCCACCCGCACTCCAGCTCGTGCCCCCTACGGCGGCTGCCGTGCGCCCCGGCGCGCGCTGCGGCCCCCGCAGCCGCGCAGGATGCCGCCCCTGCCCCAGCGCGCGTCCGTGTGGGCATGGTGCAGCGCGGCTGCCCCAAGAACACCGTGGATGCGGAGGTCGTGCTCGGGCACCTGGCTGCGGCGGACTTTGAGGTCAGCGAGCGGCCGGAGGATGCGGAGGTGCTCATCGTCAACACGTGCAGCTTCATTGACGAGGCAAAGGCTGAGTCGCTGGAGGTGTGTTCGCCTGCGCTGCCGTCAGCGTCGCGCGCGCCGCTGCGACACCGCATTCTGTGAAGTTCCACACCCACCAGCGCTCTGTTGGCTGTGGGCAATCCCTGCACTGTGCAGGACTGTCGACGCTCACTGGTGCATGACACGGAGGAGGTTGGGGCCGCACACGCGTGGTCAGCGCGCCACCTTGTGCCGGCAGGCCATCCTGGATGCGGCGCAGCTGAAGGCAGACAGCGGCAGCAGTGTGCGACGAGTGGTCGTCACCGGTTGTATGGCGCAGCGCTACGGCGCGGACCTGGCGGAGTCCATTCCGGAGGCGGACCTCGTCGTTGGCTTCCAGCGCTACGGCGAGCTGCCGGCGTCGATCCGAGAGGCGCTCGCGGCGCCGGACGGCGAGGCCGCGCAGCGGCCAAAGCGGCAGCGGGTGCTGGTGCGACCGGGCCGCCCACCCTCGCCTCCGCCTGCACGGCGCGCACCGCCTGAGCAAGCTGGACAGGCAGCCGCCCCGGGCGCCTGCCTGTCCAGCAGGGGTGCTGCTGCACCTTGTGTCGTTGCGCCCTTGCGTCTGCGCGGAACAGCAACTCAGCACAGTTGGTTCCTCGCAAGGCGTATCGTGCCCGCAGGTCGGCGACGCGACGGTGCCCTTCCGGCCAGAGGCCGCGCGGCACCGGCTGACGCCGGCGCACACGGCGTACCTGCGCGTGGCTGAGGGCTGCAACCACGCGTGCACCTTCTGCGCGATCCCGTCCTGGCGCGGCCGCTTCCGCTCCAAGCCCTGGGCCGCGGCGGTCGCCGAGGCGGCCGCGCTGGTCGCCTCCGGCGTCCAGGAGCTCTGCCTCATCGCCGAGGACACCAACCAGTGCGCGTCCTATGCGCTATCCCCAACCCCATGCTGCCAGGACGGCCTGCGCCTGTTTGCAGCGGAACGCTGATGTGGCCTGACAGCAGTGTTCGTGTGTTGTACCGCATGGCCACCGGAACCGGTGGGGCTTGGTGTGTGTGACATCACAGTGCATGTGTCCTGCCTGTCACTGCGTGCAAGCGTGGCGCAGAGCATGACAGGGCATGCACGAGTGCGCCAGCTCGGCGAGGCTGCTCGGAGCCAGGTAGCCGCGGTGAGGCTGCCCGCGGTGCAAGGACGGGCGTGCTTTGACGTGCGTGCCCGACTTTACAGCTGGGCTTGCGTCCAAGGGTGTGCTCCTGCAAGTGGGCGTAAGCAGGCGGTGCCCCGTATCAGGTTTACCTCCGCACGCTAGGGTAGGACCTAACTCTACACTAACCCTTGCAGGTACGGCCAGGACGTGCGCGGCGGACCTGGCCTGGCGGAGCTACTGCGGGAGCTGGGGCGTATTGAGGGGCTGCGCTGGATGCGCCTGCTGTACTGCTACCCCTCCTATTTCACTGACGAGCTGATCGATGAGATTGCCACCAACCCCAAGGCGCGCTCTGCAGCCGCTCTGCTGCGCCGCAGCTGCCGCTGCCTCGGGATAGGCGCGCCGGCGGGCCTGCAGGCTGAGACGCGTGCCGATCCTGCATCCCTTGCACTGGGATGCGGAGCAGTGCATATTGTATTGTGTGGAGCGTGTTTGCATGCATACAGTTTTGCACACAGGCCATGGCGCGCGCAGTGCGTTGGCATGCCTGCAGCTTTGCCGCAGGCCGCCGCGCTCGTACAGTGTGTGGAAATGCTGCCGGAGCATGCCCCAGCACGCAGGCGGGCCGCTGCAGAGCACCCTGACACGGCGCTCGCCACCCGCCGGCGGCCGCTCACCCGCTGGCGCCGCGCGCAGGTGTGCAAATACATTGACATCCCGCTCCAGCACATCTGCAACCTGACGCTGCTGGCCATGAACCGCCCGCCGCGCGAGCACACTGAGCGGCTGCTGCGCACGCTGCGCGCGCGCATCCCCGGCCTCGCGCTGCGGATCACCTTCATCTCCGGCTTCCCGGGTGCGCCCGGCGCGCGCCGCGCCGTGCCCCAGGGCGCGCCTCTGTGGTGGAGCCGTGCTTGAGGGAGAGGCGCGTCCAGGATGCACATGCCAAGCAGGGCTGTCCGCTTGAGCGCGCCGCCGCCTGTGCCCGCTCAGGCAGTGGCTGACCACGGGTCAGGCGCATTTTGCAATTGCATGGGCATTTGCCTGGGCATAGATGCACAGCCGCGCGCCATCTCCGTGCTGTCCTCCCCCTTGCGGGGTGAGCCGGCGGCACTGTGACAGCGTGGTAACAGGCGCAGAGCTCTGCGTTTACATGCTGCGCACGCAGGACACCCTCTCCATGCCCCTTAGCCCGACACCCTGTCTTCGTGTTGCAGTCAACGGCGCGTGCCTGCGTGCGCGAATGTAAAGCTGTGACCCATGTTACGCGCACTGCGTTGGCAGCAGACAGGTGCGCGTCGCGCCTGCTGCCGCGCGGCGGGCGCGCCTGGAACCCGCCGCTGCAGCGCTGGAAGGGCGACCCGGCCGCGACGCCGTCCACGAGCGCCATGCCGCGCAGCACGCTCGCGGCGGCCGCCTGCCGCGCCGCCGCTGCGGCCTCCACGCCAGGGTCGGGGTCCGCGCCGGCGTCCCCCGCGCCCGACGCGCGCCGGGCGTCCTCGGCTGCGCTGGCGGACCCCTGAGCGGAGCCGGCGCCGGCGGGCGGCGGCGGGCCGGGCGCGGCGGCCCCCTCTTCAGCCGCGCTCGGGCGTGACCCAGGGTCCGCTGCTTGCCCGGCGCCCTCACGCGGGGCCGCGTCCGCGCAGCCAGCGGCGGCCTCCGCAGCTACCCCCGCCTCGGGAGGCGCGGCATGCGGCCCACCGCTCGGGGCGGGCGCTGCATCGGATCCTGAAGGAGCAGGCTCTGGCAGGCGCGGTTGGGGCCGCGCGAGCGGGTGGAAGAGGAGCAGGCACCGCGGCGCGCCGGTCGGGCCGGGCGGGACCGGCAGGCAGCTCACCGCGCAGCTGACCCTGGCCCGCGGGCGGCCGGGCGAGAGCACATTCAGTTACTGCATGCGTGCGCATGGCATGGACGGTGGTGGCGCGGATGCACTAAACTCCATTGCTTGTATTTTGAGCCTGGTCTGGTAGATAGCACGCAGTGGCGGGGGGCCTTGGAGCTGAGCAGGGGCTTGTGCGCCTGCATCGGTCCGCGCTCCAGCTAGCGGGCCGCACCACCCAGCCTTAACATCTCAGAGCACCGGGCCGACCCTCACCACCTCGACAGCCTTGAGCGGCTCTCAGCGCGCGCGCCTGGAGCCGTCCGGGCGCATGAGCGCGACCGTCGCGCCGCCCGGCGCGCCGGACCTGGCCGCCGCGCGCAGCGCCTCGCTGCCCGCGCCCTGCTCCAGCAGCGCGCCCAGGCCGGCGCCGCCGTCGCGGCCGGACCCCTGCCCCGACCCTGACCTTGACCCCAGGCGCACGCCCGCCAGCTGCTCCAGGCCGCGGCTGGCGTACAGCAGCGCGCCGCCCGGCACGGCCAGGTCGACCACCGCCGCGCACGCCAGCAGCGCCTCCGCCGCGTCCGCCGCCGCGCTGTCCTGCGCAGAAGCAGGATGTGGCATTGTTATGCACTGATACTGTGAAGCCTATGTGTTGGTACCATCATCAGGCAAGAGCAGTTGGCAGGTGTTGAGGTGTTGCGGGGCTATGACAAGTATGTGAAGTCAGGCACATACGTACACAGGGCTGTCAATATGTCTATGTAGTATCGGGGCGGCAGGCGGGCTCGCCTCCACAACAAAGGCTGCGTCGGCTGGCGGCGCTGCGCAGGGCGGCCGCGCAGCGAGCAGCGGCGTGTCCCCCCCGTCGTCAGACTCGCGCGCATCCTCTGCTGTCGCAGCACCTGGCTGCACCCCCGAGCCCTTGCTGCTGCCCGCATCGGGCTTCTGGCCGCTGGCTGCCGCTGGCGGGGGCTTGGGAGGCTCTGCGCCTGGCCGGCTTGTATGCTGGCGCCGCACGTCAGTGCGGCGCGCAGGCTGCATCGCTGCCCCGGGCGCTGGGGATGCGGGGCAATGGGCCTGATCTGCAATAGCGCAAAAGAGAGGGGATCTTATACCAGGCGATATGGTTGTGTTAAACAGACGCACGCACTCCACATGCCAGGCCGCTGGCTCTGCTGTTCAGTGTTTGTGAGCTGGAAGCGCTGCAGGGCGCTTGCAGCGCTTGCTTGCGCACGTTTGGAAGCGCGTTGCAGGGTGATGTATAGGCCACATCAGCACTTCTGGCCACTGCTTGGCCAAACACCGCTGCATAGGCTACAGATGTGGTATGAATGCGCCAGCACGTTTGGCAGTAACTCCACCGCTGCTAGGGTATGTGACCTGATCCCCAAGTGCACCACTGAACTGAGCTCTGAGCCGTAGGCCTTATGGGCAGCACAAGGTCATGAATTCCAGCATCTGGCGCAGTGCGGAGGCGCAGTATTCGGCTTGCTTTTCCATCCCAGACAGGGTTGAAGCGACTGGACAAGTGCTCATGGAGTGTTTGTAAAAAGTTCACGAAAACGCAGGCAGCATGATTTCGCGCAGTCCATCGGGGTTATCGACGTGCAACCTGCGCCACGCACCATATGTATCACGGGCCTTGCGTGATCACGCAACCCACCAGCTGCAAGAGGTGCACTCGTACTCGACACGGAGCACGCAACCGTCAACATCTCACTTGCGCGCTCGTTTTCATACACCCATGCATCGAGGGCTGCTTGTTGTGCAGCAGCCCTTCACAAGCCTGCAAAAGCACTTTATAAAGCAACATGCTGTTTCCGGCCGCAAGTTTAAGTTGACATTAGCCGCATCTATCCCTGAAGGCATGCAGGCCAGGGGCAATCATCAGCGCACCAGTGGCCGGCAGCGGGCAGGGTGTGCAGGAGCAGGCGTCCGGGGTCCGCGCAGGCACCAGGTGCCGCAGCTGCCTCGCGGGCAGGCCCCTCTGCCTGCACACACAATGTGCGGTCAGGCGTGTACGCGGCTCTCGCTCTGGGCCCCATGCCCTGCATAAGCCCGCAGCAGCTGCCTCGCATGCCGGCACCTCACCAACATCATGCGCATTGGAAGGGCGTGCAACGCCCTGCGCGCCCTGCTGTTTCCCCTTGACTCACACGGCAGAACGAGGCGCAGCGCATCCTCCTAGTGGCGCCTGAGGTGCAAAACACTGCAGACTCTCACGCTTCAAGCGGTGCCATGACTTCACCTAAACGCTCTGGAACCATGCAGGATGCAACCGTGCAGGATGCCTACAAGACAGCCATGCGCAGACCAGGCCGCTTGTCGGTCAGGTCTGTGCCCTCGGCAAGGGCCTGCTGCACTCCGATGCGACGAAGCGGTGTGCACCTCCTTACGTGCCAGCGTCTCTAGCCGCTGCCACTCCCCTGACGGCCATCGGTCTGAGTTCTCGGCTTTTATAATATGCAGCGCAGTGCCATGCGGGGGCGCCTCCACCACATCCCTGGCGGGCGGGTGCGTGCCACGGCCTGACCTCAGGCCCGGCTGCATCAAGCATGCCGCGCACATGCTGGGTCTGTCGCAACGCAAGCGGGCTAACACTTTAGGGCGTTCATGACGGGCAGTGCAATATTGGGTCCGGAGTCAAATCTCACGTCCTGGCTTTACTTTGCAGTGCCGCCATGCAGTGATTGCTCAGGACGCGTGCTGACACACCGCTTCCTGCTTTGCCACAGTGCACACCGCGCGCCCTGGCGCAGCATATTGTCTAATGCTGAGAGCACCACCCTGCAGGCGGGGCGGGCACCAGTAGTCGCTGCGTTTGTAGCTCGCCAGCATGGCTGCCGCGCCTGGCCGCACCGCGCAACAGGGTGAGGCATTGCACATAGCTGCTGCCACCCTGTGTCGCCGAAAGACACGCAGGCTACTGTGTGCCCCATGCAGGGCTGTACGGGTGTGGCAGCTTGGTGGTGCCCATCCTGGCCCGGCAGGAAGGCACTTCCCACGCATGAGCAGGACAGCCGTGCTGCATGCTCTGCGAGCCAGGGCAGCGCATGGCCGTGTCGAACATGGATGTGTAGGCGCACCACCGACATCAAAGGCGAACACGAGGCCGTCGCGGCTGCGCGCGGGCACAAGGCTGGAGCCCAGCCAGTGCTGCACGCCCACATTGTAACCCAGCGCGCCCACCGCGTCATAAAGGGCCTGCTCCACCAGGCGGCAGAGTTACTCTGGCTGTGACACAATGTGTGGCACACATGCAATTGCGCACGAGCTGCAGAGCCCAGACATCAGGGCGCTCATGCGGTGCTATACTGAAGCATCATTGCGAGCACACCGCCACTGGTGTGGAAAGCTGCGGAGCGGACAACGAACCAACAACCTCACATCATCACCCCTACCTGCCCTTCTTTTGCGGTGACGCAGCGTGCAGCAGGGTCAGGCGCCATTGTTACAGTTGCCCCAAAGGTCAAAGGCATCTTCCAGGACCGTCGCGCACCTGCCGCGAGGGCAACGGCAGGTGCATGCACCGCAGGTCCTCCAGCACGCGGTCCGCCTCGCCCGCGCGCACGCCCGGCTTGGCGCGGCTCACCGGCGAGTCCAGCACCCACGCCTGCCCCACAGTGCGCGGCACGGGTGCGGCGGTGGTGGTGCTGGGCGGGCCGCGCTCGTGATCCGCCACGGTCACCAATCGGGTCGTTTTGTGTGAGGTTGAGCAGGGCAGGAGTCTGCAGACGGCGACGGAGATAACCGCATCAACGACCTGCCGTGTTGAGGACCTCCGTGCGGTCGCATGTGCCGGGGGCCTTGACAAAGCCCACAGCCCTCATCACAAAGCTGTGGCGTGACCACTTGCAAGTCGGTGCACTGGCTGCAAGCAGGGGGCACACCTGCTGCGGCACGGGGAATGCGTTGCCGTCCGCGGCGCAACCCCGCAGGTACTGCAGCACCGCCTTGCCACCCAGGGAGTGGCCTGCGCGCCAGCAGCGCCTCCCACTCCTTGGCGCCTGTTCAACGCGTATCACCCAGCTGGATCGTCCATGCAGCCGTACTGCCAGTCCGCGCCTACCTCCGAGATACATGAGACATGAGGTTGGTTGCATTCATGGATAGATGTGCAGACGGACCAGCCACGTTGCAGTATAGCATATATTACCTGAAAGGGGCTATGCCGCATGCAGGGGCTTGCATTGGGGCTTGCATTGGTACCCTCTGCAGCAGGCATGGCAGTCCGGGCCTGTCCAGGACAGACAGCCTTCTCTTGGACAGTCTAAGCCTGTCCAGGACAGACAGCCTTCTCTTGGACAGTCTAGGCCTGTCCAGGACGAACAGGCCTAGACTGTCCGTCCTTGCTTCACGACCAGGGCGCACCGACGAGCGCGGCAGGCGCGCGGCCGCCCAGGCTCCGGTGGACCAGGTTGGCCAGGTCACCCGCTGCTGCCTCCATGTCGTGCGGCGGGTGCAAGCCTGGCAGCGCGGCCGAGGCGCCGTGGCAGCGCTGGTCGACCAGGAGCACGCGCCACCGCCTGCAACGGGCTCGCATGCCTGAGACCGCACCAACGATTCGTCTGAGTGAGGTGTTCGGCGCCAACGCAGGCCCGTCAGCCGGTCAAGGCGCTGTGCGCCACTGTTCAGTCACACCTCGCCACCGCCTGCAGGTGCGCGCCTCTCCAGGCCCCGAGGGTCTGCTGGCGCAGGGTGCTAGTGCAGGCAGCACTTCAAATGACCGGCACAGTGCCGGCGGCACTGCATTCAACCACAGCAGTGATACACTGGGCCAAGACACAGCGACTCACAGGAAAGCACAGCTTCTAGGTATGCTCAGCTTGCTGTGCTCACAGCCAGCACTTGGCATCCTTCACCGACGTGATATGCAAAGGACTCCTAGCTGCCACAAACCTCTTAGATATGTCGTAGAAAGCAAATCAGTGCACATATGAGCAGGTGTGGCCAGCAGCAGCAGCAGAAATAGTTGGGCGAGGCCTCGTGCCTGCCGGAGGCGTTGAGCGCATTGCCGATCAGGCGGCGAGCAAAGCTGCGCCAGTTGCGCCCGCTGCCGAGCAGTCCATGTACGAGCACACATGTGTCTGTCGTGGAGTCGCAAAGAGTTGATCTGGGTGCTGCAATCTCCTCGTATGCGAGGGTGGTTCCTGCGCTAGCTGCGCTGAAGTCCCGCACAGCAGGGGCCAAGCTGCCTTGTAGCTGGTCCAAAACGCCTGTCAGCAGGTCGCGCAGGGCCTGCGCACACTGGCAGTGGCTAAGTGACACGTTGTCAGGGAAGCAATGCCACAGTGTAGGCAAATTACATGGCTATGTTCTACAAGATGCACGTTTGCAAGGCAAAGGCACGGGGCGGAACTGACCAGAGCACCTCGCACTGTCGGCAGCCGGCATCTGCCTCCTACAGCAAACATAAGTGAAGGCACACACGGTGATATGTGTTGCAAAACACCAATGCGTCTCACACAGAAGTTTGTACAAGTTGCTTTGGCAGCACACGCCTGAGCAGGTAGCAGCGTCAAGCTTGCGCACAGACATGTGCGCACAGACAAGCTCGCCAGACCAAATACACCCTCAAATCCACACCCCGCTCGGGTAGGAGGTCAGAGGGCGTTCGGTTTTGGCATTTCCAGCCTGTGCGTAGAAGGCGCATAGTACTAACAAGCAGCTGCTGTGGGGTCTGCACGCATGCTCAGCTGTCAAGGTGCAGGAGTAGGTAGACGATAGATGCTCGCGTTTGTGCAACGTTATCCTGTCGGCGCCTGCTAGGCATGAAAAGTCACGTTATCAACCTGTGTTGCAGCCTGCGCTGGTCGTGCGCTATCGCAAGGTGGGTGCGTCCACTGGGCTTGCTGCGCAAGCCTTGGGTGGTTGACCGTACACAGTGCTGCTGGCATGCATACAGACCATGGGACACCGCAGCAGGTTGCGGGCGCCGACATGGTGGTCATAGCCAGGAAGTGCTGAGGGAAGGTGCATGTGTTCGTGATTGAGGAGGTGGGCATGGTGGAGTATTTATGCTACTGCACGCCAACCACGCTGACATCCTCAATGACAAACACACGCACCTTCCCACATTGCTTCCTGGATATAACCACTTGGCGTCCGCATTCTGCTTTGGTGTCCCATGGCCCGCATCGGCGCCAGCAGCACTATGGATGGTCGTGCCACCCAAGGCTTGCGCGGCAAGCCCAGTGGCGCAGTAACGCACACACTCTTCTGTGCCATAGCGTGTTGCGCGGCAAGCCCAGTGGCGCAGTGATGCACACACTCTTCTGTGCCATAGCGCGCGACCATCGCAGGCTCCAACACACTCTTGATAATGTGGTTTTCCCGTACCCCGCAGGCGCCGACAGGAAAACACGCACTAATGCGAGCATCCACTGTCAGCCCACTCCTGCACCTTGACAGGCGCAACATCCCCACTGTGCCACCCTCGACCCCTGGGCCTGGTTGTGCACTGCACCCCACTCTGGTGCTTCCCACTCAGGTACCGCAGACTGATGGGCCCCAATTGCAGCCCTCTCCACCCTCGACAGGCGCGCCGTCGCCTTGGGCTTACGCCCCATGCTGGCAAAACAGTCATCCCGCGCCAGAAACAGACAGACACACGAAGCAACACGCATGCAGAGCAGCTCAAGCACTACCAAACCCCATTCACAGAGGAATGCAAGCCACGTGTGCACAATAGCATGTCAGACATCATCGTCGTGTTTTGGCACTCGTGAGGGCCCAAGGTGCTGATGCTGTTGAGTAGCTATTATCTGTTACATACGATGTGGTGCAGCTGCGTTCCGCAACCGCTAAATGCACTTGGAACCACTTCAATCATGCCATATGCACAAGCACAGGACCGCACAATGCATGCCCTGTCAGTTCACAAGTTCCAACCACACCTGCTGCCACTCCCAGGACTTAGGGCAGCAGAACTGGGTTCACAAGTGTCACAAAACATGTGTCTTTCGCAATCAAATACATCAATCAGCTACCACCAACACCTCACAAAGTATTCTCACAGCCTCGCCATTGCACTTGCCTTATTTGGGTCGAGTGGCGCGCGCGCGCACGTGCTGCAGTTCACTGCTGCGGCATGGGGCCCGCCTGGCTGCGCTCGAAGCGGGCTCTGTCGTCCTCAGACTGACAGCACACCTCCTGACCCGAATGCAGCATCTTCAGCTCCACCACCTTGTTGGCCACCTGCGCAGCCCATGCATGGTCCCGCTCGATGAGGCCCAGTTAGAGTATGTAAAAGCACAGTATCGTCCTGTTTTGACTCGAAACTTTTGAGCAAACAAGATGACACATACCATTACACAGTATAACGAAACAGCAGAAGTACTGATGACAGCAATGAGCGCAGTCGCGAAACCAGGGTTGCACACGCATGCTTGAGCACAGTGCAGCGCTTCTCTTTTGCAGGCATTTTCCCACGCGTTTCAATACAAACACTCTGCTCTCTCATTACTGACTTGGAAAACACGTCATTGTTGTCGTGTGCTTGGCCAGGCGCCTCACGTCAAAAGCACTGACAAATGTATCCCGGTAGTCAAACTGCAGCAACGCCTGGCTCATGTCCAGGAGCACGTCGCCTGCATCGGCGCTGCCCTGTCTCCTGGCCGACACGTATGCCTGGCAGGCGGCATAAAGGACGTTGCTGTGTTACTCTCGCAGAGCCACGGTTTTTTTGCCTCACCACTAGCAACCAATATAACAGGGTTTGCATGCTAAATAACAAGCAGTCACCTGCCAGCACAGTTGGGTCCAGGTGAGCGGATTTTGCATGTTCGAACGGTGAAGCACAGTCGCTTACAGTTTTTGGTCATGGCTGCAGTGCACAACATCTCCATAGCTGGTCAGGCTTGTTGCACGTTGTTCACACCTGGCCTGCAGCATCGCCCAGGTCTCTGTGGACGCTCTGTGGAAGCCACTCCTCATCGAGCCAGAGAGCGACAGCGTCAGACACCCACTGAACCTCCGCTGCGACGTCAGCAGCCAGGGGTGGCAGCATGACAGCCTCTGGCTGAGCGTCACTTGCCTGCGTAGCGTGAACATATTGAGTTTACAACACAGGCAGGTGCACATGCGAAAGACAAACACAGGAAGTCATTGCTCCTCACCTGAGCAGCACAAGCACGTACAGGCTGCGTTGCAGCAGGTCCAGACGTAGCCAGCCACACTGTCCGCTTCCCCACGAAGGGCTTTCTGCGCTGACGATGTGCATGCTGCTGGCATGCATGCCGCTGCAGGACTTGGGGCGGCCGTGCTACGCCTGACGTATGTATGCATAAGATCTTCATTGCACAGCCCGTTGTTATTGAAGCCCGTGCGCCTAGTTCCGTTCCAGAAGCCATGCAGCCTGTTTTGGCACATCATGGCACGGCTTCTGCTGTCTGTGCACTGCACAGTGTGCAGCAGGCCGGGGCTGGATTGACCGTCAGGCTTCGGTGGAGCCGTTGGGCTGCTTGGCAGAGAGTGGAGCCTGTTTGAGGCTGGCCAGCTCACATCACAGTCATTATGAGCGGCCCGCCGCACCTGAAGGCGGTTTTCTTCGGTGCGGACACAGCAGTCGTGGATGTGCTCTGCCTTTGCCCGTATGCACAGCCCCGCTGAACCACACGTTGGACCAGCAACGCCGTGAAAGACACGAGCGCAGCGCTGAGTGCTGCTCTGCACAGCGCAGACCTGGATGACACGCTGGTGCTGACGGGCGAGGCGGACCTGAAGGCATACGCTGACGTCGCAGCCCTGGCAGAGGAGCGCTATCCAGACGTGCGGGCCCGCGCTCTCACCACAGCTTGCTGCAGCACGTCCGGCACGGGTCGAGCAAGGTGTCTCACGGTATACATCAAGGAGTCTGGGGACTCGGGCAAAGGCTGCCTTCTTGTCCCGGGACGCGGCGTCCTTAGCGGCTCCCCATTTGTGACCAGTTTGCCAAGCTGGTGACCACTGGGAAGCCGCACATGACACTGCATCTTGGAGTATGGATGTAGCCCTTGCCCAAGCCCCAGCCTCTAGTCTCCAAGAGTGTACATTGCTGGCGCCTGCCCCCGCTCGAGCCCGCTCTCTGCCGCACACCCTGTCAACGCTCACAGGGCGCCTGGGGGTTAAACCAACAAGGCGCTACTGCTGCGCTTGTGCTGATCCTCACATATGTCAGCAAACAGCGCCCTTGGGTGCAGCAACCTGATGGCTGCCGCGCTCTCAGGGCGTAGGTGGACGTGAAGCGGCTGCTGCAGGCGTGGCAGCTGCTGTTTGTCCAGGCGCCGTGGGACCCAACCGACAAGGTGTGCCTACGCGCGCGGTCTGGGCTGCGGGGTGCGACCAGGGGCCGTGCGTGAGACTCAATATGCAGTCGTGAGGTGCGGAGGATATTAGGGGGCCTGGCGATGCGATGCGGTGTGCACGGGCTTGGCCGGTAAATAGCCACAGCCCCAGATGCTGGGGTGCTGTTTTGCATGAGACCGGTTAGTGTAGACCCCGGCGCACGGCCGCCAGGAGCTCAGCCGGCAGGCCGTACGCCGCTGCCGCGCTGACGCGCGCCGGCGCCGGGACAGCAAGCAAGCGAGCCCCCTCAGGTTTCCCTGCGCAGAGTCCTGGGCAGAGAGAAGTATTAGGGGCCGCACAGACCCCGCGCGCGCCGCACGCAATGGGCTTTGCCTAGTGCCACTTCACCGCCTGCTCACCTGCGCATCCCACGCCGGCTGTGCGCTGACGGCCGTCCGGACCTGGCTTGTGTAGGCCAGGATGCGCAGTCCTGATCTGAAAATGGCAGTGCCTCTAGCGCGGCCGCTCACGCCAGCACTCGCCACCCACGCTGCGCACCGCGCAGCCGGGCGGCGGGCGGGCGGCCACGTCAGACCAGGCATGCGAAGCGGAGCGCGCCTGGGCGGCCCCCAGCCCGCGCGCCGCGCGGCGCAGGTGCCCGTGGAGCAGTGGCGCGCCGCGCTGTGGGCGCGCGCGCTGGCGGAGCAGGGCGCGGCCGACGCGCCGGCCGGCGGCGCCGCGCTGCAGGCGCGCTTCCGCGCGGCGCGCCTGCACCACTTCTGCCTGGAGCCCGGCGCGCGGGTGCGCGGCGCGCGCTGGCGCCCCCGCCCCTGGGCATGAGCGTGGGTCGCACGCCTGCACCGGTACCGCCTGGAGCTTGCTGCGCGGGTGCGCAGCGCGCTGGCGCCCCCTGCTGCTGGACATGACTGTGCGCCGGCCTGGTGCCTGGTGGGAGCATGCGCGCCTGGATGGCGCCCAGGGTGCACGTGCAGCTCGCGCCGTCCGCGCCTCTGGTGTGCATGTGTCTGGGGTAGATTGGGACCCTAGCTCGCTGCTTCCCCCTGTATGTGAGAAGGCGCCCCGTGTGCTGGCCCAGCAGACCAGGCTCGCAAGAGCGTTAGCCGCGTCTTCGTCCTAATGCCCAGCGGCCACGCCGCAGGAACTCGTGGAGGCGCTGCACAGCAACGGCCTGGCCACCGCCATCATCACCAACGGCCACCCAGAGATCCAGGCGCGCGCGCCCCACCCTTCGCGTGATGCCCAGGGCCTTGATAGGGTATGTCTATACCCTACCTTGTTACTGTGCTGTGGGGAGCTACAGGGTGACATGGGCCGTCAACCAAGTCTAGCATGGGACAGGCAGGGCCTAGCTGACAGCGGTTTCGCGGTGTGGCGAAACAGCCAGTCGCGGGCGCGCTTGTAAAACCGCCGCGCTGCGGCGCCACCCTCCAGTTGACCTGTGGAAGGGAGGCTGGAAGGCGGGGCGGTGCGTTGTCAACAGGATCCGGAGGCGTGCTGTCATGTGAGGCCGGCCAGCGAAACTAGAGTCGTATTCAGAGTCAGATGCCCAAGTCGCAGGGTCTGGGGCTGACACAACTCGATGCTGGTGGGCGCGCAGCGCGGCAAGCTGGCGCGCTGCGGCGCCGCGCGCCTGTTTGATGCGCTGCTGGTGGGCGGCGAGGAGGCCGCGGCCGGCGCCGCCGGCAAGCCGGACGCGCGCATCTTCCACAAGGCCGCGCGCCTGGTCGGCGTGCAGCCCTGCGAGGCCCGCGCCCCGTCAGGCTCATGGTGATGTGGCTGACGCTTCCATGAGGCCGCGCGCCCAGTCCGCGCGCGGCCCGCATGGCTGACGCCGCCATAGCGCTGTTGCTGTGCGCCCCTCTACAGAAGCATGTGCGGTTTTGCAGATGCGCGCGGGCAGTGCACACACTGGTCTGTATAGTACAGAGTGAGACCTCTCATGATGCAACCTCATGATGTGGACGCTGGGCCTTGTTCCCGCACCGTGCGCCGCTCGCCGCAGCCGGGCCACAAGCGCAGGCCGCGCATGTGTGGCGCTTGGTGTGACAGGCTGTGCTCAGCCCTGAGTTCAACACATGCTCGCGACTTAGTGCGAGACGGGGCCGCCGCAGGCCGTGATGATCGGCGACAGCCTGCCGGCCGACATCCAGGGCGGCCAGAACGCGGGCCTGGCGGCGACCGTCTGGGTCAACCGCGGCGGCGGCGCGCGTCCGGCAGAGGTGCCGCCCGCACCCAGCCAGGCTGCCAGCAGTGCTCCACGTGTGGCAGGCTAGGTTTATGGTAGGTCACGCGTCATTAGGCGGCCAATAGGTTGAGGGATGGCGTCGGCCGCTGTGGCGCGTCAGGTGCTTGCCGCTTGCAGGGCGCTGCGGCGCCAGCCGCCGCTGAGGGCATGCAGCTGCGGAAGGCTCATTGACCTCCTGGGCGCCACGTCAACAGCCCGCGCTCAGCATGGCCAGGCGCCGCCTGTGCTGGAACGGAGGCGCCCCCTGGTGCCAGCGTGCCACAGGGCGCAGGGCGGCAGGCGGGCGCGGCCGTGCGGCTCAGCGTGGCCGTGCGCGGCAGGCGCCGCAGCCGAGCGAAGAGGTGCGGCACGTGACAGAGCTGCCGCGCGTGCTCGCAGCGCTGCAGCGGCGCGCGCTGCTGGCGGGTGTGCCCGAAGCGCTGCTGCGCGCCGCGGCGCCGACGGCGCAGGGCACCGTGACGGGCGCGCCGCCCGGCGGCCCGGCCGGCGGCGTCGCAGGCAGGAGCGCCGAGGGCGCCACCGTGGATGCTGCGGCCGCCTAGGTGCCCCTGACAAGCAGGCGTGTAAAAAGCACTGTGCACTGCACACAGTGTGCAGGGGTAGCTGCAGCTTATCATGGGTTGCCGTGAGCATGAGAGTACCATGGGGCCTGAGCGCTTTTGTACATGGACCAACACACCTAATACAAGCGTGTAGCCTTACGTGTGGCAGCATGTGCACGACTAGGAATGAAGCTGGCAGCGACACTCATGATGGGTTGCTGCCCAAGTGCGCACTGAGATACTGCATTTGCGTAGATCTCCGCTCGTGCTTGGCGGCAAGGACCTCACAGCATTTTGCTGTCACACCATCTCGGCGTTTCAACTGTAAGACACACACTTCCGACGTCTGTTACTGTGCACTTACGAATCCAGGCTGTGGGCACTCACTTTACACGTACAGTTGCCCGCCCTCAAACTACCTCCTTACCAGTCACTCCCCATCTTGTCGTAGTGGCCACGCTGCACAAAGCAAAGCGTTGCCTGCCAATGAGCAAGTGCACAGCTACCAACCGTCACAGCTTCACACGTAACATCCCTATACACCCGCACCTCACAGGACCTTTTCAGGACCGACCTACCCATGAGCCCAAAGTTTTGTGCTTCAAGCAGCCCCCTGCTCACTCACCACTTACCCTCAAATAGGAGCCTCCGCAAGCATGTACGAGAAGCTTTCCCAGTCTACCTCCAACTCGGGACTGCATAAATGAACGACCGCTGCCCTCCAATAAGTCACAAAGGCGCCTATTGTGGCCCTGCCTGACACCCGAACTATTGCCCCTTGCCTGGCGCCCGCCCGCAGACCACATGCTGCTGTGATGCAGCCCCATGCACGCTTGAGTCGACACCCAAACCTGAACCCAGCAGCCACAAGGTCGCAGCATACCCTGACACTCGCTGCTGGCACAGAGCCGCAATGCATACCTGGTAGCCACCAGCAAAGAACGCCTCGCTGGCAAGCTGGCAACACGTCTTTACAGTGCTGACATGGACGGTCACCTATACTTGGCAGCCTATGTCGATGGCGCTCAGGTGCCTTGCAAGGCCACTCACCAGAACAGACCGCCAGCGCTCACGCGCTCACGACAAAGTCCAGACACATCTTGACCAAACACTTGTGGGGCTCGGTCTGCGAGCGGTGGCAGCAGCTGCACCAAACGGGCGCGCTGCCCTAGCTCTGCAAAAAGTGCTGGCGTGGTTACGCTGTCATCCAAAGACAGGCTAGAACAGCTTCTATCGAGCCTGCAGCCGGCAGCACCGCACGGCTACGACAGCGCGCCGCGCTCACACAACCACAACCACGGGGTGATCGTGGGGCCCGGCAGCAGGCTGTTCGGCAGCGGCGCCAGCCGCGGGCGCGCCCGCGCCCGCGCCGGCCGCCGCAGGCGCCGCAGGAGGCCCACCGCGCGGCTCCGCGGCGGCCGCGTCGGGCGTGCCGGCGGTGGCGGCGGGCAGCGCGTGCGGGTGCTCGCGAAGGTACTCGCGCTGCGCGCACGCACATGCGTGGTGAGCGATGGGCCTGCACCACGGTTTCCTCCCGGGCCAAGCGTGCGAGGATGCCACAACTGCTAACAATCGAGGCCTGCGGGCATACCAAAGCAGTACAAACATGGTTGGAACACTGATCAAGTGCACACAAGCACAGCAAGCGGAGAGAAGTTGACGCGTTGATGCGAAGGCTGTCAGTGCGGGGGGCACGCGTCCCGGCAGGAACCCGCGCTGTAGCCGCCCAAGTCTAAAGCTACCGGCACTGCAAGCTGCCCCCGCCCTTACTACTTGCCAGGCGAGGCGCCTAGTGCAGCCTCTTTGCTCAACTGCCTGGCGCGGCGGGCCTACATGGCCGGGCCCGCGCCTGCAGCGCGGCGAGCTGCTGGCGGTACATCGCGCGCGCGAACAGCGTGTAGCTGACGCCCACGATCAGGCCGGCCACCAGCGCGGTGGGCAGGTTCAGGTTGAGGAACAGCACGGCCACGATGGTGGCAATCCAGGTTATCTGCGCGCGGCGCGGCGCGCGGCGTCAGCGCGCCCGCCGCAACGAGCAGTGGCGGCGCCACATGTCATCCGCAGCCCCGCAGCGTATGACATTTGCCCTACGACATTGCCCTAGGCGAGCCTCTGCAAGATAATCTCAATGCATCATGAAGGCGCCGCAGTCAGCATATCAGCGCCCTCCCGCCTGCCAATACTCGCGACACACACCCGCAACCCCAAAAAAAAAAAAGGTTTCCACCGAGCGCAGAGCTGGCCGGGGTCGCATCAAGCAGCGAGCGCCCGCACCCGGATGCAGTCAAACACAATGTCGGCGGAGCCCGGCATCTGCTCGCCCAGGAACAGCGGCCCTGGCGTGTGCGCGCGGTCGTCCGGGTCGAAGCCCTCGCCATCGGACGCGCCGTCGGACGGCGCGCGCGGCGTGATCGCCGGCAGGTTCCGGATCGGCGCCTTGCACACGTCGCACACGCTGTCGCCCTGCCGTGCGCGGCGCCCGCATCAGCGCACGCCTCCAAGACGCTGACCGCGACATATATACCTTGCTAACTGCTCAGCACCCTCTCAGGGCACAGCTCTCTCATTTTGAGCGCGGCCCGCCCCCGCAGCGGTGCTGGACGCTGCGCAAAGTGCTCGCCCGGGTCGAACGGCAGCCAGCGACTCCCTTTGTCTGCCACCGCCACAGGTTGCGCGCACAGCGCGCGCCCGACGCGTGCGAAATCCCCGCGGCGCGCGCCTTGACGCGCGCCCACTTCTCGGCGCAGGTGCGGTGCCGCAGCGCCAGCTCGCCACGGCACTGGCACTCCAGCACGATCGCCTCGCCGCTCTCAAAGTCCGCCGGCTCCAGCGCGTCCAGGCAGATCAGGCACACCTGGGCCCCCAACGTCACCTTGCACGGTCGGCGCAGCCCAAACAGAGGTCTGCAAGAGTCAACTCGAGGACCCTGCAGCCTCCCGTGACCACACCTCCTCTAGCCTTGTTGACATGCAAGCACAAGCAGTAGCCCCATCCGCATTTGCGGCAACACAGTACACAGTACCCATGTGCTCACCCTCTGTCAGTCCTGCCTCACCATGCAGCAGGCTGGGGCACACCGGCTGCATCTGCCCATTGCTGGCGCTGCGCTTCAGGCTGCCGCGCTCGCCGCTCAGCCGGCGGCCGAAGAGCGCGCGCAGTGCGCCCGCCGCGCCGCCCGGCGAACCGCCTGACGCGTCGGGCGAGCGCGGGCTGCCGCGCTTGCTGCCTGCGTCACTGCTGCTCGGCGCGCCGGCCGCGCCCGTGCTCACCGCCTGGCATAGCACACATGCCCAGTCAGCACGGAATTGTCCGGCAGGCTGGCCTGAACCAGGGCACGGCGGGGACCGCGCGCCCTGCGCCTGCCACAACCAAAGCATGGTGGTTAACAGGCACCTGCCCTGCCCGTGCCACGAGCCGCCCTGGCCACGTCTGGCAACACACGTCCTTGGATGCAGGCAACGCATGACGCATGAAAAAGGCGATACAGAGCCATATGTGAGGCTGTCCAAAACAGACAGGCGTCCCGCCAGCCACAACTCTACAGCGTTGTCGGCAGCAGCGCCCTGCTGTCGTAGCAACCCCCCAACCCGTCGCAGCTTCGGCGCGCTGAGGCGCGGGAGACACACAGTTCAATACCGCCTACTCCCCGTCGAAGAGGAGCAGAGGAGGCGCGCCAGGCCGGCGTCCGCAGCGGCGTCGGTAGATGCGCACGGCGCTTCGTGTATCTCGCCGCCGGGTGCGGCCGCTGCGCCGGGTGCTGCCGCCCCGTCTGCGGCGCCGGCCGCCGCCGCGCTGCTGCCCGCGGCCGCGTCGCCGTCGCGGCTGCTGCTGCGCTCGCGCGACAGCAGCTGCTCGCCCGTCTCCACATCCCCGGTCGTCGTGGGCGTCAGCGACGCCCCCGCGCCGCGGCGCCAGCCCAGCGCGCGCCTGCAGAACAGCACATGAGTGAAGTGTGGAAACACAGTCACCGCCGCAGCCACGGCTGCCATGCCTGCAGACCGTGGACGGGCGCCTGATTTGCACCTACCTGCGCAGGAGCCTGTAGAGCAAAGCACACAAACAGTGTGCGACGTGGCGCCGGATGTTAACACGAGGACTGCTGACAGGCAGGTTGTCCCCAAGACGGCGGCGCAGTCGGCTGGGAGGCGTACCAGAACCCCCCAGGCGCACGCGACGCCTGCCCCAGCCGCGTCATGTAGCCCGGCAGCCAGCCGTCACGACGCCCTGCGCACATCCAGCCGCGCGCTACCGTGACGTCGAGTCCCATGCAGAGCAACACGATGGCAGGCAAGTGGGTGTGCTGTCCACCAAACAGCGCAGCTGTCGGCCGCACACAAGCGGAACAGGCTCGCCCCAGCCCGTGCAGCGGCAAGGTACAGAGCGCGCAGCCAGGCACGCGCAGGGGAAGCCAGCGGAAGCTGACAAGCCCTAGGCGCGCAGTGCTGCCGCGCACACGCGTGCGCACGCACGCGCCGCCTACCCAGGCGATGTCTTCCGCACACTCCTCGCAGCCTGGCAGAGGTGCGAGGTGCAGGACACGGTGGCCGCGCCCCCGTCAGCAAACCCCCGCTCGCCAGGCAGGGGCGCGCACTCAGCAGCGGGTCCTCGGCGCTGCCGGCCTCACTGGCGCTGCGAGAAGCTTCGCGCGCCGACATGTCTGCCGCGCGCCCCCCGCGTACTCAGGTGCTGACCTCTTGGAGCAACAGGGAGTCGCCGCGAAGTGGCCGCCGGTAGTGTCTCCTTTCCTTGAAGATGAGGGGCCACATATGCAGCTTGCGCCTGACCAGAAGCCCTGTAGGGCCTACCTTTAGTCAGCAACCAGCCATGCAGAATGTGAGATCAACTGCGGTGGGAGAGGCGGATGAGGAGGTTGCTTGGCCGTGTTTGCAACGAAGTCGCTGGTGCACGGACGACTGGCGAGCCTGGCTGTTGCAATCTGTGTGTCCGCATACTAAGGCCGCACAGAATATATTGCCACAGCTCAGAATGACGTGATAGCGCAGCTGGCGCACCTCGGCATGCGTGCCTGATGCCCGGCCGGTCAGAGCGCCGCGGACACCACTTCCCGCCACTGGCGCCGCGGCTGCGCCAGCTGCTCGACAAGTTCCACAGACACCACGAGCATGCAAGCGTGGACGGCTCCCCGTCCGCGGGCCTCGACCACCGCGAGCGGCCGCTCTCGCGCGTGGGGCGCTCTGCCAGCCACGATGGCCTGGATGGGCAGCACTTTCCTGCGGCTGCCAGCGCGTACCAGCTCCTGGAGACTGTCGGGGCGGGCTCGACCTCCAAGGTGTGCCGTGTGGGGCAGGAGTTTTGCTCGCAACAGCCAGCAACCAGCTAGGCGCCAAATGCGTACCCAGCTCACGGTGCTCCTGGGCGAGGCTGAGCTCCAAACTTGCGTTCAACCACTGATCTGCAGCAATGTATATCTTTGCGGTTGTCACCATTGACTATGTTGAGTGCGCACAAGCTGCAGCGAGCAGCTGTAACTCCCCAGGTGAGAATGGGGAGTTACGCCACACGAAGCTCCTCACATCTCACAACGGCCTTCAGAACGGCCTCAGGGCGCTCCGCAGCGCACAGCGGCGCTCACCACACCACACTCAGCGAGCCCATGGCCAGTGGCCGCCGGCGGCCAGGGAGCTCGCCTGCCGCAGGACCCGCGCCGTCGGCTGGCGCGCCTGTGAGCGGCGCACGCGCGGCGCAGGTCTGGCGCGCGCTCTGCCGGCCGCTGGCGTGCGACGTGGCGGTGAAGGTCATCGAGCTGGAGCGGCAGGATGTGGACCTGGTGCGCTGCGGCGCGAGCCTAATAAGGCTGTGCCTGCGCGGTAGAGCAGGCGCTGGGGCACGGCAACGAGCGCTGGCCCGGTCCTGTTGTACTCGGTGAGCCATCGCGGGGCGAGAAGTGTATGGCAGACATCGGCACATGACACGCTGCCATGCTGCCTCTATGATAACTGCTTGACACGCCTGAGAGCGCGTGGGCCGTGGTAGATGGTGGAATTCAGAGGCGCATGGCGGCGGGGCCCGCTGGTGCTCCATGCAGGGCGCGTTTGGCGAGCAGCAAGCACTGGCTTGCAAAGGTAGTCTGCGCTGACTGTGCCGGACTGCACGCCCCGCGCGCAGGACATGATGGTAGGCGAGGCGCAGATCGCGCGGCGGCAGCGCCACGCGAACGTCATGCCGCTGCTCGCGTCCTTCCTGCACGGCCAGGAGCTGTGGATGGTGCTGCCGCTGTGCCGCTGCACGCTGCGCGGGCTGCTAGACGCAGCCTACCCCAGGGCGCGGCCCCGCCCAGCTCCAACAGCATTTTACACTGCCGCTGCTGACAATACTCGGCCAGCCTTGCACTGCACTTCAAGCGCTCCTCCTTTGCAAGTCGCCCCTTCTGCGTGCCGGTCGCGCTGTCTCCGCGTGTGCGAATGCCTGTCCATGGCTCAACGGCGCATGCAGACTGCCACAGAGCGACGAGGGCAGCCGCTCTTAGCTGACGCCAGACCCTGGGTGCAGGGTCTGGACGAGCGCGCGCTGGCCACCGTGCTGCGGGAGGTGCTGGCCGGGGTCGCATACCTGCACGGGCGCGGCATCGTCCACCGCGACATCAAGGTGCCGCGCCCGCTCCTACCAGGCGCCGGTGCGGGGCAGCCGTGTGCGCCACGGATGCAACCTGCCTGCAGCTCAGCGCGCTGACATCGTCTAGCCTGTATGGCTTGCTACAGGTGCGCGAATGTTTTTTGGCGTGATTCGGTGGGTGCAGCTGTGGGCCAGCAGGGTGGCAACGTGCCAGAATGTCCATGCGTCGGGGAAGCAGGAACATGGCAACGCACGGGGCAGTGGGAGACAGCCCCGCGCGCAGGGTCAGGGTTAGCGCTAGCGCCCAGGCCAGCAACGTATGCGTCATGGACGGCGGGCGCGTGTATCTGAGCAACGTCGGGCGGACGGCCGCGTGCACAGGGTCAAGTCTTGGGTTAGCGCGCAGGCCAGCAACGTGTGCGTCACGGGCGGCGGGCGCGTGTACCTGAGCGACCTCGGCGCGGCCAAGAAGCTGCAGACGCGACTGTCCAGCGGGCCGTGCGACTTTGGCTCCTTCGTGCGCCTGGCCACCTTTGTCGGCAGCCCGGCGGCGATGGCGCCGGTGCGCGCGCAGCGCGCCCTGCGCCCACCCTCGGATGCGGAGGTGCCTTTTGTTCTGTGGTTTGCGGACTGGTTGCCCATCGCATGCTGTCGCGCGACTGCAACCGTCACGTGCGATCAGGAGGCTGCTTAGGCTCCAGCCTCCACCGGACATGCATCAGTGCTGGCAGCCAATCGGCTGTTGCGCAGAAACAGAGCGAAGACATGAAACATGGAGCACAGCCAATATCATCAGATAGTACACTACAATATCTGTGTCGTGTCAATATTGTGCAAACATGCACAGTTGAATGGTGGCTTGTAGGCTGCATGCAAGCTCATTGATGGGAACGCAGTGCCACATTGTGTCATATAAGTAAGCATGCAATGCGCTGCATGTGAGCGAACGCGCCCGGCGGACAGGAGCTTTTCGGCAACGAGGGCTACACGCAGCTGGCTGACATCTACAGCTTTGGCGTGCTTGTGGTGCTGGCCCCGCTCTCGGCCCCTGTCCGGCAACACCAGCCTCGAGCGCATGCACTGCTTGCACCTCGCGCATGCGCGCATACAGCTAGCAGCCTGCAAGCCTCCGCGGTGTTGGTTGGCCTTCCTGTGAGCCAGCCTCGCGTCACCCCGCTGCCCAATGAGCGTGTGGTGTTCACAACAGAGTTAATTCACACCAGAGCAATGGATGCTGGACCGTGACCATGGCCTGCATCAGCGCCCCAGCCTTCCAGCAATCCAGGAGGTTGATGTCTGCGAGCAGGCTGCGGTGCAGCAGCGCGGAGCCCCGCAGGCGGCGCCAAGCGCGCAGCCGCGCGCCTGCTGCGGCTCAAACATCATCAGGCGGCTCGGCAGGCATGGCTGTAGAGCGCGGCGCGGCCGGCGCGCACGGGCGCCCGCCGCGCGCGCGCGCTCACGCGGCTGCGCTTGCCCGGCGCAGATCGAGCTGGCGGTGGGCGAGCCGCCGTTCGCGCACATGCCGCTGGACGCGCTGGCGCTGAAGAAGGTGCAGTGCGCGGCGCCGGTGCTCACCGTCGCGGCCGGCGGGCGCGACTTCTCGGAGGTGCGCGCGCCCCGCGGTTCTGACACCGGGTGGCGCGGGGACATGCGCGTGGACGCAGGGCGCTGCTTGCTTGTGCGCCAGCGTGCGATCGGCCGGCGCCGGCGGCGCTTGCACGCGGTGCTGGGCGATGGCAGAGGCGGCGCCAGCGCTCTGCGTGCTGCAGAGCACTTGATACGCCACTGGTGGCTGCTCCGTGGAGCGCCTCCTCAGGTTCCCGAGTCAGGTGCACCGCCTGCATGGGGCTGGAGAGGCCCCCCCGCTCCCCGGCACAGCGCTGCCATCCTATTGCTAGTAGGCTGCACTCATGCCGCGGGGGTTGCGCGCGCGCAGGAGCTGTGCGACGTGCTGGCGCAGTGCCTGATGACCAACCCGGCGGACCGCCCGTCCGCCAAGCACCTGCTGCGGCACCGCTTCTTCTCGCGCCGCGCCGCGCGCGACGCCGGCGGCCTCGTGTCCGCGCTGCTGCTGCGCCTGCCGCCGCAGCCGCCGCCGCAGGGCGCGGCGCCCGCCGGCGGCGCGCGCCTGGCGCGGGTGCGCGCGCGGCGCCGGCAACGGCCCCAGTGCTGCCTATGGGCGCACATGTATGCCGCAAATGCGATGGGTATGGGTTACCCAGCACAAGTGTACACCGCAGTGGCTCGCCATGCAGGGTAGCAGGCGGTGTGCCTGGCATGGCGTGCTTGGGCGCAAGGGAGGGGACCCAGAAACAGCCCTGCGCGCATCGCAGGGATTCGGGTTGGGCCTGGACGCCAGGCGCGGCAGCGGGGAGCTCGCGGCGCGGCACGGCGCGGAGGCGGGCTGGGCCAGCGAGGCCGACCTGGGCCGGCTGGCGGACAGCGGCGCGCGGGGCGCGTCCGCCACGGGCGCCGATGGCGGCTGGATGGGTGCGAGGCCCGCACCGCGGCCACCTCGTGGCAGCGCGCGCCTGTGCCTTTGCGGCACCAGGCTGTGCGGGCCGCTGCCCAGCTGCCCCCGCTGCATCCTGCATCATGCTGTCCCTCGGGTGCCCTGCGTCGCAGGTATGGCACTTTTACGCCACGGCCTCACGGCTGTCCGGCGGTGCGGCAGGCGGCAACAGCAAGTCGCTGCGCGGCCATGACCCCTTGCCCCAGGGCCATTTTGATGGCACATACGCGTGCGTGCTCCTGCGGCGGCTGGTCCTGCGCGGCGAGGCGCCGCGCCCGGCGCCCGGGCGCGGCGCGCCCGGGCCCGCGGACGCCCCGGTCGACCCGCGCGTCGCATCATTTATTGCCGCGCATGAGGGGGGCGCGCGGGAGGCCATCGCGCCGGGCGGGCGCCCGGGCGAACAGGCGGGGGGAGCGAGTGGGGGCGTCGGAGAGGGCGCGGTCGCCATGGCCTTCGAAAGGTTCGGAAGGTCTCTTGGTGCCGTCGCAGCCCGCTCCGACCCGCCTGGAGAAGCGGCCCCGGCTTCGACGGGCGCGGCGGCTGTGCAGGCCGTGCAGAGCCGCTCAGACGAGGCGGGCGTGGGCGCCGCGGCGGGCGGGCCCGAGGCGGGCGGGGCTGCGACGGCGGGCGGCCGCGCGTGGCCGCCTGCAGGCCCCGCTGCAGACCCGGCTGCCTGGTCGGCGCCCGCCGCGGAGGCCGCGTCCGCGGGCGCGCTCGGGGCGGAGCCTGCAGGGAGCGGCGGCCCGTTGCCGCAGGCCTCCTTGGACCGGCCGGCCGCACGCGGCGCCGGCGGCGACCCCGCGGAGGCCGCCGGCGCCGCGCCGCCGGGAAGACAAGCGGCGGCGCCCCCGGCGGAGCTGCAGCCGCCGCCGGGCAGCCCGGCGAGCGGAGCGGACACGCTCGCTGGCTCCGCTGCAGCGGGCGCGGCGGCGGATGCCCCGCCCGCCGCGCCGCTCGCAGAGGTGCTGCACGCCGCTGGGCGCGCGAGCGACCTGCCGGCACTGGTGGCGGCGGCGGTGGCCGGCTGCAAGGGCGTTTTCTTGGGCCGCGGCGGCATGCGCGGCGTGGGCATCCAGCAGATGTTCATGGCCGGCTTCGTCGTCGCGCACCTGCCCGGACGGCCTGCCCATTTGGTCGGCGCCGTGCCCCATGCGCATCACGACCTCGCACGTGGGCGTCGGCGTTGGTGCGCGCCCGCGCGGCCGCGCCGCCGGCCCATGCGCTGGCCAGCTGCGCGCTCGTCCTGGCGCGTTGTCTGTCATGCCGGCTTGCAGCGGCCGGTCGTAGCTCGCGTCTGAATGGTCCCTGCACTTGCTACAAGCTGGTCTGTGTGCTTGCGGCAATGACATCATGGCTGCGTCTGGTTTAGGGCTGCTGGTAGGGTTTGGAAGCTTTGCACGGCCGATGTCTCATGCTGCCCCAGCATGCATCCGGGTGCTGAGACTGCCGGCATCGCAGCCTGCGCCGGTGCCTGAGCGCGGCTCGCATGCTGCCCCGCCGGCCCGCCACTGCAGGCCGCTGTGCTCCACAGTGCAATTGAACCTAACCCCTGCCCTGTCCTGTACCGCGGCAGGCTGGGTGACGCACGAGATTGTGCACTTCATCGCCAACGACTTCACGATGGCCCAGCTGGCGGCCTCGGGCCTGGGCGGGCGCGAGCTGAGCATCATCGACCTGGACGAGGCGCGCAGCGCTCGCAGCCCGCCCATGGCCAGGCCCTTTCACGGTCCAATTTGTGCTGGACTTGAGTAGCGCTGACTCTGCGCCGTGCGCGCCGCGGGAAAGATAAGGCTCAGGCTGTGGCAGCAGCGAGCAGGACGCGGCGGTCGCCGTGCCGGAGCTCAGCTGGCGGGCGCAGGGGTCTGCTGCTCTGTTGAAGGCATGCCGTCATATTCACCTGACAGCGCTGCCATTGTGCGGGGCGCTGTCCTAGTTTCAAGGACATGATAGTACCAGGCTGGTCTCAGGGCGGTGCGGCTAGACCAGCGCGTCTGTATGACGACCTGGCGGCGCTGCGCGTCCGGCCGCAAACCAACGCCTATGTATCAACCTGACGGCGCAGCGCAGCTGGGCTGGACTGCCGTGCCAGCGAGCTGGCCTGACGGCGGCGCTGCACGCGCGGCGGAGCGCAGGCGGGCATGGACGTGGCTGCCGTGCGCGAGCACTTCCAGTATGCGCAGGGCGCGGGCGCGCAGCGGCAGTCCGCGCTAGCCGTGCGCACGCGCTCCGGCGTCGCGATCAACGTCTGGCGCACGTACGGTGCGCGCCTGCGGGCCGGGGAGGTTGTGCGGCGGACGGCCGCGAGGCCTGCATGGCTCGGCAGGGGCCGTGCCGGCGCCGGCGCCGGGCAGTGGGTCCTCGCAGGCGTGTCCGATGTGGCATCCCTGGGAGCAGTATGTGGCGCCATCAGACGGGGGTGCATGACTGGCGGACTGGGTGCCAGCGCATGACAGCCTGCACGCTGGCTGCTGCTTGGTGGACTTGTCACTGCGTGGCTGGAACGAAACCCATTTGGCATGTGCCACCTTCATCCTTCGTCCATCTGCCAAGGCCCGAGCCTGCTGCGCCGCACCACAGTCAAGCCGCGCGCGGCCGCATGCCGCTCAGTGCTGTGCCCGCGCGCAGGTGTTGCCGAGCCTGACCGCGAGGAGATCCTGCGGCTGTACCGGAAGCCCGCGGAGCCGGCCGCGCTGCTGCAGGGCAAGGCGCGCGCCTGGCCGTGCACCCATGCCTGGCCATGCATATCGTCTAATCAGCGTGCTGCTCGCTGCATCTCGCCACTTGTCGGCAGCTCCGACTCGCCACCGTGCCGCCATTGCCACCAGTGGATGTTGTCCTGAGCCTGCTGCCTTCGCATGCCCGGTGCTTTGGGTGGTGATGCGCCGGATTGTGCGCACACGTATATACCAGGCAACTATATATTATACTGCTCAGCGTTGCTGCTGACCTTGACTCTCAGATGCTGCGCAGGTGCCCCCGCCGCCCGCGACCGCATTCCGCGGCTTCAGCCAGCTCGTGGACGATCTGACGCTGCTCGCGTGTGCCGACGGCTGCGGCGCTGACAGCCAGGCGGAGGCCCCGCCCGGGCGCCGCGCGAGCGGGGACGAGCGCGCGAGCGCGCCCGCGCCCCGCCTGGCCTTCTCCACGTCGCTGGGCGTGCACCGCTTCCGGACGGGCGAGTAACGTGGGTGTTAGGGCGAGGCCCATGCTGCCATGCTGGCCCATTCTTTTGCGGCAAAATTACTGAAAGCAGAGCGTAAGAAGCACGCTCTTTTGCTGTGGACGCATGTTATCATGAGAGAGCGCGTTCCTATTTTGGGGGCCGCCCTCACGTGAGCTATGTCCATGTGCCGGGCATGCGGCGCTATGCTGCGCTGTGCAGGGGTGTGCGCCTTGTTTGGGAGTGAACTCAGAGTGAAAATGCATGTGTGTAAGGTGCATGTGAGCCTTGCCCGCATATTTGGTGGGTACTTTGACAGCGCACTTCACCAACTCGATGCTGCTTGAATGCGACATGCGCCAAGCGCATGTCTGTTCTCCTTGGCTAGTCTGCCGCGCACTGCTCCTTATTACGCATGTGATTCCTTGGGTTGAGGCATGCCATTCCAACGACTGAATATGATAGGATGGAACCATTCCATTGGAATGTATGCACCCAACATGAGCAGGGCCTGCTCAGCAGGCAAGCTTATCCAGGTACTTGCAGAGGCTGGGCCCTTGGGAAGTGCAGGTTTGCGGGCACACATCACACAACTCCCAGCAGTGTTGCTTGCGAGCTGAGACATGCCACCTGAGGTTCATCAGGCAATGTGCAGGGACCAGGCCAGATTTACACGTTCCTTTACCACTGTGCCAGGTCCAATTTGCTATTCTGTCCCTTGACCTGGCTAGGGCTGCAAACCTATCTGTGCAAATCACGCCTAGCAGCTGGGAGCACAAAAGCAGTGCACGACGTCAACAGCGAGCTCGGCCAAGGACTGAGCGCACAAGCTGCCTCGACGCATCTTAGAGTATTGTGAGGCGGTTTGCTCAGGACTGCCTATATCGGTACACAAGTCCACACCTTTTCAAATAGCCAGCTTGGCTTCAGCAGACAAGCAGCACCAGCATCAATAACACACACGATCGCGTGGCACAGTATTTGCACCAGTACTTTCACAATGAGCAAGCAACAGAAGATTGAGGACACGCCGTTGCTGGACGGGGAGGCAGGGAAGCAGGGCACCAAGCGCAAGGCCGAAGAGAGTGGCGCGCAAGAGGACAAGGAGGCCGCGCCGCCTACGAAGGACGCCAAGTCTGATGGCCATGCCACCGCAGGCACGCTCATTTTGGAAGCTGGTTCGGGCTACTGAAGCACGCGCGGCGCTGTGGTGACAAAAGCTCTTGCCATTGCACGTGCAGCGTAACCTGCGCTGAGTGCCCACGCATGCCCGCAGAGTGCCCACGCATGCCCGCTGAGTGCCCACGCATGCCCGTGCACTGCTTGTTTGCAAGAGATGAGCATGGCATCGAGGTTGGCGTGCTCACAATATGCAAGCGCTGTGTCTCATAAAGGGTGTCAGGCACACTGTGCAGGCGCCAAGGAGGAAGTTGACGCGAGGCGGCCGCTCGAAGGGGGCGCTCCCCCCGCGGGCGTGCTGGAGGAGGGCCGGGTCTTCTTCCTGTACAGGTATGAGTAGCACAGCACCGGCCACGCGACTTAAGGGTGTGTGCAAAGCTGCTTGAATGATATCAGGGGTTGTATGTGCGCACACGCCTTGTTACTCAAGGTGTATGTTTACGCACTTTGCTTAGAATGCTGTCGGCACAGTCATATCCTTGCAGAGGCCATATGCTCATTGGGCCCTGCGCATCACTTAGGACACCTCACAAGCAACGGGTTGCGAACTTTTACAGCACAAGAGTTAGTAAAGGCGCCAACTGCTGAGGCGCCAGCGCAGGCCGCGGGTGGGTCTGGAGGACGCGCAGAGCGTCTCCGACGTACAGCGCCTGTACATGATCCTCGCGCCGACCGCGCGCCCCGCGGGCGAGGGCGGCGGGCCGGCCGCCGATGTCAAGCCCAAGGCGCGGCTCATCATCATCGCCAAGAAGGTCCTGCCGGACGCTGCGCGCCATGACCGCTTCATGGGCTTCGTGTCGGTGCGGCGCCCCGCCGCGCGCATGCCTGACAGAGGGTGCTCTCACCGCACCCGCTCGTGGCGCCCGCCTGCACATCATGCGTCGACGCCTGCTATTTGGCTACCCGGCTAATGGCACAGCTCGACAGCAGGGCACATGTGAGCTGCGCAAGTGTCCCCGCCACACGATGGTGTCAGCGCCAGCAGAGTGTGTGTTTGTGACGCGCCCGGCACATAGCGTGCTGTGACGCTGCGCAGGCGCTGGCGGACAGCATCGATGAGTTGGTCAAGGGCTTGGGCCCCAGTGCGCCCCAAAGCCGCCTTGCACATCTGGTGTGGGGACCTATCATGCGCACGCGTAGGATACACCTGGCTCTTTTCCCTGATGCCTGGTGGTTTAGAAGCTCTCCAAGCTGCTCACGCACTGCAGCGGGTTGGCACTCAATCATACCTCGGCAGCAACAAGGTGTTTCTTGCGCATCGATTTGTACACGTAGCGTCAGGGTAGGGTTCAGAGTTGCACATTTTGCAGAGTTGCAGTGGGTTGGCTTTGCATGGGCGCTGTTTCTCGGCAGTCAATCAGGGCGTGACGTGCTTGTTCTCCATGCACTTGCTTGTGCATGCAATGATGGCTTGGGCACCTGTCCGCGCAGGCGAGTATGAGACAAAGACGATGGGCACACGGCGCCAGGAGGGCGCGCGGGCGGTCGGCGAAGGTGTGCTTCCCGGTCCCCAGCTCAGGGCTCCGGCATGCTTGGAAACAGCCCGTGGCAGTCGTGCTGTGCTAATTCACTGGTCTCATAGTTCAAAGGGTGTGCCGCGCAGTGATGCGATCGGCAGCACAGCGCTCCCATCTTGCTGGGCTGCCCCGGCGCGGCAGGCGTGTACGCCATCGTGCAGAACAAGGGCGACCGCGACACGCACCTGGAGTACCGCCTGGAGGTGCCGGAGGAGCCGGGGCCGGTGCAGAAGGAGCTGCGCATCGGCAAGGAGGGCAACATCCTCGTCAGCGTGAAAAGCGCGCCGCCGCTCCTTGCCGGCCACGCAGCAACGGCTTGACACTGATGGGACTAGGGGCACCTGCGGGCATTCACGCGCTCCAGTTGCTGTCAGTACAGGACCTGCATGCGTCCCCGTGTCCTTTTTACCTATTGTAAGGCAGTCCGCTCAGCGGCGGTGGCATCTTTGGGGCCACAGCCCGCATGCTGTGCCGGAGGGTGGCTGAGTGTTGCGGCGCGCGGCGCGCAGACCCAACGAAGCGCAACCCGCCCGGCGCCGGCCTGTCCGCGGGCTCCAAGGCCGACTTCCCGCCGGAGAAGCAGGCGGAGTTTGGCGGCGAGGACCGCGGCCCGCCCGGCGCGGCCCTGTCCCCGCCCTGACAGTCCCTGCCTGCTGGGCTGCCATAAATCAACATAGATTGATTTTATCATTGGTTCAAGAGCGAGGTGCAAAGGCGTACACTATGCTCAGCCGTGTACATTCAGGTTCGACAGGGTTCTTTTCCCTAGGTTAACGGCTGCCACCGTCGCAGGCGGGTACGCATGGATCCCGGTCAGGGACCCCTCGCTGCTGGACTTCCCGCGCTGCGAGCTGCTGCTCATCGGCGCCAAGCCCGAGGCCGAAGGCGCGCACCGAACTGGCGCCCGCGCAGAGGCCGCGCATGTCCTGTCTGATGGGCCTGCACAGAACTGACTGGTCCATGCAATGCATGCTGAGGTGGCGGGCCTGTACGTATCGCATTCGCGAGCGCGTCTCGTGAATGCGATGTTTCAGCGGTGAGCTGCACTGCTTGAAGCGATGTGCAGCTGTTACCAGTGCATGGCCTGTGCAGCATGCAGTGCACGCGGCAGCAGGGGGGCCGAGGAAGTGCACAGTTCCACAGCATTCCTGCGCAGGCCTCTGCAGTGTGTGTCCTGCGCAGCAGTGAGTGTGCGCAGCAGTGACGGGCCGGCGGTGCGGGCGCTCCAGTGCGGGCCGGCAAGGCGGACCTTGATGCAGTTGCGCAAGCCCAAATGCTGCATGCCTCATACAATACCCGCCGCGCGCGGCAGCGATGGGGCCGGAGGTGGAGAAGCACCTCAAGGAGGTCGCTGACAAGGAGAGCAAGGCGGCGGCCGCCGACTATGACGGCGACGACGAGGACAAGGCGCTGCTGGAGCGGCTGCGCGCCGAGCTCCACGCCGACATGGACGCCGTCAAGATGGAGCCCGCGCAGACGGGCGAGTGGGCTTGACGCTCGCGCGGGGGCGGCAACGCTTACGCGGGGGCGGCGAGGGCAGGCTGCCGTGCAAAGGGCTGTGAGCGGGTGCATGGGCTCGGCCGCCGCGGCCAAGGGGCGCCTAAGCGCCGAGCTGCATGCCGACATGGACGCCGTCAAGGTGGAGCCGGCGCAGACGAGCGAGTGGGCTTGACGCCCGCGCGGCGGCGACGGCGGCAGACTGGCGCGCAAAGGGCTGCGAGCGGGTGCGCAGTTTCGGCGGCCGCAGCCATTGGGCGCCTGCGCGCCGAGCTGCACGCCAATATGAATGCTATCAAGATCTAGCCGGCGCAGATGGGCAAGCGTGCATGTCTTGCCAAGCGGTTCACTGTGGCGTTTATCCTATCTGCAATAACAGCCACCCATGCGGATGTGGACGTCAATAAACAGGGTGATAGGTGGAACTGAAAAGGAAAGTGCTTGAGCGTCGGCCATGGCTGGCACAACACCAGTGGGGAGACCCATTTGATGCGAAACTTTGCGATGCGAGCAGCATGCCGTCACGACCGGGTGTTCTTATTATTTTGTGAGGAAGTGCGAGTGCTGATGTGTATCGTGTATTGAGGGAACATTCTGAGCGGCACTTCATTGTTGCGAGACAGCAAGAGGCCCTGCTGCGCTGCTGACACAAGGCACCCAGCTAGCGCATGACATGCAGTTTTGCCCGTCAAATTTTTACCTGCATGACGTTATGAATGCAGCCTGCCTGGCAGTGTCAGCACCTGAGACTAATGCTCAGTGCATGTAGCAGATTGTGAAAGTAGAAGTGAGGTAAAGCTCTAATTGCGGACGTGCTGCCTGGCTTAATAAAGTAGCTGTAGCTGCATAAGCAACGTTTTGGGCAAGTCATAAGCGTGCAATGGTGAGGCGGGACATGCTGTAATATTCACGCCCAGAAGACTGTTTCCAGACAGACATGCATGACAAAACAGTCAGTGCCCCACCAATGGCCTGCCTCACTCACATGTGGATAGCACCTCAACCCGGTCACAACCAGCGTGCTCACTGCCTGACATCCCTTACAATGCGTGGCGCGTCCTAGGCCCCTCGCTTCTTCCTTACAGGCACAACGGCATCGGGCAGCGTGGCGGCCAGCGCGGCGTCGACGCGCGGCCGCAGCGCCGCCATCGCTGCGACCGGCAGCGCAAAGTCCTTGACGTACGTATTGTCTACCTTGCGCAGCAGGCCCTTGAAGTGCCGCACGTCCTCTGGGCGCAGCAGCGTGAACACGCGGCCTGCGCGGCGGTGCATGGGCAGGGTTGGGCTTGTCGCTCGTGGAAGCGCTGCATGTGGGCAGGGCATATGTGCCTGTAATAGCCATCGCTGTGGATAAAAACCCCTGTTCTGAGCATGACATCATCGGCTGCCCCGCACAGCGGGCCCTTGACACGGCCTGTGCGCGCAACGCGCATGATTCTGATGTGCGATTGCATGCGGCGAGGCTCGTGCGCTTGTAGGGAGCCGCCACTGTGCTTGGCAGCGCTGCCAAGGCAGGACGCTATGATCCGTGACATCTGTTTCCGCTGTGGACAGCAGGCCCATGCAGTGGCTGTTCGACCTGTGGGCACATTGCCATTTACGTGTGCCCCATATGCGCGCATGGGCATAGCCCAGACACACTTGTGCGAGTATATGATGCTTGTGCCCCATCCTCTCCCATGCAAAAATTGCTCTTAATCTGAGGCTCTCTCTGCCAAAACACTGCATGAAGAGCTTTCACGCAGGCGGCTGCAGCCCCAGAGCGACCAGCGGCTTCGGTGAGCCCGCCTCCGACGCGGACAGGGCGCGCACCCTGCTGGCCCGCGCGCGCGGTGCGGCCGGCGCGGTGCACGTACGTCTTGGCGAAGGTCGGCGCGTCGTAGTTGACCACCGCGGCCACGCCCGGCACGTCCATGCCGCGCGTCAGCGCATCGGACGCCACCAGCACGCGCGCGGCACCGCTCTGCGGCGGCGGTCCGGCGTCGGCGCAGGGGCGGGCTCGGGCGGGTTGGACGGCTGGGTTGCCGCGCGGGCTGGTTGACGCAGCAGGGTGGCTGGGGCAGATGCGGGGGTGCACTTAAGCGGTGTTTGCCCAAAGCTCAGTTCGACATGTAGCATTGACGATCAGTGCGACATGTAGCATTGACGAGCAGCCCCAGCTTGGGCATGTAAGCATTCAGGTGCGGGCCGTGCTGCACCGGTATGAGGAGACAGCATTAATTATGCCGTCAATTGATGGCGTGCGCGCGCTCACCCTGAACGCAGACAGGGCGGCCGCTCGCGCGGCCGGCCCGTCGGCGGACGAGAAGGCCGCTGCCGGGGGCGCCACGTCCGGCAGCGCCTCCAGGAGCCAGGACAGCCTACAGCGCGCGCACACAAGGTTTCAGTATGTACCTGTGGTATGTACTGGAAGATTGTCATCATCCCTCCAGCC